>Ga0207655_1000042_pt1 | contig 333039 bp, 285 predicted proteins | sample KBSM44metaG_FD_184398 | JGI IMG/M metagenome (GOLD analysis project Ga0207655, IMG submission 184398) | Miscanthus rhizosphere microbial communities from Kellogg Biological Station, Michigan, USA - KBS M4-4 metaG (SPAdes) (version 2) | ecosystem: Host-associated > Plants > Roots > Rhizosphere... | reverse complement strand
AAAAATGCGGGAGGATGTGAAGCAGTTCGTCCTGCCAGAGAAAAGAAAACGGCCCAAAGAAAGGACCGTTCGAATCTCAAAAACCCAGTATCCCGTTCACTCAAAACATCTTAAGTGAACGGTGTTAGCCTTTAGGGCGCCTTTCTACATTGGTGGGTCGTGCAGGATGACTCGCTTCGCTCGCCCTTCGGGTCGTCGCCGCAAGCGGCTCCGTGGTCTCACTTCGTTCGGCTCGAACCTGCAGCAGGTTCTCATCCTGACGAATGACGCATAGCAAAAAGGCGCCTTTAGGGCGCCTTTCTACATTGGTGGGTCGTGCAGGATTCGAACCTGCGACCAATTGATTAAAAGTCAACTGCTCTACCAACTGAGCTAACGACCCCTTTCGGGATATTCTTCGAAGACGCCACTGATAAGATGGTGGGTCGTGCAGGATTCGAACCTGCGACCAATTGATTAAAAGTCAACTGCTCTACCAACTGAGCTAACGACCCATAAGGTGTTGCTTCGAAGAGGTACTGCTTTTTACTCGGTACCAATAGTAAAATTGGTGGGTCGTGCAGGATGACTCGACTCCGTCTCGCCCTTCGGGCCGTTGCAAAGCAACGTTATCCTTCACGCTTAACATCTGAGTAAGATGTTAAATTGGTGGGTCGTGCAGGATTCGAACCTGCGACCAATTGATTAAAAGTCAACTGCTCTACCAACTGAGCTAACGACCCGAGTGGTGGGTGATGACGGGATCGAACCGCCGACCCCCTCCTTGTAAGGGAGGTGCTCTCCCAGCTGAGCTAATCACCCAATACTGCGCTGGATACTGCTTACTTACTATTTAGTGGTGGGTCGTGCAGGATTCGAACCTGCGACCAATTGATTAAAAGTCAACTGCTCTACCAACTGAGCTAACGACCCACTATTTTGGCGGCTTTCAGGATGTTTGATATCCCTTGGCAACGGCGGCATATATTACTGGTTTCAGAATTGAGCGCAACTAAAATTTCGAACAACTTTGCTTAACTGCTTATGATTCATGCGGCATGACCAGAAATACTTCAATTTCAGGTCATGCCATAAGCATCAGAGACCACTCAAGCGTTTTTGCGCCTGTTTTGCGCCTTCAGTGCCCGGGTATTTAGTGACAACCTGCTGATAAACGGCTTTAGCTTTCGCAGTATCACCTTTGTCCTGCATGATTACGCCGACTTTAAACATCGCGTCTGCCGCTTTCGGCGATTTCGGGTAATTTTTCACCACTGAGGCAAAATAATACGCCGCATCATCTTTTTTACCCTTGTTGTAATTCAACTGTCCGAGCCAATAATTGGCATTCGGCTGATAGGTTGAATCAGGGTATTTTTTGACGAAATTCTGAAATGCCGCAATCGCGTCGTCCTGGCGAGAGGCATCTTTCACCAGCGCAATCGCCGCATTGTAATCCGTATTGGCATCACCACTCTGAACTGGCACACCGGACGCTGCTGCGCCTACTGCCGGTGCTGGAGTAGCGGTTGCCGCTGCTGACCCGCTCTGGTCGCCCGCAGCAGGCTGTGCCTGTGCCGCATTCCCGCCGCTGCTCATACCATCAAGCTGCGTCTGGATTTGCTTCTGGCGTTCGACCGCCTGATTGAGCTGGTACTGGCTTTCCTGGATTTGACCACGCAGAGAATCAATATCGGCCTGGTTATCCTGGAGTTGCTGTTGGAGTTGGGTCAAAAGTTGACTGTGAGCATTGGAAATACGCTCGAGTTGGGTGACACGGTCTTCGACCGAGCCTGAGCCGACACTACTGATTGGCGCCTGAGCATTAGCGGCCCAAGGGGCCGCTATGCCAACCAGTAACGACAGACTCAACAGGTGATGTCTGAAGTTACTGCTCATGCAATTCTCTTAGTAAACCAGTACGGCACGACGGTTTTTGGAGTAAGCCGCTTCGTCGTGACCCAGTACTGCAGGTTTTTCTTTACCGTAAGAAACGATGGAGATCTGGTCAGCAGAAACGCCTTTACCCTGCAGGTACATTTTAACAGCGTTTGCACGACGTTCGCCCAGCGCGATGTTGTACTCAGGAGTACCACGTTCGTCAGCATGACCTTCTACGGTGACTTTGTAAGACGGGTTGCTACGCAGGAAGTTAGCGTGCGCATCCAGCATTGCAGCGAAGTCAGAACGGATATCGTACTTGTCGAGATCGAAGTAAACGATGTTGTTCTGCTGCAGCTGCTGCATCTGCAGACGAGCCTGCTCTTCGGAAGACATGTTGCCTTGACCGTTAGCATCCATACCAGTGCCGGCACCCATCATGCCTTCACCGCTCTGATCGTTGCTGGCATTCTTGTTGGAAGAACACGCCGCGATAGCCATAACTGGCAGAGCGATCATCAGTCCTTTCAGCACTTTGTTCAGTTGCATTTCTTTGATTCCTATAATATTCAATTAATTATTATTACAGATACGGCGACCAGGCAGGGAATTTGACCTGTCCATCAGTTGCCGGAAGACGCGCTTTGAAACGCCCATCTGTAGAAACCAGATTCAGCACAGATCCCATCCCCTGAGAAGAGCTGTAGATAACCATTGTGCCGTTAGGTGCCAGACTTGGCGTTTCATCCAGGAACGTTGACGACAGAACCTGCACGCCACCCGCTACCAGATCTTGTTTGGCAATGTGCTGCTGGCCATTCGCCGAGCTCACCATTACCATGAACTTACCGTCAGTGCTCACATCAGCATCCTGGTTCTGAGAACCTTCCCAGGAAATACGCTGCGGAGTCCCGCCGTTAACATTAACTTTATATACCTGTGGACGACCAGCCTGGTCAGAGGTAAAGGCCAGATTCTGGCTGTCCGGGAACCAGCTTGGTTCCGTGTTGTTGCTGCGACCGTTGGTCACCTGGCTGATTTGACCCGAGCCGATATCCATCACGTACAGGTTCAGGCTACCGGTTTTCGACAGGGCGAAGGCCAGTTTAGAACCATCCGGAGAGAACGTTGGCGCACCGTTGTGCTGCGGGAACGAAGCAACCTGACGAATCGCACCGTTTGCCAGCGTCTGGATAACCAGCGCGGAACGACCGCTTTCGAAGGTAACGTAAGCCAGTTTAGAACCGTCCGGTGACCAGGCAGGCGACATCAGCGGCTGCGGTGAACGGTGAACCACAAACTGGTTGTAACCATCGTAGTCAGACACACGCAGCTCATACGGGAACTGACCGCCATTGGTCTGAACCACATACGCGATACGGGTACGGAACGCACCTTTAATACCGGTCAGCTTCTCGAACACTTCATCACTCGCAGTGTGGCCGGCATAACGCAGCCACTGCTTGTTCACTTTGTAGGAGTTCTGTGCCAGCACGGTACCCGGCGCACCACCGGTATCAACCAGCTGATAAGCCACGGTATATGAACCGTCTGGGTTAGGCGTTACCTGGCCGACAACCACGGCGTCAATACCGAGCGCAGACCATGCCGCCGGTTGAACTTCCTGTGCGCTACCCGGCTGCTGAGGCAGACGAGAACGATCCAGCGGGTTGAATTTACCGCTATTGCGCAGGTCAGCCGCGACAATGCCACCGACATCTTCAGGTGCCGCACCCGGACCCGCCCATTTGAACGGCGCAACGCCGATTGGGCGCGCCGAGTCGACCCCTTGGGTGATCTCGATACGTACTTCTGCGTGCAGCACAGCTGCCCACAGCATCAGAAAACCAAATGCTACTCGTAATGCCTGCTTCATCATATCTCCCTTATCCAGGCGAAAAGCCCACGATAATTTAGCAGAATGTTAACAAACTCAAATACACAAAACTACCAAAACCCTGTGACTTGCCTGGTTCATTTCCCCCCGTTTATACGGGGAAAAATGCGTTACGGTTTGAAGTCCAGCGGCGCGTTCTTGAACACTTCATACACGGCTTCTGACGGCGGTTTCGGGAACCTTGCTTGTCGTGCTGCAGCCAGAGCCGCAGTACACAGAGCGGGATCCCCACCTTCAGAGGTGATATTTGCCAGCGTACCATCCGTATTCAGTTTGATGCGCAGCGTACACACTTTACCCGTGTACGAAGAAGCATCATAAAAACGACTTTCAATCGCCGCTTTTATCTGTCCGGCATAGTTACTGATATCCGCGCCTGAAGCGCCATTATTCTTAGTGTTACCGCTTCCGGCGGCGGCGGCATTATTTCCTTTCGCCCCACCCCCGGTTTTCGGTGCATTCTTACCTGAGCTGAGGTCACCCAGCAGGTCATCAACACCGGAAGCATCTTTCGCTTCAGCCGCTTTCTTCGCGGCGGCTGCTTTTGCTGCTTTGGCCGCGGCGGCTTTTTCTGCCGCAGCAGCTTTGTCTGCTGCTGCTTTCTCAGCGGCGGCCTTCTCGGCAGCTGCGGCTTTGGCGGCAGCTGCTTTTTCAGCCGCAGCGGCTTTCTTCGCGGCTTCCGCGGCGGCTTTCTTCTCAGCGTCCTGCTGAGCTTTCTTCGCTGCTTCGGCTTCGGCTTTCTTCTGTGCGTCAGCAGCGGCTTTTGCGGCCTCTGCTTCTGCTTTTTTCTGTGCATCCGCAGCCGCTTTCTTCGCCGCTTCAGCAGCGACTTTAGCCTGACTGTCCGCTTTGGCTTTCGCCAGCGCGGCAGCTTTTACTGCGGCTTCTTCAGCCTGTTTTTGCTGTTCCTGCGCTTGTTTGGCAGCCTGTTCCGCTTGTTTCTGCGCATCAGCCTGCTTGCTGGCTTCTTCCTGTGCCTTCAGACGTTCTTTTTCGAGCTGTTTCAGACGCTCCTGCTCGGCGGCCTGCTTTTCACGCATCTCCTCCGCCTGCTGCTGCGCCTGCTTCTCGCGCTGCTCTTCGGCACGACGCGCGCTGGCCTGCTGATTCTGTTGACGATTATAGTTCTGCACGACCGCACCTGGATCGACCATCACCGCGTCAATAGACGAGCCACCGCCACCGCCTGCCGAAGCATCTATGTGCTCATCGAACGAACTCCAAATCAGCAGTGCAATCAAAATGATATGCAGAATGACTGAGATGATGATCGCGCGTTTAAGCTTTTCGTTTTGTTGCTCGGTTGCCTTTGACACTCTCGGTTCCCAAAAACTGTTAGCCTGTTAGCCGGGTCAGATTGGCTGGGTCATTAAGCCCACTGATTTCACACCCGCGCTGTGCAACAGGTTCAGCGCTTTAATGATTTCATCGTACGGCACATCTTTCGCACCACCGATTAAGAAGACCGTCTTCGGATTCTGCTGCAAATGACGCTGGGCTTCAGCGACGACCTGCTCCGGCGGCAATTGTGGTAGTTTTTCCTGACCCACATTGACGCTGTATTGTCCGACACCGGAAACTTCCACAATCACTGGCGGATCGTCATTGGTACTGACGGCCTGTGATTCCGTCGCATCAGGAAGATCGACCTCGACGCTCTGGGTAATGATCGGCGCTGTCGCCATGAAGATCAGCAGCAGCACCAGCAACACATCCAGCAGCGGAACGATGTTGATTTCGGACTTCAGCTCGCGACGCGCGCGTCTACGTGCTCTGGCCATGGCTTACCCCTTGTTGCTTTCGCTGCTGGTAAACGCCTGACGGTGCAGAATCGCGGTGAACTCTTCCATAAAGTTGTCGTAGTTCTGCTCCAGTTTGTTCACACGCTGGTTCAGGCGGTTATACGCCATGACCGCGGGAATGGCTGCGAACAGACCAATCGCCGTGGCGATCAGCGCTTCTGCGATACCCGGTGCAACCATTTGCAGCGTCGCCTGCTTAACCGCGCCCAGCGCGATAAAGGCGTGCATGATCCCCCACACCGTACCGAACAGACCGATGTACGGGCTGATGGAACCGACGGTGCCAAGGAAGGGAATGTGGTTTTCAAGGTTTTCCAGTTCGCGGTTCATGGAAATGCGCATCGCGCGGGAGGCACCTTCCACAATCGCTTCCGGCGCGTGGCTGTTCGCCCGATGCAACCGTGCGAACTCTTTAAAGCCGCTATAGAAAATCTGTTCGGAACCGGCCAGGTTGTCGCGACGGCTCTGGCTTTCCTGGTACAGGCGAGACAGTTCGATCCCAGACCAGAACTTGTCTTCGAAGGCTTCCGCTTCCCGGCCAGCCGTATTGAGGATGCGCGTTCTCTGGATGATGATAGCCCAGGAAGCGATTGAAAAACCAATTAAGATGAACATGATAAGTTTAACCAGAAGGCTAGCCTTCAGGAACAAATCAAGGATATTCATTTCAGTCACTGCTTAAACTCCGCGACAATAGACTTGGGAAGCGCACGAGGCTTCATTATGAGTGGATCAACGCAGACAATCAGCACTTCAGCTTCGTTAAGTACCTTGTTTTCTGCATTGACTATCCGCTGCGTGAACACCAGAGAGGTACCCCGCATCGCTGTAATTTCCGTTTGGACTTCGAGCATGTCATCGAGTCTGGCGGCGGCGAAATACTCCAGCGTCATCTTGCGCACCACGAAGGCTACGCGTTCAGCCAACAGAACCTGCTGACTGAAGTGATGGTGGCGCAACATCTCTGTGCGTGCTCTTTCATAGAAAGCGACATAGCTGGCGTGGTAGACCACACCCCCGGCGTCTGTGTCTTCGTAATAGACACGAACCGGCCATCGAAATATATACTTACTCATTCAGGCTGCCTCTTTGTTGGCTACGACGCATCATGAACGGTTTTGTATACAGCGTTGTATTCACTTTACATCCCGGTAATGCAAAAGATATGTGGGGCTTTCAAACTTCGCTACTATACGCGCGGGAATGCTGGTTTGGAATGGGGGAAAGTAAACGGAGAGTAAATTTTTATGGGCTCGAACAAGCCCATAGCGATTAACGGATGTTTCTGAATCAGGCGTAAAAGAAAAACAGTCCGGCGAGGAGTACAAGGTCAGCAATCAGCGGGCAGAAAATCCCCTGCCAGTGAATCGCCTTCGGGCGGAAACCCACGCCATGAATGACGCCAGCACAAACGGCCCACATGATGAGAAAGCCGTGCCAGATTTCCAGCGAACTGGTTTTCGCCGCAAAGCGCGACGGGTCCCAGAAGATACAGCCTGCCAACACTAATGCCATCAGCAACGAAAGGGCCCTTAACGGGCCCTTATCCATTACCGCATATAACATTGCGATAATTTTAGTCATTAATGATCTTCTTGTTTTCCAGACTCAATGTGCTCGAGCGCCAGGGCGGTGATCACGCCAAATGCACAAGCCAGAAGCGTCCCCAGAATCCATGCGAAGTACCACATATGTTGCTCCTTACTTAGTACAGAGAATGGGTGTTGCGTTCAATGTCGTCTTTCGTGATACGACCGAACATTTTCCAGTAACACCATGCGGTGTAGAGCAGGATAATCGGTACGAACACCATCGCCGCGTAGGTCATAACGTTCAGCGTAAGCTGGCTGGACGTCGCATCCCACATGGTCAGACTGGCTTTCAACATCGTGCTGGACGGCATAATGAACGGGAACATCGCCACGCCAGCGGTCAGGATGATGCAGGCCAGCGTCAGCGAGGAGAAGATAAACGCCCACGCGCCTTTGTCCATACGAGACATCACGATAGTCAGCAGCGGCAGTACCACGCCAAGTGCCGGAATCGCCCACAGGATTGGCATGTTGTTAAAGTTCACCAGCCAGGCCCCGGCTTCACGCGCCACTTCTTTGGTCAGCGGGTTAGACGCAGCGGTATGGTCAAGGGTGGACGTCACCACATAACCATCAATACCGTACATTACCCAAACACCGGCCAGTGCGAAGCACACCAGCGTCACCAGTGCCGCAATCTGCGAGGTGGTACGGGTGCGCAGATGCAGCTCGCCCACGGTACGCATTTGCAGGTAGGTCGCGCCCTGAGTCAGGATCATCGCCACGCTGACAATACCGGCCAGCAGACCAAACGGATTCAGCAGCTGGAAGAAGTTCCCGGTGTAATACAGACGCATGTATTCATCGAGGTGGAACGGTACACCCTGCAGCAGGTTGCCGAAGGCGACGCCAATCACCAGCGGCGGCACGAAGCTACCGATGAAGATGCCCCAGTCCCACAGGTTACGCCAGCGGGTATCTTCAATCTTGGAACGGTAATCAAAACCGACCGGACGGAAGAACAAGGATGCCAGCACGAGGATCATCGCCACATAGAAGCCGGAGAAGGCAGCTGCGTAGACCATCGGCCAGGCCGCGAACAGCGCGCCGCCTGCGGTGATCAGCCACACCTGGTTACCGTCCCAGTGCGGGGCGATCGAGTTGATCATGATTCGACGCTCGGTGTCAGTGCGACCGAGGATACGGGTGAGCATGCCCACCCCCATGTCGAAGCCATCGGCGACTGCAAAACCGATCAGCAGAATGCCAACCAGCAGCCACCAGATAAAACGCAATACTTCATAATCGAACATTTGACGACTCCTGTCTTAGCGTGCCGGCTGAGTAGACGCTGGGGTCTGCTCATAGTGGTAACGACCGGTTTTCAGGCTGCTGGGTCCCAGACGGGCAAACTTGAACATCAGGAACAGTTCAGCAATCAGGAACAGGGTGTACAGACCACAGATCAGGAACATGGAGAACAGCAGATCACCTGTTGTCAGGGATGAGTTCGCCACTGCCGTCGGCAGCACCTCACCAATCGCCCATGGCTGACGACCGTACTCTGCAACAAACCAGCCGGACTCGATAGCAATCCACGGTAATGGGATCCCGTACAGCGCGGTACGCAGCAGCCATTTTTTCTCACCGATACGGTTACGAATCACCGTCCAGAAGGACGCGGCGATAATCAGCAGCATGATGATGCCGCAGCCAACCATGATACGGAATGCGAAGTACAGCGGCGCGACGCGAGGAATCGAGTCTTTGGTCGCCTGCTGAATCTGTGCTTCCGTCGCATCGGAGACGTTCGGCGTATAGCGTTTCAACAACAGACCGTAACCGAGGTCTTTTTTCACGTGGTTGAATTGATCGCGAACGGACTGATCGACAGAACCAGAACGCAGCTGCTCCAGCAGAGAGTACGCTTTCATCCCGTTACGGATACGCTCTTCATGCTGCACCATCAGGTCTTTCAGGCCAGTGACCTGCTTATCGACTGAACGGGTGGCAATGATGCCGAGCGCGTAAGGAATCTGAATAGCGAAGTGGTTTTCTTGCTTATCCTGATCAGGAATACCAAACAGGGTAAACGACGCCGGTGCCGGCTGCGTTTCCCACTCGGCTTCAATCGCCGCCAGTTTGGTTTTCTGCACGTCACCCATTTCGTAACCGGATTCATCACCCAGCACGATAACGGAGAGGATAGCCGCCATACCAAAGCTTGCTGCAATAGCGAAGGAGCGTTTCGCAAACGCGAAGTCACGGCCGCGCAGCATATAGTAGGAGCTGATACCCAGAATGAACATCGCGCCACACACGTAGCCAGACGCCACGGTATGCACGAATTTCACCTGAGCAACAGGGTTGAGGACGAGCTCGGAGAAGCTCACCATCTCCATGCGCATGGTTTCGAAGTTGAAGTCAGACGCGACCGGGTTTTGCATCCAGCCGTTCGCCACCAGGATCCACAGCGCGGACATGTTGGAACCCAACGCCACGAGCCAGGTTACGGCCATATGCTGGACTTTGCCCAGGCGGTCCCAACCGAAGAAGAACAGACCTACAAAGGTGGATTCGAGGAAGAAGGCCATCAGACCTTCAATGGCCAGTGGCGCACCGAAGATATCGCCCACGTAGTGGGAATAGTAAGACCAGTTTGTCCCGAACTGGAACTCCATGGTCAGGCCGGTTGCGACCCCCAGAGCGAAGTTGATACCAAACAACTTGCCCCAGAACTTGGTCATATCTTTATAAATCTGTTTGCCGGAAAGGACGTAAACCGTTTCCATGATGGCCAGCAGGAACGCCATACCGAGCGTCAGTGGCACAAAAAGGAAGTGGTACATCGCGGTCAAGGCAAACTGTAAGCGCGACAGTTCGACTATATCTAACATCATGACTCCTTGCTCATCGCATGAAGACTCCGAGAGTGGATCCCGTTAGAAAGGATTCACACGCATGCCCCAATACAAATTTATTTGCTTCCCGCTACGTTATCGTTGCCACTTGGTAGAAACGATGATGAGCAAAGGTTACAAATACGTTAATAAAAAACCCAAATTGATCCCTTGAATATATTACGCCGTAAAACCCTTACAATAAACAGGTTTTTCTTGAACCCGTTTTACGTTTTTCGACGCTGATCAATATATAGCTAAGATGCCACATTTCGACCACTTTGATCCGCGACAATTTACCGCTTTCTGGTGCTTTTTTCCAAGGATTACATATTGATTTAAATCAATTTTACAAAGACGTGTTAATTGTGTATGCATTTAATGGCGCATAGTGAAATCAATGTTAAAAACATGTTTTTATCATGACATTGATAGTTATCAAATAAGGCGGTATTAGAATGCTTCTGCATTCATTTTTAACCCTTAAGCGGGCCGGAAGGAAAAAGAGAGGCCACGGGTACGCCACGGCGGGAGTTGCTCATCTTTTTGCACTGCAAGTATAGCCTCTTTTTATTACATTTCATTCACCCTAATGGATTTAAAAATTAACACCGCCGATTGATTACCTGTGGAAACAAAAAAGCCACGCATTGCGTGGCCATGAATCGTTTGCTGCGTTGTTAATCAATCTGGACGACCCAGCTCCGCGATTGTCCCGGTTTGAAGCTGACCGCTTTCCCAAGAATGTCACTCCCCTGCCCCGTCGGCTGCTCGTCCATCCCCACGTCCTGGCACCGGGAAGCAGGACGATTGAACATCACCCTGGATTCACAAGGCTCACTGTCAGACGGGTTAAACAGGCGGAGAATCAACGCCTCGCTGTCCTCGGCTTTCTTCAATACGCTAAGCTGGCATCCGGTGGCTGGCATCGTAAACAGGCTGTAGCGTTGCGGGACGTCGAGAGCAGTGCGATTAAGCTTCATCGCATCCCATGGAATTTTGTTGTAGCACAGCACCGGTGTCAGCCAGCTGCGCGCCTGCTGAGCCACCCCCGCATCCAGTGCAGAACCCCTGAATGGCATCAGGCTAAAGCGGGCCCGCAGTTCGCCACGAACCTGAGAATCCGGTACCGGCATTTTTATCCCTGAAGGACGGCCAGGGCGCAGCAGCAGATCCTCTTTTCCGAGCAGCCCCACCCCGCGCAGTAAAGTCAGCGCAAACACACTCTGTGTCTCGCCGATAATTTCCACCTCGCGCAGGCCTTCCGTAAACAGCGCCAGCCCGTGCTGCTCCTGCTGAAGTGCGGCCCCCTCTTTTAACACGGCATAGTTGAGGAAATTCCAGACCGGGACCGGAGCCTCTTTCCAGCCTTCGGCCTGCCAGACCTGCATCGCCTCGTCCTGAACCGGGCGAGTGAGCGAACCAAACTGAGTATCAGTCAGCACATGGTCGGTTTTGAACGGCACGGGGATACGAACCCGCACGCGGTGGTCGTCCGCCTGATTAACCACGCAGACCTCAAACTCGACCCGACGACTGTGCTGACTCAGCGTCACCGTCGTTTCCATCGTCAGCGTTCCGCCAGTTTTGCGGGCTGAACGTTCAGCCAGATTGCGCGGCACGGCCAGCGTGGAACGTATCACCGCCCTGCTCTGCCACGCGTCGTGCGTGACCGTATGACAATGCTGGCCTTCCCGGCTGGTGAGTAACCACTCTTCTCGCGAGGGCGAATAGTCATACTCATCCCCATCGTCGGAGCCGTCTTCAAATTCCAGCACCCGGTCATAAACCAGACCGCTCTCTTTATCTTCCATCTTCAGCGTGCCATCCCGGTTCAGGCTGATACGCCAGCAGCTGTTTTCCAGCAGGGCATCGCTCTGTTTCGGGACGCTAACCTGCTGACCTTCCTCACCCGGCAGCACGTGCAACGTGAGCCACCCCATCGCCGGGAGCACCTGACGCAACTGAATGTCGTACTCCATAAACGGCTCGTAGTTGCCGTAATGGACAATCTGGCGGTCCACCAGGCCCGGGTCAATTTCACGGCTGGCGCGAATGAAATACGCCACTTCCTGCCCGTCGCTATCAACCAGGCGGAAACGGCTGGCGCGCAGGCGGAGTGTGGTGTTGACCACTTCATCGCGCGGCCACGGCATCAGGTTAAACAGGGTCAGTTTGTCACCTTCGCTCTGCGCCATGTTGTCGACGATTTTACGCATGTAGAACGTAATGAGGCTGTCGGCCATGTCTTCCGCCAGCCAGAAGCGGCTCATGATTTCCCGATGTACCTTATCGCTACAGCAGCAGCCGATGCTGTCGTGGGCGTGATTTTTGAGGATCTCCTTCCACATTTTCTCCAGCAGGCCGTGGTGATACTCAAACCCGAGCGTCCACGCCAGGGTTGCCAGCGGCTCGAGCAAATTGACGATTTTGTTTTCGATACGCGCGTGAGCGATTTTGATGTCCATCCGCGTCGAGCCGATGGTGCGATGCACACGCATATACTTCCCGTCGTTGAACTCGCCGGTCAGCGTGGCCAGCGTGTCACGCTGCTGCTCGATACGCTCAAAGACCTCTTCAAAGCGGCTCATCACAAATTCACGCTGTGGATAGATCTCCCGCAGCTTATCCATCACCGCAAAAATGTTCTGCTGCAGCGGCATCTGATCGTGGCCGTTCGGCAATAAAATCTCTTTGGTCTGCGAGGCGTTTTCCAGCACCTCGAAATAGCTGTCGAGACGTTTTCGCAGGCCCGCTTCGTCCTCCGGTAAGTACTTACCAATCGCGTAGCCCAGCGGCAGCACCTGCGCCGCCACTTCGCTGCCATCCTGACTCTGCCACAGGAATTCCGTTCTATCGGTGCCGTGACGCTCCGAACAGCCACGCCAGAACATCGCCCGTTTAATACCAAAACCGTTATAGATGTGCGGCAACTGGCCCGACATGCCAAACGAATCCGGCAAATACCCAATTTTCATCGGCTCGCCGAACGCCAGGCAATCGCGCATCCCGTACATCAAATTGCGCACGATGGATTCCCCGGCGACGATGGTGGTATCAGTCTGCGTGTACCACGGACCGATAATCAGCTTTCCGGCCTGCACCAGGGCTTTCACCCGCTCACGGCTGTCGGGTTTCACCGCGAAGTAATCTTCCAGAATCGCGGTCTGCCCATCGAGCACGTAGTATTTGTATTCGGCATCCTGCTCCAGACGGGTCAGGATCTCTTCCATATTATTGACCAGCAAAATGCGCGACTCTTCGGTGGTGAAGTACCACTCGCGGTCCCAGTGCATATGCGGCGTAATGTGCACGCGAGATACAGCTTTCATCTTCATATCCTGTTCAGTTAAGGCATTACGCTGTCGGGAAGGTATTTACCGGCTTTCACCGCCTGACGACGCCAGAGGATCAGTATGCTGGTCGAAATAGCCGCACCGATCAGGGCGGAAACGAACCAGCCAGTGGCGGCGAGCACCCCGCCGAGCCCACCGTCATGCAGCAGGAATAGCGAGAAAATGCCTGCCCCCGGGGTAGAAAGACCGATATTCATCGAGCCCACCAGCGCCCCGGTGACCATCGAACCGATGACGAACGACCCAATCACCCGGAGCGGATCTTCTATCGCCATTGGGATAGCCCCTTCGGTGATCCCCGCCAGACCCAGCAGCCAGGTGGATTTCCCGGTTTCGATTTCGAAGGTTTTAAACAGTCGCGGCGCAATCATCGTGGAGGCCGTCACCGTAAAGGCCGATACCATTTTGACCGAGGCGAAAATCGCATACGGGCCGTACACGCCGTTGGCCATCGCGCCGAGGCAAAATGCATAGGAAGCTTTGTTCACCGGGCCGCCGAGATCGAACGAGCACATAAACCCGAGGATCGCCCCCAGCAGCAGCGCGTTGGTGCCTGACAGGCCGTTGAGCCACAGAGTCAGACCGTTATTAATCCACGCCACAGGTTCGCCGACCACAAACAGCATCAGGCTGCCCGCACCGAGGGTGCCGATCACCGGATAGAGGTAGAAGGTCAGAAAACCGTTGTAGCGACTGTTGAGCCGGAGATGATTTTTCACCCAGCGCATCAGATAGCCCGCAATAAGACCACCCGCTATCGCACCGAGGAAACCGGAGCCAATCATGTTGGCCGCCAGCCCTGCGGCAAAGCCCGGTGCCAGTGCGGGCTTATCGGCCAGCGAATAGGCGGTGTAGGCCGCCAACACCGGCACCATTAACACGCCGAGCATTCCGCCACCCAATTTGCGGTACATCCACAGCCACGAATTTTCCTGATCGAACAAATGCTGTAAGCCAAGCATCTGCGCCAGCAAAACCGCCACCGCCAGCACGGTTCCGCCTGCCACAATCAGCGGCACGGCAAAGGAAATCCCGCTTAACAGCGCCTGTTTCAGTTCGGTCTTGACGCTTTTCTTGTCCAGGCTGTCGCATTGCGGCTGACGGTTCTCGCCTGATGATTTTAGGGTCAGCGCCTGCTCAATAAGTTTTTCTGCATGCCGGATAGGCTCAGCCACCGGCACCGACAGGGATGGAATACCGGCAAAACGGTCCGCCTCTTTGATAGCCACTTCGGCGGCAAAAATGCAGGCCTGAGCAGAATTAAGCTGTTCGGCCGTCAGGCGGTTTTCGATCCCATTGGCGCCCTGGCGTTCAACGTAAACATTGACCCCGATTTTTTGCCCGGCCTTTTCCAGATATTCCGCCGCCATATAGGTGTGGGCGATGCCTGCCGGACACGCGGTGACGCAGACCACCACTGGCGCATCCTGCTTCTGCGCGGGCTCCGTATTGATAAGCGGCGCATCAAGGGCCTGCAACAGTTGCTCCGCGGTGGAGGCTGAACACACGGCTGCCCGCACCTCGTCATCCACCAGCCGGGAGGTTAACGCCGTGAGCAGCTGCATGTGGGTGGACCCCGCCTGCGCGGGCGGGATCGCCAGCAGCACGACCAGGTTGACCTCTTCTTCGCCGTCAACACCGTCCCACAGAATCGGCTGCGGTAAGGTGGCGACGGCGAAAGCGGCTTCCGTGACCGCTTCACTTTTCCCGTGCGGCACCGCCAACCCTTCCCCGAGTGCGGTCGGCCCTTCGCTCTCGCGGGCAAACACATCGCGAAGAAAATCGTCAAGGCTGGAAATTTTACCCAGCCGCGCCAGCCGTTCTGCCAGCGCCCGGATAGCCTCGTCGCGGTCAGTGAACGTCGCCTGCAGGCAGAGCGCGTCCGGGTGCGTTAATGTCGTCAGGTTCATCACGATCCTCACTGTGAAGGTGAAAGTACGGCCAAAGTGCCGTTCAGTAATGAGGATCTTGCCAGATAAAACCATACATTTATGTGATCACTTTCTCCTTATCCAATAATTTGTATCTAAGTTGTATTGTTTACAAGTAAAGAAAGACAGGCATAATCGCTGTATTAGTATTAAAGAGGTATGAGGCAAATGACGAATAAACCCCGATACCGCCAAATCGCTGATACCCTGCGCGATCGGGTGCAGCGTGGCGAACTGAAACCCGGCGATGCCCTGCCCACAGAATCGGCATTGCAGGAAGAGTTTGCCGTCAGCCGCGTCACGGTGAGGCAAGCGCTGAAACAGCTGACCCAGGAAGCGATTATTGAGAGCATTCAGGGCAGCGGCTCATACGTGAAAGAAGAGCGGGTCAACTACGACATTTATCAACTCACCAGTTTTTATGAAAAGCTGGCCGACCGAAACGTCGATACGCACAGCGACGTGCGGGTGTTTGAAGCGATTGATGCCAGCCATGAACTGGCGGCAACGCTTGAGGTCGCAGAAGGCGCGAAAATCTGGCACGTCAAACGGGTGCGCTTTATCAAGCAGAAACCGGTGACGCTGGAAGAAACCTGGATGCCGTTGACCTTATTTCCGGATCTCACCTGGGAGGTGATGGAAAACTCCAAATATCACTTTATCGAACAGGTGAAGAAGCTGGTTATCGATCGCAGCGAACAAGAGATCGTGCCGATTATGCCGAACGCTGAAATGGCGAGTTTGCTGAGTCTGGATGCCAGCCAGCCGATCCTCGAAAAAATCTCGCGCGGGTTTCTCAGCGATGGACGGGTGTTTGAATACAGCCGTAACGCATTCAAAAGCGACGACTATAAATTCACCCTGGTCGCCAAACGACGCCCATAAAAAAGGCCACTGCAAAGGTGGCCAACCATGTCGAAAACGGACATATAACGCTCCCCACGCGGGGAGCAGAGAGGATTATCAGTTAATGATGGTTTTCAGCGCTTCGCCGATATCCGCCAGGCTACGAACGGTTTTCACACCGGCCGCTTCCAGAGCTGCAAATTTCTCGTCCGCAGTCCCTTTACCACCGGCGATGATCGCGCCTGCGTGACCCATACGTTTACCTTTCGGCGCGGTCACACCCGCGATGTAACCCACAACCGGTTTGGTCACATGTTCTTTGATGTAGGCTGCCGCTTCTTCTTCAGCGCTGCCGCCGATCTCACCGATCATCACGATCGCTTCGGTCTGCGGGTCTTCCTGGAACATTTTCAGGATGTCGATGAAGTTAGAACCCGGGATCGGGTCACCGCCGATACCCACACAGGTGGACTGGCCGAAACCGTAGTCGGTAGTCTGCTTAACCGCTTCATAGGTCAGCGTACCTGAACGGGAAACGATACCCACTTTACCCGGCTTGTGAATGTGGCCAGGCATGATGCCGATTTTGCTCTGACCCGGAGTGATAACGCCTGGGCAGTTCGGGCCAATCATGCGCACGCCTGCTTCATCCAGTTTCACCTTCACGGTCAGCATATCCAGGGTCGGGATGCCTTCGGTGATGGTAATGATCAGTTTGATGCCTGCATCGATAGCTTCCAGAATGGAGTCTTTGCAGAACGGAGCCGGAACATAGATTACGCTTGCAGTCGCACCGGTCGCTTCAACGGCTTCACGCACGGTGTTGAACACCGGCAGATCCAGATGCGTGGTGCCGCCTTTGCCCGGCGTTACGCCGCCAACCATGTTGGTGCCGTAAGCAATCGCTTGTTCAGAGTGGAAAGTCCCCTGGCTACCGGTGAAGCCCTGGCAGATAACCTTGGTGTTTTTATCAATTAAAATGGACATTATTTCCCCTCCACTGCGGCAACGACCTGCTGAGCGGCATCCGTCAGACTTTTCGCTGCAATAATATTCAGACCGCTGTCGGCCAGTTTCTTGGCGCCGAGTTCAGCGTTGTTCCCTTCCAGACGGACAACCACCGGGACGTTAACGCCCACTTCAGCAACCGCGCCGATAATGCCGTCAGCAATCAGGTCACAACGTACGATCCCGCCGAAGATGTTAACCAGAACCGCTTTCACATTGTCATCAGAGAGGATAATTTTGAACGCTTCGGTTACACGTTCTTTGGTTGCACCGCCGCCCACGTCGAGGAAGTTGGCCGGTTCGCCGCCGTGCAGCTTAACGATGTCCATGGTACCCATCGCCAGGCCTGCGCCGTTAACCATGCAGCCGATGTTGCCATCCAGTGCGACATAGTTCAGTTCCCACTGTGCAGCCTGAGCTTCACGCGGATCTTCCTGAGACTGGTCACGCATTTCGCGCAGGTCTGGTTGACGGAACAGGGCATTGCCATCGGCACCCAGTTTGCCATCGAGGCAGATAAGGTCACCCTGCTTGGTGATAACCAGCGGGTTAATTTCGATAAGCGCCAGGTCGCGATCAAGGAAGATGTTTGCCAGGCCCATGAAGATCTTGGTGAACTGCTGAACCAGTTTACCTTCCAGACCCAGTTTGAACGCCAGTTCACGGCCCTGATAAGGCATTGGACCCGCCAGCGGATCGATAGCAACTTTGTGGATCAGGTGCGGGGTTTCTTCCGCCACTTTTTCGATTTCCACGCCGCCTTCGGTGGAGGCCATGAATACCACACGGCGAGAGCTACGATCGACTACCGCACCCAGATACAGTTCTTTGGCGATGTCGGTCGCGGCTTCAACCAGAATCTGATTGACCGGCTGACCGTTGGCGTCTGTCTGATAGGTTACCAGACGTTTGCCCAGCCAATGCTCGGCAAAGGCGCGAATGTCTTCTTTGCTGTTAACGACTTTTACGCCGCCCGCTTTACCGCGGCCGCCAGCGTGTACCTGGCATTTCACGACCCAAGGACCCGCACCAATTTTAGACGCGGCTTCTTCAGCTTCACGCGGAGTTGAGCAGGCATAGCCTACTGGCGCAGGTAAACCGTAGCGGGCAAACAGCTGTTTGGCCTGGTATTCATGTAAGTTCATGCGTTCTATCCACTTTAGAAAATCATTATCATTTTACCTCCAGGCCGCATCCGGCCCGGAGGACAGGTGATACAGGGCTTACTACACGTCCAGCAGCAGACGAGTCGGATCTTCCAGCAGCTCTTTGATGGCTACGAGGAAGCCCACAGACTCACGACCATCGATCAGGCGATGATCGTAGGAAAGTGCCAGGTACATCATTGGCAGAATTTCAACTTTGCCATCAACGGCCATTGGCCTGTCCTTAATGGCATGCATGCCCAGGATCGCGCTCTGTGGCGGGTTGATGATCGGCGTAGACATCAGGGAACCGAACACACCACCGTTGGTGATGGTGAAGTTACCGCCGGTCAGGTCTTCAACGGTCAGCTTGCCGTCACGGCCTTTCAGCGCCAGCTCTTTAATGCGTTTCTCGATGTCGGCCATGCCCAACGCGTCAACGTCACGCAGGACTGGCGTAACCAGACCACGTGGCGTAGAGACCGCCATGCTGACGTCGAAGTAGTTGTGATACACCACGTCTTCGCCATCAATAGAGGCGTTCACTTCCGGGTAGCGTTTCAGCGCTTCAACCACAGCTTTCACGTAGAAGGACATGAAGCCCAGACGGATGCCGTGACGTTTTTCAAATGCGTCGCCGTACTGCTTACGCAAGTCCATGATTGGCTTCATGTTGACTTCGTTGAAGGTGGTCAGCATCGCGGTAGAGTTTTTCGCTTCCAGCAGACGCTCAGCCACGCGTTTGCGCAGGCGGGTCATCGGAACACGTTTCTCAGAGCGACCTGCCAGCGGCGCAGGCGCTGCAGCCGGAGCGGCGGCTGGCGCTTTAGCGTCGGTTTTCGCCGGTGCTTTCGCCAGGTGCTTCTCAACATCTTCGCGGGTCAGACGACCACCCACACCGGTGCCTTTGATGGCCGCGGCGTCAAGGTTATGCTCAGCCAGCAGGCGACGAATCGCCGGGCTCAGCGCGTCGTTGCTCTGCTCTTCCAGTGACGCCTGCTGGCGCTGGGCTGGGGTGCTGTCTTTGGCTTCGGATTTCGCGCTGGACTCTTTGCCCGCGCTGTTGCCTTCACGCAGGCGGCCGAGGATCTGACGAGAGGTCACGGTGGTGCCTTCGTCTTCCAGAACTGCATCCAGAATGCCGTCAGCCGACGCCGGTACTTCCAGTACCACTTTGTCAGTTTCGATTTCTACCAGCACTTCATCGCGGACTACCGCATCGCCTGGCTTCTTGTGCCAGGTCGCAACCGTTGCATCGGCTACGGATTCAGGCAGGTCGGGAACAAGAATATCTACGCTACTCATTTTGTATCCTTTAATTAATCGACGTTCAGCGCGTCATTGACCAGATCTTGTTGCTGCTTCTGGTGAACAGACATATACCCTACCGCCGGAGAGGCGGAGGCCGGGCGACCTGCGTAACGCAGGGCAGACCCAAATGGAATCACTTCACGTAAGTGATGCTGGCTGCAGTACCAGGCGCCCTGGTTGAGCGGCTCTTCCTGGCACCAGACAAAATCATGCACGTGAGCGTATGGTTTCAGTGCGTCCTGCATCGCCTGATGCGGGAACGGATAAAGCTGTTCGATACGCACAATGGCGACATCTTTCTGATTGTTCTTGCGACGCTGTTCCAGCAGGTCGTAGTACACCTTACCGGAGCACATCACCACGCGTTTCACCGCTTTAGGATCCAGCTCGTCAATCTCGCCAATCGCAGGCATAAAGGTGCCGTTGGCCAGCTCTTCGAGGCTCGATACCGCCAGTGGGTGACGCAACAGAGATTTCGGTGACATCACCACCAACGGACGGCGCATCCCGCGCAGCGCCTGACGACGCAGCATGTGATAAACCTGAGCCGGGGTCGACGGGACGCACACCTGCATGTTCTGTTCAGCACACAGCTGCAGATAACGCTCCAGACGTGCGGAGGAGTGCTCCGGACCCTGGCCTTCGTAGCCGTGTGGCAGCAGCATGGTCAGGCCACACATACGGCCCCATTTCTGCTCGCCGGAACTGATGAACTGGTCGATAACCACCTGCGCACCGTTGGCGAAGTCACCGAACTGCGCTTCCCAGATAGTCAGGATGCGCGGCTCTGCGGTGGCATAGCCGTATTCGAATGCCAGAACCGCTTCTTCAGACAGCACGGAGTCCCAGACCTTGAACTGGCCCTGACCGTTATGCACATGCTGCAGCGGGGTATACGTAGAACCGTTGGTCTGGTTATGGATAACCGCATGGCGATGGAAGAAGGTGCCGCGCCCGGAGTCTTCACCGGACAGACGCACCGGAATGCCTTCATCAACCAGCGTGGCGTACGCCAGGTTTTCCGCGCCGCCCCAGTCGAACATTTTCTCACCGGCAGCCATAGACTGGCGATCGGCGTAGATTTTAGCGACACGGGACTGCATTTCGACCGCTTCTGGCACGGTGCTGATGCGCTTAGCCAGCTCCTGCAGGCGTTTCATGTCGACCTTGTTCGGGTAGCTCTCATCCCACTCGTGGTTGAGGTACGGCGACCAGGTAAAGGAGTGCATGTTCATCGGACGCCACTCTTTCACCACGCATTCGCCTTCATCCAGCGCGTCGCGGTACAGATTGACCAGTTCGGTCGCATCTTCGAGGGTCGCGACTTTCTCGCCTTCCAGCTTGTCGGCGTAGATTTTGCGCGGGGTCGGATGTTTTTTGATTTTCTGGTACATCAGCGGCTGGGTTGCGCTTGGCTCGTCGGCTTCGTTATGGCCGTGACGGCGGTAGCACACCAGGTCGATGAACACATCGCGTTTGAAGGTATTACGGAAATCAAGCGCCAGGCGAGTCACGAAAGCAACCGCTTCAGGGTCATCCGCATTCACGTGGAAAATCGGTGCCATCACCATCTTACCGATATCGGTACAGTATGGCGTGGAGCGCGCATCCAGCGGGTTAGATGTTGTGAAGCCCACCTGGTTGTTGATAACAATACGTACCGTACCGCCCACTTCGTAACCGCGAGCTTTGGACATGTTCAGGGTTTCCTGAACCACGCCCTGACCGGCCACCGCGGCATCACCGTGAATGGTAATTGGCAGAACCTTGTTGCTGCTCGGCTCTTCCAGTCTGTCCAGACGCGCACGTACTGAACCGATAACCACCGGGCTGACGATTTCGAGGTGTGACGGGTTGAACGCCAGCGCCAGGTGAACCAGGCCGCCTTCGGTTTCGATATCAGACGAGAAGCCCATGTGGTACTTCACGTCACCGGTGCCGAGGTGTTCTTTATGCTTCCCGGCAAATTCGTCGAACAGGTCCTGCGGTTTTTTACCGAGCACGTTGATCAACACGTTCAGACGACCGCGGTGCGCCATACCCAGCACCACTTCGCGCGTGCCGCTCTTACCGGCGTGGCGAATCAGTTCTTTCAGCATTGGCACCAGCGCATCACCGCCTTCCAGCGAGAAGCGTTTTGCCCCTGGGAATTTCGCACCCAGGTAACGTTCCAGGCCTTCCGCAGCGGTCAGCTCAGTGAGGAAACGTTTTTTCTCGTCAGCGCTAAAGCTCGCGTGACCGACCACCGATTCAATACGCTGTTGGATCCAGCGTTTCTCTTCCGTGGACGTAATATGCATGTATTCCGCGCCGATGGAGCCGCCATATGTTTGCTTCAGCGCAGCAATCAAATCGGCAAGTTTCATCGTTTCTTTGCCGATAGCAAAGGAACCCACGTTAAAACTTTCCTGGAGATCGGCCTCGGTCAAATCGTGGAACGCAGGTTCCAGATCGGTCACAGGCTCCTGCTTCCAAAGCCCAAGCGGATCGAGATTCGCCGCCTGATGACCACGGAAACGCCAGGCGTTGATCAACTGCAGGACTTTAACCTGCTTCACGTTGGCATCAGGATCGGAAATGGAGGTCGCGTAACGCGAGGCATCCTTCGCCAGACGACGGAAATAATCACGCGTAGTGGAGTGGAATTGATCCGGTTTGACTCCGGTACCAGGTAACTGCTGGAACATTGAACGCCAGTTGGCGTCGACAGAGTCAGGATCGGTTAAGAAGTCTTCATAGAGCTGTTCTATCCAGCTCTGGTTCGAGCCAGAGAGGTAAGAAGAGTCCAGCCAGGCTTTCATTGCGCCGTTCTGCATCGTGATCCCTTAAGCATTTTTATGCTTACTTTCGCCGTAGAAACTACCACGCACACCAGGTGTACGTGCCGGGGTTCACTTGCGAGCTCTTCTCTTCGGGCCCGCGAAGGAACCTTTAAAAACTGTCTGCACTTCAGGGCAGTTTTTAGAGGTTTCCTGCAATTCCGTTTTCCCGGTGGCGCTGCGCAGACCGGGCCTACTGTCACGTAGGCCTGATTAACGTAGCGCCATCAGGCATTGTTACTTACGCACTGCGTTGCAGCAGCATCGACTTAATGTGGCCGATGGCGCGCGTCGGGTTAAGCCCCTTCGGACACACACTGACGCAGTTCATAATGCTATGGCAGCGGAATACGCTGAAAGCGTCACTTAATCCTTCCAGGCGGCTGTCTGTTTCGGTATCACGGCTGTCGATCAGGAAGCGGTACGCCGCCAGCAGACCGGCCGGGCCGATGAACTTATCCGGGTTCCACCAGAACGATGGGCAAGAAGTGGAACAGCATGCGCAGAGAATACACTCGTACAGGCCATCCAGTTTTTCACGCTGCTCGGGCGACTGCAAATGCTCGCGAGCGGGTGGATTTTGCCCATTATTCAACAAGTAAGGCTTAATCTTCTCATATTGGGCATAGAACTGCCCCATGTCTACCACCAAATCGCGTACCACCGGTAAACCCGGCAGCGGACGAATCACAATCTTCTGCCCGGCACGCTGCAGAGCGGAAATTGGGGTGATACACGCCAGACCGTTTTTGCCGTTCATGTTCACGCCGTCGGAACCGCACACGCCTTCGCGGCAGGAGCGACGGAACGACAAGGTCGGGTCTTGTTCTTTCAGCTGGATTAACGCATCCAGCAGCATCATGTCGCGCCCTTCTTCCGCTTCGAGGGTGTAATCCTGCATACGCGGAGCGTCATCGACATCCGGGTTATAACGATAAACTGAAAACTCGAGTCTCATTTTCCTGTCTCCGCAATTAGTAGGTACGCACTTTCGGCGGGAATGCCGGACGCAGTTTCGGTTCCATGTTCACTTCACGTCGGGTCATGGATTCGGACTGCGGCTGGTACAGGGAGTGGCAGAGCCAGTTTTCATCATCGCGATCCGGGAAGTCGAAGCGGCTGTGTGCGCCACGGCTTTCGGTACGGAAGTTTGCCGACACCGCGGTAGCGAAGGCGGTTTCCATCAGGTTATCCAGCTCCAGGCACTCGACGCGCTGGGTGTTGAATTCGCTGGAGGTGTCATCCAGACGGGCATTTTTCAAACGCTCGCGGATCACTTTCAGTTGCTCAAGCCCTTTGGCCATCGCGTCACCTTCACGGAACACCGAGAAGTTGTGCTGCATACATTCCTGCAACGCTTTACGGATTTCCACCGGATCTTCACCGCTGCGGGTGTTGTTCCAACGGTTGAGACGATCCAGGGAAGCGTCAATGTCAGATTCGCTGGCATCGCGCATGGCGCCCTGCTCGGCGATAGACTCTTGCAGGTGAAGACCTGCCGCACGACCAAATACCACCAGGTCCAGCAGCGAGTTGCCGCCCAGACGGTTGGCACCGTGAACGGATACACAGGCGATTTCGCCGACGGCGAACAGCCCAGGGATCACCACATCTTCGCCCTTCTCGTTCACGGTCAGCGCCTGGCCGGTCACTTTGGTCGGAATACCGCCCATCATGTAGTGGCAGGTCGGGATAACCGGAATAGGCTCTTTGACCGGGTCAACGTGCGCAAAGGTGCGGGACAGTTCGAGGATGCCCGGCAGACGGGATTCGAGCACGTCTTTACCGAGGTGATCGAGTTTCAGTTTCGCGTGCGGACCCCAAGGGCCATCGCAGCCACGACCTTCACGGATTTCGATCATGATGGAACGCGCCACCACGTCACGACCCGCCAGGTCTTTCGCATTCGGGGCATAACGCTCCATGAAGCGCTCGCCGTGTTTGTTCAGCAGGTATCCGCCTTCACCACGACAGCCTTCGGTGACCAGCACCCCAGCCCCGGCGATACCGGTTGGGTGGAACTGCCACATTTCCATATCCTGTACCGGCACGCCAGCACGGATTGCCATCCCAACGCCGTCACCGGTGTTGATATGGGCGTTAGTCGTCGACTGATAAATACGGCCCGCGCCGCCGGTCGCCAGTACGGTGGCATTGGCCTTGAAGTACACGACTTCACCGGTTTCGATACACAGGGCGGTACAACCGACCACTGCGCCATCCTGGTTTTTCACCAGATCCAGCGCATACCACTCGGAGAAGATGGTGGTTTTGTTTTTCAGGTTCTGCTGATACAGCGTGTGCAGCAACGCATGACCGGTACGGTCAGCTGCCGCTGCGGTACGTGCCGCCTGCTCGCCGCCGAAGTTTTTCGACTGGCCGCCAAACGGACGCTGATAAATAGAGCCATCGTCCAGACGCGAGAACGGCAGACCCATATGCTCCAGCTCCAGAATCGCTTCCGGGCCGGTCTTACACATATATTCGATAGCGTCCTGGTCACCGATGTAGTCAGACCCCTTCACGGTGTCATACATGTGCCATTCCCAGTTATCTTCATGGGTGTTACCGAGTGCGACGGTGATACCACCCTGCGCAGATACGGTATGGGAACGGGTCGGGAAGACTTTAGAGAGCAGCGCACAGGTCTGGCCGCTCTGGGAAATTTGCAGCGCGGCACGCATACCTGCGCCACCTGCGCCTATCACAACAGCATCAAATTCTCTGACTGGCAGTTTCATTACACACCCCACACCACAACAAATCCATAAATCACGTAAACCACCAGTGCAACGACGATAGCCAGTTGCAGAGGCAGGCGAATGGCCAGCGGTTTAACGTAGTCGGTCAACACCTGCCACATGCCAATCCAGGCATGGATCAAGATAGAAAACAGAGCCAGCAGGGTGAAGACTTTGGTGAAAGCGGAAGAGAAGAAACCCGTCCAGACTTCCCAGGTGAGCGAGCCATGGGTCGCGAAGAAACCAACCATGTAGATAATGTACAGAGTCAGGACGATCGCGGTGGCACGTACGAGGATGAAGTCATGTACGCCGTTGCGTCCTAGTGCTGAGGCGTTGCTTACCATACGAGGACTCCTGCGAGAATTGAAAGCACGACAGTAATAACAAACGAAATATTGGCAGACCTTTTCCCTGCTTCGAAGGTTTCTTCCAGGTAGCCAAAGTCCATCATCAGGTGACGAATGCCCAACACGGCGTGATAAGCCAGTGCGGTCAGGATGCCCCAGAAAATGAATTTGACGAAGAAGCTGCTCATGATTGAGCTGGCGTGCTGGAAGCCTTCAGGAGAGGAGAGACTGGTACCCAGTAACCACAACAGAATGCCAACCGCCACAAAGGTAATCACGCCAGAAACGCGGTGGAGGATGGACGCTATCGCCGTTACGGGGAATCGGATCGTTTTGAGATCCAGATTGACAGGTCTTTGTTTTTTCACATTTTTTATCATGAATAACGCCCACATGCTGTTCTTATTGTTTCCCTTCCTCCGGTCTGCGTGCGGGTCAGACAGCGTCCTTTCTATAACTGCGCGTCATGTAAAAACTCCCTATCAAGAGCTAAAACGGCACATTACAACGCTGGGTGGCTCGGGATTGCAGGGGGTTCCGGAGACCTGGCGGCAGTATAGGACGTTCACAAAATCATTACAATTAACCTACATATAGTTTGTCGGGTTTTATGCGGAACAGTGATCAGGGTCACGATAACAACATTATTTTAAATTTTACTCACCTGATTTGACAAATATTAAACATTATTGTTACAACCATCACTTAGAAAGGCATATAATGCGTAAAAGTTATGGGGTCACTCTTTCTCCTGAGAATAAGTTATGTAATGGTGAGAAAGTATTGACCTATGCATTGCCGACAGTTAATAGTGATAGACAGGTTTGAATAAACGGACTGCTAAGACCCTGATTTGCTTTAGTTTCACGGTGGATTGAACGTATGCCCCATGGCGCCCTTTGCTCTGTACCCTGGTTTACCCTCGCGAGCTGAGCGGTGAGCCGAATAACAAACTGGTAACGTCGAACTTCACCCTGAAAGCGAATCCGGCATCCGGCAGTCTTATGCAATAAGGCGCTAAGGAGACCGTAAATGGCTGATACAAAGGCAAAGCTCACTCTCAATGGTGACACTGCTATTGAACTGGACGTGCTAAAAGGTACGCTCGGCGAAGACGTTATTGATATCCGTACACTCGGCTCAAAAGGGATGTTCACTTTTGACCCCGGTTTTACCTCCACCGCATCCTGCGAATCGAAAATCACCTTCATTGACGGTGACGAAGGCATCCTGCTGCATCGCGGTTTTCCTATCGATCAGCTGGCAACCGAATCTAACTATCTTGAAGTCTGCTACATCCTGCTGAACGGCGAAAAACCGACCCAGGCACAGTACGACGAATTCCGTACCATCGTGACCCGTCACACCATGATCCATGAGCAGATCACCCGTCTGTTCCACGGTTTCCGTCGTGACTCGCATCCGATGGCGGTGATGTGTGGCGTGACCGGCGCGCTGGCCGCGTTCTATCACGACGCTATGGACGTGAATAACCCACGCCACCGCGAAATCGCGGCCTTCCGTCTGCTGTCGAAAATGCCAACCATGGCAGCGATGAGCTACAAATATTCCATCGGTCAGCCGTTCGTGTATCCACGTAACGATCTGTCCTATGCCGGCAACTTCCTCAACATGATGTTCTCCACGCCGTGTGAAGAATACGTGGTGAACCCGGTGCTGGAACGCGCTATGGACCGCATCCTGATCCTGCATGCGGATCACGAGCAGAACGCATCGACCTCGACCGTGCGTACCGCGGGCTCTTCTGGTGCTAACCCATTCGCCTGTATCGCGGCGGGCATCGCGTCCCTGTGGGGACCGGCGCACGGCGGTGCCAACGAAGCGGCATTGAAGATGCTGGAAGAAATCAGCACCGTGGAGCACATTCCGGAATTTGTTCGTCGCGCGAAAGACAAGAACGATTCGTTCCGTCTGATGGGCTTCGGTCATCGTGTGTATAAAAACTATGACCCGCGCGCCACCGTGATGCGTGAAACCTGCCATGAAGTGCTGAAAGAATTGGGCACCAAAGACGACCTGTTGCAGGTCGCGATGGAGCTGGAACACATCGCCCTGAACGACCCGTACTTCATTGAGAAGAAACTGTACCCGAACGTCGACTTCTACTCCGGCATCATCCTGAAAGCGATGGGCATTCCGTCTTCAATGTTCACCGTAATCTTTGCGATGGCCCGTACCGTCGGCTGGATTGCACACTGGAGCGAAATGCACAGCGAAGGCATGAAAATTGCCCGTCCACGCCAGCTGTACACCGGTTACGAAAAACGCGAGTTCAGTTCAGACGTGAAAAACGCTAACTACGTTGTTGTGATGTGAAAAACGCGCCTGATGGCGCGTTTTTTTATGTCTGGCATTGGGGGCACCAATAAAACGGTCGCGACGACATCATCGTTTTTTCGATAACGCCCCCGCACCGCTCGCAGGCTTTCCCCTCACGATGAAACACGTTAAAGCGAAACAGCGCCCCGTGATGCTTATTCTCATCCACCTGCCCGCGTGTCTGCCAGGACAGACGTGGGATAGCCAATAGCTCATGCGCCAGATTACCCAGCTGTTCATCCGTCAGCTGGCTGGCTTTATGCGTCGCCGCCAGTCCACACGCCCAGAGAATTTCCACCCGCAGGTAATTTCCCAACCCTGCCAAAAACGCCTGGTCGAGCAGCAGGCCAGAGAACTGACGTTGCCGGAATCGTTTCGACAACAACCGTTCTCTGACGTCGGCTTCGGTGAGCGTCGGGTCGAGTACATCCGGCCCTACGCGCTGCAAAAACGGTTGGGTGGCTAACTGCTCGGGCGTCAGCATGTCGATGTCCGACGCGCTGTACAGCAGAATCGCTTTGGTTGCGGTTTGCAGCCGCACCCGCAGCACACGCGTGGTTTGCGGTTCTTCTCCGGCATTCACCACTCGCCATACGCCGTACAGCTGATTATGGCTGTAGAGCGTCAATCCACCTGAAAAATGGGTCAGCATCGCTTTGCCGCGCGTTTCGATGTGAGTCACGCGCTGCCCGACTAACGCTGGTTCAAACGCTTTCAACCGCTCAAAGGCAAACCAGGCATCGGTCAGCGGCTGACCTTTGATCGCCGCTTCAAGGGCATCCGCCGCACGACGGATCTCCGGTCCTTCGGGCATATTAGTTCCTTAATTTTCGCCGCTGAGGCGCCAGGCCAGTTGTTCAAAATAACGCTGCTGATCGGCGCGTGCTTTCAATGCATCCTCCAGCGAACACGGCACAAAATGAATCGGCTGCCCGAGCGGAATTTGCGCCAGTTGGTACATATCGGCTTCGATAATGCAGGCAATACGCGGATAACCGCCGGTGGTCTGGGCGTCATTCATCAGCACGATCGGTTGTCCGTTACGCGGCACCTGTACCACGCCGGGCAACAGGCCGTGCGACATCAGTTCGCGATCGGTGGTTCGCACCAGCGGCTGCCCTTGCAGCCGATATCCCATCCGGTTACTTTGCGGGCTGAGCTGCCAGGGCGCGCGCCAGAAGTTCTCCTGCGACGGGGCATCAAACTCGTGATACTCCGGCCCCGGCAGCGCCCGAATGCGGTTCCCGTGCTGGAGCTGTTTAACCCCCTGCGGGCCGCTAAATTGGTGGGTGGAAGGAAACACGTTCAGCCTGTCACCATCCTGTAAGCGCCGCCCTTCCAGGCCACCGATACCCACTTTCAGGTCAGTACTGTACGAGCCCATCACTTTCGGCACGTCAATCCCACCCGCCACTGCCAGATAGCTACGAATGCCGTATAAAGGCCGCTTCAACACCAGCGTTTGCCCCGCTTTGACCGGCAGCCGCCAGCCGCCCCAGACGGTTTGGTCATCCAGCGTCGCTTCGCAGCCAGCCCCGGTCAGGGCAAACCAGCCATCGCGTTCAAACTGGACGGTAAACTGCCCGAGCGTAATTTCGATCGCGGCGTCACCTGGGTCGTTGCCCACCAGCAAATTGGCGGTAAACAACGCCGGTTTATCCAGCGCCCCGCAGCGGCTGACGCCAGACTGACGCAGGCCGTAGCGCCCACCGTCCTGCACGGAGGTGTAAAGCCCGGAACGAATAATTTTCAGCATACGCCCTCCTTCTGCGGCACAAAGCGCACCGTGTCGCCAGGCCGGAGCAACACCGGCTCCGCTTTACGCGCATCAAACATGGCCAGGGACGTATGCCCAATCAGCTGCCAGCCGCCGGGCGTATTTAGCGGATAAATCCCGGTATGCTGGCCGCCAATGCCCACGCTGCCCGCAGGCACCTGCACGCGCGGTTCCGCATGGCGGGGCATCGCCAACGTCGGAGACAGGCCACCGAGATAGGCAAAACCCGGCTGAAAACCTAAAAACCACACCACGTAGTCCTGTGAGGCATGCAGCTCCACTACCTGCTTTGGCGTAAGACCGCTGTATTCGGCCACCAGCGGCAAATCCGGCCCCAGCGTGCCGCCATAGACGACGGGAATATCAATCTGCCGCGAATCGGGCTCCAGCACCTCGCTCTCTTCCCACCAGCGTTGCAAACGCTCAATCGCGTCCAGCGCCCGTGACTGAGGATTACGCAGTACCACGGTAATGTTATTCATCCCCGGAATGGCTTCCAGCACTTCGGGGTAATCAGGCAAACGCTGGGTCAGTCGCCAGATGCGTTTCTGACTCTCCAGCGTCACGGGCGGTTCAAGTTCCAGAACGACTGCCGTTTCTCCCAACAGGTAACAACGCGCTCGCTGCACTTTTGCTCTCTCTTATCAGGCCGGGTTAGGGATGTCGATAAAGGTGACATCCAAATCGGTATTTTCTGTCAGCCATTCGCTCAGCGCACGAATGCCGCCGCGCTCGGTGGCATGGTGACCCGCCGCATAAAAATGCAGGCCCTGTTCACGAGCGGAATGGATTGTCTGCTCCGACACTTCGCCCGTAATAAAGGCATCCACCCCAAAACGCGCGGCGCTATCGATAAAGCCCTGTCCGCCACCGGTACACCACGCCACGCGGGTCACTTTTTCCGGCCCGGTATCGCCGCACCACAGCGGTTTACGCCCTAATCGCGCTTCAATCCACGAGGCCAGTTCCAGCCCGGAAACCGGCATCGACAGCTCGCCCCACGGCACCAGCGGCTCAATTTCACCCGCCACGTTGATGCCGAGCAGCGCCGCCAGCTGAACGTTATTGCCCAGCTCCGGGTGCGCGTCCAACGGCAGGTGCCAGCCGTACAGATTGATATCGTTCGCCAGCAGGGTTTTCAGACGGTTACGCTTCATGCCGCGTATCACCGACGATTCCCCTTTCCAGAAATAACCGTGATGCACGATGACGGCATCGGCTTCCAGACGCACCGCTTCATCGAGCAGCGCCTGACTGGCCGTTACGCCAGTGACGATTTTGCGGATCTCTTCTCGCCCCTCAACCTGCAGCCCGTTCGGCCCGTAATCGCTGAACGATCCGCTGTTGAGTTTCTCGTTAATCAGTTGTTCCAGTTCACTGTTTTTCATCGTCACTCCAGACTTTCCTTTAGTACTGCTGGATACCATAGCCGTCCCGTGACCTTACGTCGATAGGCACCCCACTTCAGCGCCCGCGCTTAGGCGCAAAAATCGCTTAACGCGCGCCAGCACAATCATGTATATTTATGCATTAGAACAGCATATAAATTGAACTTTCATGCTTAACACCCATGGATAGCATACAAGAAACGAATAATGCGGAATGATTATCTTCTGCACTTTTGGCAAGAACTGAGAGCTTCATGAAAACACTGACATCGTCACAACCCCGCGCGATTTATTACGTGGTCGCCCTGCAAATTTGGGAATACTTCAGTTTCTACGGGATGCGCGCCCTGCTGATCCTCTATCTCACCAATCAGCTGAAATACAACGACAATCATGCTTATGCGCTGTTCAGCGCCTACTGCTCTCTGGTCTATGTCACGCCTATTCTTGGCGGCTGGCTGGCGGATAAGGTCCTCGGGAATCGCATGGCGGTGATGATCGGTGCCTTCTTAATGGCCGTCGGTCACCTGGTGCTGGGCGCCAGCGAAATGTCCTCGATGTTTCTTTATCTGTCGCTGGCTATCATTGTTTGCGGCTATGGGTTGTTTAAATCGAACGTGAGTTGCCTGCTCGGCGAACTGTATGAACCGACCGATCCGCGTCGCGATGGCGGGTTTTCCCTGCTGTATGCCGCCGGTAACGTCGGTTCGATTATTGCGCCTATCGCCTGCGGCTATGTGCAGGAAGAGTACAGTTGGGCGATGGGCTTCGCCCTTGCCGCCATCGGTATGCTGGCAGGTCTGGTGATTTTCCTCTGCGGCACTCGCCACTTCAGCCACACGGTGGGCGTCAATAAAGCCGTTCTGCACAGTAAAAAACTCGCGGTACCGGTCTGGGGCTGGCTGCTGGCGCTGATGGTCGTTTCCCCGCTGGTGATTGCCGTTCTGTTCTGGAAAGAGTGGTCACTGTATGCCCTGATCGTTGCCACCGTCATTGGCCTGGCGATGCTCGGCAACATCTATAAAAAGGCCGAGAATCAGAAACAACGTAAAGAGCTGGGGCTTATCGTGGTGCTGACCCTATTCAGCCTGCTGTTCTGGGCCTTCGCCCAGCAGGGCGGCAGTTCGATTAGCCTGTATATCGACCGCTTTGTGAATCGCGATATTCTCGGGTATGAAGTGCCGACCGCAATGTTCCAGTCGGTGAACGGTTTCGCGGTGATGCTGTGCGGAATTTTCCTCGCCTGGGTGGTGAAAGAGTCGGTTACCGGCAACCGCGCAGTGCGTATCTGGGGGAAATACGCCCTGGGTCTTGGCCTGATGAGCGCCGGGTTCTGCATTCTGACTCTGAGCGCTCGCTGGTCTGCAACCTACGGCCATTCATCTATGCCATTGATGATTCTGGGCATGGCAGTAATGGGCTTTGCCGAGCTGTTTATCGATCCGGTGGCGATGGCGCAAATCACCCGAATCGAAATTCCGGGCGTCACCGGCGTGTTGACCGGCATCTACATGCTGCTGTCCGGGGCGATTGCCAACTATGCGGCTGGCGTTATCGCCGACCAGACCTCGCAGAGCGCGTTTGATGCGGCGGGTGCAATCAACTATTCCATCAACGCCTACATCGACGTGTTCAGCCAGATTACCTGGGGTTCACTGGCCTGTGTCGCCGTGGTGCTGGTAATTTGGCTGGGTCACGCGATGAAAGTCAGATCCCGCCGTCTGGCGCTGGAGTCCTAAGCTTTTCTGGCGGCTTCATAGGCCGCCAGCGTTTCCAGCCGCGCCTGTTTGTGGTCAACCACCGGGCGCGGATACGCCAGTTCAACGCCTTCTTTATCCGCCCACGGCCACGGGCTATGAATCGCCTTCCCCGGCACCGCCTTCAACTCCGGCAGCCAGTGGCGAATAAATGCCCCGTCCTTATCGAACTTCTCCCCCTGGGTCGTCGGGTTAAAAATTCGAAAGTAAGGTGCCGCGTCGGTGCCCGTCGAGGCCGCCCACTGCCAGCCGCCATTGTTCGCCGCTAAATCACCGTCGATCAGCTGAGACATGAAATAACGCTCGCCCTCACGCCAGTCGATAAGCAAATCCTTCACTAAAAAACTGGCGACAATCATCCGCAGACGGTTGTGCATCCAGCCAGTTTCATTGAGCTGCCGCATCGCCGCATCCACAATCGGATAGCCCGTTTTGCCCTGCTGCCACGCCGCTAACGCCCCGTTATCGCTGCGCCACGCCACGTTATCCGTCCAGGTAATGAACGGTTTATGGCGGCAAAGCTCCGGGTGGAAGGTCATTAAATGGCGATAAAACTCACGCCAGATAAGCTCGTTGAGCCATACCGAACCCGGGCCACCGTCGAGCGCCTGCGGGCATTCGGTGAGTAAACGGTGCAGACACTGGCGCGGAGAAAGTACGCCCAGCGCCAGGCAGGCGGAAAGGCGACTGGTGCCCTCGATGGCCGGAAAGTCACGGTTCTCTTCGTATTGTGCAGCCTGCTGCTGACAGAAATGGCGTAATCGGGCGATGGCACTTTTTTCATCCGCCGGGAAGAGGTCTTCGTCGAACGAATTCTGCGGATAGTTCAGAGTGATATCAGGCTGTTTACTCAGTTCCCCCTCACGCGCAGCGGGGGCCGACACGCACTCAGGGAGACCCTCTTTCAGACGACGAAGGTATGCATTCTTGAACGGCGTAAACACCTTATACATTTGATGATTACCGGTCATCACGCTGCCGGGCGCCAGCATCACACTGTCGTCAAACCCCTGACAGGTGATGGGTTCCAGCGTTTTTTCAACGCGCGCATCGCGCTGACGCTCGTTGATTTCATACTGATAGTTGTAAAAAAGATGGCTGACCTGATGCGCATCACACACCTTTTTAACTTCATCAACCGACGCACTGAAATCAGCCACCTCCCGATAGAGAAGAGGGATGCCTTTTAACGCCAGTTGACTCTGCAACGCGTTTAACTGCGTCTGTAACAATGCCGCCTGACGCGGGGCCATATAATGCTGCTGCCACTGTTGCGGCGTGGCGATGAACAGGGCAATGACCTTTGCCTGGCGATCGCGGCAGGCAGCGGCCAGCGCCATATTGTCATGCAGGCGTAAATCGGTGCGGAACCAAACCAGATGGGTGGTCATAACTCTCCGGTGAATGTCTGTAACGTAAGGCTCACGGCCAGGGGCCAGATAAGCATCAGGAAGTTTAGCGCTTATAGTGTTTTAACTGAGGGATGGGTGCAAGTGACGGTTGCGTGCCGTCTTGCCGAACCTGCCAAAGGGGTAGAAATTCGAGACTCCTGTCAGGAACTGACGTTTCCCAACGCACCGCGAATCCTGAGGGCATAAAAAAACCGCCACGTTTTACGATGGCGGTTTTTTTATATCTGTTTTTTATGCCTGGTGGCGGCGGTCTGGCTTAGTAGAAATCGCAGGTCGCTTTTTCGGCCTGATCCATCCATACCGGTTTTTCGCTGGTTTTAGACCAAACGCGGTGCAGATAGCTGTAAAAACGTCCGCGATCTTTCCAGAACAGCATCACTGGCAGCGCCACAACCCCCGCCACAACGGCGAAAGTACGACGCATAAATACAACATATGCAGGAAACTCTTTATACATGATATCTCTCCCCTTTCATGGCCGGCAAAGCGCGCCGGTAAACGTTATCTGTGCAAAATAGTAACGCTTTGCGTGTAATTTTACTACTCATCCGACCACTTTTTTGGGTTATTTTGTGCTTTTAACCTCCCTCACCGTAATTAAGTTACACAAAAGTTAAATTAATACTAACCATTAGTTAATTAGTGGCTTTTGCCATTTTTATACTTTTTTTACACCCCGCCCTGCGTTTTTTGCGAAATCTTTGCATCGAAAAACCTACCGTTACTGCAGACAATCAAACACCTGGAGGTGGACTGTGAGTGCAGGCGTGCTAACCGGCATCGTGCTGGTTTTCCTGTTATTGGGCTATCTGGTTTACGCCCTTTTCAATGCGGAGGCCTTCTGATGGCTGCGCAAGGGTTTTTACTGATCGCCAGTTTTTTACTGGTCCTGTTCGTGCTGGCCCGGCCTTTGGGGTCCGTGCTGGCAAGGCTTATTGCCAATACCCCACTTCCGGGAACCGTCCTGCTGGAGAAAGGACTCTGGCGGGTACTGGGTGTTTCCACGCAAGAAATGAACTGGCGGCAGTATCTGCTGGCTATCCTGTCGCTCAATATTTTCGGTGCCGTATTGCTGTTTGCAATGCTGATGCTGCAGGGCTTTCTGCCACTCAACCCGCAGCAGCTTCCGGGGCTGTCCTGGGATCTGGCGATGAACACCGCGGTAAGTTTCGTCACCAACACTAACTGGCAGGCCTACAGCGGTGAAAGCACGCTGAGCTATTTCAACCAAATGGCCGGGCTGGCGGTGCAAAACTTCCTTTCGGCGGCGACCGGTATTGCGGTGGTATTCGCACTGATCCGCGGTTTCTGCCGTCGCAGTTCGGATACTCTGGGCAACGCGTGGATGGATATCGTCCGCGTTACCTTATGGGTTCTGCTGCCGCTGTCACTGCTGATTGCCCTGTTTATTATCCAGCAGGGCACGCTGCAAAACTTTCTGCCTTACCAACACTTCACCTCGCTTGAAGGCGCGAAGGGCCTGCTGCCGATGGGACCGGTGGCATCACAGGAAGCCATCAAAATGCTCGGCACTAATGGCGGCGGCTTCTTTAATGCCAACTCCAGCCATCCGTTTGAAAACCCGACCGCACTGACCAACGCGGTGCAAATGCTGGCGATTTTCCTGATCCCTGCCGCACTGTGCTTTGCCTTCGGTGAGGCGGTCAACGATCGCCGTCAGGGCCGCGCCATTCTGTGGGCGATGTCGGTGATTTTTGTGGTTTGCGTAGCAGTGGTGATGTGGGCCGAACTCAACGGCAATCCGCACTTCCTGAAACTTGGGGCTGACAGCGCCATCAACATGGAAGGTAAAGAGAGCCGCTTCGGCATTCTGCAAAGCAGCCTGTTCGCGGTGATCACCACCGCAGCCTCCTGTGGCGCGGTGAACGCCATGCATGACTCCTTTACCGCTCTCGGCGGCATGGTACCCATGTGGCTGATGCAGATTGGCGAAGTGGTGTTCGGCGGCGTGGGTTCCGGTCTGTATGGGATGCTGTTGTTCGTGCTGCTGGCGGTGTTTATCGCCGGGCTGATGATTGGCCGCACCCCGGAATATCTCGGTAAAAAAATCGACGTGCGTGAAATGAAATTGACCGCGCTGGCGATTCTGGTCACTCCGACACTGGTGCTGCTCGGCGCGGCGCTGGCGATGATGACCGAAGCCGGTCGCGCCGGGATGTTTAACCCCGGCATTCACGGTTTCAGCGAAGTGTTGTACGCCGTGTCGTCTGCCGCCAACAACAACGGTAGCGCCTTTGCGGGACTCAGCGCCAATAGTCCGTTCTGGAACTGCCTGCTGGCGTTCTGCATGTTCGTCGGTCGCTTCGGGGTGATTGTTCCGGTGATGGCGATTGCGGGCTCACTGGTCGGCAAAAAAATCCAGCCCGCCAGCCCCGGCACGCTGCCTACCTTCGGCCCGCTGTTTGTTGGCTTGTTGATTGGCACCGTGATTTTAGTTGGCGCACTGACCTTCATCCCCGCCCTGGCGTTAGGCCCGGTGGCTGAACATCTCTCTTCGTTATAAGACCGCTGGAGACACGTTTTATGAGTCGTAAGCAAACGGCAATTTTCGAACCCGCTCTGGTTCGTCAGGCTCTGATCGATGCCGTCAAAAAACTGAGTCCAGCCGTGCAATGGCATAACCCGGTGATGTTTATCGTCTGGTTGGGGAGCATGCTCACCACCCTGCTCGCCCTGGCGATGGCGACCGGCCATCTGTCGGGCAGTACCGGTTTCACCGCCGCCATCAGCGTATGGCTGTGGTTTACCGTGCTGTTCGCGAACGTCGCCGAAGCACTGGCCGAGGGCCGCAGCAAGGCCCAGGCCAACAGCCTGAAAGGGATCCAGAAAACCTCTTTCGCCCGCAAACTTCGGGCGCCGCAGCACGAGGCACAACTCGATCACGTTCCGGCGGATGATTTACGCAAAGGCGATTTCGTGCTGGTCGAGGCCGGAGACATCATTCCTTGCGACGGCGAGGTTATCGAAGGCGGTGCATCGGTTGATGAAAGCGCTATTACCGGCGAATCCGCCCCGGTCATTCGTGAATCGGGCGGCGATTTCGCCTCGGTCACGGGCGGGACGCGTATTCTCTCTGACTGGCTGGTTATCCGTTGCAGCGTTAACCCCGGGGAAACGTTCCTCGACAGAATGATTGCCATGGTGGAAGGCGCACAGCGTCGTAAAACACCGAACGAAATCGCGCTGACCATTCTGCTGGTCGCGCTGACTATCGTCTTCCTGTTGGCGACGGCTACTCTGTGGCCATTCTCAGTCTATGGCGGCACGGCGGTGAGCGTCACGGTTCTGGTGGCACTGCTGGTGTGTCTGATCCCGACTACCATCGGCGGTCTGCTGTCCGCCATTGGCGTGGCCGGGATGAGCCGGATGTTGGGTGCCAATGTGATTGCCACCAGCGGCCGAGCAGTAGAAGCGGCGGGTGACGTAGACGTGCTGCTGCTGGATAAAACCGGCACTATCACTCTCGGCAACCGTCAGGCCTCTGAGTTCCTGCCCGCGCCGGGTGTTGATGAAAAAACCCTGGCTGACGCAGCGCAACTGGCCTCGCTGGCAGATGAAACACCGGAAGGCCGCAGTATCGTGATACTGGCGAAACAGCGCTTCAACCTGCGGGTGCGCGACGTACAGGAACTGCACGCCACCTTCGTGCCGTTTACCGCCCAGACACGCATGAGTGGGATAAACATTCAGGAGCGATTGATTCGCAAAGGTTCGGTGGATGCAATTCGCCGTCACGTGGAAGCCAACCACGGTCACTTCCCGCCACAGGTTGATACGCTGGTCGAAGGCGTGGCCCGTCAGGGTGGCACCCCGCTGGTGGTGGTCGAAGGTGCAACGGTGCTCGGGGTCATTGCGCTGAAAGATATCGTCAAAGGCGGCATTAAAGAGCGCTTCGCCCAGCTGCGTAAAATGGGGATCAAAACGGTGATGATCACCGGCGATAACCGCCTGACGGCGGCTGCGATTGCCGCCGAAGCGGGCGTCGATGATTTCCTCGCCGAAGCCACACCGGAAGCCAAACTGGCACTGATTCGTCAGTACCAGGCCGAAGGCCGACTGGTGGCGATGACCGGTGACGGTACCAACGATGCGCCCGCCCTCGCGCAGGCTGACGTTGCGGTGGCGATGAACTCCGGGACCCAGGCGGCGAAGGAAGCGGGCAACATGGTTGACCTCGATTCCAACCCGACCAAGCTGATTGAAGTGGTCCACATCGGCAAACAAATGCTGATGACCCGCGGTTCGCTGACCACTTTCAGTATCGCCAACGATGTGGCGAAGTACTTCGCCATTATTCCGGCCGCGTTTGCCGCCACTTACCCGCAGCTCAACGCGCTGAACGTGATGCACCTGCACTCCCCCGCCTCCGCCATTTTGAGCGCGGTCATCTTTAACGCGCTGATCATCGTGTTCTTGATCCCGCTGGCGCTGCGCGGCGTGAGCTACAAGCCACTGTCAGCAGCGGCAATGCTGCGCCGTAATCTGTGGGTGTACGGCCTGGGTGGCCTGCTGGTGCCGTTCGTCGGCATTAAAATTATCGACCTGTTGTTGACCCTGTTTGGTCTGGTGTAAGAGGAAATCAAAATGGCGACGTTACGCCCTGCTTTAGTCGTGCTTATTTTTTTGACGCTGGTGACCGGGGGCGCGTATCCGCTGCTGACCACCGCCCTGGGCCAATGGTGGTTTACGGACCAGGCCAACGGCTCGTTGATTACCGTCGATAACCAACTTCGTGGTTCCCACCTGATTGGCCAGCAGTTTTCGACGCCGGGATATTTTCACGGCCGCCCTTCCGCCACCGCCAATAGCCCCTATAATCCAGAGGCATCGGGCGGCAGCAATCTGGCAGGCAGTAATCCTGAGCTGGATAAAGAAGTGGCAGCCCGGGTGGCGCAACTGCGTGCGGAAAATCCGCAGGCTGATGCAAAAGTGCCCGTGGAACTGGTCACCACCTCTGCCAGCGGGCTGGATTACAGCCTGACACCGCCGTCCGTGGCGTGGCAAATTCCCCGGGTGGCGAACGCCCGACAGCTGCCGGTCGAGGCGGTGGCTAAACTGGTCGCCGAGCACACGCAGCTTCCGCTGGTCAGCTTTATCGGCCAGCCAGTGGTCAATATTGTTGAACTGAACATGGCGCTGGATGCTCTGAAAAAACCGTAAGGATAAAGCATGACCGACGAGCCCTTTCGTCCTGACCCCGACCGCCTGCTGGAGCAAACCTCCGGCTGGCATCGCGGTAAACTGAAAGTCTTTTTTGGCGCTTGTGCGGGCGTGGGGAAAACCTACGCCATGCTCAGCGAGGCGCAGCGTTTACGGGCGCAGGGGCTCGATATTCTGGTCGGAGTGGTGGAAACCCACGGTCGCCAGGAAACCGCCGCCCAGCTTAACGGGCTGGCGACCCAACCGCGCAAGCGCATGCATTACCGCGGTCGTCAGGTTGAAGAATTTGACCTTGATGCCGCCCTCGCCCGCCGTCCGGCGTTGATCCTGATGGACGAACTGGCGCACACCAACGCCCCAGGCTCACGTCACCCCAAACGCTGGCAGGATGTCGACGAGCTGCTCGAAGCCGGGATCGACGTCTTTACCACCGTCAACGTTCAGCATCTGGAAAGCCTGAACGACGTGGTTAGCGGCGTCACCGGGATCAAAGTGCGTGAAACCGTGCCGGATCCGTTCTTTGATTCTGCGGATGAAGTGGTGCTGGTCGACCTGCCGCCGGACGATCTGCGCCAGCGCCTGCATGAGGGCAAAGTCTACATCGGCGCCCAGGCCGAACGCGCCATCGAGCACTTCTTCCGCAAAGGCAATTTGATCGCCCTACGCGAACTGGCCCTGCGCCGCACCGCCGACAGGGTGGATGACCAGATGCGCGCCTGGCGTGACAGACAGGGCGAAGAGAAGGTCTGGCATACGCGCGATGCCATTTTGCTCTGCGTGGGTCACAGCGGCGGCAACGAAAAAATGGTGCGCGCCGCCGCCCGTCTGGCCGCCAAGTTCGGTACTGCCTGGCATGCGGTCTACGTTGAAACACCCGACCTGCATCGATTACCGGAATCGCAGCGCCGCAACATCCTCAGCGCCCTGCGTCTGGCCCAGGAGCTTGGGGCGGAAACCGCCACGCTGTCCGACCCGGCTGAAGATAAAGCCATTCTGCGCTACGCCCGCGAGCACAACCTCGGCAAAATTATGATCGGTCGTCGCCGCCAGCGCCGCTGGTGGAGCCGCGAATCCTTTGCCGACCGGCTTGCCCGTCGCGCACCCGACCTCGATTTGCTGATCGTCGCCCTGGAAGAGACCCCCGTCAGCAGCACCGTCCGTAATGCTGATGCCCGCCCGTGGTTAGACCGCTGGCGCGTGCAATTGCGCGGCTGCATTGTGGCCGTGGCGCTGTGTGCCTTTATCACAATGTTCGCCAGCCATTTCCTGATGGCCTTTGATGCCGCCAACCTGGTGATGCTCTACCTGCTGGGCGTGGTGATGGTGGCCCTGTTCTACGGGCGATGGCCGTCGGTGCTGGCGACTGTCGCCAACGTCATCAGTTTTGATTTGTTCTTTATTGCTCCGCGCGGCACGCTCGCGGTGTCGGATGTGCAGTACGTGCTGACCTTCGGGGTGATGTTAACCGTCGGGCTGATTATCGGTAATCTCACCGCCGGGGTGCGCTACCAGGCCCGCGTGGCCCGCTACCGGGAACAGCGCACCCGTCATTTGTATGAGATGTCCAAAGCGCTGGCCACCGGCCGGACACAGCAGGAAATCGCCCGCACCAGCGAGCAGTTCATTCATTCCACCTTCCATGCGCGTAGCCAGGTGCTGCTGCCGGATGCCGACGGGCATCTTCACGGCCTGACCGACGGGAATGACATTACCCCGTGGGATGATGCTATTGCCCGCTGGAGCTATGACAAAGGCCAGCCAGCAGGTGCGGGGACAGATACTCTGCCCGGCGTGCCGTATCTGATTTTGCCGCTGAAAACCGCAGAAAAAACCCACGGGGTGGTGGTGGTTGAACCGGGTAATTTGCGTCAGCTGATGATTCCGGAACAGCAGCGGCTGCTGGAAACCTGCACCCTGCTGGTGTCCAGTGCTCTTGAACGTCTGGCCCTGACCACCAGCGAAGAGCTATCAAGGCTGGCAAGCGAGCGGGAAAGTATTCGCAACTCCCTGTTGGCCGCTCTTTCCCACGATTTACGCACCCCGCTGACGGTGCTGTTTGGTCAGGCGGAGATTCTGACGCTCGATCTGGCAAGCGAAGGGTCGAAACACGCCCCACAGGCCAACGAAATTCGCCAGCACGTGCTGAACACCACCCGGCTGGTGAACAATCTGCTGGATATGGCGCGGATCCAGTCCGGCGGGTTTAACCTGCGTAAAGAGTGGCTGACGCTGGAAGAAGTGGTCGGTAGCGCCATTCGCACGCTGGAAATGGGGCTCGGCGGGCGGCATATTCAGCTGGCGCTGGGGGATCCGCTGACGCTCATCCACGTTGACGGCCCGCTGTTCGAGCGGGTGCTGATCAACCTGCTGGAAAACGCCGTCAAATACGCAGGCTCCAGTGCCACCATCGGTATTTCTGCCGAACACCAGCCAGACCAGCTCCAGCTTGAAGTGTGGGATTCCGGCCCCGGTATCCCTGCTGGTCAGGAGCAGGCAATCTTTGCTAAATTCTCCAGAGGGCATAAAGAGTCGGCCATTCCTGGCGTCGGACTGGGGTTAGCCATTTGCCAGGCGATAGTAGAGGTTCACGGCGGTGAATTGCGGGCGTATAACCGTCCCCAGGGCGGCGCCTGTTTTGTTGTGACTCTGCCGCTGGAAGCGCCCCCGCAACTGGATGAACTTCCTGAGGAACTGTGATTAACGTACTGATCGTTGAAGATGAACAGGCGATACGTCGCTTTCTGCGCAGCGCGCTGGAAGGCGACGGTTTGCGCGTGTATGAAGCCGAAACGCTACAGCGCGGGCTGCTGGAAGCGGCCACCCGCAAACCGGATTTGGTTATTCTCGACCTCGGCCTGCCGGACGGCGATGGCATTGAGTTTATCCGTGACTTCCGTCAGTGGAGCCAGGTCCCGGTGATTGTGCTCTCGGCCCGCGCCGAGGAAACGGACAAAATCACCGCCCTGGATGCAGGTGCCGATGACTATCTCAGCAAGCCGTTTGGCATTGGTGAGCTGCAGGCGCGTTTACGCGTTGCCCTGCGCCGTCATGGTAATGGCGAACAACATCAGCCGGTGTTTACGTTCTCCGATATTCAGGTCGATATTGCCAGCCACCGCGTTCAGCGCGGCAATGAAGTCATTCATCTGACGCCAATTGAATTCCGTCTGCTGGCGGTGCTGCTCAACAACCACGGCAAAGTGTTGACCCAGCGCCAGCTGTTAAGTCAGGTTTGGGGACCGAACGCCGTCGAACACAGCCACTATCTGCGCATTTATATGGGCCACTTACGGCAGAAGCTGGAAACCGATCCGGCCCGTCCGCAGCATCTGTTAACCGAAACCGGGATCGGTTATCGCTTTATGCTGTAAACCCTCATAACGGCGTATGCCATAATATTTTGGCATACGCATTCCACTTAAATAATAAAGAAATACAATTCATTCACATCAAAACAACAATTCAGCATTAAATTCCGGGAAATACGCCCGTGCCGATGCGATATTTCTCAATCAATCGTTTATTGTTGATCACCTTCACAGAACAGTTCCTGTTTCCAGATAAAATACCTGCGTTTTCACTCATTCATGAAGGTTTATATTATGGAAAACAATAACCGAATCATGCCCCATATCAGGCGAACAACGCATATTATGATGTTTGCCCACCGCAATAGTTTCGATTTTCACTTCTTTAACGCCCGATAGTCTTCTGACGTCGGGCGCTCAGCATACAGGTCTTTCCTGCTTCTGAACGTACAGGCTGCTGCCTGTAGCTTCCTGCGCTCGTCCTGAAAACCCACTGAAAAAAGCAATGTCCTGATTTTATTATCAGCGAATAACTATTGCCTTTTTCCCGGAACGATCAATTTCCCCGATTGGAAATTGAGGACCTGCTATTCCCTGAAATTAAAGAGATGAAAAAATGTCAGAATTAAAAATTGCCGTAAGCTCTTCCTGCCCTGATTGTTTTACCAGCGCACGCACTATTATTAATACACAGCACACGCAGTTTATTGATGTCGCCGCCGCCGTATTATCGGTAGCCGATGTTGAGGCCGGAAAGCTCGATGAAATAGATGCTACCGGTTATAACCTGCCGGTGTTTATCGCCATTAATAAAGATGAAATAGTGCCAGCAGACTATCTGTCGCGTATTCACGGCGTGTTTGAACATGACGAAACACGCAACGACTTCTATGGCCGTCAGCTGGAAGCCGCCGCACATAAATACGAAACGCAGCTGCGGCCGCCGTTCTTCCGCGCATTGGTGGATTACGTCCAGCAGGGTAACAGCGCATTCGACTGCCCGGGCCATCAGGGCGGTGAGTTCTTCCGCCGTCATCCGGCCGGTAATCAGTTTGTTGAGTACTTCGGCGAAACGCTGTTCCGCTCAGATTTGTGCAACGCCGATGTGGCGATGGGCGACCTGCTGATCCACGAAGGTGCGCCCTGCATCGCCCAGCAACACGCGGCCAAAGTGTTTAATGCCGATAAAACGTATTTCGTGCTCAACGGTACCTCGTCATCGAATAAAGTGGTGCTGAATGCCCTGCTGACCCCGGGTGACCTGGTGTTGTTTGACCGTAACAATCACAAATCTAACCACCACGGCGCGCTGCTTCAGGCCGGGGCCACCCCGGTGTATCTGGAAACGGCACGCAACCCGTACGGCTTTATCGGCGGGATTGATGCGCACTGCTTTGAAGAGCGTTATCTGCGGGAGTTGATTAGCGAAGTGGCACCGCAGCGTGCCCGCGATGCCCGCCCGTTCCGTCTGGCTGTGATTCAGTTAGGCACCTACGACGGCACCATTTATAACGCCCGCCAGGTGGTGGATAAGATTGGTCATCTTTGCGATTACATTCTGTTTGATTCCGCGTGGGTCGGCTACGAGCAGTTCATTCCGATGATGGCCGATTGCTCGCCGTTGCTGCTGGAACTGAATGAAAATGACCCCGGTATTTTGGTTACCCAGTCGGTGCATAAACAGCAGGCAGGCTTCTCACAAACCTCACAAATCCACAAGAAAGACAGCCACATCAAGGGTCAGTCGCGCTATGTGCCGCATAAACGGCTGAACAATGCGTTTATGATGCACGCCTCCACCAGCCCGTTTTATCCGCTGTTTGCCGCCCTGGATGTGAACGCCAAAATGCATGAAGGCGTGAGTGGGCGCAATATGTGGATGGACTGCGTGGCGAACGGTATCGACGCGCGCAAGCTTATCCTCGAGAACTGTCAGCACATCCGCCCGTTTGTGCCGCCGGTTATCAACGGCAAGCCGTGGCATTCATGGCCTACCGAGCAAATTGCCCGTGATTTGAGCTTCTTCCATTTCGTGCCAGGCGAGCGCTGGCATGCGTTTGAAGGCTATGCCGAGCATCAGTATTTCGTCGATCCGTGCAAACTGCTGCTGACCACGCCGGGGATCAACGCCGCCAACGGTGAGTACGACGATTTTGGTGTACCGGCGACCATTCTCGCCAACTTCTTGCGTGAAAATGGCGTCATTCCTGAGAAGTGCGATCTCAACTCAATTCTGTTCCTGCTGACCCCGGCAGAAGACATGGCGAAGCTGCAACAGCTGGTCGCCCTGCTGGTGCGTTTCGAAAAACTGCTGGAGGATGATGCCCCATTGCAGGAGGTTTTACCGGCGCTGTATCGCCAGTATGAGCATCGCTATGCCGGGTATACCCTGCGCCAACTGTGCCTTGAAATGCATCAGCTTTATGCCCGCCATGATGTGAAGCAGCTGCAAAAAGAGATGTTCCGTAAGGCGCATTTCCCGCAGGTCAGCCTGAATCCGCAGGAGGCTAACTACGCCTATCTGCGCGGTGAGGTAGAACTGGTGGCGCTCCCGCAAGCTGAAGGTCGGATTGCCGCGGAAGGTGCCCTGCCGTATCCACCGGGGGTATTGTGCGTGGTGCCGGGGGAAATCTGGAGCGGTGCCGTGCTGCGCTATTTCACCGCCCTCGAAGAAGGCATCAATCTGCTGCCTGGTTTTGCGCCGGAGCTGCAGGGCGTATACATCCAGGAAGTCGATGGTCGCAAGCAGGTGTGGTGTTACGTGATAGCCTCCCGTGACGCCCAGCAGCCACAGCTGAAAGGGAGTGCATTATGAGTAAATCGAACAAGATGGGCGTGGTCCAGCTCACCATTCTGACGATGGTGAATATGATGGGCTCCGGGATAATCATGCTGCCGACCAAGCTCGCGGAAGTGGGCACCATTTCGATTATCTCGTGGCTGGTGACCGCTGTCGGATCCACCGCCCTGGCATGGGCCTTCGCCAAATGCGGGATGTTCAGCCGTAAATCTGGCGGCATGGGCGGTTACGCCGAGTATGCCTTTGGGAAGTCGGGCAACTTCATGGCCAACTATACCTACGGCGTGTCGCTGCTGATTGCCAACGTGGCGATCGCCATTTCGGCGGTAGGCTATGGCACCGAGCTGTTCGGCGTCACCCTTAGCCCGATAGAAATTGGGCTGGCGACCATCGGCGTGCTGTGGCTGTGTACCATCGCCAACTTTGGCGGGGCGCGTATTACCGGACAGATCAGCAGCGTCACCGTCTGGGGGGTGATCATCCCGGTCGTCGGCTTGTGCATCATCGGCTGGTTCTGGTTCAGCCCGACAATGTACGTTGAATCCTGGAACCCGCACCACGTGCCGTTCTTTAGCGCGGTGGGGTCGTCTATCGCTATGACGCTGTGGGCATTCCTCGGTCTGGAATCCGCCTGCGCCAATACCGATGTGGTAGAAAATCCGGAACGCAACGTGCCGATTGCAGTACTCGGTGGCACCTTAGGCGCGGCGGTGATTTACATCGTCTCGACCAACGTTATTGCCGGGATTGTGCCGAACATCGACCTGGCCAGCTCCACCGCACCGTTTGGTCTGGCCTTTGCGCAGATGTTCACGCCGGAAGTTGGGAAAGTGATCATGGGCCTGATGGTGATGTCGTGCTGCGGATCGCTGCTGGGTTGGCAGTTCACCATCGCTCAGGTGTTTAAATCTTCGGCGGACGAAGGGTACTTCCCGAAAGTGTTTTCCCGTTTGTCCCGGGCAGATGCGCCGGTTCAGGGCATGTTGACGATTGTCGTCATCCAGTCCGGGCTGTCGCTGATGACCATTAGCCCCTCGCTGAATAATCAGTTTAACGTGCTGGTCAATTTGGCGGTGGTGACCAACATCATTCCGTATATTCTGTCGATGGCGGCGCTGGTTATCATTCAGAAAGTGGCGAACGTGGCACCGGGTAAAGCTAAGGCCGCCAACGTGGTGGCATTTATCGGGGCAATGTACAGCTTCTATGCGCTGTATTCGTCCGGTGAAGAAGCGATGCTCTGGGGTGCGATTGTCACCTTTATGGGCTGGACGCTGTACGGTCTGGTCTCTCCCCGCTTTGAATTGAAGAATAAACACAGCTAACAAAAAAGGGAGCCTTTCGGCTCCCTTTCTCACTGTTCACGCAATCAGTTCACGCGATCAGGCGTTTTTCAGCACTTCACTCACAATCTCTACCGCTTCTTTCTCAATCAGCTGACGGTGCTCGGCACCGAGGAAGCTTTCACAGTAGATTTTGTACGCATCTTCCGTACCGGATGGACGCGCGGCAAACCAGCCATTTTGGGTCATCACTTTCAGACCGCCAATGGAGGCGCCATTGCCCGGCGCGGCAGTCAGACGCGCGGTGATCGGGTCCCCCGCCAGGGTATCTGCACTGACCATCTCCGGAGAGAGTTTGGACAGCGCTGCTTTCTGCGCCGAGGTGGCCGGAGCCTGCAGACGGTTGTAGCTCGGGGCGCCAAAACGCTCGGCCAGTTCGTCATAGTGTTGCTGCGGATTTTTTCCGGTGACGGCAGTAATTTCTGCCGCCAGCAGACACATGATGATCCCGTCTTTGTCGGTAGACCACGGCGTGCCGTCAAAACGCAGGAACGATGCCCCGGCGCTCTCTTCACCGCCAAAGCCGAAGCTGCCGTCGAACAGACCATCAACGAACCATTTGAAGCCGACCGGCACTTCAACCAGTTTGCGGCCCAGGGCCTCAACCACACGGTCAATCATCGCCGAAGAGACCAGGGTTTTACCCACGGCCACGTCTTTGCCCCACTGCGGACGATGCTGGAACAGGTAATTGATGGCAACCGCCAGGTAGTGGTTTGGATTCATCAGACCAGCCGGAGTGACGATCCCGTGACGGTCGTAATCCGGGTCATTGGCAAACGCCAGGTCGAACTTATCACGCAGTGCCAGCAGGCCCGCCATCGCACATTCGGAGGAGCAGTCCATGCGGATCGCACCGTCTTTATCGAGGTGCATAAAGCGGAAGGTCTGATCGACGTGATCGTTGACGATGGTCAGGTCAAGCTTGTAGAACTCGGCAATGCGTTTCCAGTATTCAATCCCGGAGCCGCCTAACGGATCGACGCCCAGCTTCAGGCCTGCTTTCTGGATGGCTTTGATATCGACGATATCCGCCAGGCCTTCGATGAATGGCTGCACCAGATCCTGTTCTTTAATATGACCCGACGCCCAGGCCTCATCCAGAGACAGACGCTTGACGCCTTTCAGGCCATCGGCCAGCAGCGCGTTAGCACGGTCTTCGACCACTTTGGTGACGTTGGTATCAGCCGGGCCACCGTTTGGCGGGTTGTACTTGATACCGCCATCATCCGGCGGGTTGTGCGAAGGGGTGATGACGATACCGTCAGCCTGCGCCCCCCCTTTTTTGTTGTGAACCAGGATAGCGTTGGAAATGGCAGGCGTTGGCGTATAGCCGTTATCTTCCTGAACAATGACATCTACACCATTGGCGGCCAGCACTTCCAGTACCGAGATGATCGCCGGTTCTGACAGCGCGTGGGTATCCTTCCCGACGTAGCACGGCCCGGTGATGCCATTTTTGGCACGATTTTCCGCAATGGCCTGAGCGATAGCCAGGATATGCGGTTCGTTAAAGCTATGACGGGCGGCGCTTCCACGGTGACCGGAAGTGCCGAATTTCACCGCGTGTTCTGCGTTACCCACTTCAGGTTTCAGCACGTAGTACTGAGACGTCAGCTGGGCGACGTTGATCAAATCACTCTGTTGTGCAGGCTGACCCGCACGGTTATGAGTTGCCATTGCCTGGTCCTTCTTATGCTTAGATAGTGCCGCAAACCTTTTCAATTAATTCCGCGGGGAACTGCATTGACTGCATGATGTGTTCGACCATGCTGCATTTACGACCGGTATTGGTATTCGTTATCACCCAGTACGGGGTCTCAGGCACTTGCTTAGGCTTGGTCTGATTGCCGTTTTTCAGCAACGTCGCTTCATCAACCGCGAAGTAGACGCGCGTGCGGCCATGCAGGGACTCAGTCGCCTCAGCAAATGCTTTGTTGTTTAAGGAGTAAAGTGTAGTCAGCACCAGCAAGAAACGGTTGACCGCTTTCTTCTGCTCAGCGTATTCGTCAGAAAGCAGCAGCTCACGCACCGCGCGAACGTTATCTTTCGGCGAAGCGACTTTTTTGACCGCAGCGACGACCGGTGCAGAAGCAGGTGCCGGGGTCTCTTTGGCTACGGTTGCTGCAGCTTGTGGTACGGCAGAAATTTTCAGCATACGCCGTAAAATGTCGGATGCGCTCTCGCCAATGTGCTTAGTGTGGCTGGCAATAAAGCCGTAGAGTTCGTCATCAACTTCGATCGTTTTCATCTTAATCCAGTGAGATATCTTTTCTGAATACAAGTCGTTGGGATTATAAGGACAAAACCCAACAGCGGATAGCGTGTCGGCAAAAACTCAGACGACTACTGAGTGTTGCAGCCGGGCGGCAGAATGCTCAACATGATACCCTAACCCGACGTAGCGAAAAAAAGAACTTTGCCATGAAATTAAACAGCCGAGCGCAAACTGCACAAAACCTGCACACTAATTCTCCCATCGTCCTGGTTCACGGCCTTTTCGGTAGCCTGGATAACCTCGGGATCCTCGCGAGGGATCTGGTTGTCGACCACGATATTCTGCAAGTCGACATGCGTAACCACGGCCTTTCCCCACGATCCGCGGAAATGACCTATCCGGCGATGGCGCAGGATCTTCTCGACACGCTCGATGCCAACGGCATTGAAAAAGCCACGTTGATCGGCCATTCCATGGGCGGGAAAGCGGTGATGGCGTTTACTGCCCTGGCGCCAGAACGCGTCGGAAAATGGGTGGCGATAGATATTGCTCCGGTGAATTATCAGGTGCGTCGTCACGATGAAATCTTTGCGGCCATCAACGCGGTGACCGAAGCCGCTGTCTCAAACCGTCAGCAGGCGGCAGAGGTTATGCGCCAGCATATTAATGAAGAAGGCGTGATTCAGTTCCTGTTGAAATCTTTTGTCGACGGCGAATGGCGCTTCAACGTGCCCGCATTGTGGGATCAGTACGAGCACATCGTCGGTTGGGAACCGATTCCCGCATGGGACCACCCTGCCCTGTTTATTGCTGGCGGCAATTCGCCTTATGTCACCAACGCGTACCGCGACGCCCTGTTAGCGCAGTTCCCACAGGCGCGAGCGCACGTGATTGCCGGGGCCGGACACTGGGTTCATGCTGAAAAACCGGATGCGGTACTCCGCGCTATCCGTCGCTACCTGGCGGAATGATTAAAATCCGAGCAAGCAAGCGCCATTGTGGCTCCCGGCGTTGGCGTGTGGGTTTCGCTCATGTATGATTGCGCGCTATCTGCGCCGGGCCTGTCGTCTGGCGGCTTGTTTCCCCGAAGTCACTCTGAATCATGGCAAAAGAACAAACGGACCGAACGACATTAGATTTGTTCGCAAACGAGCGTCGCCCGGGAAGGCCGAAAACCAATCCGCTCTCACGCGACGAACAGTTACGCATTAATAAGCGTAATCAGCTGAAACGCGACAAAAGCAACGGTCTCAAACGCGTTGAGCTTAAGCTCAATAACGATGCCGTTGACGCGCTCAATGAGCTGGCGGATGCCAGAAACATGAGCCGCAGCGAGCTTATCGAAGAGATACTGATGCAACAACTGGCTGCGTTACACGGCCAGGAACGTGACTGAAAACACGAAATCTTTCACTTTCATTTAGCAGTGAGTGCAGTACGGCGCAATTGCAGTTCCCGCGCACTTCTCCTCCTGCTATCATTGCCTTTATCTGTGGGCAACATTCCACCATCATTTCATTACGTTTCAAGAGGTTATTTTACTCATGGCAATCACAGGTATTTTTTTCGGCAGCGACACCGGTAACACCGAAAATATTGCGAAGATGATCCAGAAGCAGCTGGGCAAAGACGTTGCCGAGGTGCATGACATTGCCAAGAGCAGTAAAGAAGACCTCGAAGGTTTCGACATTCTGCTGCTGGGTATCCCAACCTGGTACTACGGTGAAGCACAGTGTGACTGGGACGACTTCTTCCCGACGCTGGAAGAGGTAGACTTCAACGGCAAACTGGTGGCCCTGTTTGGCTGTGGCGATCAGGAAGATTACGCAGAATATTTCTGTGATGCGCTGGGCACCATCCGCGACATCATCGAACCGCGCGGCGCGACCATTGTCGGTCACTGGCCAACCGAAGGCTACCATTTCGAAGCCTCTAAAGGTCTGGCCGATGACAACCATTTTGTTGGTCTGGCCATTGATGAAGATCGCCAGCCTGAACTGACCGCTGAACGCGTTCAGAAGTGGGTAAAACAAATCTCTGAAGAGCTGCACCTGGAAGAGATCAAGAACGCCTGATGATGTCACGGCGCAGCGCCTGCGTTGCGCCGTATGATTGATGAACAGATCGATAGATTGCGTAAAATTAATAGTTATAAGCAATCAAATTAATTGCTACAAATTTTTAACTTTTGAGCACATATCTGTACAATGTCTTCTGTTTTGACGAGGTCGGATGTTTCGCTTTGCAGATGATGCCTCGTTTCTGAAAAGCATACTTTGCTCAGGGTTTGCAGTTTTCATTTAGGCACCGCAGTCCTATAATGAGACGCATTATCCTGAATTCATTCTTAGTAATACTTCCTATAAGGAAGTGTATCGCCTAGCAACAGGACTGATTCCGCATGACTGACAACAATACCGCATTAAAGAAAGCAGGCCTGAAAGTCACGCTTCCTCGATTGAAAATTCTGGAAGTGCTTCAGGAGCCTGACAATCACCATGTCAGTGCGGAAGACCTTTATAAACGCCTCATCGACATGGGCGAAGAAATTGGTCTGGCAACGGTGTATCGCGTTCTGAACCAGTTCGACGATGCCGGGATTGTCACCCGCCACAATTTCGAAGGCGGTAAATCTGTTTTCGAATTGACCCAACAGCATCACCACGATCACCTGATCTGCCTCGACTGTGGCAAGGTTATCGAATTCAGTGATGACTCTATCGAAGCGCGTCAGCGCGAAATTGCCACCAAACACGGCATTCGTCTGACCAACCACAGTCTTTATCTTTATGGCCATTGCGCAGAAGGCGACTGCCGTGAAGATGAGCACGCACATGACGGTGCCGAGAAATAATCGGCCCCCCAGAAAAGTAAAAGCCAACCTGACGGTTGGCTTTTTTATTGGCATTTTTGGCATAACATTGGGGCAATAGCGCCAACCGTCGAGGGTTACGGCTTAGGCGTATTGTTACTGCGAATCTCTTTCCACACCTGATCACAACGGGCTTTGACTGCCTGATCGTTGCCGGTACGCGTCGCCAGAATACAATTCTGGTAATCCAGTACGCGTACACTTTCCTGATTCGCAAACTGCTGATGGGTCTTGTCAGTTTTCAGCACGTTAAGCACGCTCTGGCAGGCGTCAATTTTATCCGGATTTCCTTCAGCGGTATTGATACAGGCGCTGTAGGCATCTTTCAGCTTGCTGTCTTCTTGTGGTGCGGGAGATGGCTGTGCGCAGGCCACCAGCCCGGAAGCCATAACGGCGATAAGAATCAATTTTTTCATGATACGGCCTTATCAATGCGCGGCAGGTTTACCCTGCCGCACGCGTGTCAGAAGATAGTGAACGGGGCGATAACGATGAACTTCACGTCACGCTCATCCTGGAAGATGTTGCCGTAACCACCGCCCCAGCTTGGGATGTCGGAGTGGTTGTCGTATTGAGTGAAGTGCAGTTTGAACAGCGTGCCTTTCGCACGGCCTTCCTGCACGGTGTACATCGCATCAAAGCTGTAAGAAGACTCTTTGATTTTGTTCGAGGCGTTGTCTTCACGCTGACCCGCGCTGTTGATATACCAGTCTGCCGGTTTGGCATCCCAGGCATACACGTAAGATGCACCGACGGCCCAGCCCGGCATATCCCAATTTTTCAGGTCATACATCGCACCGAAGAACACCGCTTTTTCGCCGTTGGCGTTGAAGTCTGAGCGGTTATCCCACCAGATATCGAGACGACCGTTGGAGGAGGCATAGGTCGGGGTCATACGCTGGAGGAAGTAACCCTGCTGGCCTTCTGCTTTTACCCACGTCCCTTCAAGGCGCAGGTCAACCACGTCAGCCACTTTATAGCCGAAGGTCAGTGCCTGTAACCACGCGGTGCCGTCGTAGATATCGTTAATGGTGTTGCTCTCAACGGTGTCACGCGCCCCATAGAATTGGTAGCTGGTCGAGAGTGGCGCACCGGCGACATCAAATTTGTAGCTGGCTTTGGCGAAGTACTGATCCATAAAGCCTTCTGCCTGACCAAATGCCGCTTCCAGCACCAAGTCATTTTTGAAATCATACTTAGCACCAATGGAGTGCAGATACTCAACTTTGGTCTTCTTATCGTTCTGATAAAAATGATCTGTTTCGAGGTGCCATGGAGCCTTGTATTCGTTGGTCCACATATAGGAGAAACTCAACGCGCCTGCATCACCGTAATCAAAGTTAGCCCCGGCTTCTGCCCCTTGATACGTACCTGGCATAAAGCTCCAGTGCGGCGCTAAAAGCGTTTGCCCGGTTGGCTGAATATAACCTGCTCGCGCCCAGGTTGGACCCAGTTTGAATTTCGCGGCAGCTTTATAAAGGCTGATTCCACTCTTATCGCCAGAGTAATCTTCGTCGTAGCCTTTATTAATGGATGAGAATGCAATTTCGTTTGGGTGTCCGCTTTCTGATGACTCCGCCATTTCGATAGCGGTGAAAGCAGCAATATCAAGGCCGATAAAATCGGCGGCATAGCCAGACTGGAAGTCAAGGTTAGCGTTCCAGGTGGAATGGGAAAGGTTGGTTTTGTACTTGTCGCCGTCGGTGACGTCTTTACGGTCACGTTCACGTTGCCAGTAATAGACACCGCCGGTTAAGGTTGAATCGTCTACGAATCCTGCTGCACTGGCTTGCGGAACTGCAATCCAGCCCGACATTGCGGTGACCCCGGCAATAGCCAGCGCCAGCGTACTACGTTTGCCACTGAACGTACGCATGTGTATATCCTCTTTGACTTTTAAAAACGCGCTCACAAAGGTGAACAGCGATAAAAAATAAGTACTGCAAAAAAGTAGCGAGGCAGAAATGTCCTAACGCTATGTCGGTAGACTATTTTTCGCGACGCGAATTATCAATCCTTTTTCCGCACGAAAGCACAAGATTATGACAGGGCGCACATATTTGATTGCGTTTTGTTACAAAGTTGCGTTTTAAAAGGAGATGCCGCAAGGTGCATTAGGCTGGGGTTTTACAACGAATTAGAGAATAACGTCAGTTGAAAATGTAACAAGGCAGAGGCGGTGTTTCATAGATCGAAATGATATTATTTCGCATCACGAAAATGACATAAAAAAAGCGCCGCTCAGGGCGACGCTTCTTCATTTTGCGATAACGGAAAGATTACTCGCCCGCTTTCGCCCAGGTATCACGCAGACCCACGGTGCGGTTAAACACCAGCTTCTCAGCGGTGGTATAACGGCTGTCGAGGCAGAAGTAACCCTCACGTTCGAACTGATGCGCTTTGCCCACTTCAGCGGCTTTCAGCGAAGGCTCAGCATAGCCCTGCTTGATAACCAGTGATTCTGGGTTGATGACAGCCAGGAAGTCCTCTGCGGCCCCCGGGTTCGGCACGCTAAACAGACGATCGTACAGGCGAATCTCAACCGGCAGCGCATGCTGAGCGCTAACCCAGTGGATCACGCCTTTCACTTTACGACCATCAGCCGGATCTTTACTCAGCGTATCGGCATCATAAGTACAGAAGATAGTCGTAATGTTGCCTTCTGCATCTTTCTCTACGCGCTCGGCCTTAACCACGTAAGCGTTGCGCAGGCGCACTTCTTTGCCCATCACCAGACGCTTGTACTGCTTGTTGGCTTCTTCACGGAAGTCAGCGCGATCGATCCAGATTTCCCCACTGAACGGCACTTCACGGCTGCCCATTTCAGGTTTGCTCGGGTGGTTCGGCATGGTGACGATTTCGCTTTCACCCTGCGGGTAGTTTTCGATAACCAGTTTAACCGGATCGATAACCGCCATCGCACGCGGTGCATTATCGTTGAGATCTTCACGAATGCAGGATTCCAGCGATGCAATCTCGATGGTGTTGTCCTGCTTGGTGACGCCGATGCGCTTACAGAACTCACGAATGGACGCTGAGGTATAGCCGCGACGACGCAGACCGGAGATGGTCGGCATACGCGGATCATCCCAGCCTTCAACGTGCTTGTCGGTAACCAGTAGGTTCAGCTTACGCTTGGACATCACGGTGTATTCCAGATTCAGACGAGAGAACTCGTACTGACGCGGATGGACCGGAATGGAAATGTTGTCCAGCACCCAGTCGTACAGGCGACGGTTGTCCTGGAATTCCAGCGTACACAGCGAGTGGGTAATGCCTTCCAGCGCATCGCTGATGCAGTGAGTGAAGTCATACATCGGGTAGATGCACCACTTACTGCCGGTCTGATGGTGATCGGCGAATTTGATGCGATACAGCACCGGATCACGCATCACAATAAACGGCGATGCCATGTCGATTTTGGCACGCAGACACGCTTTCCCTTCTTCGAAGCCCCCGGCACGCATTTTTTCAAACAGCGCCAGGTTCTCTTCCACACTGCGATCGCGGTAAGGGCTGTTTTTGCCCGGCTGCGTCAGGGTGCCGCGGTATTCACGGATTTCGTCTGCGGAGAGTTCGTCCACATACGCCAGACCTTTGTTGATAAGCTCAATCGCATACTCGTGCAGCTTATCGAAGTAGTCAGAGGAGTAGCAGATGTCACCTGACCAGTGGAAGCCTAACCACTCGACGTCATGTTTGATCGACTCCACGTATTCGATGTCTTCTTTCACCGGGTTGGTGTCATCGAAACGCAGGTTGCACTGACCCTGATAATCCTGGGCGATGCCGAAGTTCAGGCAGATCGATTTCGCATGACCGATGTGCAGATAACCGTTCGGCTCAGGCGGAAAACGGGTGTGCACGGTCGTATGCTTACCAGTGGCCAGATCTTCATCGATAATCTGGCGAATAAAGTTAGTCGGGCGGGCTTCTGCCTCACTCATCGCGGGTTCCTCAAGGCGTAAACAACATATAACGGAATATGATCTTATAAGCTGAGGGCGGAGACAACCCTTAGTTACAGAAAAATGGGGGTTAACAGAGAATATTGGGGCGGCGGGAGCCATAAAAAAGCGGCGGAGGATTTCCCCCCGCCGCTAAGGCACTTAAGTTCTACTCAGGAACGATTACTTGCCTTTAATCTCATACAGCGGCGTAACGCCTGCAACAACCTGACCCTGCGCCTTGATAACCAGGCCGCTGAAATCATCGATGTTGCTGCACACCACTGGGCTAATCATTGAGCGTGCGTTAGCGTTCAGGAAGTCCAGATCCATTTCCAGGACCGGCTGACCTGCAACCACTTCGGCACCCTCTTCTACCAGACGCGTGAAGCCTTGGCCGTTCAGTGCAACGGTATCGATCCCCATGTGGACAACGATTTCCGCGCCTTTTTCAGTTTCGAGGCAGAACGCATGGTTGGTATTGAAGATTTTAACGATGGTACCAGCCGCCGGAGAAACAACCGTTTTTTCAGTTGGTTTAACCGCCACACCGTCGCCTACTGCTTTGCTGGCGAAGGCTTCATCAGGCACCTGATCCAGAGCGACCACATCCCCGGTCACTGGCGAAACCAGTGCAGCGATGGTGACCGCGTTTGGCACAGCCTGCGGTTTAGCCGCGGCCTGGGCTGGTACTGCTGCCGGAGCGGCTTCTGCGGCGGCAACGTGACCGGTGGTTTTCATCGCGTTAGCAATTTTTTCTGCCACGAAGCCAACGATAATCTGCACGCTGGTTTTGTTCAGACGAATCACACCCGATGCACCCAGGCGTTTTGCCAGCGCTTCGTTAACCAGCGCGGAATCTTTCACGTTCAGACGCAGACGAGTGATACATGCGTCAATTCCGGTCAGGTTGTCAGAACCGCCGACTGCGGCGATGTACTGGCGTGCCAGCTCGGACGCATCCTGCTCTTTATCACTGCTCACATTCACGTCCTGGCCATCGGCTTCGCTACCGGCAACCGCCAGTTCGCGACCCGGAGTCATCAGATTGAATTTGGTGATAGTGAAGCGGAACACCACGTAGTAGATAACGAAGAACACCAGACCCTGAGGGATCAGCATCCACCAGTGTGTCGCCAGCGGGTTACGCGAGGACAGCACCATATCCACCAGACCGGCGCTGAAGCCGAAGCCCGCAATCCATTGCATGCTGGCAGCGATGAATACGGAAATACCGGTCAGCACAGCGTGGATGAAGTACAGAACCGGCGCCACGAACATGAAGGAGAACTCCAGCGGTTCTGTGATACCGGTGAAGAAGGCCGCGAATGCGCCCGCCATCATGATACCCAGTACCTTGGCCTTGTTTTCTGGACGAGCACAGTGGTAAATCGCCAGTGCCGCACCCGGCAGACCGAACATCATGATCGGGAAGAAGCCTGCCTGATAACGGCCGGTGATGCCCACCACTGCTTTACCGGCTTCGATAGACTGCGCGCCGCCGAGGAAGTTAGGGATATCGTTAATGCCGGCAACGTCAAACCAGAATACGGAGTTCAGCGCGTGGTGCAGACCTACCGGGATCAGCATACGGTTGAAGAACGCATATACGCCTGCACCGACAGAACCCAGTTTCTGGATGTGCTCACCAAAGGCCACCAGACCGTCGAAGATAACCGGCCAGACATACATCAGTACGAAAGCGACGGCAATCATGACGAAGGAGGTCAGGATCGGAACCAGACGGCGACCGCTGAAGAACGACAGCGCTTTTGGCAGCTCAACGCCGCTGAAGCGGTTGTACAGTTCCGCAGAGATAATACCGACAAGGATACCGACGAACTGGTTGCTGATCTTACCGAATGCCGCCGGAACCTGGTCCGCCGGAATTTGTTGGATCATGGACACCGCTGCCGGAGAGCAGAGGGTTGTTAATACGAGGAAACCCACAAAGCCGGTCAGCGCTGCTGCACCGTCTTTATCTTTAGACATACCGTAAGCCACACCGATTGCGAACAACACGGACATGTTGTCGATAATCGCGGAGCCTGACTTAATGAAGAACGCAGCCAGTGCGTTAGATCCGCCCCAGCCCACCGGGTCAATCCAGTAGCCGACACCCATCAGGATGGCTGCGGCTGGCAGCGTGGCCACTGGCACCATTAGTGCGCGGCCAACTTTTTGTAAATAACCTAGAACACTCACTTTTATTCCCCCTTGAGACCCCGACCGACTGAGTTACAGCCGTTTTTTTATAGTGTGACTATCTTGAAAGCACAGCAATGTATCACTTGCCTTCAGAGTGTGTGAAAAATTAATTCGTCTCGCAAATTAAAAGCGCCTTTTTTGTGATTTTTATCACCAAATATCGTCTTCACCCCCTCATCCGACTGGCTAACAGGGAAAACTTATTTTATCATTCGAAAAATCAGGACGGATTGCCCCCTCTCCTTGCTAATCCAGGTTACTCTTAACAGAGATACGGTGCCAATCCGCCAACATTTATATTAACTATTGAGGTGAACAATGAGACTGATTCCCCTGGCGACAGCTGAACAAGTAGGTAAATGGGCCGCCCGTCATATCGTCAACCGCATCAATGCGTTCAAACCCACCGCGGACCGTCCTTTTGTTCTGGGTCTGCCAACCGGCGGTACTCCGCTCACCGCGTATAAAGCTCTGGTTGAGATGCACAAAGCGGGCCAGGTTAGCTTCAAACATGTTGTGACTTTCAACATGGATGAGTACGTGGGCCTGGCAAAAGAGCATCCGGAAAGCTACCACAGCTTTATGCACCGTAACTTCTTTGATCACGTTGATATTCCGGCAGAAAACATTAACCTGCTGGATGGCAACGCGCCAGACATCGACGCAGAATGCCGCCAGTACGAAGAAAAAATCCGTTCTTACGGCAAAATCAACCTGTTCATGGGTGGCGTAGGCAACGACGGTCATATCGCGTTCAACGAACCGGCGTCTTCACTGTCCTCTCGTACCCGTATTAAAACCCTGACCCATGACACCCGCGTGGCAAACTCCCGTTTCTTCGACGGCGACGTGACTCAGGTGCCAAAATATGCGCTGACCGTGGGCGTGGGTACGCTGCTTGACGCAGAAGAAGTGATGATTCTGGTGTTGGGCCATCAGAAAGCACAGGCGCTGCAGGCGGCGGTTGAAGGCAACGTGAACCACATGTGGACCATTAGCTGTCTGCAGCTGCACCCGAAAGCAGTGATGGTGTGCGACGAGCCGTCCACCATGGAACTGAAAGTGAAAACACTGAAGTATTTCAACGAATTAGAAGCCGAAAATATTAAAGGTCTGTAATTGAATCCCCGCCCCTCTTCAAGGGGGCGGATGCTTTTTTGACACCGGGGGTCGTAATGTATGCATTAACCCATGGCCGAATTTATACCGGCCACGAAATTCTGGATGACCATGCGATTGTTATCGCCAATGGCCTGATTGAACAACTCTGCCCACTGGCCGATTTGCCGTCCGGGATTGAGCAACGCTCGTTAAATGGCGCCATTCTTGCTCCCGGTTTTATCGACGTCCAGCTGAATGGCTGCGGCGGCGTGCAGTTTAACGACAGCCCGGATGCGGTGACCGTTGAAACGCTGGAAATCATGCAGAAAGCCAATGAGCGATCTGGTTGCACCAGCTATCTGCCAACGCTGATCACCTCCAGCGATGACCTGATGAAGCAGGGTATCCGCGTGATGCGTGAATACCTGGCGAAACACCCGAATCAGGCGCTGGGTCTACATCTGGAAGGTCCGTGGCTGAATATCGTTAAGAAAGGGACGCATAACCCGGATTACGTGCGTAAGGCTGACGACGACCTGGTCGACTTCCTGTGTGCTAACGCCGATGTGATTACCAAGGTCACTCTGGCACCGGAAATGGTTCCTGCCCAAGTTATTACCCGTCTGGCCAACGCCGGAATTGTGGTCTCTGCGGGCCACTCCAACGCCACGCTGAAAGAAGCCAAAGCTGGCTTCCGCGCAGGCGTGACCTTCGCAACCCATCTGTATAACGCCATGCCGTACATCACCGGGCGTGAGCCGGGTCTGGCTGGCGCTATTTTTGATGAACCGGACGTTTACTGCGGTATTATCGTCGATGGTCTTCACGTTGATTTCGCTAACGTTCGTAACGCCAAACGCCTGAAAGGTGACAAGCTTTGTCTGGTTACAGACGCCACCGCACCGGCAGGCGCGAATATTGAACAGTTCATTTTTGCTGGTAAAACAATATACTACCGGGATGGACTGTGCGTGGATGAGAACGGCACCTTAAGCGGTTCCGCATTGACGATGATTGAAGGCGTACGTAACCTGGTGGAACACTGCGGTATCGCACTCGATGAAGTGCTGCGTATGGCCACGCTGTATCCGGCCCGTGCCATCGGCGTCGATAAGCAACTGGGCAGCATCGCCCCTGGCATGGTAGCCAACCTGACCGCGTTCACTCGCGATTATAAAATCACTAAGACCATCGTTAATGGTAACGAGGTCGTTGCTGAGTAAGTAAAGTATGACATCAGGCGGACACGCTCAAATTGGTAATGTTGACCTCGTTAAACAACTTAACAGTGCGGCCGTTTACCGCCTGATTGATCAGCACGGACCAATCTCGCGCATTCAGATTGCCGAACAGAGCCAGCTCGCGCCCGCCAGCGTGACCAAAATCACGCGTCAACTAATTGAACGCGGCCTGATCAAAGAAGTCGATCAGCAGGCCTCCACCGGGGGCCGCCGCGCGATTTCGATTATTACTGAAACCCGCAATTTTCACGCCATCGGCGTGCGTTTGGGCCGACACGATACCACCCTCACGCTGTATGATCTAAGCAGTAAAGTCGTCGCCGAAGAGCATTATCCGTTGCCGGAACGCACCCAGGAAACCCTGGAACATGCGCTGCTCAACACCATCGCTACCTTTATTGAAAACAGCCAGCGCAAGATCCGCGAGCTGATTGCTATCTCGGTTATCCTGCCGGGGTTGGTTGACCCAGAAAGCGGCGTGATCCGCTATATGCCGCACATTCCTGTGGAAAACTGGGGACTGGTTGGCGCGCTGGAAAAACGTTTTAACGTGACCTGTTTTGTCGGGCACGATATCCGCAGTCTGGCGCTCGCTGAGCACTATTTTGGTGCAACTCAGGACTGCGAAGATTCTATTCTGGTGCGGGTGCATCGCGGCACCGGGGCTGGGATCATCTCGAACGGCCGCATTTTTATCGGCCGAAACGGCAACGTCGGCGAGATTGGCCATATTCAGGTGGATCCGCTTGGTGAACGTTGTCACTGCGGAAATTTCGGTTGTCTGGAAACCGTTGCGGCCAATGCGGCTATCGAGCAACGAGTACGCCAGCTGCTGGAAAAAGGCTACCAGAGCAAAGTCTCGCTTGATGACTGTAACATCAAAGCCATCTGCAAAGCCGCGAACAAAGGCGATGCCCTGGCCAGCGAAGTGATTGAGCATGTTGGCCGCCATCTCGGCAAAACTATCGCCATCGCCATCAACTTGTTTAACCCGCAGAAAGTGGTTATCGCCGGTGAAATCACCGAAGCGGAGAAAGTGCTGTTGCCTGCCATTCAGGGCTGCATCAATACCCAGGCGCTGAAAGCGTTTCGCCACAATCTGCCGGTAGTACGTTCGGAGCTCGATCACCGCTCCGCCATTGGCGCCTTTGCTCTCGTCAAACGCTCAATGCTTAACGGTATGCTGCTCCAGCGACTGCTGGAAAGCTAAACCGCCCTCCTCCTCCCGCGCCTCAGGCGAACGGGAGGATAATGTGTATAATTACGCCTTTCTTAAATACGACGTCGGACTGTCCATGACCATTCAGAACATCATTTGCGATATTGACGGCGTGCTGATGCACGATAACGTAGCCGTGCCCGGTGCAGCGGAGTTTTTGACCCGCGTGCTGGAAAAAGGCCTGCCGCTGGTATTGCTCACCAACTACCCTTCGCAGACCGGGCAGGACCTGGCCAACCGTTTCGCCACCGCCGGTGTCGACGTGCCGGACAGCGTGTTTTATACCTCTGCGATGGCGACCGCGGATTTTCTGCGTCGCCAGGAAGGTAAGAAAGCCTATGTGGTGGGCGAAGGTGCGCTGATCCACGAATTGTACAAAGCCGGTTTTACTATCACTGATGTGAATCCGGACTTCGTCATCGTGGGCGAGACCCGTTCCTTCAACTGGGAAATGATGCATAAGGCGGCGTTCTTTGTGGCCAACGGGGCGCGCTTTATCGCCACTAACCCGGATACGCATGGTCGTGGTTTTTATCCGGCCTGCGGGGCGTTGTGTGCGGGTATCGAGAAAATTTCTGGCCGCAAACCATTTTATGTCGGCAAACCGAGTCCATGGATAATCCGCGCCGCGTTGAATAAAATGCAGGCCCACTCGGAACAGACGGTGATCGTCGGCGATAACCTACGCACCGACATTCTGGCAGGTTTCCAGGCCGGTCTGGAAACCATTCTGGTGCTTTCGGGGGTATCCACGGTGGATGATATCGATAGCATGCCGTTCAGGCCGTCATGGATTTACCCGTCGGTCGCTGAAATCGACGTCATTTAAAGCATGTGCCCGGCGGCGCTTGCTGCGTGCCGGGTCTACATTCCTTCCTCGCAAACATAAAACACCATCTAATAAAACACGCCAAAAAATGCATAATCGTCAATAACCGCGACTTAATGCTGCGCGTTTTTCACTATTCTCTAATCCTCATTGCATTATTTTCTTTCAGCCCGGTAATTCTCTTGCGCAGGCGGTCGCTTTCCGGCATTTTTTAAGTCATGCAACGCCACAACAACACGCTACAGAATTAACGGAGAAGTCGCTATGTGTTCTATTTTCGGTGTACTGGATATCAAAACGGACGCGGTCGAGCTGCGTAAAAAAGCGCTGGAGCTCTCCCGTCTGATGCGCCATCGCGGCCCGGACTGGTCAGGTGTATATGCCAGTGATAAAGCCATCCTTGTCCACGAACGCCTGTCGATTGTCGACGTCAACGCCGGTGCCCAGCCGCTGTACAACGAAAAGAAAACCCACGCGCTGGCTGTGAACGGTGAAATCTACAACCATCAGGCTCTGCGCGCTGAATACGGCGACCGCTACCCGTTCCAGACCGGTTCTGACTGCGAAGTCATTCTCGCGTTGTATCAGGAAAAGGGCCCGGAATTCCTCGACGATTTACAGGGCATGTTCGCTTTTGCGCTGTACGACAGTGAAAAAGACGCGTATCTGATTGGCCGCGATCACCTCGGGATCATCCCGCTGTATATGGGCCACGACGAGCACGGTAACCTGTACGTAGCGTCTGAAATGAAAGCCCTGGTGCCGGTATGCCGCAGCATTAAAGAGTTCCCGGCGGGCAGCTATCTGTGGAGCCAGGACGGCGAAATTCGTCCTTATTACCAGCGTGACTGGTTCAGCTACGATGCGGTCAAAGACAACGTGACCGACAAAGCCGAGCTGCGTCAGGCACTGGAAGAGTCCGTTAAAAGCCACCTGATGTCTGATGTGCCTTACGGCGTTCTGCTCTCCGGCGGTCTGGATTCGTCTGTTATCTCTGCTATCACCAAAAAATATGCCGCACGCCGGGTAGAAGATCAGGAGCAGTCTGAAGCCTGGTGGCCGCAGCTGCACTCCTTCGCCGTTGGCCTCGTGGGCTCACCGGACCTGAAAGCGGCGCAGGAAGTCGCCCACCATCTCGGCACCGTGCACCACGAAATTCATTTCACCGTGCAGGAAGGTCTGGACGCTATCCGCGACGTGATTTATCACATCGAAACCTACGACGTGACCACGATTCGTGCCTCGACGCCAATGTATTTGATGTCGCGTAAAATCAAAGCGATGGGCATCAAGATGGTGCTGTCGGGTGAGGGTTCTGACGAAGTATTCGGCGGCTACCTGTACTTCCATAAGGCACCTGACGCTAAGGAACTGCACGAAGAAACCGTGCGTAAACTGCAGGCGCTGCATATGTTTGACTGTGCGCGTGCCAACAAAGCGATGTCAGCCTGGGGCGTTGAAGCGCGCGTGCCGTTCCTCGACAAGAAATTCCTCGACGTGGCGATGCGCATTAACCCGCAGGATAAAATGTGCGGCAACGGCAAAATGGAAAAACACATTCTGCGTGAATGTTTTGAATCCTATCTGCCAGCGAGCGTGGCGTGGCGTCAGAAAGAGCAATTCTCTGACGGCGTAGGCTACAGCTGGATTGACACCCTGAAAGAAGTGGCGGCGAAGCAGGTGACGGATAAACAACTGGAAACTGCCAGCTTCCGCTTCCCGTACAACACACCGTCGTCTAAAGAAGGGTATCTGTACCGAGAAATTTTTGAAGAATTGTTCCCGCTGCCAAGCGCTGCGGAGTGCGTGCCGGGTGGCCCGTCCGTCGCATGTTCGTCGGCTAAAGCTATCGAGTGGGATGAAGCGTTCAAAACCATGAACGATCCATCAGGCCGTGCTGTCGGCGTTCACCAGTCCGCCTACAAATAATGTCTTGTTTTTGATTCAGGGCCCTTCGGGGCCCTTTTGTCGTTTATCCGCGGTAATCCGTCGATAAAAAAGGCGTAATAATCAATTTTTGCCGATAAATTCGCCGCGCTGTTCGCAACCTAACCAAACAGTCACATTCCAGCGATTTTCCTTGAAAAAGAAGTTGACGCTTATTGGCTCAATACGCATAATGCGCCCCGCAACGCCGATAAGGTAACGCGAAAAAAAGATGGCTACGTAGCTCAGTTGGTTAGAGCACATCACTCATAATGATGGGGTCACAGGTTCGAATCCCGTCGTAGCCACCATCTTTTTTTGCGGGAGTGGCGAAATTGGTAGACGCACCAGATTTAGGTTCTGGCGCCGCAAGGTGTGCGAGTTCAAGTCTCGCCTCCCGCACCATTTCCAAAAGCGTTGCACGGATGGGGTATCGCCAAGCGGTAAGGCACCGGTTTTTGATACCGGCATTCCCTGGTTCGAATCCAGGTACCCCAGCCATTTTTCCCTGACTAAGCATTTTTTCGCGTGAGTCATTTGGGGTATCGCCAAGCGGTAAGGCACCGGTTTTTGATACCGGCATTCCCTGGTTCGAATCCAGGTACCCCAGCCAGTCAGGCACTGGCAAAACAAAATTCAGGCTACGTAGCTCAGTTGGTTAGAGCACATCACTCATAATGATGGGGTCACAGGTTCGAATCCCGTCGTAGCCACCAAATTCTTGGGGTGTCGCCAAGCGGTAAGGCTCTGGTTTCTGATACCAGCATACCGGGGTTCGAATCCCTGCACCCCAGCCAATTTAGTAAACGATGAACCAAAACTGAAAAGAACACCTGATGGGGTGTCGCCAAGCGGTAAGGCACTGGTTTCTGATACCAGCATTCCGGGGTTCGAATCCCTGCACCCCAGCCACTTTTTCAGTCTCATCGTCAGCATCAAAAAATCTGTTGGGGTATCGCCAAGCGGTAAGGCTCTGGTTTCTGATACCAGCATTCCGAGGTTCGAATCCTCGTACCCCAGCCACATAAAACAAAAAGCTCGCTTCGGCGGGCTTTTTTGTTTTCATGCTTCAGCCTTGACAGAAAATAGAAACAGGCCACCGCGATGTCACGACGGCCTGCCTTGTTACAACCCTAACGCATACTTCAGCGCCTGACGTTTGAGCACGCCTGCACGCTCGGCGGCCATCAGGCCGATATTGCGCAGCATTCTCAGCGGGGCGAGATCGTTGCTGAAGCTGGCATAAAACAGATCCATGCCGGATTGCATTAAATAGTTATCCGCCATTCTGCGGGTCTGGTAGCGCTTGAGCACCGGCAGACTCGCCCAATCTTCGCCGTGGCTGCGGGCATTAATCAGAACGTCCAGCAGCGCATCGACGTCACGATATCCCAAATTAACGCCCTGCCCGGCCAACGGATGAATGGTATGGGCGGCATCCCCCACTAACGCAAGTCCAGGCTGAACGTAGCGCAACGCATGGCGGCGGGTCAGCGGAAATGCCCCGGCGGCAACCGGTTTGATATGGCCCAACCGCGACGGAAAGGTTCGCACAATCTCCTGCTGCAGTTGTTCTAACGACAGTGTCTGTAGCTGACGAATACGGGCCGGGGTGTCATACCACACCAGCGAGGCCCAGTGTTCGAACAGCGGTAAAAAGGCACGCGGCCCGTTCGGCGTAAACTGCTGCCAGGTACTGTCCCCCGGTTCCGCTTCGCACTCGACGGTAACCAACATGCAGGACTGGGGATATTGCCAGGCGTGAACGCCAATCCCGGCCATCTGCCGCACCTGAGAATTTGCGCCATCGGCACCTATCACCAGTTTCGCCTGCATTTCGCTGCCGTCGGTGAAGCCCAGCAGATAACCCTCAGTGCCATGCAGCATCGTTTCCAGCGAGGAAGGCACACACAGCGTGACCTTGTCATGCGCCTCCAGCGCCTGCCACAACGCGAGTTGCAGCACGTTATTCTCCACCATGTAACCGAGTTCCGGCAGCTTAAGCTCCGAGGCGTTAAACACCACGTGCGCGCTTTCCCATTCCCAGGTTTCCAGTTGGCGATAACGGTGGGTGCGCATGGCATGAATAGCATCCCACACGCCAAGCCCGCGCAACAGGCCAACCGACGAGGCACTTATGGCCGAGATCCGCACATCCGGCGGGCTCGCCGCATCAAATGCGGGCGGCGTGGTTTGCTCTATCACGGTCACGCTGAATCCCTGCTGTGCCAGGCCCAGGGCCAGGGCTGCGCCGACCATTCCGCCACCGACAATGGCGACATCAGTATGTTGATTGCTCATGGCTCGTTTCCTTAAACCTCAATCCCTTAAGTTTACCGGATTTTTTGTCCTTTGGGCGTTGAGTCGGTCATACTGGTCACACTCGCTGCAAAGCATTACAATACGCGCCCTGCGTTCCCCTGAGCATGAGCAAAGCTAAGTCGATGACAAAAAAACTCCATATTAAAACCTGGGGCTGTCAGATGAACGAGTACGATTCATCAAAGATGGCCGATCTGCTGGATGCCACCCACGGCTATCAACTGACCGATAGCGCGGAAGAAGCCGATGTACTGCTGCTGAACACCTGCTCGATTCGTGAGAAGGCGCAGGAGAAAGTGTTCCACCAGTTGGGTCGCTGGAAGCTCATCAAAGCGAAACGCCCAGATGTAATCATTGGCATCGGCGGCTGCGTCGCGTCTCAGGAAGGCAAACTGATCCGCCAGCGCGCTCACTATGTCGATATCATTTTTGGCCCACAGACCCTGCACCGCCTGCCGGAAATGATTAATACCATCCGCGGCATGCGCGATCGCCGTAAGCCGATCATCGATGTCAGCTTCCCGGAAATTGAAAAATTTGACCGCCTGCCGGAGCCACGTGCCGATGGCCCGACCGCGTTTGTGTCGATCATGGAAGGCTGCAACAAATACTGCACCTACTGCGTCGTGCCCTACACGCGTGGTGAAGAAGTCAGCCGTCCTTGCGATGACATCCTGTTTGAAATCGCACAGTTGGCCGCTCAGGGCGTGCGTGAGATTCACCTGCTTGGCCAAAACGTAAACGCCTGGCGCGGCGAAAACTACGACGGCAGCGCCGGTTCGTTTGCTGAATTGCTGCGTCTGGTTGCGGCCATTGACGGTATCGACCGCATTCGCTTCACCACCAGCCACCCTATCGAGTTCACCGATGACATTATCGACGTCTATCGCGATACGCCAGAACTGGTGAGCTTCCTGCATCTGCCGGTGCAGAGCGGGTCTGACCGCGTGCTGAACCTGATGGGTCGCACGCATACCGCGCTGGAATATAAAGCCACTATTCGTAAGCTGCGCGAAGCGCGCCCGGATATTCAAATCAGCTCTGACTTCATCGTCGGCTTCCCGGGGGAAACCAACGAGGACTTCGAGAAGACCATGAAGCTGATTGCCGACGTCAATATGGACGTCAGCTACAGCTTTATCTTCTCCGCACGTCCTGGGACACCGGCGGCGGATATGGTTGATGACGTTTCGGAAGAAGATAAGAAACAGCGTCTGTATATTTTGCAGGAGCGCCTCAACCAGCAGGCAATGGCCTGGAGCCGCCGTATGGTCGGCACCGTCCAGCGTATTTTGGTCGAAGGCACATCGCGTAAGAGCCTGATGGAGCTGACCGGGCGCACGGAAAATAACCGCGTGGTCAACTTCGAAGGGACGCCGGATATGGTCGGTAAATTCGTCGATGTGGAAATCACCGACGTGTATACCAACTCCCTGCGCGGCAAAGTCGTTCGCACCGAAGCGGAGATGGGCCTGCGCGTGGCGGAATCACCGGAATCCGTGATTGCCCGTACTCGTAAAGAAAACGATCTCGGCGTGGGCACTTTCCAGCCGTGATCCCGTGGCCTGCCCCTGCGGGCAGGCCCTTGCATTTCCTCGCCCTGCCCCCACATCGATTGCAATGCTTGCACCTTTAATCGCTTGCGCGAATAATTTCCTTTGTACATGTACAAAAACGCCCGCCGTGGCACCAGGTAAAAGAGGAACAGTTTGAATACAGAAACCCGTGAAATCACCCTCGAGCCTGCGGACAACGATCGTCTGCTGAGCCTCTGCGGTCCGTTTGATGACAACATCAAACATCTTGAGCGACGACTGGGTATCGAAATCAACCGCCGCGATAACCACTTCAAACTCACCGGACGCGCTATCTGCGTGAACGCCGCCGCAGATATCCTGCGCAGCCTGTACGTCGATACAGCGCCTATGCGCGGCCAGACGCAGGACATCGATCCGGAACAGATTCATCTGGCTATCAAAGAAGCCCGCGTGCTGGAGCAAACCGTCGATAGCGTGCCGGACTACGGTAAAGCCATCAATATCAAGACCAAGCGCGGCGTTATCAAACCGCGTACCCCGAACCAGGCGCAGTACATCGCCAATATTCTCGACCACGACATCACCTTTGGCGTAGGCCCTGCGGGGACCGGTAAAACCTATCTAGCCGTTGCGGCCGCGGTCGATGCGCTGGAGCGTCAGGAAATTCGCCGCATTCTGCTGACCCGTCCGGCAGTTGAAGCCGGTGAGAAACTGGGCTTCCTGCCCGGCGATTTAAGCCAGAAAGTTGACCCGTATCTACGTCCGCTGTATGACGCGCTGTTCGAGATGCTCGGCTTCGAAAAGGTTGAGAAACTGATTGAGCGCAACGTGATTGAAGTGGCACCGTTGGCCTATATGCGCGGTCGTACGCTGAACGATGCGTTCATCATTCTGGATGAAAGCCAGAACACGACCATCGAGCAGATGAAGATGTTCCTGACCCGTATCGGCTTTAACTCGAAGGCGGTGATCACCGGGGACGTAACCCAGATTGACCTGCCGCGTAACGTCAAATCGGGTCTACGACATGCCGTTGAAGTGCTGGCGGAAGTAGACGAAATCAGCTTCAACTTCTTCCATAGCGAAGACGTGGTACGCCATCCGGTGGTAGCCCGCATTGTTAACGCCTATGAGGCGTGGGAAGAAGCAGAACAAAAACGTAAAGCCGAGCAGGCCGCCGAGCGCAAACGCGAAGCGCTGGCAACGCAGGAGCAAGAGCATAAATGAGTTCGGTTATTCTGGATTTACAGGTCGCAACGGAAGACGAAAAAGGTCTGCCGCAGGAAGCTCAGTTTCAACGCTGGCTGGATGCTACCATCCCGGCGTTTCAGGCCGAGTCTGAGGTGACTATCCGTCTGGTTGATGAAGCGGAAAGCCACGAGCTGAATCTGACCTATCGCGGAAAAGACAAGTCGACCAATGTCCTCTCCTTCCCGTTCGAGGCACCACCGGGCATGGAAATGCCACTGCTCGGTGACCTCATCATCTGCCGTCAGGTGGTTGAGCGTGAAGCCGAAGAACAAGGTAAACCGCTCGAGGCCCACTGGGCGCATATGGTTATCCACGGCAGTCTGCATCTGCTCGGCTATGACCATATTGAAGACGAAGAAGCGGAAGAGATGGAAAGTCTGGAAACGGAGATAATGCTTGCTCTGAACTATGATGATCCGTACATTGCCGAGAAAGAGTAACCTGTGCGGCGGCTAGCCGCCGCGCTGGCATTTTATGCCGTCTGATGCTGTGTTTACGCCAGACGGGAAGATTTATTTAACATGAGACCCCACACGACGCCATGAGCGACGACAACTCACACAGTAACGACACCTTAAACAGCAAAAAGGGATTCTTCTCCCTCTTACTGAGCCAACTGTTCCACGGCGAGCCTAAAAACCGCGATGAACTGCTGGCGCTGATCCGTGATTCCGGGCAGAACGACCTTATCGACGAAGATACGCGCGACATGCTCGAAGGGGTTATGGATATTGCAGACCAACGCGTCCGCGACATCATGATCCCCCGTTCTCAAATGATTACCCTGAAACGCAGCCAGAGCCTGGACGAATGTCTCGATGTCATTATCGAGTCCGCCCACTCGCGTTTTCCAGTGATCAGCGAAGACAAAGATCACATCGAAGGGATTTTGATGGCCAAGGATCTGCTGCCGTTTATGCGCAGCGATGCCGAAGCTTTCAGCATGGATAAAGTGTTACGCCAGGCGGTGGTGGTGCCGGAAAGCAAGCGGGTTGACCGTATGCTGAAAGAGTTCCGCTCTCAGCGCTACCATATGGCGATTGTGATTGACGAATTTGGCGGCGTCTCGGGTCTGGTGACCATCGAAGACATCCTCGAACTTATCGTCGGCGAAATTGAAGACGAATACGATGAAGAAGATGACATCGATTTCCGTCAACTGAGCCGTCACACCTGGACCGTTCGCGCACTGGCCTCGATTGAAGATTTCAACGAAGCCTACGGCACGCACTTTAGCGACGACGAAGTTGATACCATCGGCGGCCTGGTCATGCAGGCGTTCGGTCACCTGCCTGCGCGCGGTGAATCGATTGTCATTGATGGTTACCAGTTCAAAGTTGCGATGGCTGATAGCCGACGTATCATCCAGGTACATGTCAAACTTCCGGAAGATGCGCCACAGCCCAATCTGGAAGACTAATTTTACGGGACGACAACGCTAAATGGCATTTGCCTCTCTGATTGAACGCCAGCGCATTCGCCTGCTGCTGGCGCTACTTTTTGGTGCCTGCGGAACGCTGGCTTTTTCACCTTATGATTTCTGGCCTGCGGCGATTGTGTCGCTGATAGGGCTGCAAGGATTAACCCTCAACCGCCGTCCGCTGCAAAGTGCCTGGATTGGTTACTTCTGGGGGCTGGGCCTGTTTGGCTCAGGCATCAACTGGGTGTACGTCAGCATTGCGCAGTTTGGCGGTATGCCAGGCCCGGTGAACGTTTTCCTGGTGGTATTGCTCGCAGCATATCTGTCGCTGTATACCGGGTTATTCGCCGGAGTGCTTTCGCGTCTGTGGCCAAAAGCGACCTGGATTCGCGTGGCTATTGCTGCACCTGCGGTGTGGCAAATCACCGAGTTCCTGCGCGGTTGGGTGTTGACCGGTTTCCCGTGGCTGCAGTTCGGCTACAGCCAGATTGACGGCCCGCTGAAAGGCCTCGCGCCGGTGATGGGCGTGGAGACCATTAACTTCCTGCTGATGATGGTTAGCGGCCTGCTAGCGCTGGCGTTAATAACCCGCAACTGGCGTCCGCTGGTCGTGGCGGTGGTGCTCTTCGCCCTGCCTTTCCCACTGCGCTATATCCAGTGGTATCAGTTGCTACCCGAGCGCACCACCGGGGTGTCGCTGGTACAAGGCAATATTCCTCAGTCGCTGAAGTGGGATGAAAAAGAGCTGATCAACACGCTGCAGATTTATCTCAATGCTACCGAGAAAGTCATGGGCAAATCACAGCTCATCATTTGGCCAGAATCCGCCATTCCGGATCTCGAAATCAATCAGCAGCGCCTGCTCAGCATGATGGACGATATGTTGCGCGCCAAAAACAGCTCGTTGATAACCGGGGTCGTCGATTCGCGTCTTAACGCCCAAAACCGTTACGACACCTATAACACCATCATTACGCTCGGCAAAGATAACCCGTACAGCTACAACTCAACCGACCGGTACAACAAGAACCATCTGGTGCCGTTCGGTGAATTTGTACCGCTGGAGTCGATTCTGCGTCCGCTGGCACCGTTCTTTGACCTGCCGATGTCGTCGTTTAGCCGTGGGCCGTACGTCCAGCCCCAGCTCTCGGCGCATGGTCTGAAGCTGACCCCGGCGATTTGCTACGAGGTTATTCTCGGCGAGCAGGTGCGCGACAACTTCCGCCCGGATACCGATTTCCTGCTGACCATCTCTAACGATGCGTGGTTCGGTAAATCGATTGGCCCGTGGCAGCACTTCCAGATGGCACGGATGCGCGCCCTGGAACTGGCGCGACCGCTGCTGCGTAGCACCAACAACGGGATTACCGCGGTGATTAATCCGCACGGCGATGTGCAGGCGATGATCCCGCAGTTTACTCGCGAGGTACTGACCACCACGGTAACGCCAACCTCCGGACTGACGCCATACGCCCGCTTCGGCAACTGGCCGCTGTGGATCCTCACCGCACTGTTCGGTTTTGGCGCCCTGGTGATGAGCCTTCGAGGTAAACAGCAAAACCGTCGCTGATGCGATGGTTTTTAGTCCCTTCACCCTCTCCTGCGGGAGAGGGCCGGGGTGAGGGCATCAGCCCGCACCCTAATTATCCCCTCGCCCCACAGCCCCATTTCTGGCACGCCAATTGCTTTGTTAATTCAGAGAGCTGCGTGATTTGCCTCAGTGCAACCCGGTCGCACCAATAACGCTCAGCGGTAGCACCCTTTCGGTGCAATGGAGCATTTTTGCCTTAAAACGGTGCGGCGCACTTCGCAAAAACAAACAATATCGCAGCAAAATCTTTACATTAAGCCAAACTAAATGTTAACAAACTGGCTTAACACTGCACACACAAGTGGCAGGCTATAACAACACAACACTCACATGGGTATCTGCGCGTCACTGACGCCACGATAAGGAAGGAGTTGGATATGCAATTACGTAAACTGGCCGCAGCAATGCTGGTGATGGGAATGTCCGCCGGGCTGGCACATGCCGATGATGCAGCGCCGGCAGCAGGCAAAAGCACGCTGGACAAAATCGCCAAAAATGGCGTGATTGTGGTCGGCCACCGTGAATCATCCGTACCGTTCTCATACTACGACAACCAGCAGAAAGTGGTCGGCTACTCACAGGACTATTCCAACGCTATCGTTGACGCTATTAAGAAGAAGCTCAACAAACCTGACCTGCAGGTAAAGCTGATCCCGATTACCTCCCAGAACCGTATCCCGCTGTTGCAGAACGGTACCTTTGACTTCGAGTGTGGTTCTACCACCAATAACCTCGAGCGTCAGAAACAGGCTGCCTTCTCTGACACCATCTTCGTGGTCGGCACCCGCCTGCTGGTCAAGAAAGGTGGCCCAATCAAAGATTTCGCCGATCTGAAAGGCAAAGCGGTGGTCGTGACCTCCGGTACCACCTCTGAAGTGCTGCTGCACAAACTGAACGATGATAAGAAAATGGACATGCGCATCATCAGTGCTAAAGACCACGGCGACTCCTTCCGTACTTTGGAAAGCGGCCGCGCGGTGGCGTTCATGATGGATGACGCGTTGTTGGCAGGCGAACGTGCAAAAGCGAAGAAACCTGACAACTGGGAAATCCTCGGCACGCCGCAGTCTAAAGAAGCGTACGGCTGTATGCTGCGTAAAGACGATCCGCAGTTCAAGAAGCTGATGGATGACACCATTGCCCAGGCGCAGACCTCGGGTGAAGCGGCGAAGTGGTTCGAAAAATGGTTCAAGAACCCAATCCCACCGAAGAACCTGAACATGAACTTCGAACTGTCTGACGACATGAAGACCCTGTTCAAAGAACCGAATGACAAAGCACTTAACTAATTAAAACAACGATGGGCGGGTTCGCCTGCCCTCTCGATTGTCGGGAAGCATGGACAGACTATACGCGGAGTGGTCGTTCCCCATTCAGCGCGAAAAGAGCTTCTCACCAATCTTCGAGGGTAGCGCTGCTACCCTTTTTTTTCGGAGTCCATTTATGTCAATCGACTGGAACTGGGGTATTTTTCTGCAACAAGCCCCGTTCGGCAACACCACCTATCTTGGCTGGTTGTGGAGCGGATTTCAGGTCACCGTGGCGCTGTCTGTCACGGCCTGGATTATCGCTTTCCTCGTCGGCTCGCTGTTCGGCATTCTGCGTACCGTACCCAACCGGATCCTTTCCGGAATCGGGACGCTGTACGTTGAACTGTTCCGTAACGTTCCGCTGATCGTTCAGTTCTTTACCTGGTATCTGGTTATCCCGGAACTGCTGCCGGAAAACCTCGGTATGTGGTTTAAGTCAGAACTTGATCCCAACATTCAATTTTTTGTCTCTTCAATGATGTGTCTGGGCCTGTTTACTGCTGCCCGCGTCTGCGAGCAGGTGCGAGCCGCGATTCAGTCGCTGCCGCGCGGACAGAAAAACGCCGGGCTGGCAATGGGCCTGACGCTGCCACAAACCTATCGATATGTGCTGCTGCCAAATGCCTACCGCGTGATCGTGCCGCCAATGACCTCCGAGATGATGAACCTGGTGAAAAACTCGGCCATCGCCTCGACAATCGGTCTGGTGGACATGGCGGCGCAGGCCGGGAAACTGCTGGACTACTCGGCGCATGCCTGGGAATCCTTCACTGCCATCACTCTGGCCTACGTCCTGATTAACGCGATTATCATGCTGGTGATGAATCTGGTTGAACGTAAGGTTCGCCTGCCGGGCAATATGGGAGGCAAATAATGTACGAGTTTGACTGGAGTTCCATCGTTCCTTCGATGCCCTACCTGCTGGCAGGTCTGGTCATTACCCTGAAAATCACCGTTACCGCAATCATCATCGGGATTGTCTGGGGCACGCTGTTGGCGGTCATGCGCCTGTCAACGTTCAAGCCGCTGGCGTGGTTTGCCACGGCCTACGTGAACGTGTTCCGTTCTATTCCACTGGTGATGGTGCTGCTGTGGTTCTACCTGATTGTGCCGGGCTTTTTACAACAGGTGCTCGGGCTGTCGCCGAAGGCCGATATCCGTCTGATTTCCGCGATGGTGGCATTCTCAATGTTCGAGGCCGCCTATTATTCGGAAATTATCCGCGCAGGTATTCAGAGCGTTTCGCGTGGGCAAGGTAACGCCGCACTGGCGTTGGGGATGACCCACTGGCAATCGATGAAACTGATCATTTTGCCGCAGGCGTTCCGGGCAATGGTGCCGTTACTGCTGACCCAAGGGATTGTCCTGTTCCAGGATACCTCGCTGGTGTACGTCCTGAGCCTCGCCGATTTCTTCCGTACCGCATCGACCATTGGCGAGCGTGACGGAACCCAGGTTGAGATGATCCTGTTCGCAGGAGCCGTCTACTTTGTTATCAGTTTAAGCGCCTCGCTGTTGGTCACCTATTTGAAGAAAAGGACCGTGTAATGATTTCCCTGAAAAATGTTTCGAAATGGTATGGTCACTTTCAGGTGCTCACCGACTGCTCCACGGAAGTGAAAAAAGGCGAAGTTGTGGTGGTATGTGGCCCATCGGGTTCCGGTAAATCCACGCTTATCAAAACCGTTAACGGCCTGGAACCGGTGCAGAAAGGTGAAATTCTGGTCAACGGCACCCAGGTTAACAATAAGAAGACCGATCTCGCCAAACTGCGTTCGAACGTCGGCATGGTGTTCCAGCATTTCGAGCTGTTCCCGCATTTGTCGATTATTGAAAACCTGACGCTGGCACAGGTCAAAGTGCTCAAGCGCGATAAAACCGCCGCGCGAACCAAAGGCCTGAAACTGCTGGAACGTGTCGGTCTGTCTGCCCATGCGGATAAGTTCCCGGCGCAGCTTTCCGGCGGGCAGCAGCAGCGTGTGGCGATCGCCCGTGCGCTGTGTATGGATCCGGTGGCAATGCTGTTTGACGAACCGACCTCGGCGCTCGATCCGGAAATGATCAATGAAGTGTTAGACGTCATGGTTGAGTTGGCGCACGAAGGAATGACGATGATGGTGGTCACCCACGAAATGGGCTTTGCCCGCAAAGTGGCGAACCGCGTTATCTTTATGGATGAAGGCAAAATCGTCGAAGATTCCGACAAAGACGACTTCTTCAATAATCCCAAGTCAGACCGCGCGAAAGATTTCCTCGCGAAAATCCTGCACTGATTTTACTGTTAATAGCCCGGCAGCGCTGACGCTGACCGGGCCAACAACACCGTGGTATTTGATTAAGGCTCAAACGCCTTACGCTGAAACTGGTCATGGCCACATTTCGGGCACAGGGGCAGCACGTCAGGCGAGTAGACCGCCAGATGGAAATGGCATTTTTCGCACACCAGATTCCCCAGCCCCACCACTTCTCCGCTGTGATACACGCCGTGATGATTCAAGTCCTGAAACACCTCGCGCCATTCGAGCTGCGTTTTATCGGTAATATCCGCCAGTTCCTGCCAGATACTTTCCTTTATCACCCGCATAAACACGCTGTCTTTTAGCTCGTCCTGGCTTTCCCCATAGCTGATGGCGAACTCCTCGAGATCGCGGCGCACCGCCCTTGTCAGCTCGTCGACTTCGGTTCGGGTTAACTCCCCGGTCTGGCTGACACGCTCCCGCGCCTGTTCGACCAGCGCGTCAATATCGCGCTCTCCGTTACGCAGGCGTTCCGTTAGTGTCGTCACCAGTTCACGATAATATTGAGCAACCTTGTTCATTGTTTCATCTCCCGGGCGGTTAACGTCCTCTAATGATAGACCTTATTTCCTGATAGCTTTGTCAGGTTAGCCACAGAGACGGTAAATAAACGCCTGTCAGGAGTGTGCGAAAGGCTGTTTTGACGTGGCCGTTTGGGCTATGCTATGCGGATCTGAATGACCACATCCATTGGCTACGTTTGTAGCTGTATTGAAAACAGGACCACTGGCTGCCATGCAAGAGCAATACCGCCCGGAAGAGATAGAATCGAAAGTCCAGCAACACTGGGACGAAAAGCGCACATTTGAAGTGACTGAAGACAACAGTAAAGAGAAATACTACTGCCTGTCGATGCTTCCCTATCCTTCTGGCCGACTACACATGGGCCACGTGCGTAACTACACCATTGGTGATGTGATTGCCCGCTACCAGCGTATGCTGGGCAAAAACGTGCTGCAGCCTATCGGCTGGGATGCGTTTGGCCTGCCGGCTGAAGGGGCGGCGGTGAAAAACAACACCGCGCCTGCACCGTGGACCTACGACAACATCGCCTACATGAAAAACCAGCTCAAAATGCTGGGCTTCGGTTATGACTGGAGCCGCGAACTGGCGACCTGTACCCCGGAATATTACCGCTGGGAGCAGAAATTCTTCACCGAGCTGTATAAAAAAGGCCTGGTGTACAAGAAGACCTCTGCCGTTAACTGGTGTCCGAATGACCAGACCGTTCTGGCGAACGAGCAGGTTATCGACGGCTGCTGCTGGCGCTGCGACACCAAAGTTGAGCGCAAAGAGATCCCACAGTGGTTTATCAAAATCACGGCTTACGCCGACGAACTGCTGAACGATCTGGATAAAATGGATCAGTGGCCTGACACGGTGAAAACCATGCAGCGCAACTGGATTGGCCGCTCTGAAGGGGTGGAAATCACCTTTGACGTCGCCAATTACGCAGACAAGCTGACCGTGTACACCACGCGTCCGGATACCTTCATGGGTGCGACCTATCTGGCCGTTGCCGCGGGTCACCCGCTGGCACAGCAGGCTGCCGCCACCAATCCAGCGCTGGCTGCTTTCGTTGACGAATGCCGCAACACCAAAGTCGCAGAAGCAGAAATGGCGACCATGGAAAAGAAAGGCGTCGACACCGGCTTTAAAGCGATTCACCCACTGACCGGCGAAGCTATCCCGGTATGGGCCGCCAACTTCGTGTTGATGGAATACGGCACTGGTGCCGTCATGGCCGTTCCGGGTCACGACCAGCGCGACTACGAGTTTGCCAGTAAATATGGCCTGACCATCAAGCCTGTGATTCTGAACGCTGACGGTTCCGAACCGGATCTGTCCGCTCAGGCGTTGACTGAAAAAGGCACCCTGTTCAACTCTGGCGAGTTCAGCGGCCTGAGCTTCGAAGAGGGTTTCAACGCCATCGCCGATAAGCTCGCGGCACTGGGCGTCGGCGAGCGCAAAGTGAACTTCCGTCTGCGCGACTGGGGCGTTTCCCGTCAGCGTTACTGGGGGGCACCAATCCCAATGGTGACTCTGGAAGACGGCACGGTGATGCCTACCCCGGAAGATCAACTGCCGGTTATTCTGCCGGAAGACGTGGTCATGGACGGGATCACCAGCCCAATCAAAGCCGATCCTGAGTGGGCAAAAACCACCGTTAACGGTCAACCTGCGCTGCGTGAAACTGACACCTTTGACACCTTTATGGAGTCTTCCTGGTACTACGCGCGCTACACCTGCCCTGACTATCAGGAAGGGATGCTCGATTCCGACGCAGCTAACTACTGGCTGCCGGTCGATATTTATATCGGCGGGATTGAACATGCGATCATGCACCTGCTGTACTTCCGCTTCTTCCACAAACTGATGCGTGATGCAGGCATGGTGAACTCTGATGAGCCCGCTAAACAGCTGCTGTGTCAGGGTATGGTTCTGGCAGACGCCTTCTATTACGTAGGTGCAAACGGCGAACGTAATTGGGTATCACCAAAAGACGCTATCGTTGAGCGTGACGAGAAAGGCCGTATCGTGAAAGCGACGGACCCGGATGGACACGAGCTGGTGTATACCGGCATGAGCAAGATGTCCAAGTCCAAGAACAACGGCATCGACCCGCAGGAAATGGTTGAGCGCTATGGCGCCGACACCGTACGTCTGTTCATGATGTTCGCCTCTCCGGCAGACATGACCCTCGAGTGGCAGGAATCTGGCGTTGAAGGCGCTAACCGCTTCCTGAAACGCGTGTGGAAACTGGTTTACGAGCACACCGCCAAGGGTCCGGTTGCGGCGCTGGATGTTGATGCGCTGAGCGAAGATCAACAGGCGCTGCGTCGTGACGTGCATAAAACTATCGCCAAAGTAACCGATGATATCGGCCGTCGTCAGACCTTCAACACCGCCATTGCGGCGATTATGGAACTGATGAACAAGCTGGCGAAAGCCCCGACTGAAAGCGAGCAGGATCGCGCTCTGCTGCAGGAAGCGCTGCAGTCGGTGGTGCGTATGCTGAACCCGTTCACCCCACACATCAGCTTCACGCTGTGGCAGGTACTGGGTGGCGAAGGTGATGTGGACAACGCACCGTGGCCGGTTGCCGACGAGAAAGCGATGGTGGAAAACACCACCCTGGTCGTGGTACAGGTTAACGGTAAAGTTCGCGGCAAAGTCACTGTGCCGGTGGATGCAACCGAAGAACAGGTTCGTGAGCGTGCAGGCCAGGAACATCTGGTCGCAAAATATCTGGAAGGCGTTACCGTGCGTAAAGTCATTTACGTTCCGGGCAAACTGCTGAACCTGGTCGTTGGCTAAGCGCGGGAGGAAGCGTGCGATTTCTGACAACGTTATTGGTATCTCTGGCGGTGCTTGTCACCGCTGGTTGTGGCTGGCATCTGCGTAGTACTACGCAGGTTCCGGATAACATGAAAAAAATGATATTCATCTCAAGCGATCCTAACGGTCCGCTAAGTCGCGCGGTGCGTAACCAGCTGCGTCTGAATGGGATTGAGATTGTTGAGGCCAGCTCATTACGCCAGGACGTTCCGTCCCTGCGTCTGGGCGGTGCGTCGGTTGCTAAAGACACAGCATCCGTATTCCAGGACGGTAAAACGGCGGAATACCAGATGGTGATGAACGTCAGTGCCAGCGTGCTGATCCCAGGCCACGACATCTATCCAATCAGCACCAAGGTTTATCGTTCGTACTTCGATAACTCGCAGAAGGCGCTGGCGAAAGATGCCGAGCAGGACCTCATCATTCAGGAAATGTACGACAAGGCCGCTCAACAGCTGATCCGTAAGCTGCCAAGCGTCAAAGTGGCGGATGCCGAAGCCACTAAAGAGGACGAGCAGCCTGCGGCGGATGCTACCGCAGCCCCGGCCGGGACTCGCGTCTCTACGACGCTGGATAACTGATGATTCGGTTGTACCCAGAACAACTCCGCGCGCAGCTCTCTGAAGGGCTGCGCGCGGCGTATCTGCTCCTCGGTAATGACCCTCTTCTGCTTCAGGAAAGCCAGGATGCCATCCGTCATGCGGCGGCCACTCAGGGCTTTGATGAACACCACACCGTGTCGATTGACACCAGCACCGACTGGAACGCGTTGTTCTCACTGAGCCAGGAACGCAGCCTGTTTGCCACCCGGCAGACGCTGATGTTAATTCTGCCGGACAACGGTCCTAACGCCGCAATCAACGAACAGCTCGCGGCGCTGGTTGCTCTGCTCCACGACGATTTGTTATTGATCGTGCGCGGCAACAAACTGACCAAAGCCCAGGAAAACGCCGCGTGGTACAGCGCCCTCTCCGATCGTTCTGCACAGGTTTCCTGCCAGACGCCGGAACAGGCACAGCTCCCACGCTGGCTGGCAGCGCGTGCGAAACAGCATAATTTGCAGCTCGATGATGCAGCCAGCCAACTGCTTTGCTACTGCTATGAAGGCAATTTGCTGGCGCTGGCGCAGGCGCTCGAACGCCTGTCACTGTTGTGGCCGGACGGTAAACTGACGCTGCCGCGCGTTGAACAGGCGGTCAATGATGCCGCGCATTTCACGCCGTTTCATTGGCTGGATGCGCTGTTAGCCGGGAAAAGCAAACGCGCCCTGCATATCCTGCAACAGCTTCGTCAGGAGGGCAGCGAACCGGTTATTCTTCTGCGCACCCTGCAACGCGAACTGCTGCTGCTGGTCAACATGAAGCGTCAGTCGGTCTCCACACCGCTGCGCGCGCTGTTTGATAAACATCGTGTCTGGCAAAATCGTCGACCGTTGTTTACCGAAGCGCTGAACCGCCTGAGCCCCGAACAGCTACGTCATGCCGTGTCGCTGCTGGCACGAACTGAGCTGACGCTCAAACAGGATTACGGTCAGTCGGTCTGGGCAGAGCTCGATGCGCTGTCATTGCTGCTGTGCCACAAAAATCTGCCCGACGTTTTTTTCGAAGGATGATATGACGGCGTTAAAGGCACTCTACGGCGGCACGTTTGATCCCGTGCATTACGGTCACCTCAAACCAGTCGAAATTCTGGCGAACCTGATTGGCCTGTCGAAGGTCATCATTATGCCAAATAACGTTCCGCCACATCGGCCTCAACCGGAAGCCACCCCTGCTCAGCGCACGGAAATGCTTGAACTGGCTATCGCTGACAAACCGCTGTTTGAACTCGATGAGCGTGAACTGCGCCGGGACACCCCGTCGTACACGTCGGAAACGCTGCGTGACTGGCGTCAGGAACAGGGCCCCCAGCAGCCGCTGGCATTTATTATTGGCCAGGATTCGCTGATCAATTTCCCGTCCTGGCATGACTACGAAAGCATTCTGGATAATGCGCACCTGTTGGTGTGTCGCCGTCCAGGCTATCCGATGGCCATGAAAGAAGAGGCCCATCAGCAGTGGCTGGAGCGGCATCTGACAAACAGCGCCGATGATTTACACCGCTCTCCCGCCGGAAAAATCTATATCGCCGAAACGCCCTGGTTCAACATCTCCGCCACGCTGATACGCGAACGGCTGCAACAGGGTGAATCCTGCGCAGAAATGCTCCCGCAGGCCGTGCTGAGCTATATCAGTCAACACGGGCTTTATCGGTAAACTTCCGAAGACAACGGGGCGTAAATTCCGGGAACGCCTCATTTTCTCACCGAACGCTCCCTCAGACCATTGACACACCCTGACAGGCTGCTATTCTCCGCAGCCAGACTTGTCCCACCACACTGATTTACAGAAATTGTTTTACAAAAATGGCGATGCAATCATGGCCATTGGGTGGGATGATACCCCGCCGGTGCCGTCCGGCTGGCGACATTTGTCCGACTTCGTCCTGGTTTCAGGTATACTTACGGGCTGTTCAACATTTTCATCTTCACCTGACCAGGGGGAAACTTGCAGGGTAAAACGCTCCAGGATTTTGTTATCGACAAAATCGACGATCTTAAGGGCCAGGATATCGTTTCAATCGATGTTCACGGCAAATCCAGTATCACCGACTGCATGATCATCTGCACCGGCACCTCCACCCGTCATGTTATGTCCATTGCTGACCACGTTGTCCAGGAATCTCGCGCTGCGGGTCTGTATCCTTTGGGCGTGGAAGGCGAAAACGTTGCCGACTGGGTGGTGGTAGATTTAGGTGATGTTATTGTCCACGTTATGCAGGAAGAGAGTCGTCGCCTGTATGAACTGGAAAAGCTCTGGGGTTAATGCGTGAAGCTGCAGCTCATTGCCGTAGGAACCAAAATGCCGGACTGGGTTCAGACCGGTTTCACGGAATACCTGCGCCGCTTTCCCAAAGATATGCCGTTCGAACTGGTAGAAATTCCTGCCGGTAAGCGCGGCAAGAATGCGGATATCAAACGCATTCTTGAGAAAGAAGGTGAACTGATGCTGGCTGCCGCTGGCAAAAACCGTATTGTCACGCTGGATATCCCGGGTAAACCGTGGGATACCCCGCAGCTGGCCCACGAGCTAGAGCGCTGGAAACAGGATGGCCGTGACGTCAGCCTGTTGATAGGTGGCCCGGAGGGTTTATCCCCCGCCTGTAAAGCTGCCGCTGAACAAAGTTGGTCTCTCTCTTCGCTCACGCTTCCTCACCCGTTAGTACGGGTGTTGGTGGCTGAAAGCCTTTACCGGGCGTGGAGCATTACCACCAACCACCCTTACCACCGCGAGTAATGATGACCAGGTTAGATTAAGCAGCGGATGAAATTACAGAATTCTTTTCGCGACTACACGGCTGAGTCCGCGCTGTTTGTGCGCCGGGCGGTGGTCGCTTTTCTGGGCATTTTAGTGCTCAGCGGCGTGCTGGTTGCTAACCTCTATAATCTGCAGATTGTTCGTTTTACCGACTACCAGACCCGCTCTAACGAAAACCGCATCAAGCTGGTGCCGATTGCGCCAAGTCGCGGCATCATCTATGACCGTAACGGTACGCCGCTGGCGTTGAACCGGACAATCTATCAGCTCGAATTGATGCCCGAGAAAGTCGATAACCTCCAGCAAACGCTGAACGATCTGCGTAACGTTGTCGACCTTACCGATGATGACATCGCCAATTTCAAGAAAGAGCGCTCCCGCTCTCACCGTTTCACCTCCATCCCGGTCAAAGTCAATCTGACTGAAGTTCAGGTCGCCCGTTTCGCGGTGAACCAGTACCGTTTCCCGGGTGTGGAAGTCAAAGGCTATAAACGCCGCTACTATCCTTACGGCTCCGCGCTGACGCACGTCATCGGCTACGTCTCGAAAATTAACGATAAAGACGTTGACCGTCTCGATAAAGAGGGCAAGCTCGCCAACTACGCCGCCACGCACGATATCGGCAAGCTGGGGATTGAGCGCTATTACGAAGACGTACTGCACGGTCAAACCGGTTATGAAGAAGTGGAAGTTAACAACCGTGGCCGCGTAATTCGCCAATTGAAGGAAGTATCACCGACGGCCGGGCACGACATTCACCTGACGCTGGACCTGCAGCTACAGCAGTATATCGAAACCCTGCTGGCAGGCAGCCGTGCGGCCGTGGTGGTCACCGACCCGCGCTCCGGCGGGATCCTGGCTCTGGTCTCAATGCCAAGCTATGACCCGAACCTGTTTGTCGACGGCATCTCCAGCAAAGATTACTCCTCGCTGCTGACTGACCCCAATACGCCGCTGGTGAACCGCGCCACCCAGGGGGTTTATCCTCCGGCCTCGACGGTGAAACCTTACGTGGCAGTGTCCGCGCTGACGGCGGGGGTGATAACCCGCAATACCGGTCTGTTTGACCCAGGCTGGTGGCAATTACCGGGCTCGGACAAGCGCTATCGTGACTGGAAAAAATGGGGTCACGGTCATCTGAACGTCACCAAAGCGCTGGAAGAATCGGCGGATACCTTCTTCTATCAGGTTGCTTACGACATGGGGATTGACCGCCTTTCCGAGTGGATGGGCAAGTTTGGCTACGGTCACTATACCGGTATCGATCTGTCCGAAGAGCGTTCCGGCAACATGCCGACCCGCGACTGGAAGCTCAAGCGCTTTAAAAAGCCGTGGTATCAAGGTGATACGATTCCGGTCGGTATCGGTCAGGGCTACTGGACGGCAACACCGATTCAGATGAGCAAAGCGCTGATGATCCTGATTAACGATGGTGTCGTCAAAGTCCCTCACCTGCTGATGAGCACCGCCGAAGAAGGCAAGCAGGTTCCGTGGGAACAGCCGCACGAAGCGCCGGTGGGCGACGTGCATTCCGGTTTCTGGGAAATTGCCAAAGACGGGATGTACGGGGTCGCCAACCGTCCAAACGGGACGGCGCATAAATACTTTGCTGGCGCACCGTATAAAGTCGCCGCGAAATCCGGTACCGCGCAGGTATTTGGTCTGAAAGCGAATGAAACCTATAACGCGCACCGCATTGCTGAACGTCTGCGTGACCACAAGCTGATGACGGCGTTTGCGCCGTATGACAATCCGAAAGTGGCGGTGGCGATGATCCTCGAAAACGGCGGCGCAGGTCCGGCGGTCGGGACACTCATGCGTCAAATTCTCGATCACATTATGCTCGGTGATAACAACACCGTACTGCCGGCAGAAAATCCGGCAGCCGCAGCCGCGGAGGACCAATGACAATGACGGATAATCCGAACAAGAAATCGCTGTGGGATAAAATCCACCTTGACCCGACGATGCTACTGATTCTGCTGGCACTGCTGACCTACAGCGCGCTGGTTATCTGGAGCGCCAGCGGTCAGGACATCGGCATGATGGAACGTAAAATCGGCCAGATTGCGATGGGCGTGGTGATTATGGTGGTGATGGCGCAGATCCCGCCTCGGGTATACGAGGGCTGGGCGCCGTGGCTGTATATCTTCTGTATCATCCTGCTGGTTGCCGTCGATGCCTTTGGCGCGATTTCTAAGGGTGCGCAGCGCTGGCTTGATTTAGGCGTGGTGCGTTTCCAGCCGTCGGAGATTGCGAAAATCGCGGTACCGCTGATGGTGGCGCGCTTTATCAACCGCGATGTTTGTCCACCAACCCTGAAAAACACCGGCATCGCGCTGGTGCTGATTTTCCTGCCGACGCTGTTGGTTGCAGCGCAGCCTGACCTCGGCACCTCGATTCTTATCGCCCTCTCCGGCCTGTTTGTGCTGTTCCTCGCAGGGCTGAGCTGGCGTCTGATAGGCGTGGCCGTAGTGCTAGTCGCGGCATTCATCCCGATTCTGTGGTTCTTCCTGATGCATGATTATCAACGCCAGCGCGTGATGATGCTGCTCGACCCGGAAACCGATCCACTCGGCGCGGGCTACCATATTATTCAGTCTAAAATCGCTATCGGCTCCGGAGGGCTACGCGGCAAAGGCTGGCTGCATGGCACCCAGTCACAGCTCGAATTTCTGCCTGAACGCCACACTGACTTTATCTTCGCGGTACTGGCAGAAGAGCTTGGCCTGATTGGCTTCCTGGTACTGCTCGCCCTGTATGTGCTACTGATCATGCGCGGCCTGTGGATTGCCGCGCAGGCGCAAACCAGCTTTGGTCGCGTGATGGCCGGTGGCTTAATGTTGATTTTATTCGTTTATGTCTTCGTAAATATTGGTATGGTGAGTGGCATCTTGCCGGTAGTCGGTGTTCCACTACCGCTGGTCAGCTATGGGGGCTCTGCCCTGATCGTACTGATGGCCGGGTTTGGTATCGTTATGTCGATACACACCCACAGAAAAATGTTGTCGAAAAGCGTATAAGGGGTGCGTACTGATGCGTAAACAATGGCTTGGGATCTGCATCGCCGCTAGCTTACTGGCGGCATGTACAAGTGACGATGGGCAACAGCAGCAAACCGTCACCGCACCGAAACCGGCGGTCTGTAATGGCCCTACCGTGGAAATAAGCGGTGCCGATCCGCGCTTTGAAATCCCGAATCCGTCGGTGAATCAGGACTATCAGCGTGACGGCAAAAATTACAAAATCGTCCAGGATCCGTCGAACTTCAGCCAGGCGGGACTCGCGGCAATTTACGATGCCGAACCGGGGAGTAATCTGACCGCCTCGGGCGAAACGTTTGATCCGATGCAGTTGACCGCCGCGCATCCAACGCTGCCGGTTCCGAGCTATGCCCGCATCACCAACCTGGCAAACGGTCGGATGCTGATTGTGCGCATTAACGATCGTGGCCCGTATGGCAACGATCGCGTGATTTCGCTTTCCCGTGCTGCCGCCGATCGCCTGAATACGTCGAACAACACCAAAGTCCGAATCGACCCGATTATCGTCGCGCAGGACGGGACGATGTCCGGGCCAGGTACCGCCTGTACCACCATCGCCAAACAAACTTACGCCCTGCCGGCTCGCCCAGATTTGAACGGCGGAATGGGCAGCGTGTCCTCTACCCCGCTGGACGCAACCCCGCAAAGTGACGTGCGCGCGATCAGCAATGACACGCTGAAACCGGAAGATAACACCGGTGCGCCAGTAAGCAGCAGTGGTTTCCTGGGCGCACCGACCCCGCTGAACAACAGCGTGCTGGAAAGCAGTGCTCCGGCGGCCACGCCTGCGGTCGCAGCGGCAGCCGTACAGTCAGCCGCCCCGCAAGCTGCAACAGCGCAACCCGCCGCCACGCAGAGTGCGCCCGTTACGGCTCCTGGCTCCACGCAGGGTAGCGTTGCTCCGGTAACCGCACCTGCCGCCGCCGCATCTGCGGCGACTAGCGGTAGCTACGTGGTTCAGGTCGGTGCCGTCAGCGATCAGGCTCGTGCGCAGCAGTATCAACAGCGTCTGAGCCAGCAATTTTCTGTCCCGGGTCGGGTGACGCAAAACGGCGCCGTCTGGCGTATCCAGTTAGGGCCGTTTAGCAGTAAATCCGAAGCCGGAACAGTACAACAGCGCCTGCAAAACGAAGCGCAGTTGCAGTCATTTATTACTCACGCTAACTAACAAGACCGGGCATCCGAACGCAGTGCGTATGTTAAAACCGTTAACAATATCATACGCATTGCAGGATGCCTGCTCCCGGCGCATTTGCTATAGTTAGGCACTTTTTTAACTCCATCACGGATGTCGTTGTTCTGACCATGAAGACCTCTTTTTCTGCTCGCTTACTCATCACGGCATTGTCCGTCGCAGCACTGACCTCCGCTGCCCACGCTGATGACCTGAACATCAAAACCATGATCCCTGGCGTTCCGCAAATTGACGCGGAATCCTACATTCTGATCGACTATAACTCAGGTAAAGTCCTGGCCGAGCAGAATGCTGACCAGCGCCGTGACCCGGCAAGTCTGACCAAAATGATGACCAGCTACGTCATCGGCCAGGCGATGAAAGCGGGCAAATTTAAAGAATCCGACCTCGTTACCGTGGGTACCGACGCATGGGCGACCGGTAACCCGGTATTCAAAGGTTCATCACTGATGTTCCTGAAGCCTGGCATGCAGGTGCCTGTTTCCCAGCTGATTCGCGGTATCAACCTGCAGTCCGGGAACGACGCCTGTGTGGCGATGGCGGACTATGTCGCCGGTAGTCAGGATGCCTTTGTTGGCCTGATGAACAGCTACGTCAGCGCCCTGGGTCTGAAAAACTCCCACTTCCAGACTGTTCACGGCCTGGATGCAGACGGTCAGTACAGCTCGGCGCGCGATATGGCGATGATTGGCCAGGCGCTGATCCGCGATGTGCCGAACGAATACACCATCTACAAAGAGAAAGAGTTCACTTTCAACGGCATCCGTCAGATGAACCGTAACGGTCTGCTGTGGGACAACAGCCTGAAGGTGGATGGCATTAAAACCGGTCACACTGATAAAGCGGGTTATAACCTGGTTGCGTCCGCCACCGAAGGCCAGATGCGCCTGATCTCTGCGGTGATGGGCGGTCGGACCTACAAAGGTCGTGAAACCGAAAGCAAGAAACTGCTGACTTGGGGCTTCCGCTTCTTCGAAACCGTGAACCCACTGAAAGCAGGCAAAGAGTTTGCCTCTGAGCCAGCCTGGTTTGGCGACACCGACCGTGCATCGTTGGGCGTGGATAAAGACGTGTATCTGACCATCCCACGCGGTCGTATGAAGGACCTGAAAGCCAGCTACACCCTGAACAACGTTGAACTGCACGCCCCACTGCAGAAAAACCAGGTGGTTGGCACCATTAACTTCCAGCTCGACGGTAAGACCATCGAACAGCGTCCGCTGGTGGTGTTGCAGGAAATTCCAGAAGGTAACTTCTTCGGTAAGATCATTGATTACATTAAATTAATGTTCCACCACTGGTTTGGTTAAAAAATACACACTTGAAAGTGTGATTTCCATCCCCATATACTACGCATGACAATAACTGCTCCCGTGCCCCGCGCGGGAGCAGTTCTTTTTAAACCACCGGAGCTGACATGAAAACCAAACTTAACGAACTGCTTGAATTCCCTACTTCATTTACCTACAAGGTAATGGGTCTGGCGAAGCCTGAGCTGGTTGACCAGGTGGTGGAAGTGGTGCAGCGCCATGCGCCAGGTGATTACTCTCCGCAGGTAAAACCAAGCAGCAAAGGCAACTACCACTCGGTATCTATCACCATTAATGCGACCCACATCGAGCAGGTCGAAACCCTGTACGAAGAGCTGGGTAACATCGAAATCGTACGTATGGTGCTGTAATCCCGTTTGCCCGGAGTGCTCCGGGCAACTCCTTCCCTGCTCTGTGATATACTCTTCGCCCCTGTTTTCCCGTTCCGCGGAGATGTCGTTTTGGATCTGAACACCCTCCTCGTCCGCCAGCTAGGCGTACAGCCCTACGAGCCTGTGTCACAGGCGATGCATGACTTTACTGACCACCGTGATGAAACCACTCCGGATGAAATCTGGCTGGTGGAGCATCAGCCCGTCTTTACTCAGGGTCAGGCCGGAAAAGCAGAACATGTGCTGGTTCCCGGTGATATTCCGGTGATTCAAAGCGATCGCGGCGGCCAGGTGACCTATCATGGGCCGGGGCAACAGGTGATGTACGTGCTGTTAGATTTGAAGCGCCGCAAACTCGGGGTACGCGAACTGGTCACGCTGCTGGAGCAGACGGTGGTCAATACGCTGGCTGAATACGGGATTGAAGCCCATCCACGCGCCGATGCGCCTGGGGTTTATGTCGGTGAACGTAAAATATGTTCGCTCGGGTTGCGCATTAGAAAAGGCTGCTCGTTCCATGGTCTGGCGCTCAATGTTGCCATGGATTTATCGCCGTTTTTACGGATTAACCCCTGCGGTTATGCGGGAATGGAAATGACGCAAATGCAGCACTGGGTACCTGACGCCCAACCCGAAAATATTTCTCCGCTACTGGTCTCGCATTTTTTAGCCCTGCTAAACAATCCACCTCATAAATATATTACAGCTTAATATATTATACATCCGGACCTGATATTTTGTCGGGTCCCTGGTCCTTTTGCCTGGTTTTCCTTTACATTATTCACATCTTTCTATATTTTTTCTGCGCCTGGCGAAGAAGTGACTTGTCGCCTACAAAATTTGACGTTAACACACCACTACAAAGAAGAGACGGCTCCGCAGCTCAAGATATAACTCATTGTTCACCGTGAAATAAATCCTGTCTCCGCGTAAAACCGCCGCTCAAACATAATAACAATAAATATTTTTTCAACTATCATTCATATTGTGAATGAATACGGAGTACAAGTGTGGAATATAACGAAAAGCCGGAAAGCCGAATAAATCCTCGTCTGGAGAGTGATACCCCGCAAATTTTTCGAACATTGCGAAATATCGATCTCAATTTACTGACGATTTTCGAGGCCGTATATGTACATAAAGGCATCGTTAATGCAGCGAAAATTCTGAATCTTACCCCCTCTGCTATTAGCCAATCCATTCAGAAACTTCGTACTATATTTCCCGATCCACTTTTTATCCGCAAAGGACAAGGCGTCACCCCCACCGCCTATGCCACTCATCTGCATGAGTACATCAGTCAGGGCCTGGAGTCTATTCTGGGCGCGCTTGATTTGACCGGTAGCTATGACAAACAGCGAACCATAACGATTGGGACCTCACCGACGGTAGGCGCCCTGGTCATGCCGGCCATCTACCAGACCATCAAAGAAAAATTCCCCCAGTTGCTGCTGCGCAATATTCCGGTCACCGACGTTGGCCTCCAGCTCAGTCAGTTCCAGACCGATTTGGTTATCGACAGCAGCGTGCATAACACCCGGGCGTTAAGCCATCACGTGCTCTACAGCGACCGGATAGTGCTGGTGGCACGTGCGGGGCATCCAGTGTTTAAAGGCCCACATTCGCAGGAAGTACTCAGTCAGTACGAATTCACCCTACTGATGATGGAAGGGGCTACGCATGCCGACCTGCGTAAACGTGTAAATGAGATGTTCCCGGAACGGCAGATTAGCTTCAGCAGTTACAACCTTGTGACGATTGCTGCCCTGATCGGCAGTAGCGACCTGGTCGGCTTAATGCCCGCGCGCTTCTTCACGTTGTTTGCTCGCTGTTGGCCATTGCAGGTTGTCGATTTTGTACCCTTGCGGGATGAATCGGTCGATTTTTCACTGCATTACAATAAACTCAGCATGCGCGATCCCGTGCTGCAAAGTGTGATCACCGCCATACGCCAGGCGTTCTGAGCGTTCTGAGCGTTCTAAAACCCGCTCTTTTCTGCTGTTTTGTGCGGCATAAAGCACATAAAGCAACAACTGGTTTACAATTTGCCGGGCTGGCAGGCTGCTTTATCACCTTGATTGATGATATACTGCCAGCCATCAGATTCAAAAATAGTTGATAATTACAACATTCCCTTGAATTGAAACGCTTTCCTTCGTTACTCGCAACTGGAACACGCACGCTATGAGTAAACCCATTGTGATGGAACGCGGTGTTAAGTACCGCGACGCCGATAAAATGGCCCTTATCCCGGTCAAAAACGTGGCTATCGAGCGCGAAGCGCTGCTGAGAAAACCGGAATGGATGAAAATCAAACTTCCGGCTGACTCCACCCGCATTCAGGGGATTAAGGCGGCCATGCGTAAAAATGGCCTGCACTCGGTGTGCGAAGAAGCCTCCTGCCCTAACCTCGCGGAATGTTTCAACCACGGCACGGCCACCTTTATGATCCTCGGTGCTATCTGCACCCGTCGTTGTCCGTTCTGCGACGTGGCCCACGGTCGCCCTGTTGCGCCTGACGCCAACGAGCCGCAGAAACTGGCGCAAACTATCGCTGATATGGCGCTGCGTTATGTGGTTATCACTTCCGTTGACCGCGACGACCTGCGCGACGGTGGTGCACAGCATTTTGCCGATTGTATCGACGCTATCCGCGAAAAGAACCCAACGATTAAAATCGAAACGCTGGTTCCGGATTTCCGTGGTCGTATGGATCGCGCTCTGGAAATTCTTACCGCGACGCCGCCAGACGTGTTCAACCACAACCTGGAAAACGTACCGCGCATTTATCGCCAGGTTCGTCCAGGTGCTGACTACAACTGGTCATTGAAACTGCTGGAGCGTTTTAAAGAAGCGCACCCGGACATCCCGACCAAGTCTGGTTTGATGGTTGGCCTGGGAGAAACCAACGCGGAAATCGTAGAAGTGATGCGCGACCTGCGCCGCCACGGTGTGACCATGCTGACGCTGGGCCAGTATCTGCAGCCAAGCCGCCACCACCTGCCGGTTCAGCGCTACGTCAGCCCGGACGAGTTTGAAGAGATGAAAGCGGAAGCGCTGGCGATGGGCTTCACCCACGCGGCCTGCGGTCCTTTCGTCCGTTCTTCTTACCACGCCGATCTACAGGCTAAAGGTCTCGAAGTTAAGTAATCTTTGCCGCATCAAACAGAGGCCGCCGCGTATTCGCCGCGGCCTTTTTATTTTGGCGCATGATGTACACCTTTCAGCACCATCCCGGTGCAATACACCTTCAGTGAAACTTTTGACTCACCCTTCGCTTTTGTCTTTTCTGCATTAAATCAGCGTCATCAGCCTTGGCCTGCCTTTTTTTCCTCCATCTGAATTTGTGGATCGTTTCATGCATTACCTTCTTCATCCAGAACTCAAGGAGTGGCTCCATGTCTGAACATACACCTGACTCACTGATTTACGGGCTGGAAGAGAAGCCCGCCCCGCTTCCGGCGTTTTTAACCGCACTCCAGCACGTGCTGGCGAGTCTGGTCGGGATTATCACCCCGCCGCTGATTGTCGGCTCAGTTTTAGGCCTGAATGCCTATCTGCCGTGGCTCATCAGCATGTCGCTGATTGTCTCGGGTGTAGGGACGTTCTTACAGGCACGGCGTATCTTTGGTATCGGCGCGGGGATGATTTGCCTACAGGGCACCAGTTTTGCCTTTCTGAGCGTGCTGCTTGCCGCCGGGTTTAGCGTCAAAAGCAAGGGCGGCGGGCCAGAACAGATCATGGCCATGATTTTCGGCCTGACGTTTGTGGCGGCGTTTATCCCGATGGTGGTCAGTCATTTTCTCGGGCAATTACGCCGGGTCATTACTCCGCTGGTCAGCGGCACCGTGGTATGCCTGATCGGGATTAGCCTGATCAAAGTCAGCATCACCGATTGGGGCGGCGGGCATAACGTGAAAGATTTCGGCGCGCCGGGCAATTTGCTGCTCGGCCTGTTGACGCTCGGCACCATTGTCCTTTTCAGCCGCGCCCACAGCCGCTGGCTGCGATTAAGCGCGGTGATCCTCGGGATTGCCATCGGCTGTATCGCGGCTTGGTTTAGCGGAAAGCTGAGCTGGCAGCCATTTAATCAGGCGTGGATTGCAGTGCCACAACCTTTCCGCTTTGGTTTCGATTTTGACTACAGCCTCTTTTTACCCTTGGCGCTGATCTCGCTCATCAGCATTCTGGAAGCGGTGGGCGACCTTACCGCCAACTGCCTGTTGTCACGCCAGCCGATTGAAGGTGAGCGTTATGTGGCGCGCCTGAAGGGCGGAATTCTCGCCGATGGCGTGAGCTGCATCCTGGCCGCAATGTTCTCTGCCCTACCGAGTACTACCTTTGCGCAGAACAACGGCGTGATCCAAATGACCGGCGTTGCCAGTCGTCACGTCGGCATCTGGATTGGCGCCCTGTTGGCGCTGCTGGGGCTGTTTCCTGTCTTTGGTGCCATCGTGCAACAGATCCCCGCCCCGGTACTGGGCGGTGCGACGCTGGTGATGTTTGGCAGCGTGCTGGCCGCCGGGATCCGCATCATGACCCAATCCCCATTGACCCGCCGGGACATGCTGATTATCGCGGTCTCATTTGGTATCGGTCTGGGCATTGAGGCAGAACCTGAGTTTCTGAGTCATTTGCCTGCGGTATGCAAAAGCCTGTTTGGTTCGGCCATCGCCAGCGGTGGCTTGATGGCAATGTTGCTTAATCTGGTGCTGCCCGCTGAGCGTAACGACAGCGACGAGCTGACCGCTCAACCGGTCATTGACCACCCCGCCATCGAAAAATAATCGCGCATCATGCGCCCCTGGATCAGCAGACAGGGCATAACTGAGCTGACTCTCTCATTCACCAACCGGAGGAGTTAGCGATGTGCGCTAGCCGTATTTGGATCCAAAACCCGCAGGCCATTTTCACCCCGGACGACGTTGATGCCCGGGGTGGCATTGTCATAGAAGCAGGCAAAATCAGCGAAGTGCTGGCGGCGGGCGTTACCCCGTCCATTCCCTGTGATACCACCTTCGACGCTCGCGAGCATGTGGTATTACCGGGTCTTATCAATACCCATCACCATTTTTACCAGACGCTGACCCGGGCATGGGCACCCGTGGTCAATGAGCCGCTGTTCCCGTGGCTGAAAACGCTGTATCCGGTGTGGGCGAAGCTCACCCCCGAGGCGCTAAAGCTGGCAAGCCAGGTCGCGATGGCGGAACTACTGCTTTCCGGTTGCACCACTACCAGCGATCATCACTATCTGTTCCCGGAAGGCATGGAAAACGCGATTGATGTGCAGGTTGAGGTTGTGAATAGCCTTGGTATGCGCGCGATGCTGACCCGTGGCTCGATGAGTCTCGGGGAACAGGACGGCGGCTTGCCGCCACAGCAAACGGTACAATCGGGTGAGGCCATTCTGGAAGACAGTCTGCGGCTAATTCGTCGCTATCATCAGCGCGGTGACGGGGCGCAGATACAAATTGCGCTTGCGCCCTGCTCCCCGTTTTCAGTAACCGAAGAGATCATGCAGGAGAGCGCGCGACTTGCCGCCGCGCACGACGTACGCCTGCATACCCATCTGGCGGAAACGCTGGATGAAGAAGCATTCTGCCTGGAACGTTTCGGCTTGCGCACCGTCGATTATCTGGAAAAAGTGGGCTGGCTAAGTGACAGAACATGGCTGGCCCACGGCATTCACTTTAACGCCGATGAAATTCGCCGCCTCGGTACGGCGGGCGTCGGAATTTGTCACTGTCCAGTGTCAAATATGCGCCTGGCTTCCGGGATTTGTCCGACGCTGGAACTGGAAGATGCAGGGGCGATTATCGGGCTCGGCGTGGATGGCTCAGCGTCCAACGATGCCTCAAGCCTGATGTTCGAAACCCGGCAGGCACTCTATCTACAGCGTCTGCGTTACGGGACCAAACGTATCACGCCGCAAAAAGTATTGAGCTGGGCGACGCGGGGTTCGGCGCGTTTATTAGGCCGTCACGATCTGGGCGAGATCCGGGTGGGTAAACAGGCCGATCTGGCGCTGTTTCGTCTGGACGATCTACGCTTTAGCGGCAGCCACGACCCGCTCTCGGCGTTGATCCTCTGCGGGGCTGAACGCGCTGACAGAGTCATGGTCGGGGGGGAGTGGCGGGTGGTTGACGGTGAAATTTGCGGGCTGGACTGCGAACGACTGAAGGTCTTACATCGCGAAGCGGCGAAACAGTTGGTTGCAACTTTCTGAGGAAAAAAGCGGTAAAAATGACAAGAGGCCGCAACGGAATCTGTTGTGGCCTCTCTGGCTAACTCGTTGGCGTCGATGAAATGACCTGCCCGATATACGCGTGCAGCACGTCGTTTCTGACTGCGCCGTTACTCTTTATGAGAGAGTTTTTCTGCCGGGACGTCGTCTTCTGCCGTTTTTCTGGCCGTCGTATCGTCGTCGTTCATGGCTTTCTTAAAGCCTTTAATTGCTGAACCCAGGTCTCCGCCCAGCGTACGCAATTTCTTGGTGCCGAACACCAGAACAATCAGTGCGGCAACCACCAGCAGCTTGGTAATACTAATCTCACCCATAGATACCTTCTTGATTAAAACAGGCTACAAAACGCGCCAACAAAACCGTAGCTAATTAACGGTCATTTAGCGAGGGCACACAATAGCAATCTGTAACAAGGTGAATCAAGCACTGATTAAAAAAACATCACATTATTTGCGGTGGCGCAAAGCGGCGGTTGTTAAGTACCGGCAACTGCGCACGGATCTGCTGCAATATCGCCCGACTCACGTCGGCATAAATCAGCTGCTGCGAGCACCCCGCCCCGGCCAGGGTGACACCCAGCGGATCAACAATTCGACTCTGGCCGATATTCTTGTTCCCACACTCCCCGGCTGCCACGATATAGCAGGTCGTATCCAGCGATCGGGCTGCCAACAGCGTCGCCCAGTGGTGCTCTTTCAGCGGACCGCGCACCCAGGCGGTCGGCAAGACTAAAACCTCGGCGCCCTGCAAGGCCTGCGCCAGCGCCATTTCCGGGAAGCGTAAATCGTAACAGGTCATTAGCCCAACCTTCATCCCGTCCACCTCAATCAGCGGCGGGAGCACCGTTCCGGCATCGACCCGTTTTGACTCCTGGATAGAGAACGCATCGTACAGATGCAGCTTCTGATACTGGGCAATGATTTCCCCGCCACGCAGCGCCACCAGGGTATTTGCGGCACGTCCTTCGCGGGTCGGGACGTGAACGGTCAGTACGGTGGTCATCGCATTTCGTCGGCTTTCATCGCGCAACAGCGTCAAAAAGCCGCCGTCCAGCTCCTGAGCAGACTTCACTGACATATCCGGGTCGTTATCGTCCCGGGCTAACAGCGCCTCAGGCAGCACCAGCAACGATGTCTGCTGCTCTGCCGCTTGCTGCATCAGTAAAACGCAGGTGCGGGCATTGGTGGGCCAGTCGGGCGTAACGGCAAATTGTCCGGCAGCAACGCGCATAACATTTTCCTCGGTGTCTTGCCGTAGCCATTAACCCAGCCCGGCGCTAAGATAGAACCCTAACGTAATCAAATAGCAGGAATTGGCGGTGTTACAAATCCTTTTAGCCGTTTTTATTGGGGGAGGAACCGGCAGCGTGTTGCGCTGGCTACTCGGAATGCGCCTGAACCCACTGCATCATGCTGTCCCGATTGGCACACTGACGGCCAACCTGCTCGGCGCGTTTATTATCGGTGCCGGGCTGGCGTGGTTCAATCGGATGACCCACATTGACCCGATGTGGAAGCTGCTGATCACTACGGGTTTCTGCGGCGGATTAACCACTTTCTCGACGTTTTCGGCGGAAGTGGTGTTTTTATTGCAGGACGGGCGTTTCGGCTGGGCACTGTTAAACGTGGCGGTCAATCTGTTGGGATCGTTTGCGATGACCGCGGCGGCGATGTGGATTTTTTCAGCGGCCCGCTAATGTGATGTAGTAGCCACTGAAAAACAGGCAAAAAAAAACCCGTCATTGACGGGTTTTTATATTCTACTGTCGAAATGCTTAGATAGGCATTACGTTTGCAGCAGATGGGCCTTTGGCACCGTTAGTGATTTCGAACTCTACACGCTGACCTTCAGCCAGAGTTTTGAAACCGTTGGACTGGATTGCAGAGAAGTGTACGAATACATCTTTGCTGCCATCTTCCGGAGTAATGAAACCAAAGCCCTTGGACTCATTAAACCACTTAACGTTACCTTTAATCTTAGACATCAATATTACCTTTACATGAAAATGGACACAAATGCTGTGTCGGCTAACAGTACAGCAATTGTGGTGACTTTTGTCCAGTCCTAGATAGCGAAAAAGTGATAAAAATCGCTAAATTTTACCGAGACTGAGAGTTAGTCGTTGTTTTTACGCACGACTTAAGGCTCGCAGCCAGGAATCACACCTTTTGCCCATTAAAACTGGAAGCGCATCCACGCAAAGTAGACGTTGCCGTTGTTATAAGTGCCTGGAATGTAAGTCATCTGGAACGTCGCAGGCCCGTAACCGATGGAAGCCAGCGGTAACACCACGGGGATGGGGATATAGTTCCAGTTATCACGCGCCGTCGCCCCGACCGTGTAACCCAGGCCGAGATGAAACTTATCATCGGCCAGCGGACGCCAGGTTTTCTCCCAGCCGTAGCCGCCGATAGGCTCCCATTTATTGAAGGAGTCCTTGAATGCCATCAGATACAGGCCGTGCCAGTTCCCTTTGTCATCCCAACGTGACTGTCCAAAACCAGCCCCCCAAGGGCGCTCGTTGTATTTGTCCGTCTTTTCCTTGTCATAGGCGAAACGCGCATGCCAGGTAATCGCCGGGACGTACAGATCATAATGCTCCGGAGAAGACCACGTCTGGGCAATATTATCCCCAAGTGTAGAAAAAGCATCGCTGACGCTGGCGCTGATAGTCGCCTTTGCGAAAGAGGCAAATAGCAGCTGACTGGATAATATCCCTGCAAGCACTAAGAATTTAATCAATTTAGACACAAAAATAACCACTTGTAGTTCGTACCTGCACAGAATAACAAGCGTAAAATTAATATAACCTTAACGATAGCGGATTAATCCTTTTTACTTGTAGGAAAACAGCACCTTTTCAGGCGCTGTTTCTGTTCAACATCGATGAAATTACCCAGGATTATTCTTGTTTTGAGCGGTGCAGTAATTTATACACCGCGGGAATTACCAGCATCGAGAGCAATGGGGCGGTGACCATTCCGCCAATCATTGGGGCTGCAATTCGACTCATGACCTCTGAGCCGGTCCCGCTTCCCCACATGATGGGCAACAGCCCGGCCATAATGGTCGCCACGGTCATCACTTTAGGACGCACGCGCAGCACCGCGCCCTCATGAATAGCCCTTAATAATAGGGTGTTATTCCTATCCTCGGTCGAATGCCGGTATTTCGCCATGGCGGTATTAAGATACAACACCATAATAACCCCGAATTCTGCTGCCACCCCCGCCAGCGCAATAAATCCGACGGCACTTGCCACCGATAAATTATACCCCAGCAGCCACAACAACCAGACTCCGCCAATCAGCGACAACGGCAATGTGCCCATGATCAGCAACACATCAGAAATACGTCTAAATGTCAGCCACAGCAGAACAAAAATAATCATCAGGGTCAGCGGAAGGACTATTTTTAACTTGGCGATAGCGCGTTCAAGATATTCAAATTGCCCTGACCATGAGAGCGAAACCCCCTGCGGTAGGGTCACTTTGTGCGCCACGCGCTGCTGCATCTCCTCCACCGCCGATTTCAAATCACGCCCGCGCAAATCGACATAAATCCAGTTCGACAGCCGGGCGTTCTCGCTCTTAAGCATCGGCGGCCCTTCGCTGATACGCACCTCGGCCAGTTCGCCCAGCGTCACCTGATTGCCCGTGGCGGTGAGAACCGGTAACTGACGCAGTTTGTCGACGTTATCGCGTAAATCCCGCGGATAGCGGATGTTTATCGAATACCGCTCGCGCCCTTCAATGGTCTGCCCCACGTTCTCGCCGCCCACCAGCGTACTCACCAGTGACTGAAGCTCCTGTACCGACACGCCGTAGCGCGCGGCCTGTTGACGGTTAATCACGATATCCACATAGCGCCCGCCTGAAAGACGCTCGGCCAACGCCGACGTTACGCCCGGCACATCTTTCACCACCTGCTCTATCTCACGCGCGACCCGTTCGATATCCGCCAGATTATTGCCATTCACCTTGATACCCACCGGGCTTTTGATGCCGGTGGCAAGCATGTCCAGACGGTTGCGAATTGGTGGCACCCACACGTTGGCAATCCCCGGCACCTGCACCGTTTTATCCAGTTCTTCGATCAGTTTCGCTTGGGTCATCCCCGGCCGCCACTGATCATGCGGTTTGAAATGGATAGTGGTTTCCAGCATGGTGAGCGGCGCGGGATCGGTGGCGCTATCTGCCCTGCCCGCTTTGCCAAAGACGCTCGCCACTTCTGGCACCGTTTTGATCAGACGATCCGTTTGCTGCAACAGGCGGCTGGCTTCACGCACCGAAATTCCCGGCAGCGTAGACGGCATATACAGCAGGTCGCCCTCATCCAGCGGCGGCATAAATTCACTCCCCAGTCTGCTGAGCGGCCACAGCGTCAGCGCCAGCAGCGCGACGGCCAGAATCAGCGTGGTCTTTGGCCTTGCCAACACCTTATCGAGCAACGGCTCGTAGGCGCGGATCAACACCCGGTTGATCGGGTTGGCATGCTCGTCGGGAATTTTTCCGCGAATGAAATAGCCCATCAGCACCGGGATCAGCGTAATCCCCAGCCCGGCAGCCATCGCCATCGACCAGGTTTTGGTGAAGGCCAGCGGGGAGAACATTCGCCCTTCCTGCGCCTGCAACGAAAACACCGGAATAAACGACAGAGTAATGATCAGCAAACTACAAAACAGCGCGGGCCCCACCTCCACCGCTGCCTTTTCGGCGATATGCCAGTAGTCAGGTTCGGTATCGGGATTCTCGTGCCGCCACTGCTCGAGCACCTTGTGCATATTCTCGATCATCACAATCGCCGCATCGACCATCGCCCCGATAGCGATAGCTATCCCGCCGAGCGACATGATATTGGCGTTGATCCCCTGATAGTGCATCACGATAAACGCGCCCAAAATACCCAACGGCAGCGACACAATCGCCACCAGCGCCGAGCGGAAATGGAACAGGAACAGGGTGCAGACCAGGGCCACCACGATAAACTCTTCAATAAGCTTATGGGTTAGCGTCTCAATGGCATGCTCGATAAGTCCGGAGCGGTCATACACCGGCACAATTTCGACGCCTGACGGCAAGGTATTTTGCAGTTCAGCCAGTTTAGTCTTTACCGCATGCAGCGTGTCGAGCGCGTTCTTACCGTAACGCATCACGATAATGCCGCCCGCCACTTCCCCTTCGCCGTTCAGTTCCGCCACGCCGCGCCGAATTTCCGGCCCCATTTGTACGCTCGCCACATCCGATAGCATCACCGGCACGCCGTCGCGGCTGGCGATCACCACGTGGCGGAAGTCGTCCAGCCCTTTCAGATACCCGCTAGTGCGCACCATGTATTCGGCTTCGCCCATTTCCATCACCGCGCCGCCGCTTTCCTGATTGGCCGCTTTGAGGGCGGTGACCAGCTGCTGATGCGTCACGTTCAGCGCTCGCAGACGATCGGGATTCACCACCACCTGATACTGACGCACCATGCCGCCAACGCTGGCGACTTCGGACACATTAGGCACCGTTTTCAGTTCATATTTGAGCGTCCAGTCCTGGAGGGATCGTAAATCCGCAAGGCTGCGTTTGCCGGTTTTATCCACCAGTGCGTACTCGTAAATCCAGCCGACGCCGGTGGCATCCGGCCCCAGTTCAGCCTTCACCCCCTCCGGAAGCTGAGACTGGATCTGGCTTAAATATTCCAGCACCCGCGAGCGCGCCCAGTAGATGTCGGTCCCGTCTTCAAACAGCACATACACATAGGCATCGCCAAACATTGAAAAGCCACGCACGGTTTTAGCCCCAGGCACAGAAAGCATGGTGGTGGTTAACGGCCAGGTGACCTGATCCTCAATCACCTGCGGGGCTTTGCCTGGGTAGCTCGCGCGAATAATGACCTGCACGTCTGAGAGGTCAGGCAACGCATCGACCGGCGCACGCTGCACCGCCCACACGCCCCAGATGGCCATCCCCAATGCCGCCATAATCACCAACAGTCGGTTACGTAACGCACCACGAATCACGGGAGCAATCATTGTGCGGCCTCCGGTAATGCGCTGCGCAAGCTGGCTTCGGAATCAATCAGGAACTGACCCGAGGTGACTACGCGATCGCCCGCTTTCAGCCCGCTGCGAATTTCTGTCCAGCCGTCAGCCGTCACGCCCGGGGTCACGTTGACCGCCTGAAAATGACCTTCACCACTGGCAATAATCACCCGGTTGCGGCTGCCGGTGGCTATCAGCGCCTCTTCCGGAATAGCCAGCACCGGCGAGGGGGCCTGTTTATCCGTCAGCGCGACGCGCAGGTACATCCCCGGCTTGAGTTTCTGCTGCGGATTTTCGAGCACCACCCGCGCTTTGAGCGTCCGGGTGGTGGTTTCCAGTTGCGGCAGCAGTTCACTGACCCGACCGTGAAACGCCTCGCCGGGCCAGTTATCCGAGGAGGCCGTGACCTCACTTCCGACCGCCAGTAACGCCGCCTGGCTTTGTGGATAATCGATCACCAGCCACACCGGATCGAGGCTCGCCAGTTCAAACAGCGGCGCGGTGGCGACGACCTGAGCGCCCTCCCGGGTATCGAGTTTCGCCACGTACCCTGCTTTATCCGCCCGGAGTGTGAGACGCGTCTGCGGTTTCCCGCTGCGCTCCACCTGGCGCACTATTGCCTCCGGCATAAACTGCAGCGCCAGGCGCTCGCGGGCCGCGCGGGTCAGGGCCGCATCGCCCAACTGGCGCACCGCCAGGTATTCCTGCTGGGCAGTGGTCCAGGTTGGGATCCACAGTTGCGCCAGCGGCTCACCGGCTTTCACCCACTGCTGCGGGGCGCGCACAAACAATTTTTCAACCACCCCGTTGGCGGGTGAAGGCACGATGTGCAGGCTACGTTCGTCGGTCGTCACCGTGGCCCAGGCCTGAAACGCAGGGGCTAGGCTGCGCATCTGCGCCGTTTTTACCACCATCCCCAAATTCTGTTGCTGCTGCGGGCTAATGCTCACCCCGGTTTGGGCTTGCCCTTCATCGGCATAGCGCGGCACCAGCTGCATATCCATAAATGGGGATTTCCCCGGCTTATCGAAACGCTGACCCGGCACCATTGGGTCGTACCAGTACAAAACCTTGCGTGCTGCGGGGGCCTCTTCGGCGGGCTGAGAATGTCCGCGCGAGCCCGCATAATAGCCACCGATGGCGGCCAGAAGTGCAACGGCCAACGCCGTCAGAAATATTTTCTTCACAGGGCTGTCTCCTGGGGGATCAGGAACTGTATTGCGGCCCAGTTACGGGCCACGGTTTTTTCGGCATCGCTTGCGGCAAGCGTGGTATCGAGCAGGTCACGGCGAGCCGCCAACAACGCCGTCAGGTCCGATTGCCCGGCGCGATACTGCGCGTTGAGCAATATCACCCGCTGCTGTTGCAGAGGCAGAACCTCGTCGCGCTGGCGCAGCCACAGGGTTTGTGCCGCCTGATATTCAGCAATCAGCGTACTGAGCTGCGCCGCGTGGGCCCGCTGAGTCAGCGCCAGCTCATCGTTGGCCTGCATCGTGCGCGACACGTCGGCGGCATGATCTTTGTCCTGCCGTTTCGACTGGAAAATCGGCAGATCAACGGTGAACATCACCCCGGCCATATCGTCGTAATCTTCGGCGCGATGCGCGTAATACACTTCCACGTCCACATCCGGAATAGCGGCCACCGCCGACTCTGACGAGCGGGCTTTCGCGGTATTGGCTTCGCGGGCTGCGGCAATCACTTCCGGATGCTGGGCGATGCCTTCATTCAGCGTGTTCTCATCGGCGGGAAGCCGTTGCCATGCCGGCATTGGGCCACGAACCCCGGTGACGGATTCGCCGGTCAACTGCAATAAACGCGCCTGCGCCAGGCGCACGTCACGTTCGGCGAGGGTGACCTTGTCGCGCATTGCGCTCAGGCCCACCCGCAGCGTCAGCACGCTTTCCGGGGCCGACGATCCCGCCCCAACGCTGGCCTTCTGCACGCCGAGCTGGCGTTCGGTTTCGCTGACTAACTTCCGGGCCGCCGTCAGCGTTTGTTCCGACAGCGCCAAATCCAGCCACGCCTGAGCGGTATCGCGTTGAAGAGTGGCCAGCAGCGTCTGCGCCCTGGCATTCACGCCGCGCGACTGCGCCTGGAGCGTTTCCGCTTTGCGAGAGCGTTTCTCCTCGCTGACGTAGCGCTGCATGATGCCAACCTTCTGCATGGTCATGCCTTCGCGGGTAAAACGGTGGTCGCTATTGCCCTGTACAGGGACATTTTCAAGGCCAAATTTGAGCTTCGGATCGGGCAGTTCGCGCGCCGAGTCGGCCATCGACTCCAGCGCACTGGCTTCGTTGCGGCTGGCCGAAAGTTCGGCGGAATAATGGCGTGCGGCGGTCAGGGTCTGGGCGAGCGTCCACGACTCTGCATAAGCAGAAACGGGAACCAACGCGAACAGCACCCCGCCGAGCCACAGGCTCAGCGTATGTTTGTGCATGGTTTTCCCCGGCTTAGTGACGAACGGTTAAGGCGATGATTTCGTAGCGTCCGTCACGCAGAGTGACGTCGAAATCAACCGGGTCATCAACCTTGATGGCGGGCAATTCGAGGGTTTGAGCCAGCGCAAAGGGCATGGTCATCGGCGGCCATTGCAATTCAGGCACCGCGTCATGAGAAAGCGTCAGGGCATTAGCAGAAATGGCTTTGATGACACCCTTTACGTGATAAACCGGGGCAGACGGGCTAACAGCGACAGTGGGTTCAGCGGCCTGAGCCGGGGAAAAGACGAAAGCGAGCAGCGCGCCCATCAGCGCGGTGGAAAGCAGAAATTTCATGGTGTTCTCCAGATAATCGTTAAAAGTAAAAAAATTAAGCGAGTTATCGGGAGTGTTTATTCTCTGAACCGGCAGAAGCGGATTGTTGCCGGTGGCCCCACGGCGGGCGGTTTGAGGCTCCAGCCAGCGCGGGACACTGACTGACAAGGGGTTTCCACAACCGCCAGCGCGACCGTGGTCGGCAGCGCCACAGCAGGCGGATGATCGTTGGTCTGTTGCGCGCTGTCCGGTACGCAGTGCTTTTCGCACAACGGCGTTTTCATCGTTATCGACGACATGCCCTGATGCTCAATATGCTGGAGCATCACGCTCGCGCCGAGCGGATTCAGGTCACACTGATGAGAGGCCAGCGCCAGTTGACTCTGCAGGATCAACACGCCAAACGCCACCAGCAGCATCGCAAGATGCCGCCGGAAGAAACGCAGGCGATAAGTCCAGGGAGCGTTCATCATCAATGCCGGTCAGTGCCGAAAAGAAAAAGTGGCCAGAGTATACGCGGCAACAAAAAAGAACCGAAAGCGACTTTTACACTCTTTACACTCGCTGTCGAACCCACTGATTTCCATTCACTTTTACGTTTCAATTCCGCATCATTAGAATACAAAACATTCACCAAATAAATAGATATAATGTGATAGCGGCGTTTATTTTGACGTGCTGGCGGGACGTGGTTGTCGATTTATTGATTTCCGTCAGTAAGGTTTGGCCGTTTATTGGGCACATTCCTCTACTTATTATTTTTTATTCAGCATTTTCTTTGGGCTGTAGTCACAAAAAAACATCAGGAATCCATCATGCTAACGTTGTTTGAGCTCCTCATCGGAGTGGTCGTCATTGTGGGCGTCGCCCGCTATATCATCAAAGGCTATTCCGCGACGGGCGTGCTGTTCGTTGGCGGCCTGGTACTGCTGATCGCCAGCGCCCTGATGGGCCACAAAATCCTGCCAGCCAGCGCCAGCAGCACCGGCTACTCCGCCACTGATATCGTCGAATACATAAAAATCCTGCTGATGAGCCGTGGCGGCGACCTGGGCATGATGATCATGATGCTGTGCGGTTTTGCCGCCTACATGACCCACATCGGCGCGAATGACATGGTGGTCAAACTGACCTCCAAACCGCTGCGCCTCATCAACTCGCCGTACATCCTGATGATTGCCGCTTACTTCGTGGCGTGCCTGATGTCGCTGGCGGTCTCTTCTGCTACCGGGCTGGGCGTATTGCTGATGGGCACCCTGTTCCCGGTCATGGTCAACGTGGGGATCAGCCGTGGCGCCGCAGCCGCCATCTGTGCCTCTCCGGCGGCAATTATTCTCTCTCCAACCTCCGGCGACGTAGTGCTGGCGGCGAAAGCGGCGGAGATGCCGCTGATTGATTTTGCCTTTAAAACCACCCTACCGATTTCCATCGCGGCGATTGTCTGCATGGCGGTGGCGCACTTCTTCTGGCAGCGCTATCTCGATAAAAAAGAGAACATCTCCCACGAGATGCTCGACGTTAGCGAAATCACCACCAACGCGCCGTCGTTCTACGCCATTCTGCCGTTCACCCCGATTATCGGCGTGCTGATTTTTGACGGTAAATGGGGCCCGGAACTGCACATCATCACCATCCTGGTTATCTGTATGCTGCTGGCGGCAATTCTGGAATTCTTCCGCGGCTTTAACACCCAGAAGGTCTTCTCCGGTCTGGAAGTGGCATATCGCGGCATGGCGGATGCCTTCGCAAGCGTGGTCATGCTGCTGGTTGCGGCGGGCGTCTTCGCCCAGGGTCTGAGCACTATCGGTTTCATCGATAGCCTGATTTCCATCGCGACCTCGTTCGGCTCGGCAAGCATCATCCTGATGCTGGTACTGGTCGTGCTGACCATGCTGGCGGCAATGACCACCGGCTCCGGTAACGCGCCGTTCTATGCCTTCGTCGAGATGATCCCAAAACTGGCACACAGCTCCGGCATCAACCCGGCGTACCTGTCGATTCCAATGCTGCAAGCGTCGAACCTTGGACGCACCATTTCGCCAGTTTCCGGCGTGGTGGTGGCCGTCGCCGGGATGGCAAAAATTTCGCCGTTTGAAGTGGTTAAGCGCACCTCGATTCCGGTACTGGTCGGCCTGGTGGTGGTGATCATTGCTACCGAGCTCATGGTGCCTGCGGCCGTGGTGCATTAATAACGTACCGTGATGAAAAGGCGCCTGAAGGCGCCTTTTTTGTGCTTTAATGTTTCTGAAATCTTTCATCCCGAAATCAGGAAAAACCATGTTCAGGAAGGATATAGCCGCCGTCTGCGCCGCCGCGTGGATGCTGGGCGCCCCTCTCGCACACGCCGACCCGCTCACCGCGACCCAATACGGCGATTTCGACAGCTATGTGCTGGCGCTCTCATGGCAAACCGGCTTTTGCCAGAGTATGCACGAACGTAATCGAAACGAACCTGACGAGTGCCGGTTGCAAAAAGAGGTGAAGGATAAAACCGGTTATCTGACGGTTCACGGCCTGTGGCCCAGCCTGCCAAAATCTATCGCCGCACGCGGCGTGGATAACCGCCGCTGGATGCGCTTCGGCTGCGCAACACGCCCCATCCCTAACATGCCTGAAGTGCGCGGCAGCCAGAAATGCGCCGCCGCCGAAACCGGGCTGTCGCTGGAAATGGCCAATAAGCTCAACAACGTAATGCCGGGTAGCGGTGGCACGTCGTGCCTGGAACGCTATGAATATGCCAAGCACGGGGTGTGCTTTGGTTTCGATCCGGACGCCTATTTCGGCACCATGGTGCGCCTCAACGGTGAAATTAAACAGAGTGCGTTAGGCACCTTCCTGGCCGAAAACTACGGGAAAACCGTCAGCCGCAGCGCCTTTAATGACGCGGTCGTCAAAAGCTATGGCAAACAGGGCGTGAAAGCGTTCAAGTTAACCTGTAGCGGCAATCCCGCCTATCTGACCGAAATGCAGATTGCGATTAAAACCAACGCCATTAATGCCCCGCTGGCGGAAGGCTCACTCCTGCCTCAGCCGCACCCGGGTAACTGCGGGTCGCAGTTCGTTATCGATAAAGCCGGAAACTAAGTTCACAGCCGGGCCACCCACGTGGACCCGGCCTGATTCCCCTCTCTGACTTTGCCCCTTTGTTGTCCTTCCGCCCTTCTTTGCAACGTGCCATGCGTTTTTCTTATAAACGGATGCGCATCACACTTCCTTATCAGTGCATCGAAATTCCAGCAAATGCATCTTTTATCCGGTAACGGAAGCCAGAAAGCTCTGAGCATAATCAACCCCGACGTTTACTCAAGGAGTTCATTATGGCGAAGAAATTGATTGCACTGTGTGCCTGCCCAATGGGGCTGGCCCACACCTTTATGGCCGCGCAGGCGCTGGAAGATGCCGCCACCGAAGCCGGTTACGAGGTCAAAATTGAAACTCAGGGGGCCGATGGTATTCAGAACCGGCTGACCGCGCAGGATATCGCCAGCGCCGACATCATCATCCACGCCATCGCTATCACGCCAGAAGATAACGAACGCTTTGAAACCCGCGACGTGTATGAAATCACCCTTCAGGACGCCATTAAAAATGCGGCAGGCACCCTGAAAGAGATTGAAGAACTGATCGCTGCCGAACAACCGTAATCCTCAACCGCAAGGGTGTGTGAAATGGCAATAAAAAAACGTAGCGCCATTCGTCCCGCTTCGCCAGACGGCGAAGCCATTGCGCTGAACACCGCGCCTGTAGAATCAGGTTCCGCCTTCTGGAAAGAACTGCCACAGCACATCATGTCGGGGATTTCCCGCATGGTGCCAACGCTTATCATGGGCGGGGTGATCCTCGCCATTTCACAGCTGATTGCCTATGTCTGGCTGGAGATCCCACCGGACATGGGGATCATGGATGCGCTGAACTCGGGTAAATTCACCGGTTTTAATCTGTCGGTACTCAAGTTCGGCTATCTGACGGAATCCTTCGGCGGGCTGCTGTTTAGCTTCGCCATCCCGATGTTCTCGGCCTTCGTCGCCAACTCCATCGGCGGCAAGCTGGCCTTCCCGGCAGGCTTCATCGGCGGCCTGGTCGCCACGCAGCCCACGCTGGTGTTGAACTTTGACCCGGAGAAACTGAGCTGGCTGGCAACCAAACCGGTGCCCTCCACCTTTATCGGGGCGCTGATTATCGCCATTGCCGCCGGGTATCTGGTGAAATGGCTGAACGCTAAAATCGCCATGCCGCAGTATCTGCTGGCGTTCAAAAGCACCTTCCTGATCCCGATTCTCTCCGCGCTGTTTGTCATGCTGGCGATGTATTACGTCATCACCCCGATAGGCGGCTGGCTGAACGCCGGGATGCGCACGCTGCTGCTGGCGGCAGGTCAGGCCGGGTCGATGATGTATGCGATAGGCATGGCCGCAGCGACGGCGATTGACCTCGGCGGGCCTATCAATAAAGCGGCGGGCTTTGTGGCGCTGGGCTTTACCACCGACCACGTGCTGGCTATCACCCCGCGCGCAGTGGCGATTGTTATTCCGCCGATTGGTCTGGGGCTGGCGACGCTGATTGACCGCCGTCTGACCGGCAAACGCCTGTTCAGCCCGCAGCTCTATCCGCAAGGCAAAACCGCGATGTTCCTCGCCTTTATGGGCATCAGCGAAGGGGCTATCCCGTTCCTGTTGGAGAATCCGATAGCGACCCTTCCGGCTTACATGACGGGTGCCATTGCCGGGGCGATGACCGCTACCGCGCTCGGTGCCGTGCAGTGGTTCCCGGAATCCGCTATCTGGGCTTGGCCGCTGGTGACCAATCTGGGAGCCTACATGCTGAGTATTGCCGTCGGGGCGCTGATCACCGCGCTGCTGGTGGTGCTTATCCGTAACGGCCTGCATAAACGCGGCAAGCTGGCAATCGACACCCTGTAAGAGGAATACGGCTATGGCAGTGCTGACGGCAATACGTGAGTGGATGACGCACCAGCGGATAGACGCGATGCTTATCTCCTCTAAGCCAAACAAGCTCCCGCATCTGGGCTTCTCCAGCAGTTCAGGCTACGTGCTGATCACCCGGCAGCACGCCCACATCCTGGTGGATTTCCGCTATTACAGCGACGTGGCGGCCCGTACCCACGGGTATCAACTGCATCGCCTGGAGGCCGGACGCACGATGTCCGGCATCGTGAATCAGATTGCGCAGGAAGAAGGCCTGCAACGCCTCGGCTTTGAAGGTGAACATGTGAGCTGGCAAACCGGCTGCGATTGGCAGGAGGCGCTGCATCCGTCGCTGGTCAGCGTGTCGCTCGACGCGCTGCGCCAGGTAAAAACCGCTGACGAAATCCAGCTTATTCGCGAAGCCTGTCGTATTGCCGACGCCACCGCCGAGCATATCCGCCGTTTTATCCAGCCCGGAATGCGGGAACGTGAAGTCGCCGCCGAGCTGGAGTGGTTCATGAAACAACAGGGGGCAGAGAAACCCTCGTTCGATACGATAGTCGCCAGTGGCCCTCGCGGCGCGCTGCCTCACGGCAAAGCGTCGGAAAAAGTCATCATCGCAGGCGAACTGGTGACGCTCGATTTTGGCGCCCAATACCAGGGATATTGTTCTGATATTACCCGCACCTTTTTGGTCGCGGGACGGTTTGCGCAGCCTGAAATGTCGCCGCTGTATGCGGTGTATCAGACCGTGCTTGAGGCACAGCTGGCGGCCATTGCCGCCGTGCGTCCTGGCGTGGTCTGTCACACGGTTGATGCTGCCGCCAGAGAGCATATCAGCCGTGCCGGTTACGGGCCGAACTTTGGGCATAACACCGGGCACGCCATCGGCATCGATGTGCATGAAAACCCGCGCTTCTCCCCGACCGACGCCACCCTGTTACGCCCCGGTATGCTGCTGACAGTAGAGCCGGGCATATATCTTGAAGGTGAAGGCGGCGTGCGCATCGAGGACGTGGTGCTGGTGACCGACAGCGGTGCCGAGGTGCTCTACCAGACCCCGAAAACGCTGCTGATGACGGGAGAGGCGTGATGGATATCGCGTTACTGAAAGCGCTCAGCGAAGCCGATGCCATTGCGGCCTCCGAACAGGAAGTGCGGGAAATTCTGCTGCGCGAAGCTGACGCCCTGGGTAAAGAGGTGCAGTTTGACGGCCTCGGCTCGGTGCTCATTCGTCTCAATGAAAGCACGGGCCCGAAGGTGATGGTCTGTGCACACATGGACGAAGTGGGCTTTATGGTACGCAGCATTTCGCGCGAAGGTGCCATCGACGTTATCCCGATTGGCAACGTACGCATGACCGCCCGCGAACTACAGCCGGTGCGGATAACCACCCGCTACGGCGTAAAAATTAACGGGCTGCTCGACGGCGAGCGGCATGGCAATGAAGTGGCCAAACTGCGGGTCGATATCGGGGCCTGCAGCGCCGATGAGGTGGCCGAAGCCGGGGTGGAACCGGGCGATCGCGTAACGTTCGCCACCCCGTTTTGCGAGCTGCCTCATCATCGGCTGATGGGTAAAGCCTTCGACGACAGGCTCGGCTGTTATCTGCTCATCAGCCTGCTGCGCGAACTGCATCAAACCCCGCTCAACGCCGAAGTCTGGCTGGTGGCCAGCTCCAGCGAAGAGGTTGGGCTGCGCGGGGGACAAACCGCCACCCGCAAGCTTAACCCGGACCTGGCGCTGGTACTGGACACCGCCTGCTGGGCCAAAAATTTTGACTACGGCTGCGACAACCATCGCCAGATTGGTGAAGGCCCGATGCTGGTGATGTATGACAAAACGCTGATCGCCCCGCCGCGTCTGACGGCCTGGGTGGAAGACACTGCCGCTCGCCACGCCATTTCCCTGCAACGGGACATGTTCAGCAACGGCGGCACCGACGGCGGTGCGGTACACCTGAGCGGCACCGGGATCCCGACCGTGGTCCTTGGCCCACCGACCCGGCACGGACACTGCGCGGCCTCGATTGCCGATGCAGGCGATATCAGCCTCACCCACCAGTTGCTGGTGGCCCTGCTTCACGACATGAATGCCAAAACCGTTTCTCATCTGACGGACTTCAGATGCTGATTTTGTGCTTACAGGAACCGTTATGCTGACGCTTGATTTTCTGTGCCCGTTGCCCAACGGCTTACACGCCCGCCCTGCCTGGGCGCTGAAAGAGCAATGCAGCGCGTGGCAAAGCGATATCCGCTTTATCAACCACCGCCTGAATACCCACGCCGATGCCAAAAGCTCGCTGGCGCTGGTGAGTACCGGCACGCTGTTTAACGACAGCTGTTCGCTCCAAATCAGCGGGAACGATGCCGAAGCGGCGCGCCGGGCGCTGGAAAGCTATCTCCAGCATCACTTTATTGATAGCGACAGCGTGCAACCGGCGGCGCTGTCACCGACCGCGCATCCCCTGCCCCGCTCGCTTTCACGGCTGCATCCGCATCTGCTGGCAGGCAATATTCTGGCGACCGGCATCGGCTGCGGGGACATTACCCTGTGGCGCAGCGACAGCCTGGATCGCTATCGCACCATCCCTGCCAGCCCCGAAGACATGACCCGTCTGGAGTACGGTCTGGCAGAGCTGGCCGATAATCTCAACCAACAGCTGCGCCTGCTCGGCGGCGAGAGCAAAACCATTCTCAGCGCGCATCTGTCACTGATTCAGGACGATGAGTTTGCCAGCAATATTCGCCGCATCATGCGTGATGAAAAACAGGGTCTGGCGGCGGCGATCGTCGACAATATGGAAGCCATCTGCGAAAAACTGCTGGCTTCCAGCAGCGACTATCTGCGCGAACGCGCCAGCGATATTCGCGATATCAGCGAGCGCCTGCTGCACATCACCTGGCCGCAGTACCGCAATCAGGAAGTGCTGCGCCTGAGTCGTCCGTCGATTCTGGTCGCCGACGATCTCACCCCGAGCCAGTTCCTGAGCCTCGACCTGAGCCAGCTGAAAGGCATGATCCTGGAGAAAACTGGCCCAACGTCGCACACGCTGATCCTCGCCCGCGCCGCCTCGGTGCCCGTGCTGAACGGGCTGAGCGTGGCCGACCTCAGCGCACTCGAACACAAACCGGCTATCCTCGACGGACAGTGCGGCGTGCTGGTGCTGGAGCCTAATGAGGCGGTGCAGGGTTATTACACCCTGGCGCGTGAACTGGCCGATCAACGCATCGCCTGTCAGACCCGGGATGCGGCCCAGAGCGCCCTCTCCCGTGACGGACAACGGCTGGAGGTGGGGGCGAATATCGGCAGCGCGCTGGAAGCGCCTGCGGCGTTCAGCCACGGTGCAGAAGGCATCGGCCTGTTCCGCAGCGAAATGCTGTACATGGACAGGACAACGCCGCCCGATGAACAAGAGCAGTTTGAAACCTATCAGCAGGTGCTGCTGGCGGCGGGAGATAAACCGGTTATTTTCCGTACCATGGACATCGGCGGCGATAAGCCGTTGAGCTACCTGAATATTCCACAGGAAGAAAATCCGTTCCTCGGCTATCGCGCGGTGCGCATTTACCCGGAATTTGCCGGGCTGTTCCGCACGCAGCTTAGAGCGATTTTGCGTGCAGGCGCGGTGGGTCAGGCCCGGCTGATGATCCCGATGGTCCACAGCCTCGACCAGATCCTGTGGGTGAAGAACGAACTGCAGCAGGTCAAAGCCGAGCTGCAGGCGGAAGGTGCGCGCTTTGCTGCGTCCCTGCCGCTGGGCATCATGGTGGAAGTCCCGTCGGTGTGCTACATCATCGACCACTTCTGCGATGAAGTGGATTTCTTCAGCGTCGGCTCCAACGACATGACCCAGTATTTGTATGCAGTCGATCGCAATAACCCGCGTGTGTCGCCGCTGTACAATCCGGTCACCCCGTCGTTTTTACGCATGCTGCGCCAAATTATCACCGTTGCACATCGGCATGGGAAATGGGTGGGGATCTGCGGTGAGCTGGGTGGCGAAACGCGCTATCTGCCGCTGCTGCTCGGCCTGGAACTGGACGAACTGAGCATGAGCGGGCCGCGCATTCCGGCGGTGAAAAGCCAGCTGCGCCAGCTCGACAGTCGTGCCTGTCGGGCGCTGGCCGATAAAGCCTGCGACTGCCGCAGCCCGGAAGAGATAGAAACCCTGCTGCGCACCTATACCCCCGAAGAGGACGCCCGCCCGCTGCTGGCGGTAGAGAACATTCTGTTCGTCGATAAGCCGTATCGCAAAGAGCAGGTTATCCAGTTGCTGTGCGGCAACCTGGCAGTGAACGGGCGCACCGCGCATCCGCTCGAACTGGAAGAGGATATCTGGCAGCGGGAAGAAATCGTCACCACCGGGGTGGGCTTTGGGGTGGCGATTCCGCACACCAAATCGGCATGGATCCGCCACTCAAGTATCAGCCTGGCGCGGCTGCCCACTCAGGTAGACTGGGGATCGGAAATGGGCGACGTGGAGCTGGTTATCATGCTCACCCTCGGCGAACACGAAGGGATAAACCACGTGAAAGTCTTCTCCCAACTGGCGCGTAAGTTGGTGAACAAAACGTTCCGCGAGTCACTACTGGCAGCCACCGATCCCGAGGCGCTGCACCGTCTGCTGAATACAGAGCTGAGCCTGTAACCTTACTGAAAACGTGCCCGATACTCCCCCGGCGTCAGGCCAAACTGACGCCGGAACACCCGGCTAAAATAATCGCCATCAGGATAGCCACAGCGCAGCGCCACATCGCCAATCGACAGCGGTGACTTCTGTAAAATCATCCGCGCCTTCGCCATCCTCACCCAGCGTAAATACTCGACAAAACTCATCGTGCCCTGCTGGCTGAACAGCCGCGACAAATGATTCGGGGTAATGTTAAAAAAGCCCGCCACGCCTTCGCGGGTCAGCGGCTGCGCATAGTTATCCTGGATCCAGTTGCACATGCTCTGATACAGAAACTGCGGCCGGGTCGGGGTCGCGTCTGCGCGGGTCGTGACGCTTTTACGGCACAGATGCAGAAAGCTGAGCATCAGGGGCTGGATGATCGACTGATCCTGCGGAGAACGGCTGAGCAGCGTCAAGGCGGTGAGCATTGCCTCCCCTTCCCCGCGCTGCTGATGGGCGATTTCAATCTTGCGCAGCGGGCCTGGCGTGCCGCCGCTCCGGCAGTCATAAAATGCCATTCCGGTCCACGCAGGGGCAAAAACCATACTCAGCACCATCGCCGAACGGGTGAACAGCGGCAAATTGGCGGCACGCGGCGGGATAAACAGCATCTCGCCCTGGGTCAACGTCCGCTGCGCCTGTTCCAGCTTATTGCCATATTCACCGCGTAATACCACGTCAAGACGCGGCAAATCCAGACACAGGCTACCCGCTGGCGGGGTTTTCGGCGCGCTGGCAAACCACACGCGACCAAGCTGCTGGGGATTAAGCACCAGTCCGCTGAGCAGGTCGGCAAAAAAGCGCTGATCGGCTGGAAGTTGAGTGACCGGCATTGTCTGGCCCTGAAAGGAGAAAACCGTCAGTTTAGCCTGTTAGAGGGGGAAGTGTACGCCCGGCACATCACGTACCGGGCATCGCAGTTACGCTTTGAGGAATGCCAGCAGATCTTCGTTGATCTGCTGTTTGTGGGTGGTGCAAATTCCGTGGGAGCCGCCCGGATACACCTTCAGCTCGCCGTGCGGCAGAGCTTCAGCGGCCACTTTGCCGCAGGTCTCGAACGGGACAATCTGGTCATCGTCGCCATGAATGACTAACGTCGGGATGGTCATCCGCGCTAAATCGTCGCGCAGGTCCGTTTCCGAAAACGCCTTAATACAGTCATAAAGCGATTTGATAGAGCCCTGTAAGCCCTGTGCGACGAAGCCGGCACGAACCACTTCCGAGATGTTTGATCCTGCGCGGTTATAGCCGTAAAACGCCATCGTCAGTTCATGGAAGAATGCCCCACGGTCCTTCACTACGCCCTCGCGGATGCCGTCAAACACCTCAATCGGCACGCCGTTCGGGTTAAAATCGGTTTTCACCATGATAGGCGTCACCGCGCTAATCAACACCGCCTTTGCCACCCGGCTGGTGCCGTGGCGGCCAATATACCGCGCCACTTCGCCCCCGCCGGTGGAGTGCCCGACGTGGACCGCATCTTTCAGATCCAGATGTGCCGTCAGCTCGGCGAGATCGTCCGCATATTGATCCATGTTATTACCGTCCCAGGTCTGGGACGAACGGCCGTGGCCGCGTCGGTCATGAGCAATCACCCGATATCCCTTCGAGCCGAGAAACAGCATCTGGTCCTCGAACGCATCTGCCGTTAGCGGCCAGCCGTGGCTGAACACAATCGGCTGTCCGCTCCCCCAGTCTTTGAAATAGAGCGTGCTGCCATCTTTTAGGGTCAATTTGTCGTAACCGCTCATGGAATCTCCTGTTTCTGGAAAAATGCTGACGCCGGAAGGCGCAGCGGTGCTTATCAAGGATATGCCAGATTTGAAATCCATCACGTCTATCGAACATATTTTATTCGAATCGATAAATGTTCAGGATATTTGACGGCCGTCGCAAAGTGTTAATAAACGTCCCGGAGCGTATTTACAACCCCCGCTATGTTACCAGTATCATGTTACCGGTATCAGTGATAAATGCAGGGATTTAGCCAGGCTATCACTACCCATTAGCTGTCACCCTACAGAGGATATTAAGATGACAGAAGTTACGAACGCATTGGGAGCCGGTACGCTGCTCGGCATCGCTGCAGGGGCCGTCGCCCTGCTGCTGGTCTTGATCATGCGCTTCAAAGTGCATGCCTTTTTAGCCTTAACCCTGGTCAGCATCGTGGTGGCGCTGCTGACAAAAGTGCCTTTCGATAAAGTGGTTCCAACATTACTGACCGGCTTTGGCGGCACGCTAGCGGGCGTGGCGCTGCTGGTCGGTCTGGGCGCAATGATTGGCCGCCTGCTGGAAGTTTCCGGCGGGGCAAAAGTGCTGGCCGATACGCTGATTGGTAAATTTGGCGCACATCGCGCGCCGTTTGCACTCGGTGTCGCCTCCCTGCTGTTCGGCTTCCCGATTTTCTTCGACGCCGGTCTGGTGGTGATGCTGCCGATTATTTTCAGCGTCGCGAAGCAGTTTGGCGGCTCGACGCTGAAATACGCCTTCCCGGCGGCGGGTGCCTTTGCGGTAATGCATGCGCTGGTTCCGCCTCATCCGGGTCCGGTTGCTGCAGCTGAACTGCTCGGGGCCAACATCGGTCTGCTGGTGATTGTCGGCCTGATTATCGCCCTGCCAACCTGGTATCTCGGCGCGTACCTGTACGGCCAATATGCTGGCAAGAAATTCGACATCAAACTGCCTTCTTCTTTCCTCGGCACCGTTGAAGCCGATGCCAATCACAAGCCGCCGTCATTCGGTATGGTGCTGACCATTCTGCTGATGCCGCTGGTGCTGATTTTCCTCGAAACGGGGCTCAATACCGCGGTCGTTCTGGGCTGGGTGGCGAAAGATGATGTGGTGGTGAACTTCCTGCGTATGCTCGGCAAAACCCCGGTAGCGCTGCTGATCACCGTGTTCTTTGCGCTGGCCGTTTTCAGCCGTCAGCACAGCCTTAAGCATCTGGAAAAAATCTGTGACGGCGCATTAGGCCCCATCTGCGGCATCATTCTGGTGACTGGCGCAGGCGGTATGTTCGGCGGCGTTCTGCGTGCCAGCGGCATTGGTGATGCCCTGGCTGGCGTGCTGTCAGACACCGGGATGCCGGTTATTGTCGCCGCCTTCGTGATTTCCACGGCGCTGCGCGTGGCGCAAGGTTCCGCCACCGTCGCCCTGACAACCACCGCCGCGCTGGTCGCGCCGATGGTGCAGGCCACGACGGGTATCAGCCAGCTTGATCTGTGCTTTATCGTGATCGCTATCGCCGGTGGTGCCACGGTGCTGTCACACGTTAACGACTCCGGTTTCTGGCTGGTGGGTCGCTTCCTGGAAATGGATGAGAAGACCACCCTGAAAACCTGGACGGTGATGGAAACGCTGCTGGGCGGCCTGGCCTTCCTGTTCGCGCTGATTGGCAGCCTAATCTTCTAATGTGAGCTGAATCACTTCAAAGATCCGACCACAGTCAGTATGATGGTCAGACCCTAAACCCTCGTCCTGTACGACGAGGGTTTTCTTTTGGAAACAAGCAACTGGATTTCAACCTGGAAAACATGGAGTCAACAATGACCAGACCCGCCATCATCATTAATGAGTTCGATGCCGAACGCATCGACCGCCTGCTGGAACAGCCAGAGTGGGCCACCTCACTGGTTGCCGCTGCGCTGAATGACGAACTGGATCGGGCGCAGATGTGCTCCCCACAGGCGATGCCGCACAACGTTGTCAGCATGAACAGCCAGGTCCGTTTCCGCGATTTGAGCACCGATGAAGAGCGCGTGCGCACCCTGGTGTTCCCGGCAAAAATGACCGACAGCGCCACCCAGCTTTCGGTACTGGCTCCGGTCGGTGCAGCTCTGCTAGGCCTTCGCGTCGGGGACACCATTCACTGGAAGCTGCCGAACGGCACCGAAGCACATTTAGAAGTGCTCGAACTGCTGTACCAGCCTGAAGCCGCGGGTGAATTTCACCGCTAAACGCGTCTGACCCGTCTTGTTCAGAGGATGTCCCCCCACATCCTCTTTCCGTTTGCCTCGCCAACAAAACTTTACCCTCCCCTCCCCGCCCGAAGATGATATTTGCGACGTGAATGACACAAATCCCCCGTCGAAAATGGTTAGATAAAACCATACAAAGAAGGAGGGAAAAGATATGTACAACACCATTATTATGCCGGTTGATGTCTTTGAAATGGCGCTAAGCGACAAGGCCGTACGCCATGCGGAGTTTCTCGCCCAACAGAATGGCATCATTCACCTTTTGCACGTCCTGCCAGGCTCTGCCAGCCTGACCATGACCCGCTTTGCAGCCGATCTGCGTCGCTTTGAAGAGCATCTGTACAGTGAAGCGGAAACGCGCCTGAAAACCATGGTTGATCATTTCACTCTCGACCCTTCGCGGATCAAAATCCATGTCGTAATGGGCAGCGTGCGTGACGCGGTCAATGAGCTTGCCGAAGAGTTGAACGCTGACGTGGTGGTGATTGGTTCGCGAAATCCATCGATTGCCACCCATTTACTGGGGTCGAATGCGTCCAGCGTTATCCGTCACGCGCATGTGCCGGTGCTGGTGGTTCGCTAAAAAAAGAGGCTACCGAAAGGTAGCCTCTTCACATTGCAGGTGTCGTCTTACTTTTTTGTATTATGCAGTCTTGGTGCGAATCAGATAATCAAACGAACTGAGTGAGGCTTTCGCGCCTTCGCCAGTCGCAATGATGATTTGTTTGTACGGCACGGTAGTACAGTCGCCCGCCGCAAACACGCCCTTCACGCTGGTTTCGCATTTAGCATCAATGATGATCTCGCCCATGCGGTTGCGCTCAATCGCGCCTTCCAGCCAGGTGGTGTTCGGCAGCAGACCAATCTGGACGAAGATGCCGGACAGCGCCACCTGGTGCGTATCCCCGCTGACGCGGTCACGATACTCAATCCCGGTCACTTTGCTGCCGTCACCCTTCACTTCAGTGGTCTGCGCGTTAAGAATGATGTCGACATTTTTCAGGCTGCGCACTTTATCCTGCAGGACCTGGTCGGCTTTCATTTCCGGGGCAAATTCCAGCAGGGTCACGTGCTCGACGATACCCGCCAGGTCAATGGCCGCTTCCACACCGGAGTTACCGCCGCCGATCACCGCCACGCGTTTGCCTTTAAACAGCGGGCCGTCGCAGTGCGGGCAATAGGTCACACCCTTGGTACGATACTGGTCTTCGCCCGGGACGTTCATGTTGCGCCATTTCGCGCCGGTGGCAATGATCACGCTACGCGCTTTCAGCACCGCGCCGGAGGCTGTTTCAATCTGATGCAGACCGCCTTCGACGGCCGCTGGCGTTAGCTTGCTGGCGCTCTGGGAATCAATCACGTCGACGTCATAGTCGGACACGTGCTGCTTGAGCGCGCCTGCCAGCTTCTGGCCTTCGGTTTTAGGAACCGAGATGTAGTTCTCGATATCCACAGTATCGAGAACCTGACCACCGAAACGTTCACCCATCAGGCCAGTACGAATGCCTTTGCGCGCAGAATAGACCGCCGCCGCCGCACCCGCCGGGCCGGAGCCGACGATCAGCACGTCATACACATCGCGTTTGTTCAGCTCTTCTGCCGCACGTTTTTCCGCGCCGGTGTCCACTTTGGCCACGATTTCCGTCAGCGTCATGCGACCCTGACCAAACCCCTGACCGTTAACAAAGACCGCCGGAACGCCCATCACGTTGCGATCGGTGATTTCGTTCTGGAACACGCCGCCGTCGATGGCGGTGTGCTTAATGCGCGGATTGAGCACCGCCATCAGGTTCAGCGCCTGCACCACGTCCGGGCAGTTGTGGCAGGAGAGCGAGTAATAGGTTTCGAATTCAAAATCGCCATCGATATCGCGAATTTGCTCCAGCAGCGACTGCGCTTCTTTCGACGGATGACCGCCGGTCCACAGCAGCGCCAGCACCAGAGAAGTAAACTCATGGCCCAGCGGAGAGCCCGCAAAGCGCGGCCCCTGGTTGGATCCTGGGTTAGTAATCAAAAACGATGGCTTACGTACCGCCAGGCTGTTGTCTTCTTTAAAGCTCACCTGCGGTGAAAGTTCGGCGATTTCCGCCAGCAGTTCCTTGATTTCTGCCGATTTAGCGCTGTCGTCCAGCGTGGCAATCAGCTCAACAGGTTTCGTCAGTTTCTCAAGGTAGGCCTTGAGCTGGGTTTTCATGTTAGTGTCGAGCATCGTTCTTCCCTCTCTTAAAACATCATCATGCGAGCGGCCTGGTTCGGGCAGCTTGCATCATGATATTCAGTGAATTTACGTGATGAGTAGGCCCGGCAAGCGCAGCGCCGCCGGGCATAGACGGCTTAGATTTTGCCGACGAGATCCAGGGACGGAGCCAGAGTCGCGTCGCCTTCTTTCCACTTAGCCGGGCACACTTCGCCAGGATGGGAAGCCACGTACTGAGCCGCTTTCACTTTACGCAGCAGGTCAGACGCGTCACGGCCGATGCCTTCAGCGGTCACTTCGATAGCCTGAATAATGCCCTGCGGGTCAACGATGAAGGTGCCGCGGTCGGCCAGGCCTTCGTCTTCACGCATGTTTTCGAAGTTACGGGTCAGGGCACCTGTTGGGTCGCCGATCATCGCGTATTTGATTTTGGCGATAGTTTCAGAGCTGCTGTGCCACGCTTTATGGGTGAAGTGGGTATCGGTAGAAACAGAGTAGATATCCACGCCCAGTTTCTGGAACTCTTCGTAATGGTCAGCCACATCGCCCAGTTCGGTCGGGCAGACGAAGGTGAAGTCAGCCGGATAGAAGAAGAACACGCTCCAGCGACCTTCGGTGTCTTTCTCAGTGACTTCTACGAATTCGCCGTTTTTGAAAGCCTGGTTTTTGAAAGGTTTGATTTTAGTGTTAATTAAAGACATCTGTACTTCCTCCGTGTTTTCGTTGAGAGCTAAGGTAACCAACTTTCACTCATCGGGCTAATGCGTTTCCTTTATCAAATCAATAAGCGCTGGCTAACAAACTTATTGTTGCCCCTGAACGTAAAAAGGCCACCTTTTCAGGTGGCCCCGTTACCTGAAAAGCCCTGGGAGGGTATTCAGTGCCAGCAAGCTGGCTGTGCGTTGCGCTCTATAAAACCCAGATAAAGGTCGTATTAGCGGGCCGATTAGACCATTCAGGTTTTGTAAGCGCAATTGCACACGCCTCTGGTCTTCTCTATGGTTGTGATAGGCTGAACCATTCACCTGCGGCCATAAACTTATTTTACAAGGAGTTACCATGCGCAAACTCACCCTGCTTCTGACGTTATTACCGATGCTGGCCAATGCCGAAGAGCTGCCAGCCCCGGTAAAAGCGATAGAGAAACAAGGCATTACGATAATCAAATCCTTCGATGCGCCGGGCGGGATGAAAGGCTATCTCGGAAAATATCAGGATATGGGCGTCACCATTTACGTGACGCCGGACGGCCAGCACGCCATTTCGGGTTATATGTACGATGAAAAAGGAGCCAATGTCAGCGAGCAGATGATTCAAAAGGAAATTTACGCCCCCGCGGGCCGTGAGCTGTGGTCGCAAATGGAAAAAGCGCACTGGATCCTCGACGGCAAAAAATCAGCACCGCGCGTGATTTACGTTTTCGCCGACCCGTTCTGCCCGTACTGCAAACAGTTCTGGCAACAGGCACGGCCATGGGTTGAGTCGGGCAAAGTGCAGCTTCGCACGCTGATGGTTGGGGTCATCCGACCGGATAGCCCGGCCACGGCGGCAGCCATTCTCACCAGTAAGGATCCGGCGAAAACCTGGCATGATTATGAGCAATCGGGCGGGAAATTACCGTTAAATGTGCCGGCGTCTGTTCCTCCGGCGCAAATGGAAATATTAAACACCAACCAGAAACTTATGGATTCATTAGGTGCAAATGCAACACCGGCAATATATTATCTCAATGCAGATAATGAACTGCAGCAAGTGGTCGGTTTGCCCGATGCCGATAATCTAAAAGCGATGATGGGCGACAAATAATACACAGGGGCAAGGCATTCCACCGCAATTCGTCTTGCCCAACTTTCTTTTACCCAATGATTTAACGAGATATTCCCAATCAGTTATATTCAATTTATATATATTAGTCATCAATAAATAATCACCATGAATATTTATGAAATGACAATTTAGTTTACTTACATCCGTAATTTATATATTTTTTATTTATACCCTGAAAGGAATAATCAAGGCCAATACAATGTCGATCTACAAACTCCCGTTGGAACATACAGTTCTGGAAGCGAGTACCGAACGCATTACATGGACTCTCAATAATTTTGAACGGATTTGCGTCTCCTTTTCCGGCGGCAAAGATTCCACCGTTATGCTGCATTTAACCGGAATGTTAGCGCGCAAATACCATAAAAAGTTCAGCGTAATATTTATCGACTGGGAAGCACAATTCAGCAGTACCATCGATCATTGTGAAAAAATGCGCGTCGAATATGCCGATGTCATTGAGACGTTTTATTGGGTTGCACTCCCGCTGACCACCCCAAATGCCCTGACGCAATTCACCCCAGAATGGCGCTGCTGGGAACCCGGCACCCCATGGGTACGCCAACCGCCGAAAGATGCCATCACCGATCCGGCATTCTTTTCCTTTTATCAGCTGGGCATGTCTTTTGAGCAATTCGTTCGTGACTTTGCCGAATGGTTCTCAAACAAACGCCCCGCGGCGGTGACCATTGGCATCCGCGCAGATGAGTCTTACACCCGTTTTCTGACCGTCGCTTCCCAGCGCAAACAGCGATTTGCCGATGACATGCCCTGGACCAGCATGGCTCCGCGCGGGCACACCTGGTACATCTACCCGCTTTATGACTGGAAAACGGCGGATATCTGGACCTGGTTTTCGCGTAGCGGCCTCAGCTTTAACCCCCTGTATAACATGATGTATCAGGCGGGCGTCCCGCTGCGCTACATGCGAATTTGTGAACCGTTTGGCCCTGAACAACGTCAGGGACTGTGGCTGTATCACGTACTTGAGCCCGAACGCTGGGCTAAGATGTGCGCCCGCGTCAGTGGTGCACACTGCGGCGGGATTTACGCCGGGCATGATAATCACTTCTACGGGCACCGAAAACTGGTGAAACCCGACGGCTACAGCTGGAAATCCTATGCGCTGTTTCTGCTGGAAACCATGCCGCCCCTGACCGCCACGCATTACAGCAATAAAATCGCGGTCTATCTCCGCTGGTATCAAAAACAGGGCATGGAGGATATCCCTGATACGCAAGAGAACGACACCGGCTCGAAAGACATTCCTTCGTGGCGGCGTATCTGTAAAGTTCTGTTAAACAACGATTACTGGTGTCGGACGCTGTCGTTTAGCCCGACAAAATCACAGCACTATCAGCGCTACAACCAACGGATGGCGAAAAAGCGCCAGGAATGGGGGATTTTATGCAACAACAAATGATCGAACAGATGACTGCCTGGCTGACAACGCTGCCAGAAGCGGAACGCATTGAAGCTATTAATCGGTTCAGACTCGCGCTACACCATGAGAGTCCCTTTAAGGATCAGCCCGTCGACTGCGTGCTGTGGATCAAACACGAACACATTGCACCGAACGATTACAACCCCAACAACGTCGCCCCGCCGGAGAAAAAGCTGCTGCTGAAGTCGCTTGAAAGCGATGGGTTTACCCAGCCAATCGTGGTACACGAGCAAAAACAGCACCAATATGAGATTGTCGACGGCTTCCATCGTCATCTTCTGGCGAAAACGAAAAGCAGCCTGAAAAAGACGCTGAAGGGCTACGTGCCGGTCAGCGTTCTGCAATGCGACAGCGATGAAGTGTCCGGGCGCATGGCCTCAACCATTCGCCACAACCGCGCCAGAGGCCGCCATCAAATCAACGCCATGTCAGAGATTGTGCGCGAGCTAAGCCAGCTCGGCTGGACCGATGAGAAAATGGGATTAGAGCTAGGGATGGACAGCGATGAAGTCCTGCGCCTGCGGCAAATTAACGGCCTGCTGGATATGTTCAGCGACCGTCAATTCTCCCAGGCCTGGACGGTAAAATAATTACAGTTTGCACAGCCTTTCAGCGGCGGCTAATAGCGTCGATTCCTGCTTCGCAAAGCACAAACGAATCAGCTTATGCGGGAACGGATCGGCGCAGAATACCGACAGCGGAATGGCCGCCACGCCCACTTCTTTGGTCAGCCACTGGCAGAAACTGACATCGTCCATATCGGAAATGGCGCTGTAGTCGGCCAGCAGGAAATAAGTGCCTTCACACGGCAAAATTTCCAGCCGACTGTTACCGAGCGCGTTGATAAATAAGTCCCGACGCGCGCGGTAAAATTCCGATAACTCACGATAATGCTGCGGCTCGCTGCGCAGCATATCCGCCAGCGCAAGCTGCGCCGGCGTATTAACGGCAAAGGTCAGATACTGATGCACTTTACGCAGTTCGGCACTGATTGCCGCGGGTGCCACACAGTAGCCCACTTTCCAGCCGGTCATGTGGAAGGTTTTGCCAAACGACGACACCGCCACCGCGCGCTCGCGCAGTTGAGGGTGCGCCAGGACGCTGGCATGGCCAACGTCTGCAAAACTAATATGTTCATACACTTCATCACTCAGCACATAAATTTCGTGCCCGGCAATCGCCTGCCACAGCGCTGCAAAATCACTTTTCTGCCACACCGTCGCCGACGGATTATGCGGCGTATTGAGGATAACCAGCCGGGTTTTCTCACTCAGCAGTTGAGTGAACGCTTGCCAGTCGACGCGAAAATGCGGCGGTTGCAGGGCGATACGCTTCAGCACCCCGCCGGAAAGCGCCACCGCGGGCGCGTAGCTGTCATAGCTCGGGTCAAAACAGATAACTTCATCACCTTCGCGCACCAGGGCAGTGATCGCCGCATACAGGGCTTCCGTCGCCCCCGCCGTCACGGTGATGTCGGTATTGGCATCCGGCGTGTGGCCGTACAGCTCCGCTGTTTTCGCGGCGATCGCTTCCCGTAACGCCGGGACACCGGTCATCGGCGCATACTGATTGGCACCCTGTGCAACATGATGCGCCAGACGTTGCTGTAAATAATGTGGCCCGTCAAAATCCGGAAATCCTTGCGACAGGTTAATCGCCTGAAACTCCTGCGCCAACGCGCTCATCTGCGTAAAGATCGTGGTGCCAAGATTAGGGAGTTTGCTTTGCGGAATCAGACGGTTGTTGCTCATGCTCGTTTTACCCGAATGTAATGCGGTTGTTGCTGCCACTATAACACGATGTTAGTATTTGGCAATCAAGACGCTTAGACGTCTAAACGATAACGATATTCCTGTCGGAGAATGGTAAATGACCGTACACCCGCAACTCACTGCCCTCGTCGAAACCTGTCACTGGATAGGGGCCAAAGGCTGGGCCCCCGCGACTGGCGGCAATATGTCCGTCCGGGAAGACGACCGTTGGTGCTGGCTGAGTGAATCCGGCAAAGACAAAGGCAGCCTGACCCATGCCGATTTTTTACAGGTCGAGATAGCCTCCAATCAGGCGCCCTCCGGACGCAAACCCTCTGCCGAAACGGGCCTCCACACCCTGATCTATCGCCTGTTTCCCGAGGCCGGCGCGGTGCTGCACGTCCACACGGCGAACGCTACCGTGCTGTCTCGGATCGAAAAATCGGCCGAATTGGTTCTGCACGGCTATGAGATGCAAAAATCACTGCGCGGTCAGAGCAGCCATCTCGACAGCGTCGCCATTCCGGTATTCGACAACGACCAGGATATTGACGGGCTCGCCCGTCGCATTGAACACTACGGGGCAGAACGTCCGCTCAGCTATGGCTTTTTACTGCGCGGCCACGGCCTGACCTGCTGGGGACGCGACGTGGCTGAAGCCCGCCGTCATCTGGAAGGGCTGGAATTTTTATTTGAATGCGAACTGCGCTTACGCCAACTGGAGAAACCATGATCCGCGCCATTGTGACCGACATTGAAGGCACCACCAGCGATATTCGCTTCGTCCACAACGTGTTGTTTCCCTATGCGCGTGAGCGTCTGGCGGCGTTTATCACCGACCAACCGTTTTCCGACCCGGTAAAATCGATTCTGGAAAATCTGCGCGAGGAGATCGCTCAGCCGAACGCCAGCCCCGCCGAGCTCATCCCAACGCTGTTCGCCTTTATGGATGAGGACCGCAAATCTACCGCCCTGAAAGCGCTGCAAGGGTTAATCTGGCGCGACGGCTACCTGAACGGGGATTTCACCGGTCATCTCTACCCGGATGTATTGCCAACACTCGAAAAGTGGAAGTCAGAAGGCATTGATCTGTATGTATATTCCTCCGGCTCGGTTGCGGCGCAAAAACTGTTATTTGGCTTCAGCGACGAAGGTGATATTACTCATCTGTTCAGCGGATACTTTGACACCCACGTGGGTGCCAAGCGCGAGGTGCAGTCTTATCAGACTATCGCTGAGCACATTGGCCACTCTGCCGGGCATATCCTGTTCCTGTCCGATATTCATCAGGAGCTGGACGCCGCCGAGCAGGCCGGGTTTCGTACCGTGCAGTTAATTCGTGGCGACGGCGATACGGCCAGTCACCATCATCAGGTTCCTCGTTTCGATAAAATTCATCCGGAGCAGATCCCCTCATGAGCGCCCTGACTATTTTCTCTGATACTCACGCCAGCGAGCCGACCTGGCACAGCACCGACGGCCATGAAATTCAGCAGCAGCTGAACGGTAAAGGCGTGCGCTTCGAACGCTGGCAGGCGGACCGGGATCTGGGCGTCAATCCCACCCCGGAAACGGTGATTCACGCCTACCAGCACGCGATCGACAAACTGGTGCAGGAAAAAGGCTACCAGAGCTGGGATGTGATCAGCCTGCGCGCCGACAACCCGCAGAAGGAGGCTCTGCGTGAGAAATTCCTCAACGAGCATACTCACGGTGAAGACGAAGTGCGTTTCTTTGTGGAAGGCGCAGGGCTATTTTGCCTGCATATCGGCAATGAGGTGTATCAGGTGCTGTGCGAGAAAAACGATCTGATTTCGGTGCCCGCAGGCACGCCGCACTGGTTTGATATGGGGTCGGAGCCGAACTTCACCGCCATCCGCATCTTCGATAATCCAGAGGGTTGGATTGCGCAGTTCACCGGGAGTGAGATTGCGGCGGGATATCCGAAACTGGCGTAACGCTTTCCCCCTCACCCTAACCCTCTCCCTCAGGGAGAGGGAATGTCCGGTGCGGTTTTCTCCCTCTCCCTGCGGGAGAGGGCCGGGGTGAGGGCATCAGACGACACCGTTGCCCAACAACACTGCGACACTCCCCCCTTCAACCCCTTCGCATACGCCCCCAGTTGATCCAGCACTATCCCCCCTCCTTCGTGGAAACCCATCTGCTCATGCTGCTGGCGGATTTTAGCGGTCGCATGGCGGGCAATGGCGGTGTTACGGGCTTGCCCCTCAGGATAATGCCTTGCGAAAGCAGATGGCTTCATCTCTGCCAACATACCTGCCGTAGTTTTCCGTGACCTGGTATCCCTGCTTTAAATAAAAGGCGACCGCACGCTGATTGACTTTTCGGGTTTCGAGCAGGATATAACGGTAATCCAGCCCGATGGCAGCGGCTTCCAATGCCAGTAATAGTGCGCGCCCCGTGCCCGGTTCACGCCCGGTCGAGTACATGCGTTTTAGCTCCGCCGTGTCGGCTGATAAGGGTCTGATCGCGCCACACCCGATGGATTCTCCCTGCTGATTTCTGGCCAACACCCACATCGCACGTTCACTCTCTATATCCTCGAGGCTGAACGAGGCTGTTCCCCCCTCTCCGGTGATGCGGGCAAGTTCTGCCGTCAGCTGCGCAATAAGTTGTTGCGATTCGCTGGAGCGCGGATCGGAGGGTTCCACCCTAATCATCGTTGTGCAAACCTCCCCGCCGCGACTTCTGTCGGGGTGACCACGCCGGTATCCAAAACCCAGCCGCTGATAAGCGCTGCGGGCGTGACGTCGAACGCCGGGTTGTAGACTTGCGCGTCTTCTGGCGCCCACTGCACGGCACCAAAACTGCCCGCTACGCCCGTGACTTCGGCCGCCGCGCGCTGTTCAATCGGGATGGCCTCCCCGTTTGGGCAGTTCGGGTCGAGAGTGGTTTGCGGGGCGGCAACGTAGAACGGAATACCGTGGAATTTCGCCAGCACCGCCAGGGAATAGGTGCCGATTTTATTGGCCACATCGCCGTTGGCAGCGATGCGGTCAGCCCCGACCCACACGGCATCCACCTGCCCTTTCGCCATCAGGCTCGCCGCCATCGAATCGGTGATCAGTTGGTACGGCACGCTAAGCTCGCCGAGCTCCCAAGCGGTCAGCCGCCCGCCCTGCAACAGCGGACGGGTTTCATCCACCCAGACGTTAGCGACGTTACCCTGCCGATGGGCGAAATTGATCACCCCAAGCGCGGTGCCCACGCCCGCCGTCGCCAGCCCGCCGGTATTGCAGTGGGTCAGCAGACGGCTGCCGGGTTTCACCAGTTGGCTCCCCGCCAGGGCGATACGCTCGCACAGCTGTTTATCTTCTTCGATCAAGCGCAAGGCTTCAGCCACCAGCCCGGGCACGAAACGTTCCTGCGCTAACGCCAGCTTCATCCGGTCGAGGTTATTCATCAGGTTCACCGCCGTCGGGCGCGAGGCACGCAGCGTTTCCAGCGCATCCAACAGTTCGTCGCGGTTCAGGCCCCGCTCCGCCAGTAGCGCCAACAGCAGGCTGGCCGACAGACCAATCAGCGGGGCACCGCGCACCCGCAGGGCGTGAATATGGCCCACCAGCGCCTCGACGCTATTGGCATCCAGCCAGCGCGACTCCTGCGGTAGCGCCTGCTGATCCAGAATAAACAGCTGATTGTCCCGCACCCGCAGGCTGGTGGTCTGTAATGTCTGCATATCGTTAAATCCCTGTTGCGTTGTTGTGTCACATTGTGTCAGGATGAATTCCAGATGTATAGACGTCTGAATGGCTTTATTTCTGGCTATCTGATCAAGAGAACATGAGGATCGAGGCAATGTCGCAATACCATACCTTCACAGCCCACGATGCGGTGGCCTATGCGCAGCAATTTGGTGGGCTTGCAGACCCGTCCGAGCTGATTTCGGCGCAGGAGGTCGGCGACGGCAACCTTAACCTGGTGTTTAAAATTTTCGATACGCACGGCGTGAGCCGCGTTATCGTCAAACAGGCCCTGCCCTATGTGCGCTGCGTGGGCGAATCCTGGCCCTTAACGCTGGATCGCGCCCGTCTCGAAGCGCAGACCCTGGTGGAGCATTACCAGCACGCCCCGGAACACACGGTCAAAATCCACCATTTCGATCCGCAGTTGGCGGTGATGGTGATGGAAGATTTGTCCGACCACCGCATCTGGCGCGGAGAGCTGATTCAGGGAGCGTATTACCCCCAGGCCGCGCAACAGCTCGGGCATTACCTGGCGCAGACGCTGTTTCACACCAGTGATTTTTACCTGCATCCGCACCAGAAAAAGGCCCAGGTGGCGAATTTCATCAACCCGGAAATGTGCGAAATTACGGAAGACTTGTTCTTCAACGACCCGTACCAGGTACACGAGCGTAATAATTATCCGGCAGAACTCGACGCCGACGTGGCCGCCCTGCGCGATGACGTTCAGCTCAAACTGGCGGTCGCCTCGCTGAAGCACCGTTTCTTCTCACAGGCCGAAGCGCTTTTGCACGGAGACATTCACAGCGGGTCGATTTTTGTGGCAGACGGTAGCCTGAAGGCGATCGATGCGGAGTTTGGTTACTTTGGCCCCATCGGCTTTGACATCGGCACCGCGATTGGCAATCTGCTGTTGAACTACTGCGGCCTACCGGGCCAGTTAGGCATTCGCGATGCCGCCGCCGGACGCGAGCAGCGTCTGGCCGATATTCAGGAACTGTGGAACACCTTTGCCGAGCGTTTCCAGGCGCTGGCGACGGAAAAATCCCGCGATGCGGCGCTCGCTTTCCCGGGTTATGCCAGTGAATTCCTGAAAAAGGTGTGGCACGATGCGGTCGGTTTCTGCGGCACGGAGCTAATTCGCCGCAGCGTGGGCCTGTCGCACGTGGCGGATATCGACACCATTAAAGATGACGCCATGCGCCACGAATGTTTGCGCCATGCGATTGCGTTGGGTCGGGCACTGATTGTGCTGGCAGACAAAATTGACGGTGCGGATGCGTTGATTGCCCGGGTTCGCCAGTACAGCTGAGCCTGAGCCCCTCGCCTGCGGCGAGGGTTTTACTTATCCCAGATACTCAATCACCGACAGCCCGCCGTTGTAATCGGTGCTGTAGATAATCCCCTGCGCATCGACGAACACATCGCACGACTGAATAATCCGTGGACGGCCTGGCCGGGTGTCCATCATTCGCTGCGGCGCGGCAGGCACCAGCGCCCCGGTTTCCACCGGGCGATACGGATTAGTAATGTCGTAGGCACGCACGCCCGCATTCTGATAAGTCGCAAAAATCAGGGTCGAACTGACAAAGCTGCCCGGCCGGTTCTCATGCAGATTGTGCGGTCCAAAATGTGCGCCTTTCGCCACGTAGTCCGTTTCATCGGGCTGCGGGAAGGTGGCAATGCTGACCGGGTTCGACGGTTCGCGAATATCAAACAGCCATATCAGCTTCTCGCCGTCTGCCTGATTATCGAGCACCGCTTCGTCCAGCACCACCAGCAGGTCGCGGTCCGGCAACGGCAGGGCGGTATGCGTCCCACCACCGAACGGCGGACTCCAGTTGCGATGGGCAATCAGCTTCGGTGCGGTACGGTCTTTAACGTCGAGAATCGTTAACCCGCCGTCGCGCCAGCTACCGTAGGCGGTATCCCCGGCGATAATCGCATGATGCAGCGCATAACGTTTACCCTCGGGCCAGTCGGGCGTTTCTCCTGCCTCCTGATTCATGCCCGGCAGCCACCAGCGCCCCGCCACTTCCGGCCTGCGCGGGTCGGCTAAATCAATGGTCAGGAAGATGTAATCGCTAAAGCCCTCAATCAGGGCCGAGACGTACGCCCAACGCCCACCGACAAACCAGATGCGGTGAATGCCGATCCCGTTGAGTGACAGGAAGCTGATTTCACGCGGCTTATCCGGAGTGGAAATATCAAACACCCGCAGCCCTGCGCTCCAGCCTTGGTCCTGCACGTCGCTGACCGTTTCGCCGACGGAACGGGTGTAATACACCTTTTCATCGGCAAAGCGCGCGTCAGCGAACAGGTCGCGGGCGTTGATCACCAACAGCAGATCGTCATGGGCCTGCAAATGCACATTCCAGGTGCCCGGCGGCGCAGGAATATACGCCACCGTTTTCGGGTTTTTCGGGTCGCGCACGTCAACCACGGAAAACCCTTGCGACACCATATGTCCGATATACGCATAACCGCGATGGACCATCAGCTGCACACCATCCGTTCTGCCGCCCTGGTCGCTGTGCCCGATCAGCCGCATATTGCGGCTGTAGTCAGGCGTCGGCCAGGCACTCATTTGGCTTTCGCTTCAAGGGTGGCGAACCACGGGGCGATAAAATCTTCGGTCTGGCCCCAACCTGGGATGATTTTGCCGAGGCTCGCCACGTTCACCGCACCCGGTTGCGCCGCCAGCAGCGCCTGCGGGATCGCCGCGGCTTTGAAATCATAGGTGGCAGGCGTCGGTTCCCCGGCGATTTTATTCGCTATCAGGCGCACGTTGGTGGCACCGATCAGTTTTGGATCCACCGCCACGCTGACTTTCCACGGGCTGCCCGCTTCGCGCATCAGCTGTAAATCCTGGTTGGAAACGTCGATGCTGTAGAGTTTGATTTCGGTACGACCGTTCTCTTTCAGCGCCTTATATGCGCCCTGGCTGAACGCATCCCAGGTTCCCCAGATAGCGTCGATTTTGCCTTTCGGGTATTTCGCCAGCACCGCGCCGACTTTGTTGGCAGTATCACCCTGCACGTCGGAAGAGACCGCGCCAATAGATTCCAGCTCTTTGATGCCCGGATTCTGTTTCAGCAGCGTTTTGTAGGCCGCTTCACGACGCTCCATCGGTGGGAAACCGGCCACCCACAGTTTGATAATGTTGGCTTTGCCGTTGAAATCCTTCACCAGCTGGCCGAACGAGAGATCGGTCAGAGAGGCGTCATCCTGCTGAGTGACGGTCACGCCGGGGATCTCCCCGTTCACGGCGGTATCAAACACCGCTACTTTGATGCCCGCGTCCACGGCTTTTTTCACCAGCGCGGTGGAGTACGGGTCGCGGCCCTGGGACAGGATGATCCCGTCATATTTCTGGCTGATCGCCTGATTGACGAAGTCCTGGAATTTGGCGTCATCACCGTTGCTCAAAAAAGTGCTGACCTTAAAGCCGAGCTTCTTGCCTTCCTGAATCGCCCCGGAAACGAACTGGGTGGTGTTGTCGTCCGAGCCGAGATTACGAATAACCGCAATGCGGATCGGTCCGCTGTGGTTGGCGATCGCCGCCGGAACCGGCGTCGGGGTTTCCGCAAAGGCATTAAGGGCGTTGAACAAGCCCAGTGCGATGAGCGACAGCGTGATTTTTTTCATTATCTTTACCCTGAATGTTGTGTTGAGTGTTGTTATGTCTGACTTATTGTTATGTTCGGCGCTGAAAATAGGTCAGCGCCAGCGCGCCAGCCAGCACCAGACCTTTGATAATATCCATGGCGTAATACGGAACCGACAGCATCACCAACCCGTTCGACAGCACGCCCAAAATCACCGCGCCGACCAGCGTACCCAACGCGTTAGGCTTGCCCGAACCAGCGAGCGAGAAGCCAATCCACGCCGCCGCCACCGCATCCATCAGATACCCACTGCCCGCGTTAACCTGCGAGGAGCCAATACGCGAAGCCAGCAGAATGCCGCCCAGCCCGGCGAGCAGCGAGGCGATCACATACGCCGCCACTTTGTAACGGGTCGTGCGCAGGCCGGAGAGGCGCGCGGCCTCCGGATTACCGCCTATGGCATACATCCGCCGACCGTGGGTGGTTAACGACAGCGCCAGCTGTGCTACCACGGTGACCACCAGCATGATAATCACGATGGTCGGCACCTGACCGAGCAGGCCGAACGCCGCCGGAATAGTGCCCTCCGCCATCTCTCCGCTCGGCAGGACCATGTTTTCGGTTACCGATCCGCCGAAGCTGTAGGTCGCCGCCACGCCCTGCACTACGAACAGGCTGGCCAGCGTCGCGAGCATGTCGGGGATGCGCAGAATGACAATCAAAAATGCGTTAAACAGCCCGACCAGGGTACACAGCAGCAGGGTGACCACGATGGCTTCGGTGGTGCCAAACCCGTGCCAGACGAACAGGGAAATCACCAGCGCGTTGGCCAGTGAGGCGGTTGATCCAACCGACAGATCGAACCCGCCGACGGTCAATGAAATCGACACCCCAACCGCAATCACCGTCACGATAGCGATGGATCGCAAAATGTTGATGATGTTGAACGGGTCGAGGAAGTTGTCCGAGGCAAGGCCAAAAATCACCACCAGCGCGACCACGGTCAGCAACATGCCCCACTTATAGAGAAAATCGAAAAACTGCTGACGGCCCGATGCCGTCGCCTTAACTGTCAGGGCCTTGCTCACGACGCCGCTCCTCCGGTGGAGTAATAAAGTAGGGTTTCTTCGCGGGCGTCAGCGCCCGCCACTTCTGCCACAATGCGCCCATCCCACAGGACGCAGATGCGGTCACACAGGCCGACCAGCTCGGCGAATTCGCCGGAGGCATAAATCACGCCTTTGCCTTCCCGGGCCAGGCCATCAATCAGGTTAAACAGGTCGGTTTTGGCTTTAACGTCGACCCCTTTGGTCGGCTCGTCAAAAATCAGCACGCTGGCGTTACCGCGCAACCATTTACCGATCGCCACTTTCTGCTGATTGCCGCCGGACAGACGACGCAGCGTTTGCCCTGGGCCAGTGGTGCGAATGCCAACCCGGGCAATCACCTCTTCTGCCCAGCGCCACGCCTGACGATGACCGAACAGGCTCCAGCGCGAGAAGCTGTTATCTGCCCCCACCGCCAGATTCATGCCGATAGATTCGTCGATAAAAATCCCCTCTTTACGCCGCTCTTCGGGTACCAGCGCCAGTCCTCGGGTGACGGAATCCGCCGGGTCACGCGGCCGCCACGGCTGGCCGTTCAGCTCGGCGCGGTCAACCCGGCATTTGCTGGCGCCAAACAACGCTTTGCACAGCTCGGTTTTCCCGGCCCCCGCCAACCCGGCGATACCGAGAATCTCGCCTTTGCGCAGGCGCAACGAGATGTCCCGCAGCAGATGCGGGTCGTGCAGGCCATCGACCTGCAACACCACCTCATCGCTATGTGCTTCACGGCGCGGCGGGAAAATGTCAGTCAGTTCGTGGCCGAGCATTTTCTCAACGATCTGCTCGCCGCTCAGTCGCGCCATCGGGCCGCTTTCGATTAAGCGACCGTCGCGCAGCACCGTCAGGGTGTCGCAAATCGCTTTTAACTCATGAATACGGTGCGAGATAAACACCACCCCGATGCCCTGCTGTTGCAGACGTTTCACCACCGCAAACAGGCGCTCGCTTTCGTGGCTGTCGAGCGGGGCCGTGGGCTCATCGAGGATCAGAAAACGGCAGCGGTGCGACAGCGCCCGCGCCAGCAAAATTTGCTGTTTTTCCGCCAGTGAACAGTTGTCGATTGAACGCTTAACGTCGAGATCCACGTCAAGCTGCGCCAGTGCTGCCCTGGCCTGCTGACGCACCTGCCGCCAGCTGAAGCGATATCCCGGCTCGGCCAGATGGTCGAGCAGGATGTTTTCGGCAATCGACAGCCCCGGCACCAGCGCCACGTCGACTTCCTGCTGCACCAGATGGATACCCAGCTGTTTGGCATCACGGGGGGAACGGATGCCGACCGCCTCATCGTTAATGACAATCTCGCCTTCGTAATGGTCGTAGGTGCCGCACAGCACCGCCATCAGCGTCGATTTTCCTGCGCCGTTGGCCCCGGTCAGCGCATGCACCGATCCGCCTGTGAGCGTGAACGCCACCTGCGTTAAGGCCTTAAAACCGGAGAAGGCCAGGCTGATACCACGCATCTCAAGGCGATTGGCTACCATTCGCTGCATACCCTTATCGTTAATCGTCTGATTCGTGGACTGTTCCACACCCGCCGTTGACAGACAACGGCGTAAAAGGCATAAGATAAAGCAAAATAATATTAGCCTTCCAGATGTCCAGACATACCATCTGGGGAGCGATAATACACAAGGACATAACAAATGAGCAACACCGATATTCGTGTGGTCGTCGGGCCCGCCAACTATTTCTCGCATCGCGGCAGTTTTCAGCGGTTGGCGGACTTCTTCACGCCGGACCAGCTTTCCCGCGCGGTGTGGATTTACGGCGAACGCGCACTCGAAGGGGCCCGCCCTTTCCTGCCCTCTGCGTTTGAAACTGACGGCGCGACGCATCTGCTGTTCAAGGGGCATTGCAGCGAGCGTGACGTCAGCGCCCTGGCCGAAAGTGGGGGGAAAATCCGTCGGTGGTGATTGGCGTCGGCGGTGGGACGGTGCTGGACACCGCCAAAGCCGTAGCCCGTCGACGCGGGGTGCCGTTCGTAGGCTTACCGACCGTGGCCGCTACCTGCGCCGCGTGGACGCCGCTATCGGTGTGGTACAACGATGCCGGACAAGCGTTACAGTTTGAGATTTTCGACGACGCCAATTTTCTGGTGCTGGTCGAACCGGACGTGATCCTCAACGCCCCTGCGGAATATCTGCTGGCGGGCATCGGCGATACGCTCGCGAAATGGTATGAAGCGGTGGTGCTGGCCCCCACGCCGGATGAACTGCCGTTAACGGTCCGGCTCGGCTTAAACGGCGCGCTGGCAATCCACGATGTGCTGCTCGAACACAGCGAGGCGGCGCTGGCGGATCAACGCCAGGGGAAATTGAGCCGGGCCTTTCTCGACGTAGTGGATGCGATTATCGCCGGAGGCGGAATGGTCGGCGGCCTGGGCGAGCGCTATACCCGTGTCGCCGCGGCCCACGCGGTTCACAATGGGCTAACGGTCCTGCCGCAGACCGAGAAATACCTGCACGGCACCAAAGTCGCCTACGGCATTCTGGTGCAAAGCGCGCTACTCGGGCAGGACGAGGTTCTGGCCCGTCTGGTCGCGGCCTATCAGCGTTTCAACCTGCCGACCTCCCTGGCAGAACTCGAGGTCGATATTAACGACAGTACCGCACTGGAAAAGGTTATTGCGCATACTTTACGCCCGGTTGAATCCATTCATGCCCTGCCGGTGCCCGTCACCACCGACTCACTGCGTGCCGCATTTGTAAAGGTTGAAGCCCTAAGCGCTTCATTCTGAACGTCTAAATCTATACCCCTCGTTTCGCCAATTGACGGGGGCTTTTCGCCCTCTATAACTAGTGATGATTCTCAACTATCACCTGGAGTTACTATGCAGATCGATCTGACAGGTAAACGCGCCCTGGTCACCGGGGCCAGTCGTGGGCTTGGACGGGCTATCGCGCTGTCGCTGGCGAATGCCGGGGCTGATGTGGTTATCACTTACGAAAAATCGGCGGATAAAGCGCAGGCCGTGGCGGAGGAAATTCGCGCCCTGGGCCGTAAAGGCCACGCCATTCAGGCCGATAGCAGCAATGCCGAGGCCATTGTGCAGGCGGTAAATCAGACCGCTGAAACCCTCGGCGGGCTGGATATTCTGGTCAACAACGCCGGGATTGCGCGCGGCGGCCCGCTCGAATCGATGTCGCTGGAGGATATTGATGCGGTGATTGGGGTCAACATTCGCGGGGTGGTGATTGCGACCCAGGCCGCGCTGGCGCATCTCGGTCAGGGTGGCCGAATCATCAATATCGGCAGCTGTCTGGCGAACCGCGTAGCGTTTGAAGGCATTGCAGTGTATTCGATGAGCAAATCCGCGCTGAACTCGTTCACCCGTGGATTGGCCCGCGATTTAGGCCCGAAAGGGATCACCGTCAATCTGGTCCATCCCGGCCCGACGGACAGCGACATGAACCCGGCTGACGGGGAAGAGGCCAAAGGCCAACTGCAGCATATTGCGCTAGGTCATTACGGTAAACCCGAGGATATCGCCGCCGCGGTCACTTTCCTCGCCAGCCCCGCCGCCGGGCAAATCACCGGCACCGGACTGGACGTCGACGGCGGCGTGAACGCCTGAGTCCGTTTTCAAACTTTTGCTTTTGCGACCCCCCTTCCCATTTTTATGCAAGCCTCTGCCCTCCGGCAGAGGCGCGCCCAGCCTGCCTCGCAGCGTAAACATCGCCTGCTTTCTCTCTTCTTCCACGCAGTCTAAAGTGTGAGATATTTTCTAATACAACCATCACTAATAATCTAATTATTTACTTATGTTCGTAAGGGAATACTATGCAAATGAAATTAACGATCCAGTGGTCGAAATCGGCAAAAAAAGATCTGATGTCTATAGACCAACGTTACAAGCAGCGCATCAGGATGAAATTAGAATGCCTCAGCGACAATAGAGCCCCGCAGTTGGATCTTCAGAAACTGACGTCACCAGCAGATCACTATCGGCTCAGAGTAGGGGATTATCGGGTTATCTTCACCCATCGCGGTGAGGATCTTAAAATCTGCTTTGTCGTGGCGGTACGGCGCAGAACGTCAAAAACATATACCTTTCATGAGGAACAGATGCCCTATGAATATACAGTTTATAAAAGATGAAAAAGGGAACACCGAGTATGTCGTGGTGCCTTACCACGTTTGGTTCAACTTGATGCTGGACCGACTGCCGGTCGAAGATGAAAAAGAAGCAGAAAACTGGGAGGAAATCCCTATTGAGCATGATGAATACGACGATATCGCTATTCCCCATGAAGTCGTCTGCCTGACGATCGATGAAAGCGTCAGCCTGCAGGCCGCATGGCGCATTTACCGTGGTCTGTCACAACAAGAGGTGGCAGACAAACTGGGCATTACCCAGTCGGCGGTATCACAACTCGAAGCGGTGGACTCCCGCCCGCAAAAACGCACGCGTGAAAAACTGGCCGCAATTTACGGCTGCACGCAGGAGCAAATCAGCCTGTTTCTCCCGAAAGAGGGGTAATTCTCCGGCGCTAACAGCACTTCGCGCCGCCTTTACCGCCGTAGCGGGCGTCTTGCCGTTCGCGGAAAAACTCTTCATAGGTCATCGGCGTCTGGTCCGGATGGGTCAGGCGCACGTGGGCGACGTAGTTGTCGTAGTCAGGCACGCCAATCATCATTTTGGCCGCCTGGCCGAGGTATTTTCCGGCTTTTGAAAGTGTGTCGAACATAGAAACTCCTGTGGTGTTTTCCCCTCATCCCGACCTTCTCCCCATAGGGGAGAAGGAGAAAACTTTCCCTCGCCCCTATGGAGAGAGGGTTAGGGTGAGGGGCAACCCAACTTAATGTGCGCTCTTGGCCTGGGCCACAATCTGCTGAACGTCTTCCGGCATCGGCTCATACGGCGTCTCTTTCGCCGTCGGTTTGTCGTTTTTCAGTGCCGTCAGTGCGGTTTTCACCGAATACAGCGCCAGCACCACGACCACCACCATAAAGAAGATGGTCAGACCGGCATCCAGACGGTTGTTAAACACCAGCTGCGATAGCTGAGACTCGGTATACTGCGCCGGAATTTTACCGCTGTCGATCATCGCCTGGAACTTGTTGGCGATGGCGAGGAAACCGACTTTAGTATCCGGGCTGAACGCTTTCTGCCAGCCTGCGGTCAGGGTACAAATCAGCAGCCACGCGGTGGGCACCAAAGCCACCCAGGCATAACGCTGACGTTTCATCTTGAACAACACCACCGCACACAGCATCAGCGCCATGCCCGCCAGCATCTGGTTGGCGATCCCGAACAGCGGCCACAGAGTATTGATCCCGCCGAGCGGATCGACCACGCCCTGATGCAGGAAGTAGCCCCACGCCAGCACGCAAAGCGCCGTCGCCAGCAGGTTCGCCGGTAACGAATCGGTACGTTTCAGGTTCGGGCTGAGCACCCCTAATAAGTCCTGCAACATAAAGCGCGCCGCACGCGTTCCGGCATCGACCGCGGTGAGAATAAACAGCGCCTCGAACAGAATCGCAAAGTGATACCAGAAGGAGACATCCATCAACCCGCCGAGCGAACCGTGCAGAATATAGGCCATGCCCACCGCCAGCGTCGGCGCCCCGCCCGCGCGGGAGATAATTGACTGCTCGCCAACCTCCTTCGCAATTTGCGTCAGGGTATCCGGCGTAATCGCAAAGCCCCAACTGCTGACCACCTGCGCCGCAGAGGCCACCACGTCGGTGGTTCCTGCCGGAGCCAGCACCGCCATCGGACTGTTCATCGCGAAGTACACGCCGGGATCAATGATACAGGCCGCTACCAGCGCCATGATCGCCACGAACGACTCCATCAGCATCCCGCCGTAACCGATCAGGCAGGCCTGGCCTTCATTAGCCAGCATCTTCGGCGTGGTGCCTGAGGCAATCAGGGCATGGAAGCCCGATACCGCCCCACAGGCGATAGTGATAAACAGGAACGGGAACAGGCTGCCGGTCCACACCGGGCCGGTGCCGTCCACGAATTTAGTCAACGCAGGCATGGTCAACGTCGGGCGCAGGATCAGAATACCGATCGCCAGCCCGACGATGGTGCCGATTTTCAGGAAGGTCGAGAGATAGTCACGCGGCGCCAGAAGCAGCCACACCGGCAGCACCGCCGCCACGAAGCCATAGCCCACCAGGATCCACGTCAACTGAACGCCGGTGTAATCAAACCACGGTGCCCACGTTGGGCTCTCCGCTACCCAGCCGCCAGAGATAATGGCGAAAATCAGCATCACCAGGCCAATCACCGACACCTCGCCAATACGTCCCGGACGCAGATAGCGAATATAAATCCCCATGAAAATCGCCAGCGGGATGGTGAACGCCACGGTGTAGGTCCCCCACGGGCTGTGGGTCAGGGCTTTCACCACGATCATCGCCAGCACCGCGAGGATGATGACCATGATCATGAAGGTCGCTACCAGCGCAATCACGCCTGCGGTTGCGCCCATTTCCTCTTTCACCAGTTCACCGAGCGAGCGTCCGTCACGACGGGTCGAGACGAACAGCACCATAAAGTCCTGTACCGCCCCGGCCAGCACCACACCTGCGAGGATCCAGATCATCCCCGGCAGATAGCCCATCTGCGCCGCCAGCACCGGGCCAACCAGCGGCCCCGCCCCGGCAATTGCCGCAAAATGATGACCGAACAGCACTTTTTTATCGGTCGGAACATAATCGAGACCGTCGTTATGGCGCACCGCAGGCGTCATGCGCGTCGGGTCGACCGCCAGCACTTTTTTGGCGATGTAGAGACCGTAAAAACGATAGGCGATGAGATAGATACAGACTGCCGCGACGACAATCCATAAGGCATTGATTTGTTCACCACGATTGAGCGCGATATAGCCGAGGGCGAAGGCTCCCACGATCGAGAGAATGGCCCATATCAGGTATTTCCCTGGGTTGTTCATGGTCAAATTCCATCAGTGAGGGGAAGATGTTACATTTTGTATCTATAACACCCCTGATGGATTTAACAACCTGATAACCGTTGAAAAATTCGACAATGTTAAGCAGATCACTGTCGTAGGTCCGGTCAGCGCAGCGCCACCGGACAATCAGACAATGCCCGGCGGCGCGTTGCTTGCCGATCCAACGTGACCAGTGCCCGGAATTACCCTATCACCATGGTGCTTAACCGGCAGGTACAGCAGCGCCGTCCCTGCTCATCGAACACCACGATTTCCCAGCTTTGGGTCTGTCTGCCGAGATGCAGCGGCTGACACACGCCGCGCACGTTGCCCTGCGATACCGCCCGATGATGGGTGGCGTTCAGTTCGGTGCCGACCACGCACTGCCCGTCGCGGGTCATCAGATACCCCGCCATCGAGCCGAGCGTTTCCGCCAGTGCCGCCGACGCTCCACCGTGCAGCAGGCCAAACGGCTGATGGGTTCGCACATCGACCGGCATTTCGGCTTCCAGGGAGTCGTCTCCGAGGCGGGTATAGACAATGCCCAGATGCGCTACCATCGTTGCTTCACTGGTGGCATTCAGGTCTTCAAGGCTTAATCGACGCGTCCAGATCATCACGCCCCCAGGGTCGAGCCGCCGTCGACCACGATATCCTGCAACGTAATGTGGCTGGCGCAATCAGAGGCGAGGAACAGAATGGTGCTGGCGATTTCCTGCGGGCGGGCAATTTTCCCCAGCGGAATGCCGAGTTTGAACTGCTCGCCGAAGCCGCGAATGCGCTGCTGTTCGGCATCATCGCTGACCCACAGCGTGCGCTGCATGTCGGTGTCGGTGGAGCCTGGCGAGACAATATTGCAACGCACGCCGCTCGCCGCCAGTTCCAGCCCGACGGTCAGGGCCAGGCTTTTCAGCGCCGCTTTCGATGCGCCGTATGCGCTCATGCCAATGCGCGGGGTGTGCGCCGCATCTGAGGCGACGGTGACAATCGCCCCCCCCTGCTGTTGACGAAATTTCGCCATTGTCTGCTGGAACAAATTGAACGCCCCGCCGACGTTGACCGCGAAGGTCTGCTGCCAGTCGGCCTGGCTCAACGCGTCCGTCGCGCCCATGCGTAAAATTCCGGCGGCGTTGACCAGCACGTCGAGCCGCGCCAGGTCATGCAACAGCGGCGCACAAACCAGCAGCACCTGCTGCGGATCCGCGACGTCCATTTTCACCGTGGTGAAAGGATAGTCAGCCTGTTCAAACGCCAGGTCGAAACCGGTGACGTCTGCCCCGGCCTCAACAAATGCCCGGGCGGTGGCGTAACCAATACCTTTGCCCGCCCCGGTCACCCATACCGTTTTGCCGTGAAAATCGAATCCGGCCATCACTTCACCTCGCGGGACAGCAGCGCCCACCAGGCATCAACCGTTGGATTCTTCGCCAGCATCACAAAATCGATATCGCCGTGAACTTTGCGCCAGCGCGCCGCCAGGGCCATCATCCGTACCGAATCCAGACCGTAATCAATCAGGTTTTCGTCATCCAGCGGTTCGTCGGATTCATCCAGCAGCGGCAGGATCACCGCCCGCAGTGCCGCTTTTGACCCCGGCAGCGGAAGCAGTTCTTCGGTCATCACTACGCGCCCGGAACGCCCGGCCACGTATTTCAGCGACATCAGATGTTCGTCGCGGCTGAAATCCGCCAGCGCATCGGCCACGAAGAACGGTTTGATATCCCGCATGAACGCGTCGGTGGCGGTGGTCATGCAGCCGATGTGCGCATACACCCCGGTGATGACCAGCTGGTTGCGCCCGGTCTCTTTGAGCATCTGCTCCAGCGGCGAGCGGTGGAAGGCGCTATAGCGCCATTTGACCAGCACGGTGTCGGCTTCGTCTGGCGCGAGGGCGGCAATCACCCGCTGCTGTTCCGGGGAGCGGGTCAGGCCCGGCCCCCACATATCATTCAGCAAGGCGCGGTCTTCATCGCTCTGCTCTTTCGGCTGGGCGGTGTAGTAAACCGGAATATTGTGTTGTTTGGCGAAGTCACGCAGGGCTTTGATGTTGGCGACCACGGTCTCCATCATCGCGCTATTTTCACCCCAGAAGTTGAGGAAATACTCCTGCATATCATGAATAAGCAGCGCAGCGCGCTGAGGCTCAAAGGCCCAGTCCACTTTGCTAGCCGGGATATCAGCGGCGGTGGGCAGCGCATAAGCCTGCAGTTTTGGAATTGCCATACTCTTCTCCTTCAGGCCAGGGCGCGGTCCGCAATCCACTGACGTAATTGTTTTTTATCGACTTTACCCACCGGCGTCAGCGGCAGCGCGTCCACGCACTCCACCCGGTCCGGCAGCTTGAATTCAGCAACGCCCTGCTCACGCAGGAAACGACGGACGGCCACCGCCTTCAGCGGGGTTTTGACCACCAGATACGCGCAGCTCTTTTCGCCGAGCAGACTATCTTCCATGCTGACCAGTGCGGCGTGGATCACCGCCTCGTGGCGTAACAGCAGGTTTTCGACTTCCTCGGCGGCTATCTTTTCCCCGCCACGGTTGATCTGATCTTTCTCGCGCCCCTGTACCGTGATGTAGCCGTGTTCGTCGATTGAAATCAGATCGCCCGAGCCGTAGAAACCGTTGGCATCGAAGGCGCTGGCGTTGTGCTCCGGGCTGTTGTAATAGCCGCGGAAGGTATACGGTCCGCGGGTCATCAGACGGCCCACTTCGCCACGCGGGAGCGGATTGCCCTCGGCGTCGGCGACCCAGACTTCGTCATCCGGCGACATCGGGCAGCCCTGGGTGTGGATGATACGTTCCAGCGGATCGTCCAGACGGGTGTAGTTCACCAGCCCTTCCGCCATGCCGAACACCTGCTGCAGCTGACAGCCAATTTCCGCCGGAATACGTGCCGCCAGCGTGGCTGACAACCGAGCGCCGCCCACCTGCAACAGCGTCAGGGAGGCTAATTGCGCCTGGCTGTTGTCGTCATGAACGGCCTGCAACCACAGGCTCACCGCCGGAGGCACCAGCGCCGCGACGGTAATTTGATGCTGTTCAATCAGCGGGAAACAGAGCGTGGCGCTCGGGTCGGCGGCCAGAATGACGCAGCCGCCCGCGAGGAACACCCCGAGCGCCCCGGGGGAACTCAGGGCGTAGTTGTGTGCCGCAGGCAGCGCACACAGATAGCGCGTGGTCGCATCAAAGGCGCAAATCTCATTGCTGCGGCGAATGCTGTAGTAATAATCGTTATGGGTGCGAGGAATAAGCTTCGGCGTACCGGTACTGCCGCCAGACAGCTGGAAGAAAGCCACTTCGCCTGCGTCAGTGGGTGACGGCACAAAATTATCCGCAGGCTGCGCCATGGCCGCCGCAAGATTGTGTTCCCCATGGTCGTTACGCAGCAGCACGATGCGCACCGAGTCGTGTTGGTCGACAAAGTCGTTGAGGAAGGCGTCATCGGCAAATAGGGCATGCTCCCGGTCGGCAATCACTAACGCCGGTTGAATTTGGGTGGCGTAGGCCTGCAGTTCGCTGCGCTGATGGCTGAACAGCGCATTCACCGGGGCCACGCCGATACGCAGCAGTGCGAACAGGGTGATATAAAATTCCGCTACGTTGCCCAGATGCACCAGCGCGGTTTCCCCCGCTTGCAGCCCCTGACGTTGCAACGACGACGCCAGGTTATCCACCTGCGCATTCAGTTCACGGTAGGTAATGCGGCGATCGCCGTCGATCACCGCCAGCCGCTCGCTGTCGGCGTGACGCGTCAGAATGTCGGTCAGCGGCAGATCCTGCCAGTACCCCTTTGCCCGGTAACGAGCCGCCAGCTCCGGCGGCCAGGGCGTAAATGCAACACTCATCGTCAATCCTTAATTGAGGCCAAACACGTTCAGCATGGTGGTCAGCTTGACGCCGGTTTCGCGCCATTCCCCCAGCGGGGACGAGGCAGGCACGATACCCGCGCCCGCGAACAGGCGAATGTGGTTGGCACGGACGTTGGCGCAGCGGATGGTGACCACCCACTCGCCGTTACCCTCGGCATCACACCAGCCGACGATCCCGCCGAACAGCTCCCGGTCAAACGGCTCCAGCTCGGCGATCAGTTGCTTGGCGACATCGTGCGGGAAGCCGCTCAGGGCTGGCGTTGGATGCAGCAGGCAGGCCAGCGACAGCGCGTTCTCCCCGGCTTTTGCCTCGCCTTCAATTGGGGTCGCCAGATGCCACAAAGTCGGGGTGGTGATCAGCTGCGGTGAGGAAGGGAGCGACAGCGCATCGCTGCGCGGGGCCAGCACGTTTTTCATCGCCTGGGTGACAAGATCATGCTCGTGGCGGTCTTTTTGCGAGGCCAGCAGACGGTTGCCCGCTTCCCGGTCCAGCACGTTATCCGGCTGACGTCGCGCGGAACCGGCCAGCGGCAGCGAACTGAAATGCGCCCCGTCTTTACGCAGCAGCAGTTCCGGGCTGGCACCGAGCAGCACTCCGCCATCGGGCAGCGGCACGTGGAAGTTGAAGCTCGCCGGGTTCTGGGCAATGAGCCGTTCCAGGAGCGCCCCGGTGTCGACGTGGGTATCCGTGGTTATCTCGATCAGCCGCGAGAGCACCACTTTGTCGACTTTCGGCGTGGCGGTCAGCTCGGCGGCGCTCGCCACCATCGCCATGAACAGGTCCTGCTCCGGGATTTCCTGACGCGCCTGAACCTGCATCGGTTTCATGCTGGCAGCGTAAGGCGCGGAGTGCTGTTTGGCGGTGCGGGAAAACGCCTCGCTGTGCTGCGGAATAAACAGCGCGGAAGGCTGGGTGGTATCAAACGGGATCGCGCCCACCAGCAGCGGACGTTTAATTCCGGCGGCTTTGGCCTGCGCGAAGGCATTGGCGAGGGTGTGCTGGAACGCCCCCGCTAAATCTTCACCGCCTTCCACGGGCTGTTCGATGCGACGAAAACAGCCGGAGGTGGTGAAACTGCGGTACGGCGACATAAAAAAGAAGCTGTCGGGCGACAGCGTTGATGCGACTTCCTGCACGGCCTCAGCCGGTGACGTTTCCATATCATCCTCCAAAACGATAAAGATATTAATAATGATTATCATTTATATTTTGGTTCGGTAAGCTAAAAGTAAAAGCGTTCCTTGTCAACTTCCGCCGCATCATCCGACTTGCATCTGAGATGCCTTGAAGTGAAAATGAGTTTCATTAACATCAACAAAACAGGACTTTGCCGTCGTGAAATTCCCCGTTTTCTTCCGTCATACCCTGCTCATCTCCGGGCTGTGCCTTTTAGGATTAACCTCAGCCGTGGCCGCCGACTGGCCGCGTCAGGTGACCGACAGTCGCGGCAGCCACACGCTCGAGCACAAACCGCTGCGCATCGTCTCCACCAGCGTTACCCTGACCGGGTCGTTGCTGGCGATTGACGCCCCGGTGATTGCCAGCGGGGCCACCACGCCGAATAACCGCGTGGCGGATGCACAGGGCTTTTTGCGCCAGTGGAGCGACGTGGCGAAACAGCGCAAGCTCACGCGGCTGTATATCGGCGAGCCGAATGCCGAGGCCGTGGCCGCGCAGATGCCGGATCTGATTCTGATCAGTGCTACCGGCGGCGACTCGGCGTTAGCCCTGTACGATCAGCTGTCGACCATCGCCCCAACGCTGGTTATCAACTATGACTCGCAAAGCTGGCAGGCCCTGCTGACTCAGCTGGGTAGCATCACTGGCCAGGAACAGCAGGCCGCCGCGCGGATCGCCGAATTTGATACCCAGCTAGCGACGCTTAAAAAGCAAATGAAGCTGCCGCCGCAGCCGGTCAGCGCGCTGGTGTACACCGCTGCCGCCCACAGCGCGAACCTGTGGACCCCAGAATCCGCACAGGGAAAACTGCTCGAACAGTTAGGTTTCACCCTTGCCCCGCTGCCTGCCGGGCTGCACACCAGCCAGAGCCAGGGTAAACGCCACGACATTATTCAGCTGGGCGGCGAGAACCTGGCGGCGGGCCTGAACGGCGAATCGCTGTTTGTGTTCGCGGGCGACCAGAAAGATACCAACGCCATCGAGGCCAATCCGCTGCTGTCACACCTGTCGGCGGTGCAGAACAAACGCGTTTATGCGCTCGGGACCGAAACCTTCCGTCTTGATTACTACAGCGCGATGCGGGTGTTACAGCGTCTGGAAACGTTGTTTGGCTGATGCCTTTGCCCGGTGGCGCTTCGCTTGCCAGGCCTACGGAATGTGCGGTGTAGGCCCGGGAAGGCGCAGCCGCCACCGGGCACCTTCCACCGGATTAAACCGCTGCCGTTTCCTGGCGGAAGCGGCGCAACTCTCCGAGCAGCAACACCAGAATCAGCCCAACGATCGCCAACGCCCAACCGCTGGCGGAGGCCGCCGCGACCGGGGTAAGCATCGCGCCCACGCCGCCTAATATTGCCGCGCCGATGGCATCGCCGGTGACGTTCTGCGCCGTCCACAAACCGTTAATGCGCCCGAGCATCGCTTCCGGGGTTTGGGTCTGAATCAAGGTATATTGCAGCAGCGAACTGATGGCACTCAGCCAACCAAACAGCGCCAGACACAGCACGCCCAGCGCCCAGACCGGCATCAGGCTGAACAAGCCAATGGCGACGAACGCACCGACGGTCGTCAGGAGCATGATTTGCCCAGGCCGAACGCTGCGCGCCAGGTTGCCGCTGGTGAGCGCCCCCAACGCCGCCCCGAGCGGGATCGCCGCATACAACAAACCAATCTGCGCCGCCGACATATTCCAGCTCATCGCCAGCGCCGGATACAGCACCCGCACCGCGCTGGCCATGGTCAACAGAGCGCCGAGCAGCGCAATGCCGCCAATCAACGGGCTATTAAACAGAAAGCGCAGACCGGTCAGTAAGGATTTCAACGGATGTTCACGCGGCTGCGGAGGCGGCGGCAACGACGGCAGACGCAGCAGCGTCAGGGTGGTGATGAAGGTGCCGAGCGCCGCCAGTAAATAGTTCCAGGAGAATCCCCCGCTCGCCAGCAGCAGGCCGCCAACCATCGGCGAAATCACCGACCCGAGGCGCACCGTGAGCATGGTTATCGCCCCGGCCTGCATCAGGTTTTCACGCCCAACCAGCGCAGGCGTCGCCGCCAGCAGGGCGGTCACGCCAATCGAGGCGAACAGCCCATCCCAAATACCGAGCAGATAAATCGCCAGCAGCGACGGCTCCGGCAGCAGCGCATTCAGCCACAGGCCAATAAAACCGATCCCGCAGGTGCCGCGCGCCAGCAGGATGAGCTTCTTGCGTTCATAGCGGTCGGCCAGCACGCCGCCGAGCATCAGGCCGATAAACATCGCCCCGCCGGTCAACGTCACCGCCAGCCCAACATGCCAGGTGGAGTGAGTCAGCGTCTGGATTTGCACCGGCACGGCAACGCCGAGCAGGCCGAGAGAAAGAATGGAGATAAAACGGGCGATAAAGACGGCGCGGAACGCCGGGTGAGTCTTCAGCAGGCTGAGATTAAGCAGCCAGGATTGTCTTTGCATGACAGGGCCTTCAACGAACTTTCGGTACCATTTCCGTGGTCGCACATGCTAACATAGGCGAATAAGATCGAGAACGATAATTACTATCATTATCACATCATGGACGTTGCTATGTCGTTTTCTGCCGCCACGCTGCGTACCGTCGCCGTGCCCGGATTACTCATTCTGCTGATCGCCGCAGCCGCGCTCAGCCTGCTGATTGGCGCAAAACCGCTGCCGCTGAACGTGGTGCTGGACGCCCTGTCCGGCACCTGTCGCAGTCCCGACTGCACCATTGTTCTTGACGCCCGTTTACCTCGCACCCTTGCTGGCCTGTTGGCCGGTGGCGCGCTGGGTCTGGCGGGCGCACTGATGCAAACCCTTACCCGCAATCCGCTTGCCGACCCCGGCATTCTCGGCGTTAACGCCGGAGCCAGCTTTGCCATCGTGCTGGGCGCGGCGCTGTTCGGTCTGACGCTGCCGCAGGAGCAACTGTTGCTCGCTTTTGGCGGGGCGCTGATCGCCTCGCTGCTGGTGGCCTTCACCGGCAGTCAGGGCGGCGGGCAGCTTAGCCCGGTGCGTCTGACCCTGGCGGGCGTGGCGCTCGGGGCGGTGCTCGATGGCCTCTCCAATGGCATCGCGCTGCTGAATCCCGATGTGTACGACCAGCTGCGTTTCTGGCAGGCCGGGTCGCTGGATATTCGCTCCCTGGAAACGCTAAAAGTGGTGCTGGTGCCGGTCACTATCGCCATCATGATAGCCCTCGGATTAAGCCGCTCGCTGAACAGCCTCAGCCTTGGGGCGGATACCGCCACCGCGCTCGGGAATAAAGTGGCGCGCACCCAACTATTAGGGCTACTGACCATCACCGTATTGAGCGGCAGTGCCACCGCGCTGGTCGGGCCGATTGCGTTTATCGGCCTGATGGTGCCACATATTTCTCGCTGGTTGGTCGGGGGCGATCACCGCTGGTCGCTGCCGGTCACCCTGCTCGCCACCCCTGCCCTGCTGCTGTTTGCCGATATTATTGGTCGCCTGCTGGTGCCGGGTGAGCTGCGCGTCTCGGTGGTGAGCGCCTTTATCGGTGCGCCGATGCTTATCTGGCTGGTGCGCCGCCAGCCGTCGCGCGGAGGTGTCGCATGATGGCCCCGTCTCGCCGTCTGATAGGGAGTTGCGTGCTGCTGACGCTGGCAAGCCTGGTCATTGCGCTGTATAGCCTGCGCAGCGGAGCGGTGACGCTGGATTTACGCCAGGTGCTGGCCGCGCTGTGGGGCGATGCGCCGCGGAACGTGACAATGGTGGTCACCGAATGGCGTCTGCCACGGGTGCTGATGGCGCTGCTGGTCGGCGCGGCACTCGGCGTCAGCGGCGCGATTTTCCAGTCTTTGATGCGTAACCCACTCGGCAGCCCTGACGTGATGGGGTTCAACACCGGAGCATGGAGCGGCGTGCTGGTGGCGATGGTGCTGTTTGGTCAGCATCAAACCGCCATTGCGTTTGCGGCGATGGCGGGCGGGATTGTGACCTCGCTGCTGGTCTGGCTGCTGGCGTGGCGCAATGGCGTCGATACTTTCCGGCTGATTATTATCGGGATCGGGATCCGCGCCATGCTGATGGCCTTCAACACCTGGCTGCTGCTGCGCGCCTCACTGGAAACCGCACAGTCGGCCGGGCTGTGGTTCGCCGGATCGTTGAACGGGCTGACGTGGGCAAAAATTTTCCCTTCCGCACCGATCCTGCTGGTGATGCTGGTCTTCGCCGCCCTGCTGGTACGCCGACTGCGGCTGCTGGAAATGGGCGACGACAGCGCCTGCGCGTTGGGCGTGCGGGTGGAACGTTCGCGTTTATGGATGATGCTGGTGGCGGTGGTGCTGACGGCGGCATCGACCGCGCTGGCGGGCCCGATCTCCTTTATTGCGCTGGTGGCCCCACACATTGCCCGCCGCCTCAGCGGCACCGCGCGCTGGGGATTGACCCAGTCGGCGCTGTGCGGCGCATTGCTGCTTCTGCTTGCCGATTTCGGCGCACAGCAGCTGTTTATGCCTTACCAGCTTCCAGTGGGCGTGGTGACCGTCAGCCTTGGCGGCCTGTATCTCATCGTCCTGCTTATTCAGGAGTCTCGTAAAAAATGACCCACTCTGACGCTCGCCTGCAAGGCGAAAATCTGACCCTCAGCTACGGTAAAAAAATCATCGCCGAGGGGCTGAACGTGGCCATTCCGGATGGGCATTTCACCGCCATCATCGGTCCCAACGGCTGTGGGAAATCGACCCTGTTACGCACCTTGAGCCGCCTGATGACTCCGCAGCACGGCCAGGTGTTTCTCGACGGGGAGCAGATCCAGCGTTATGCCAGTAAAGAGGTCGCGCGACGCATTGGCCTGCTGGCACAAAACGCCACTACCCCGGGCGATATCACGGTACAGGAGCTGGTGGCGCGCGGGCGCTATCCGCACCAGCCGCTGTTTGCCCGCTGGCGGCAGGAAGATGACGACGCGGTGCAACGGGCGATGCGGGCCACTGGCGTCGTGGAACTGGCGAATCAAAGCGTGGATACCCTCTCCGGCGGCCAGCGCCAACGCGCGTGGATTGCGATGGTGCTGGCCCAGGAAACGGCGATCATGCTGCTCGACGAGCCGACCACCTGGCTGGATATCAGCCATCAAATTGATTTGCTGGAGCTGCTGAGCGACCTCAATCGCCAGCAGGGTTATACCCTGGCGGCGGTGCTGCACGATCTCAACCAGGCCTGCCGCTATGCCACGCATCTGATTGCCCTGCGCGACGGCAACATTGTGGCCGAAGGCGCGCCGAAAGAGATTGTCACCGCGGAGCTGATTGAGCGGATTTACGGCCTGCGGAGTCTGATTATTGAAGATCCGGTGGCCGGTACGCCGCTGGTCGTGCCGTTGGGGAAAACCTCAAAGTGAGGGGATGAGCCGGAATCCGGCTGACATCCCAGTATCCGCCGTGCCGCTCCAGAACCCGGTCTCCACCGTGGCCCAGGCGTTCACCGGCACGCTCCAGGCCAGCTCAATCCCTTTCATCGTCGCTGATGCAGGATACGCCTGATTAATGTGCTGCGACGTGCGATTCACCCGCGCCCATACCAGGCGCGTGCTCAGCCGCTGCTGATTTTCCAGCACCAGCTCCACCCGTCCTGAGTACTGCGTCCCGTCGCCGCCCATCGCCGCGCCCAGCGGGGCACCCTGCTGGTAATAGCCGCCGTGATAGCAGTAGTGATAATAAATGATGCCGGTGTCTTTCAGGCCCGAACGGGTGTCGGCCGTTTCCAGATACCAGTTTACTTGCCCGACGTTAAGGCTCTGATGCCCTTCCACTCCGCCGACAAAGGTATTGTGTGAGGGCAAAATTCCCGCCTGATCGTCGCCGGTGATTTGCCCGTACAGGCTGAGCGGGAGGCCCGTTAGCGGCAGCAGTTTGAGGCGGAAATCAATGCCTGCCATCTGATCGCCCGGGTCCCGGTCCTGACTGCCGGTGTTGTCCCGGCCGAGCAGCGCATCGCCAAACGAGTCCAGGGTGTTGGGTCGCCCTTTCCCGCCCCACATCAGCATTCGTGACATCCCCACGTCCAGGGTAGTAAACGGGCTGGCGGTCAGCCTGCCGCCAATCAGCTTAGGCTCTTCCGGGCGTTGATACTGGCGCAGTTGCCCGGCTGAAAGCTGATATTGCCAGCTGCCGAGCCACGCCAGCCAGGGGGTGTCGAATGGGGTTTGCTCTGCACGTTGCAGCATAAAACCGACCACCGGGCGCGCGGCATCGGAGCGAATGGTGCTGACGTCATTCCCCGGCCCCCACCACTGCGGGATCTCGCCCAACGCCAGCCACTGGTTAAACAGTTTTACACCCGCATACGCACCGTTGAGGTTGAAATGTGAGGCGTCACTGATGTACTGATGGCTTTCGGCCTGACCCTGAAGATTGATATCCCAGAACTCACCGCTGCTGGCGAGCGCCGCGCCAAGCCCGTGGGCGCTGGTGGGAGTGTTGCCAAATCCCTGCGGTAACGACGGGCTGGCGGAATGCGTCCAGCCATTGAGGCGTAGCGGGGCTTTTACTTCCGCCAGGCGACGCTGCACGCGGGCGAGGGTTTCCTGGTTGGCTATCGTACGTGGGGCGTTGGCGTTGGAAAGCGCCCGTGTAACCTCTTCCTGGCTGAGCGGCCAGGTGGAGAGATTAAGCTGAATAATATCGCGGTCCACCAGCCAGGCTAAATCAGCGCGTAACTGCGGATCGTTAACCAATAATCCCGCATCTGCCTGCGAGCAACAGACCAGCAGCGCCAGACAGAGAGTCTGTCGGCGCAATAAAGCCAAAGTTTTCATATTCATCCCTTGAAATATACGCCGAGCCTAAATAAAGATTATCGCCCTGCCAGACACTCTGAAAATTCATTGGGCATCAGCTGTTGTTTTTTCAATCCATTAAGGAAATGCAATAACTCACAGTCGGAATAAAGATTAAATTTGGTCATGATCATCCGTTTATGGGCGCAGACGGTTTTCACATTGAGTTGTAAATCGAGAGCGGTTTCTTCCGGATTATGGCCGGAATAAAAATGAGCAGCGACTTTAACCTGCTGGGGCGACAGGGTCCGATGCAGGCAGCGCTGACAGTTACGGATGATATTTTTACTGGCACTCAGGACACTATTTTCCCAGCCACGCACAATTAATGCCCTGGTCTTGCTGAGACTTTCGGCCCGGTTGATGAAGACCATGTTATTGACACACAAAGGCAGTTCGCCAAAATAGGGATTGCCTGCCCCTTCGTAAATACCGATGAGTAGACTGACTGCCTTACGATCGCGTAATACCGGGTTGCAGATATAGCTTTCACCAGGTTCAACGCTTTTGACAATAACATCGGCCGTGGCCACATGGTCTTCGGTGAGAGGTAGGAATTCCACTAACTCCCCCTCTTCACGCAGAAATATCTGCTCCAGCAAAATCTCCATGCCTTTTCGGTACAAGGTATTTTTATCATCTATCACTATTTGCAACATCTGCCCTCTCCTGTGCCAATGCAAAAAGTCATCGAGAATATCGTTGGATTAGAATTCCGTACTGCCGTCGGGTATTAAGCTCCAGACCACGCAACAAAACAGTGTCAGGACAATAATGGTTTTAATGATCAGCGGCAGGTAATAACGTAAGACATACATCTGAACCTCCATTTAAAGAATATCTATCTCATCAGGGGCACATTACTGATAGGCCATAGTGATAGTTGCAGTGGCGTTGGCGATACCCGGCGTGACAGGACTCGCCGCCTGATAATAACGGGCAACAAAGGGAATATTTAACGTTCCGCCAGCACTGATAATACTCCCTACGTTGAAGTAACTATCAAAGGCTACAGGACTGCCGTTATACATGACCTGAATACCGACCCCTCCGGCATTTCCGGTAGCGCTCGTTAACGCCAGTACGCCGTTAGGTTTCGAGAGATACCCTGCCGACGTCATATACGCACTGACGTTGGCGGGCGAATTACAGGTGACGGGCACCGTGAAATTCTTATCGCCTGCGGTGGATCCAATGCCGTTAAAATCCGCGCGCGGCACTTTCGGTAGTGGCACGGGAATAAGGGTACTGACCGCACAGGAAATAGCCCGATAATTAATAGTCCCGGCATACGAAACCGAGCTGTCGGTATTGCTCCCGAGGCCATAACCGGTGGCATACATCCCGATGCCAAATTTGGTTTGCGCCTGAACCAGAGTGCCGGTGCCCACCGTCGGGGACGTTTTGACTAACGCTAACGTCATGCTGATGGAATAGGTTTTTGCACTGGTGTTTGAGATATAGCCGAGAGGTGTATTTCGGGTATCGCAACTCGCGCCTCCGCCAGAAATACGCACGCCAGAAGAGTTTATCAAGGTGATACCGATGCCGCTTACACCGGTATTATATACCCCGGGCATACCCGCCACTTCAGTCCCCGAGCCATAGTAACAGGTGATGATAACACTCCCCTGAGGTACAGCGCTGATGGCGGAACAGTTACCCGAGAAGTTAAAATATCGCTCAGTGCCGGGGATAATATTCCCCACGGGGATAGTCGTATCCACGGCAACGGAACCTAAAGTCGCCACCCCTGGAATAGCCGGAGAACTCACACACCCGGTGTTCGCCGCGAAAGCCGCGGGTGACAACATGCTCAGCCCTGCCAGCAAACCGCATAGCAGCAGACACCTTTTAATTAAAAACACCAAAGCCATACATTTTCTCATTTACGTTGTTCACGGTGCCTGCTGGCAGGAATATTATTGATATGTAAAGGTCATCAGAACCACACTGTTGATTCTTCCCGGCCCCGCATCTCCCGTAGGCGTAATAACTCTTCCCGCCAACGGAAATATCGCCGCATGAGATACCGGATCAATGTTAATTGACATTGAAGTGCCGTTACTTTTTATACTGCTCTTGTCTGCATCTTCAGCCACCTGAATTGCAATATTGGTGGCATCACCTGGAGATGAACCATTGCTGTATAACGCGGCATCCGAAGAATCCGGTATGCCACTAAATGTTGCGATGGCCGTCACCGTCGCGGCAGGACAGTTCATCACTTTGACCTGAAACGATTTCCAGTCTGATGCCGCGCCCGCAGTAACAAGATTGGTCCCGAGTATTTGGCCAAAATCGACGGTCTGACTTACCGAACCAGCATCCACCGTGCATGGGGTAGCGGTGACTCTGCCCTGCACATTAATATTGATCAGGTCGCCTGCAATCCCTTTCGCGCAGCCCCCTGCGATAATGAAGGAAAATAGTAGCGCCTTTCGCATTCGATCCATTATTGCTTCCTAATAAACAGGCTTTAAAAACATCATCAGTATTAATTCGATGATTTATTTCGACGGTCCTGTTTTTACTGGTAGGTTAATGTCATCGTGGCTGTCGCATTCGCAGCACCTTCTGAGACCGTACTTTTCGTCTGATAATATTGTGCGGTGAACGGGTAGGACTGCACGCCGTCACCGGCCGTCCCCAATATTAAGGGGGTTGAACCGTTTAGATTCACAGCATAACCATTATAAAGAATTTGGATGCCGACACCTTTAGCCACACCATTCCCTCCGGCGTTGCTTAGCTGTAATACACCTGGCGCGCTGGTATCGGTGTTTGCAACACCCTGGAAGGTCACATTAACCCTCGCCCCTGCGGCGCAATTTAATCCCAGATTAAACCCCGTGGGTTTGGCCGTGGTGCCAATCGCCGTCAGGCTGCTGGTGTAAACATCATCCAGCTTCACCGCAATATTGCTACTGCTGACTGAGCAGGCCAATACGTTCACCGTTGTGCCGGGTAACAGTGTCGCCGTGGCGGCGCTACCCGAAATACCCGTCAGGGTCACATTGTATAAAACCCCAGGATTAAGCACATTGGTCCCGACGGGTATGTCACCTATTTTAACGAGACTCACAGCGGCAGCATTGTTGAACGTCCCGGCCACCACGTTTGTCCCGGAATAGGAATAAGGCAACCAGGTGCCATTTAAATAACTGATCCCCACCCCAGGAATATTGGTCGCATATATGTAGTTCGTTGAACTCCGGGTCGAATACGTTACAGGCGTATAGGTATAAGATAGTGGCCCAACACCGCACGAATAGGACACAACTGATGACGTCACAGGACCATAGATAACGGTCCCCACGGGGATATCGCGCTGTATCGTCAGCGAACCGATATTGATTTGGATGTTGGGCGAACCACTGGTAAGGGTGCAAGCCCAGGCCATGGAACTCCAAAGTGTCATCAGTAAAAGTAGGCCACCCAACAACCCGCCTATTCTTAAGTGTTTCATCACATTGTCCTATTTACACTGCCCGGTCATGGTCTGGACGCCGGTATCTGCGGCCTGTTTGGTTAATGTGTAACTCACACGGCACTGCTGTGAGGCTTCATTACCCCATTTCGCCGTCAGCGTTCCGCTGTCGTTTAGACCCGTCAGATAGACCTGCCCGCCGTCACCCACGATAAACGCCTGGGTATGCTTCTGGGCCGGGTCGGTGACCGTGGCACCAAACGGAATCGGATCGCCACCCGCACGCAGGATAGTCATCAATACACGCTGACCGACGCTGGCGCTAAAGTTCGCCCGCACCACGGCGCCACGCGTAGGCACCACATTCTGGTTATTGAGTGCGAGTTCCACGTCGTCAGGCAGCGATTGAGGATCAAGCTGGACCGGATTGCGGCGATACGGCGTGGCGTACGGCACAATCGCATAACCACGCCAGTCAGTTTTCACCCCTGGCTGGCTGCTGACGGCGATACCGCTGGCACCCGGCGCGGCTACCAGCGCAACGGTTTCATTCATCTGCTGACCGAAGGTCACACCGTTCTCGTGCACCAGAATCCCGCCCTGTACGCCATAGTTAACGCGCTGGGTATCTTTGTCATAGGCATAGCCGCCGGTGACTTCCCCGTATGTGCCGCGATAATCGGCGTTAAGGTTTCCGCTGTTGCCAGCGCCCTGGCTGCCATACCCCTCCAGGGCGCTCCAGCTCAGGTTACTGGCTTCCAGGGCGGTGCCGTTCAGGCCGACAGTCTGGGTGGTATTGCCCTTCTTGCTGGTGTTCAGGGTGTAGCTGGCCCAGGTGTTCGGCAGGAACAGGCTAAACGGCACGTTGATATTGAGGCTAAAGACCTGATCGCGGTCGTATACCCGGCCAATTTGCGTTCCGTCGGTAGTCACGGAATTCTCGTTATAGCTGTAGTTCAGGCCATAACTGACGCCGTTCCAGGAGTTGTAATAACCCGCCCCAATCGAACGCATCGTCCTGTCGCTATTCCAGTAGTTCTCACCGACCCAGCTCAGGGATAACGAACCTGCACTCCCGCCCAGCTCCTGGCTGATGGTCAGCTCGCTGCGGTTGCGTCGACGCTCTTGTAATAACAGGCTGTTATTGTTGTCGTCGCGCCAGGTGTACATCACCTCCGGCAGGCTATAGAAGCCGCTCGTGGAGTAGCGATAGCCCGCAATCGCAAAGTTGGTGCCGGTCTGGACGATGTTTTTGCTGTAGCGCACGCGCCAGGACTGACCGTTGTCTTTGCCCTGATCGTTTAAGTCAGACCAGGCCTGGGTGACATCGGTCGATATCGCCCCGAAGTCGCCGAGGTTTTTACCCACGCCGAGCGCCACCGATCGGTAGTGATCGGCCAGTTGGCTGCCCCCATAAACGGTGAACCCTTTCGGTAAGCCATAAATGAGGGTGCCCTGGGCGAAAGGCGCGTTATCGACGCTGTGGTCATAGGCGCGATATTGCCCACCGGTCAGGCTGTATTTCACGCGGCCTTCACGTTGCAGAACCGGCAGGGACGCAAATGGCACCACCATGTTTTGTTCGCTGCCGTCCGCTTCTTTTATGGTGACGTACAGATCGCCAGAGCCACCGGTCGGATACATATCATTGATTTCAAATGCGCCCGGGGACACATAGCTCTGATAAATGATATAGCCGTTCTGACGAATGATGACCTGAGCGTTGGTGCGGGCAATGCCGCGCACCACCGGGGCATAGCCTTTCTGGCTGTCCGGCAACATATCGTCGTCAGAGGCCAGCTGCGCCCCGCGAAACGGTACGCTGTCAAAGACGTCAGACGGCGAGGTGCTGTCGCCCATCACCAGCTGACTTTTCAACGAGATAATGCTGCGCGCAGCATAGGTATACACCGTATCCCACTTGTCCTGACCGTTGCTGTCGCGGCTCCAGGTGGTGTAGTTGCGCAGCCGCCAAGGGCCAAGGTTGATCCCCGGACGCAGGTTGGCATACTGGCTGTCGTTGTCTCGTCCGTTACCGCTGCGGGCGGTGTTATTCGCCCCGCTAAAGCTGTAATTGAGCAGAAAAGCCGGGATACCGTTATCCCATTGCGCTTCCGGCACGTAGCCTCGCGCGTTCTGCGAAACCGCCATTTGCGGAATACTGAGCAGCAACTGCTGGCCGCTGAAACGGAATTCAGCTTTGGCCTGGGGAATAGCCCCCAGTTTCGCGCATTTGGCGGTTTTATCCCCCAGCTCCGGGAATAATTCGGTTTTAACCCCCATCTCATTGAGCTCGGCCACGCTCAGACACGGTTGCAGGGTCTCATTACCCGATGCGTCTTTTTGCAGGCTGAATTCGACGTCGCGCGTATCCTGTAAATCGTTGTTCAGATAGATATCAACGTGATAAAAACCCGGCGGCTGGCCCGCTCCGTCCTCAAAAACGGAGAGGTCTGTCATCCCCTGGTGAGGCGCATCCACTTCCAGCAGCGCCGGGTTAAAGACATCACGCGCCAGGGCGCTGAGGGGAAAACTCCCCATCAGCACAAATTGCCCGGCGATCAAATACGCGAGCTTGCTCACTCGCGGAAAAGGCATGTATCTGCCCTTTTTTAATGTGCTATTCATCCATTAACTCCTGCCCGCAAAGCGGTTTCCTGATAAAACATCTTTTGCTTTTCAGCCGTGTTTTTCTGGAGTTCTTTCCTATTACAGAGAACCTTTGTGTTCCGGCCCAACGGCGCCGTAATCACTGATAATTTTCCAGCTCACGCTGCCGCCGCTGACGCCTGCGGGCAACGCAAATTTCGCTGTACTTTGCGGCGCGACATAGGTCACGTTTTTCACCTCTTTGCCCGCCACGCTGATTTGCATAAAGTTCATATAAAAAGGCGTCGGGTTGGTAATTAGCAGGCTATCGCCGCTGCGCTGCCAGGTGAGTTTGTCTGCCACATCTTCAGGTACGCCTTTCAGACCCGTCGGGCGGAAAATCAGCTTGATGCGGTTTTTGACCGCAATTTGCAGGGTGTTCTGGTTACTGGAAACTTCCGCAGACGGAATAGCTTTGATGTTCATCCAGTACAACGACTCCCTGTCATTGGGCAAATTACCGCCCGCGCGAACCACGCGCAGCACGTTCTGTTGCCCACCGTCGAGACGAAACAGCGGAGGCGTCACCATAAAGGGGGCTTTCTCAGCGCCACCAGTGGTGGTATTAACCCAGGACTGCACCAGATAAGACACCTTGTCCGGGTTACTGACGCTCAGTGAAGACTCCTTCTTACTCCCGTCATAAATCAGGCGTGTCCCGCCGACGACGACACCCGCCTGGGCTAAAGTTGAGGTGACCAGCAGTACAGCCAGTATTGAGCCAGTAAAAATTTTCATCTTAGTTTCCTGTCGAGGAGATAAAAAATGGCCGGCAATATCGCCGCCGGCCAGTTCACTCATTGCCTGCCACGACGGGCAGAGAATTAGTTGTAAATGACGCTGAAGTTCGCCACGGCGTTCGCAGGACCTGCGGTAACGGCGGTGGTATATGATTTATACCGCGCGGTAAACGGCAGATCGTTCATGGTGCTGCCAGACTGCAGAGGGTAAGCCGTAGACGGTTGAGCCAGAGGCACAATGCCGCTTGCATCAGAGAGCTGAATGCCTACACCTGTTGCCACACCGGAGTCCTGAGTCAACTGCAGAATGCTGTTGTCGCCAGCCACCGCCGTGCCGTCAAACTTAATGCTGGCGGTAGAAATCGTTATCGGGCAGTTGGTCAAGCGAATGTTGAAGCTCGTGGCTGCAGCGGTATCGCCGGCGCTCACGAACTCAGATTTAGCGACCTGACCCAGGTTAACCTGCAGTGGGTTAGCGACGGTGTTGATAACATCGCAACCTGCATCGATAATTTCACCGGTGAAATTAACCTGACCCGCAGCAGCGAATGCGTTAGCCGCAGACAGAACAGCAGTAGCAGCGATAGCCATAGCGATTAAATTCTTTTTCATAACGATATCCTTTATTTATATAAGTAACGCCAACGAGTTCAGGCAATACGGCGCCCATCAATTACACCAGGGTAATTGATCATTCTGTTGAACATTTCCTTGCTTCATCAATTGAGTTGTACAGTGTGGTTTTTATGAATAACAATTAGATTAATCCCTGACAGAATACTTTCAGCCTGTCAGACTGGAACGCCTGACGAAAACTGATTTGCATTCAAAATTAATCTAAGTCATCAACTACCAATTCACTGCATGAATCAATTTTCATTAAAACACGCACTAAACTCAAGGTGTTTTTTGGTGTAATTTTACACCGCAACATTTATTCACTTAATAAAAGTTCTTTACCATAATGCAGCCACTTATTAACGTCGTAAGAATGTTCTTATGCGTGCATGGAGTGATGTAAATGACTGTATATGAACAACAAAAGCATTTTTTCTCTGAGGAGAAAAACCTCAGAAATAAAAAACCCACTACTGAAATAGAAAAACTCCTTTTTCATCTCACGCCATTTTCTAACAATTTTGAAACAAAAGATCGCCAGACGATTAACTATATGGATGATGAAAAGAGAAAGTGTTTTTTGTTGCATCAAGGTAGCGTGTCGCTGTACCGCAGCGTTGACGGCATGGTGTTAAACACCGAGTCTGCACCTTTTATTTTTGGCATGAGTACGCAACTGACGGATCCGGAATATCTTTTTATCCGTACCCATGAAGTTTCCGAAGTAAGTTGGATGCCACTGGAGGTCGCCAATCAGGTTATTGCTGACAATAACCTTTGGCGATCCTTATCTCAGATGCTGATATATACCGTGACGCGGGTTTACGATCACTGCACCAAAATATCGTCACTGTCGTCCTACGATATTATTCGTTATCAACTCTATGAGTTAATGAGCGAACCCGAAGCCATTCGTCACAGCGTGACGATCGCTAACTATGTGCAAAGCCGTACATTTTTATCACGCAGCAGCATTATGAAAATCCTGGCGCAGCTCAAAACCGGAGGGTACATCACCACCGACAAAGGGTTGCTGTTGGCTATCCATAACATTCCGTTGAAGTATTGATGTACGCTCAGGCGCTCTGTTGCTAAATTTAAAGCAAGAGTTTGCAACCTGATACGTGCTGATATGAAAGAGTCTTTCCTGCAAGATATGACCACGCTGGCGGAGTCTCAGGCAACGCGTGATCTCATCGATGTGCTCACGCCATATGTCGTTTTTGAGGATGTTCCCCCCCGCACGCAATTGTACTTTTCCATTGATGGCGTGAACATGTGCTATATCCTGCAGTCTGGCCTCGTCAAAATTGGCAGAAGAACGGATGACTTTGTTATTTCATCCTTACCCACACCGAATATTATGGGCATTACCAACATGATACCGGATGCGTCGGGCCTGTTTCTTGAGACACTGAGTGTTGCGAAGATAGCGACCTTACGGTCGGAACGCGCCCATGAAATCATTGCAGATAACAATGCCTGGAAACTGTTAGTCGGCCACATCACCAAGATCACTACCAACCTTTTTAAAAACAATGTGATCATGACGGCCCCGACCTCCTACGATGTACTGAAATTTCAGCTACTGGCGTTGATGCGTGAACCCGACAACCTGCGCCAATCCACCTCTGCAGCAAAATACATACTGGAAAGAACGCGCCTGTCACGCAGCACGGTCATGAAAATGCTCGCGCAGCTGAAACAGGGCGGGTATATCGAGATGGAAGACGGCGTGCTGAAAGCCGTTTACCGTTTACCGGATAAGTATTGAGGGAAGCGACACCTTACTGCGCCACATGGATCCGCTTTTTAATATCCTTCAGGAATAGCGTGATGGTGAAGGTCATCATCACCAGCAGCGTCCATGAACCCCATTTGCCGACATGTACCGTCGCCCACGCCCCCAGCTGATTCGGATAACGCCATACGCCGAAGAAGGTGCCCATGTTTTCCGCCAGCCAGATAAAGAAGCCAATCAGCGCGAAGGCCACCAGCAGCGGCATTTTATAAGGCCGGTTGTATGGGGTGAAAATGACCGTTGAACGGGCGTACATCCCCAGTGCGACGGCGGCAATATACCCGCGATAGTCGCCGATAAAGTGATGGGTAAAGAAGTTGGCATACAGCGCCAGCGAGAGCAAAACGGCATGCAGAATCGGCGGATGATGACGAATTTTCAAATCCAGCAAACGCCAGCACTGAATGAGATAGCTGCCTACCGCCGCGTACATAAATCCGCTGAACAGCGGCACCCCGCCTATTTTGCTCCAGCCCGCTTCCGGGTAGCTCCACGAGCCAATGGCCGAGGAGGTTTTAAACAATTCGAGAGCAAAACCGAGCAGGTGAAACAGGGTGATGGCTTTGATTTCGTCCAGGCTTTCGAGCCGGGTGAAATACATGGTGAACTGGATGGCTAACGCAATAAGCAGCAGCAGATCGTAACGCGAAACGCCCATCAGGCCCGTACGCGGCACGCAGAAGATCGCCACAAAAAACAGCCCCGCGAACAAACAGGCGCGCAGTTCCTTGATGCCGAACCACAGAAACTCCAGGCCGTAGCGCCTGACGCCGGTCAGGCGAGTAGCGGGCGGGTCCATCAAAAACGGGTCGATACGATTGAGCACTTCCGTTCACTCCATGATAGAAAGCGCTCATTGTGCCATAAGCGTTATCGAAGAATAGCGATAAAGAAGACGATGAACACCACCGCACCTATCATCACCAGGAGTGATATGCCCAAGGCTTTCCAGTTGGATTCCATCAGCCCTTTTTGTTCAAGATGCCTGGCAATAAAAGGCCCCTGTAATTGCTTCATGAGAAAAGCTAAAGCGACAATCAGCGATACCGCAAACGGGGTGGCCGGTCCATCGTCCGGCATGAGCATTGCACCAAACACCCCGGCCAGAGTAGCCAGGGCCGTTAACCAGTACGTCAACCTCGCTTTATGCACTTCACCCAAGCGTTGATAATTCATACCTATCAATATTCCGCCCACCAGAACACTGCCAATAACAGCGGCAATCACTACCCCTGGCAGACTGAATAACTTATAGGCTGGAATATTGTGTTCATCAGTTCCATTTATATTTTCCAACTCTGACATATAACCCCTCAATAATTAATAATTCCATGATTTTATTAATATAAACCGCTGTGGTTTTATCATAGAAAAAGAGAATTACGAAGGACCGCAGGACAGATACACAGGCCGGTTTTACCGGCCTGTGAGAATAAAGAAACTTACCCCAGTATTTCCTTCAACACCGGACCAATCGCCTCGAACGCCTGCGGGGAGATGATGTCCACGTGGGCGCAGTTCTGGCGATAAACATCCAGTTCGTTGACCCATGGCGCCCAGGCACGGTGCGGATCCTGACCCGGCATTAGCGTTTTTTCGGCCACGAACAGCGTGGCTTTGCCATCGAACGCCACGCTGTGCGCAGTGGTCAACAGGCGCACCGCATCGGCGTAGTTGCCTTCAATCGCGCTGAACAACTCGCCTGAAGCCTGCCCCTGCTGGGCCGCCAGAAACGCCTCGCGTTCACGATTAATTTCCGCCAGCACCTCTGGATCCAGACCGTTGGCCTCTTTCTCTGACCAGTTCTGCGTTTCCGGCGGCCAGGTGTCGAGCAGGCCGAGAAACGCCACCGCTTCGCCGCGCTGACGTAATCGGGCGGCGATGCCCTGCGCCAGCGTGCCGCCGAGCGAATAACCAAACAGATAATAGGGCCCATGCGGCTGCTGTTGCAGCAGCGTCGCCAGATGATGCTCGCAAAGCTGGTCCAGATTTTCCACGCTGGCCATCGGCCCTTCCGGGCGCGGCGACTGAATGCCAGTAATCGACCAGCGCGGGCTCAGCCAGCGGGCCAGGACGCTAAACTGCCAGGCAAAACCCGACGCCGGATGGAAGCACCACAGCGTCGGCCCACTGCTTTCGCGTAACGGCAGCAGCGTTTCATAGCCCAGACGCTGGGCCTGCGCCTCGTTCACCGAGTCCAGCAGATGGCTGAGTTTGCCCACCGTGGAGGCGACCATCACCTGCCCTGGCGTGACCTGGCGAGCAAAGGTGCGGCTGAGCTGTGCCGCCAGACGCATCGCCAGCAGGGAGTGCCCCCCGAGGGCAAAGAAATCCGCATCGACATCGTGAATTTCACACCCGAGCAGGGCGCTAAACGCCTGCGCCACCGCGATTTCAGTTTTGCTTTCTACCGCGCGACCCGGCGTTTTTTGCGCCAGATCCGGCAGCGGCAAGGCTTTACGATCCAGCTTGCCGTTGGCGCTCAGCGGTAACGCGGAGAGTTGCAGCAGCGTGACCGGCACCATATGCGGCGGCAACCTGTCGCGCAGCTGTTCGAGTAAGGTATCGCGGTTCAGCGGCAGGCCGGATTCAGACACCACGTAACCCACTAACTGGCGCGCATCGCCGCCGATGGCCGTCGCCTGATTCAGCACGCAGGCATGTGCCACCGCCTGTGCCACATCCGGCAGGCTGAGCATCATGCGGTCAATCTCACCGAGTTCGATACGCTGTCCGCGAATTTTCAGCTGATCGTCGCTGCGACCCAGGTATTCGACCGCGCCATTCGCAAGCCAACGCGCCACGTCCCCGGTACGATACATCCGCTCGCCGGGGGCAAAGGGATCGGCGATAAAGCGGCTGGCGGTGAGATCAGGACGGCCCATATACCCCTGCGCCAGCTGGATGCCGGTGAGGTATAAATCCCCCGCTACGCCGAACGGCACCGGGCGCATTTGCGCGTCCAGAATGCGTAAACCGGTATTCCATACCGGGTAGCCAATCGGCACGCTGTGGCCGGTCACCGCTGCCAGTTCCGGGCCAAACGCCGGATACCAGCTGACGTCCACCGCCGCTTCCGTTGGCCCGTATAAATTGTGCAACGGCGCGCCGGTGAGCTGTTCCCATTCGCGACACAGCGCGGTCGGCAGCGCTTCGCCGCTACAGAACACCTGTTTCAGCGTGCGGCATGATGAGACATTGTCGTCGCTGAGCGATGCCACAAACGCCGCCAGCATCGATGGCACAAAATGAGTCGTGGTCACGCCAAAATCGGCGAAGAACTGCTGCAACGCCTGCGGGTCGCGGTGCGCGTCCGGCTCCGCCATCACCAGTTTTGCCCCGGCGATAAACGGCCACCAGAACTCCCACACCGACACGTCAAAACTGCACGGAGTTTTCTGCGCCACCACATCGGCGGCAGTCAGCGGATAGTGGTCCTGCATCCACAGCAGGCGGTTGACGATCGCCGTCTGGCCGACCATCACCCCTTTCGGGCGGCCGGTTGAGCCGGAGGTGAAGATGATATAGGCGGTGTGCTGTGGACGAGACAACGCCAGCGGTGCAGCGTCGTCGACCGCCAGTGGTTCTGCGTAACAGAAGGTCTCGATGCCGGGGAACCGGCTGAGCTGATCGTCAGAGGTTATCAGCAGCGAAGGCTGGGCATCTTCCAGCATCATTTGCAGGCGATCGTCCGGATAGCCGGTATCCAGCGGCAGCCAGGCCGCACCTGCTTCGACTATCCCGTGCAGCGCCAGGGTTAAAAATACCGAACGGGGAAGCGCCACCGCCACGCTGTCGCCGGGCTTCACCCCACGATCGCGCAGCACTTTCGCCAGGGCCACCACCTGTTGGCGCATCTCGCGATAGCTGAACTGTAGGCGGGCATCGGCCAGCGCCGGTGCGTCCGGCGTTTTCTCCGCCTGCGCCGCCACCAGCGCGCTGAGCGTGGTGTCCGGGAGCATCATTCCGGTGTCATTAATCTGTTCCAGGCGCTGATATTCGTCTGCCGAGACCAGGTCCACCTCGCCGCAGCGAAGTTGAGGATTGGCGGCAAACTGCGCCAGCAACGCCTGCAGACGCGCCACTTGCTGTTGCAGTTCATGTCGATCATAGCGCTGCTGATTGGCCAGCACTTCAATCGTCAGGCCCCCCTCTTCATCCGGGAACAGCGCCAGCTCCAGATCATTCACCGGCCCGGTTGCCAAAGTGTGGGTGGTGGCAAGAACGCCGTCGATATCCAGCTGATAATCGAAAACTTTGATGTTAAACACCGGGCCAAACAGCGGCTCTTCTCCTGCCGCCTTGCCTGCATCACGCACAATTTGTTCGGCGTCGTAACGCTGATGGCGGCGCATTTTCTTGAGCTGCGCCCCGAGTCGAGTCGCCAGCTCCGGCAGGGTTTCTTCCGGCGCGATCGTTACCGCCAGCGGCAGCACGTTCAGCACCGGGCCGGTGGCGGTCAGCGCCGCAGATCCCAGACGACGCATGAAGATATACCCCGCCGCGTAGTCGTTGCGCCCGCACAGACGACCAAGCCACAGCGCCGCCAGCGCCAGGGCTAAATCGGTGCGTGGGCAATTTGTTGCGGCTGAAATTTGGCGGAAGGCGTGAGGGCAGGCAGCCAGCTTCAGCCGCCAGATATCGGGGCTGGCGGCGCGGCCCGGCAACGGGGCGGCAGACAGCGAGGCCGGAGGCGGCAGCTGTTGGCGCTGTTCAGCCCAGAACGCACCGTCCCGCGTCCAGCCCTCGCTTTCACGGTAGCGCTGATACTCTTCGACCACTTCGGCAAACGGCGTGAACGGAGAGTCAGGTAAGGTTTCCTGGCGCTGTAAGGCGCGGTAAATATGGACTATCTGACGGGTAATGGCCGGGAAACTGAAGCCATCCACCAGCAAATGGTGATAACGCTGATACCAGTACCAGCGGGTATCCGCCACCCGGAGTAGCTGATGGCACACCAGCGGATTGCCGCTGTCGACGCGGGTATTTTGTGCTAGATCGGCCTGCATGATGTTCATCGCGGCGGCGTGCGGGTCAGATGCCTGCCGCAGATCGTTCACAGCCGCCACGCCCGGCGGCAGACTGTCAGCCAGGCTCTGCCACGGCTCGCCGTTCTCTTCGCCAAAGTGCATCCGCAGGGTATCCGCCTGCCCCAGGCCAAGCACGATCGCCTGCTGTAAAAGCGGGGCATCAATCTCGCCGTCGAGTTCGACGTAATGGGCCACGCTCCAGGCGTTCGGCAGAGTGGAAAGCTGTTCCGCCATCCAGATCCCCGGCTGCGCCGCGACCAGCGGTAAACGTTCAGTCATGGGGCACTCCAACAAAATGAGCAGGATTCAGAAGCGTCCAGCGGGCGGCCAGCCAGGCGTTGCAGACGTCCGCGCTTTGCGGCTCGCAGACCACCTGCCAGCCCTCTGGCAGCGCACACTGCTGCGGCCAGAGGCTGTACTGCTGCTGCGCATTTTGCAGTATATAAAACTGCCCTTGCGCATCATCGAAAGGGTTACTGATTTGCATACCAAACTCCTGTCGTAAAGTGCGCGTTATGCGTCGAGCAGCGGCTGCCAGAGCGCTGTCAGCCCTGCCGTCAGCCCGCCGCGCCAGCACAGCGCATCGTGTCCGCCGTCAACCTGACGCCAGAAAACCGGCTGCTGGTGCTTGTCTAATTGTTGTAAGAGTGCCTGATTGGCCTCGAAGATAATCGGCTCGCGCCGCCCGGCTTCCAGCCAGATGCGCAGGCCGTGCGGCGAAAATTCACCGCGAGAAAGTTTTGCCGGGATAACGCCCCCGTGACGATCGCCGCGCGTCGGCCACCAGTAGGATCCGGACTGACTCAGCACACAGCCAAACCGCTGCGGAAAACGTAGTCCGGCAAACATCGCCGCCAGCCCGCCAAAGCTCTGGCCTGCGACAAGGGTGCGCCCAGGGTGTTCGCTGTGCGGGGCGAGGCGCTGGATCTGCGGCAGCAATTCGGTCTGTAACGCCTGCCAGAAATCGGTATTGCAGGGCAATTCTGCGCTGCGATGAACGGTGTCGATGGCATCGATTAAGACGTAGACCGCCGGGGGAAGCTGGCCTTCGCGGGTCAGGCGCGCCAGCGGCGACCAGACCGGCATACTTTCGGCCCAGAACTGCCCATCCAACAGCAACGCCAGTGGGCGATCGGGCGAGGCATTGTCTCCGGGGGTGTAAATCCACACCCGGCGGACATTACCCAGGCGCTGACTGCGCCAGTCAATGCACAGCGGCGGGTTGTACGGCACCTCAGGCAGATCCCAGCCGGGCTGAAGCGGCGCATCGGGGAGTGAAAGTGCCGACACCGCATGCCCGCGCCCGCCGCGCCAGCTATGGCGATTGAGCGGATCGGCTATCGCCAGCGGGAGCAGCTTTCGCCAGCCTTCGCGCAGCAGCTGCCTGTCCGGGGCGTCACCGTTAAACAGCGCCGGGGAAAAATCATCGTCACGTTCACAGGGAATAAAACAGTAGCTGCCGCGCCAGCTGGCGGGCAACCGGGTTTGCCACTGCCAGACGTCGGTGCCAGGCAGACGGGACAGCGTCTGCGGCACCGCGTTCTGGTGGTGATCGGTCACGCCGGTGATGTAAATCCACACCCGTTTTATCGCCGAGTGGGACTCGCTTCCTGCCGGATCGCGCCAGTAAAAGGTGACGTGGCACAACGCCCCTTCCCTTCGCCACTGCGGGCCGTCAATGCGTTGCCACCAGGCTGCACTCCCTGTCGTTACCGTCTCCGCCACGTTAACCCCGCCCTGTATGTGGAATTTTTTGTTACACCCCAAAAATTATTGATAATATTATTGATAACTATTTGCATTTGCAATAGCGTATTGGCGCGCGATTAAGAACATTTACAGCCTCTAAATAATTCGAGTTGCAGGAAGGCGGCGACGCAGCGAATCCCCAGGAGCTTACATAAGTAAGTGACTGGGGTGAGCGAGGAAAGCCAACGCCCCTGCGGCGCGAAGTATGACGAGGCTTTTATCAATACAGCAGGACGTTGGCTAATGAACAACAAACTCAAATCCCTGGCCTTACTGGTCAATCTGGGTATTTACGGGGTGGCATTCCCTCTGCACGCAGAAGAGACCGAAAAGGCGACGACGGCAGAGACGGGCGAAACCATGGTCGTCACCGCCGCTCAGCAAAACTTGCAGGCACCGGGCGTGTCTACCATCACCGCCGATGAAATTCGTAAACGCCCTCCGGCCCGTGATGTCTCCGAAATTATCCGTACCATGCCCGGCGTGAACCTGACCGGGAACTCCACCAGCGGTCAGCGCGGCAACAACCGCCAGATTGATATTCGTGGTATGGGCCCGGAAAACACCCTGATCCTGATTGACGGTAAACCGGTAACCAGCCGGAACTCGGTGCGTCTGGGCTGGCGCGGCGAGCGTGACACCCGGGGCGATACCAGTTGGGTGCCGCCAGAGATGATTGAGCGTATTGAAGTGATTCGCGGCCCGGCGGCGGCGCGTTACGGTAACGGCGCGGCGGGCGGAGTGGTGAACATCATCACCAAAAAAGGCAGCGACGCGTGGCACGGTTCCTGGGATACCTATATGAACCTGCCGGAACATAAAGACGAAGGCTCAACCAAGCGCACCAACTTCAGCCTCTCTGGCCCGATGGGCGGTGATTTCAGCTTCCGTCTGTACGGTAACCTCGACAAAACGCAGGCCGACGCCTGGGACATCAACCAGGGTCATCAGTCAGAGCGTACCGGCATTTATCAGAACACCCTGCCCGCCGGACGGGAAGGCGTGGAAAACAAAGACATTAACGGCGTGATGCGCTGGGACTTCGCCCCGATGCAGTCCCTGGAGCTGGAGGCGGGCTACAGCCGTCAGAACAACCTGTACGCCGGGGATACCCAAAACACCAACACCAATGCGTTCGTTAAAGAGAACTACGGCAAAGAGACCAACCGTCTGTATCGCCAGAACTACTCCCTGACCTGGAACGGCGGCTGGGATAACGGCATCACCTCCAGCACCTGGGCGCAGTATGAGCACACCCGTAACTCGCGTAAAGGCGAAGGCCTGGCGGGCGGCACCGAAGGGATTTTCAACTCCAATCAGTTTGTGGATATCGACCTGTCCGACGTGCTGCTGCACAGCGAAATCAACCTCCCGGTCGATTTCGTCTTCAACCAGACGCTGACGCTGGGCACCGAGTGGAACCAGCAGAAAATGAAGGATATGGGCTCGAATACCCAGACCTTTATGGGCGGCCCGATCCCGGGGGTGAGCAGCACCAACCGCAGCCCGTATTCGCAGGCAGAAATCTTCTCCCTGTTCGCGGAAGACAATATTGAAGTCACCGACAGCACCATGCTGACTCCGGCGCTGCGCTTCGATCACCACAGCATCGTCGGCGATAACTGGAGCCCGTCGCTGAACCTGTCGCAGGGTCTGTGGGATGATTTCACCCTGAAAATGGGCATCGCCCGCGCCTATAAAGCGCCGAGCCTGTATCAGACCAACCCGAACTACATTCTCTACAGCAAAGGCCAGGGCTGCTACGCCAGCACCAGCGGCTGCTACCTGCAAGGGAATGAGGACCTGAAAGCCGAAACCAGCATCAACAAAGAAGTGGGCCTCGAGTTCAAACGCGACGGCTGGCTGGCGGGGGCAACCTGGTTCCGCAACGATTACCGCAATAAGATTGAAGCGGGCTATTCGCCGGTGTACACCAACGGCAGCGGCACCGATCTGTATCAGTGGGAAAACGTGCCGAAAGCGGTGGTTGAAGGTCTGGAAGGAACGTTGAATGTGCCAGTGACCGAGGCCATCAACTGGACTAACAACATCACCTACATGCTGCAAAGTAAAAACAAAGAGACCGGCGATCGCCTGTCGATCATCCCGGAATACACCCTCAACTCGACCCTGAGCTGGCAGGTGTATCAGGACTTCTCCGTGCAGTCGACCTTCACCTGGTACGGCAAGCAGCAGCCGAAGAAGTACAACTATAAAGGCCAACCGGCGACCGGCAGCGAGCTGAACGAAGTTAGCCCGTATAGCATTGTCGGCCTGAGCGGCACCTGGGATGCCAATAAATACGTCAGCCTGACCGCGGGGATCGACAACCTGTTCGATAAACGCCATTGGCGCGCGGGCAACGCCCAGACCACCGGCGGCGCGACGGGCTATATGTACGGCGCAGGCGCCGAGACCTATAACGAGTCTGGCCGAACCTACTACATGAGCGTGAACACGCACTTCTAAGCATGAGGCCAACCCCTCTCCCGCCGGAGAGGGGTATCACCATGAACATCCAGCCCAGCACCTTTTCCCTCGGCGGTCTGACGCTTCACCGCATTGATTTCGACCCCGCCAGCTTCACCGATGCCGATATCTTGTGGCTGCCCCATCACGCCAAACTTCAGCCCGCAGGCAATAAACGTAAAGCGGAACATCTCGCCGGTCGTCTGGCGGCGTTTCATGCCCTACAGCTGCACAACCTCCGTCACATCCCGGATATCGGCGACAGCCGACAACCGCTCTGGCCGCAGGATGTTTACGGCAGCATCAGCCACAGCGGCACCACCGCGCTGGCCGTGGTGGCAAAACATCCTGTTGGGGTGGATCTGGAGTCTATTTTCACGCCAGAAATGGCAAATGAGGTTGTCGGAAGCGTTGTCACCCCCGACGAGCGCCGCGTGTTGGAAGCCAGAGGCCTGCCCTTTGAGCTAGCGTTGACCCTGGCATTTAGCGCGAAAGAGAGCCTGTATAAGGCCTACAGTTTTGCGGCCAGCGAACTGCCGGGGTTTAACGGGGCACAGGTTATCGCCCTCAACGCCGGGCGGATAACGCTCCGTCTGGCCGAGGCATTTTCTCCAGCCCTGGCGGGGAAAATGTGTCAGGTTCACTGGCGGCAAGACGACCGCCAGGTCATCACCCTACTCTCTAAAACGCTCCAGTCGGCGTAGCTGCTGCCCATTAGCGTCAAAATTACGCTCCGCCAGCCAGGCCTGCAACGTGGCGTCAATCTCGGGCCATTCACCGTCGATAATTGACAGCACGTCGCTGTCCCGGCTTCGGCCTTTACAGTGCATTTCTGTCTCCTATACTGACAAAAAAACGTCAGGACATCGCCATGCCGCTACCCGATTTTCATGTTTCCGAACCCTACACTCTCGGCATTGAACTGGAATTGCAGGTCGTCAATCCGCCAGGGTTCGACCTCAGTCAGGACTCTTCCGCGCTGATTGCCCTGATTGGCGAGTCGGTCAGCGGCGGGGAGGTCAAACACGATATCACCGAAAGTATGCTGGAGATTGCCACCGGGGTGTGTCACGACATCCACCAGGCCAGCAGCCAGTTTTCGGCCATTCGCCAGGCGGTGCTGGAAGCCGCCTCGCACCAGCATGTGCAAATCTGCGGCGGGGGCACCCACCCGTTTCAGAAATGGCAGCGCCAGGAGGTGTGCGATAACGAGCGCTATCTGCGGACCCTGGAGCAATTCGGTTATCTCATTCAGCAGGCGACGGTGTTTGGCCAGCATGTTCACGTCGGCTGTACCAATGGGGACGACGCGATTTATCTGCTGCACGGGCTGTCCCGCTATGTGCCGCATCTGATTGCGCTCAACGCCGCCTCCCCCTATTTGCAGGGCGCGGACAGCAAATTTGCCTCATCACGCCTGAACGTGTTTTCCGCCTTCCCCGATATGGGGCCGATGCCGTGGGTCACTAACTGGTCAGAATTTGAAGGGCTGTTCCGTCGCCTGAGCTATACCGACACCGTCGACAGCATTAAGGACATCCACTGGGATATTCGCCCCAGCCCGCGTTTTGGCACGGTGGAAGTGCGGGTGATGGATACGCCGTTGACCCTGGCGCAGGCGGTGAATATCGCCGGGCTGATTCAGGCCATCGCCAGCTGGCTGCTGGAAACCCGGCCATTTAAGCATCAGGAGCGCGATTATCTGTTGTATAAATTCAACCGCTTCCAGGCCTGCCGCTATGGGCTGGCGGGCGTGCTGACCGACGTTCACACCGGGGAGCAATGCACGATTGCCGACGACCTTCAGCGCCTGCTGGAGACCGTTGCCCCGTGGGCGGAAACGCTACAGGCCAGCAGCGCCATTGATGCGCTGGCCCGCCAGGTGAAACAAGGCCACAGCGAAGCCGACCGGATGCGTGAGTTCATCGCCGATGGCGGGTCGCTGATTACGTTGGTTGAAAAACATTGTGAGATTTGGGCGGCGTGAGGCACAAGCGCGCCGGGAGGGTTGCTGCCCGGCGACGTTTCCCGGACAATGTCTTTTTTAACTGCCGATTAACACCACCATGAAGCATCCGCTTGAATCCCTGATAACCGCTGGCGGCATTTTGCTGATGGCATTTCTGTCCTGCCTGCTGCTGCCCGCCCCTTCCCTGGGGCTGACATTGGCGCAAAAATTGATGACCGTATTCCATCTGATGGATCTCAACCAGCTGTATACCATCCTGTTTTGCATCTGGTTTCTGCTGCTGGGCGCGGTGGAATTTTTGCTGCTGCGCTTTATCTGGCGGCGCTGGTTTTCATTGGCGGACTAAGCCGGTGAAATCACGCATGCCGTCCACCAGCGCTTCGCACCACGCGGCATAATCATGGCCGCTTGACGACGAATGGAAGCTGACGCGATACCCTTTTTCGCGTAGCACCTGCTCAAATGCCCGCGTGTTGGGGTAATTCCCACCGCCCGGCCCGCGGGTTTCAAAAATGCCTGCCTGCAACCAGAAACGCACCGGATAGCGCGGGGCCTGCTGATACTCGCGCGTCAACCAGCCCGGCGCTTCACCTTTTGGTGCCCACCAGTAGGAACCCGACAAACTCAGCACGTTGCCAAACAGACGCGGATAGCGCAGTGCGACCCACGCGGACGCCAGCCCGCCATAGCTCGATCCCGCCAGCACCGTTTTCTGTCGCTGCATATTCAGCCCCTGACGATGCAGCCACGGCAGCAGTTCATGAGCCATAAAATCGGCAAAGTGCGGATTGGGCGGCAGTTCGGCGCTGCGTCTGGCGTGATCCAGGGCATCAATAAACACCACGTTAATCGGCGGCAGCACGTGACGCGCAATCAGGTCGTCCAGCACGTTGGCAACGTGATAATCGTCCTGATACTCCTTGCCATCGAACAGCAGCAGCGTCCAGCGTGCGGGCTGCGGCACGCGTGGGCGATAGATTTTGATTTCGCGGGTGTTGCCGAGAAAATCACTGTCCAGTTGATGACGGGTCAACTGACCATAACGGATCGGCTTGTTCATGCGGCTTAACGTGCAGTAACGGGCAGGATCCAGCGCCAGCAGTGAATAGCGCTTCCTGCGATCGTCGCCGGGGTGCTGAGTCTCTGGATTAAGCGGATCGGCCTGGCCGCTGAGCATTATTGCCCGCTGCTGCTCGCGCGCAGAGCCGTTCACCCACGGCACGTCGGGGGCCAGTTTGTACTGCATCAGGGTATCAGCGGGCACCACATAGCTGCGAAACCAGACGTCAGACCCTGCCAGGCGGAACAGCGGATCCTGTTCTCCGGCCGGGGAGCCAATCAGATAAACGTTCTTCTGCGCGCCGCGCCACAGAAAGGTCACGCGCTTATGATGGCTGTCGAACGGTTCCACCAGCGGCGTGCCTTCCTGCTGACGGGCCTGCCAGAAAGCATCCGTGGTGGCACCGCTGGCAAGCTGTGTCGCGAGCTGTTGCAGTACCGGACTGGCAGGTTCGAGGGTGCTAACGCTGATATCAAATTTTGCCTTTTGCGTTTCCTGGACTGCGGGAGAGTCGCTGGCAACCGCCGCGGTGGAGATCGTGCTCAGGCCAAGTAACAGACCACTCCATGCCATCTTCATTGCGCTTACATTCCTGTAGAAATGGGCTAACAACGTTAATGCAAATGGGAATGGTTTTCAATATCACTTTATAGCGAGATAATTCTTTTCAGAGTTGGGATAAAAGAACCATCTGTGTTGCTTCATTTTTTATGACCCTCGATGGTGTAAAACCTGAGCATCCGGCCTCACCACTCGCCGTAAGGGTAGGTTTTACCTTTGATAACCTCTTTTGTCTCATCAGAATATCCATCCGGGATCGAATAGTCGAAACTCGCCAAAGTGCTCCCCTTACAGCCATCCAACTTATCACCGGACAACGTGGTGATTTTTTTAGGTTCCACCGGAACACTACCCTTACCCCCTACGGTATTTTGTAACCAGACTCTGACCTTTCCTCCTGGCGCCAGACCAAACAACAGGGTGTCGTACCAGGCTTTATCGCCATAGCGATCAACACCGGTAGAAATACGCATCTTGTTCCGTAGTGACTCCGGAAAGGAAATGCGCGTTTCATACGTTTTTTTATCGATTATTGAATCCCAGCAAAACAGCATCGCAACCGGGGGATGCCGGGCTTTATTAAATTGCGCATGCCGTCTGACCTTGTTACTCCATGTGCCTACCGTCACCCAGCTGTCTTCCGTGCTGTCGAGGGTTCTGTACGAATAGAGAACGTTTTTGTCATCAATAATGCCGACATAAGTCACTCTTGCAGGAAGAGCTTTCGGGGTAAAAAACGCAAACTCCCATCTCCCATGAGGCATCTCACCGGTATCCTCCGGCGTAACGGTTTCAGACGAATGGCAGCCGGAGAGAAACAGCAGGAGAGCGAGATAAATCGGCTTGCCGCATTTCATTTTTTATTACCATTCATGTTGTAGATTGTCCGCTGCCAGTTTTCATCTGGTCGATTGACAAAGCCTATTGTCTCTGAGGCTGAAGCCCCTCCATAAATGCGCATATTTTTATCAAACGTGATGCTGTTCCAGTTAGCTGAGCAGTGGATATAATTCTGTGCAAGAAGATCAATTTCCGCTGAAGTAAAGGAATCGAAAGTTCTCCCTGAGCGAACTGAAGTCGCTGATGAAACTGCCTTTTTAACTAAGGGGTTTAGCTCAGATGGAAAGAGGAGTTCCTTGTATTCATTATTTATTGGCTTAAACACCACACCCGCCTCCTGCGCCGCATCGATCATCACCCGCAGCACCACTTTGGACCAGTCGTTCTTCACCAGCCTCTGCTTCATGGTCAGCGCTGCAAAGGCCCGTTTTTGCATGCCCTCTGTGCGATGGGCTGGCATTCGCTCATCTTCCCAGACGTCTGCGCTGATGGCATTGGTGCGGATAATCGGGGCTATCACCGAGGAAGACTCCAGTACCGGCAACTGCCCAAAAGCGCGCCGGTAAACCCGCGTCATCTGAGGCGGCGTTTTCAGTGGCACCGTTTCGGCTTCCGGGCGAGTCAGGTAGATATTTTCACGCGTAACGGGCAAATAACCACCGCCGATATCGGAGTGCGCACCGGGCAGCGCCAGTTCCGGCCAGGCAGGCTTGACGCTGTTCAGGGCGAAATTAAAGCGGCATTCATTTTGCGCCGTAATATGAAATACCTTCTCCGCCACGCCTGGGCGCAACACGATATTGACCTCTCCGGTATTCGCCGCGTGGGGATTCAGGCCGTTTTGCGGCGTGCCGATGGCGGCGACGGTATCAAAAATGCCGATAAAGCGGGTATGACCCGTAGGAGAGCCGACATAATTGACCTCTCCCATTCCGTAGCTTATGGCATTGGCAATCGCTCTGTCTTTTGACTGAATACGGTTGGCAAAGTGGCGTGCAGCGGCAGCGCCACGACTAAAACCGAAGATATCAAACCTGAGCTCGGTTACCTTGAGCGAGGGCACGGACGTAAATTCGTTAGCGTCATCGAAGAATTTTTTTAAGACTCCCGTAATCCGCTTCACCGCTACGTCAGTCTTCGCCATCACGCCTGTGTCTGCGACGCCCAAGGTCAGTCCAATCAGGCCTTCCGGCTTCAGTGCCGATCCCCTCTACATAAATCGCCGCCTGGGCCTGCCCGGACTCAATAGATATGTCCGTTTTATACAACGTATTTAGCCAGTGAATATTCGTATAGCCACCGATATAGCTGGTGGCTCCGGTACCTGACACGCCCATTTTTTCCTGAGCCGTTCGGGCCAAAATACTTTCTGAATCGGGGTCAGAGAGATAGTAGTGGGCGGCGGTACAGGCCGTCAGCATATTCTGCGTATTGACCGCGTTATTACCGGTTCCATCAAAAAAAACACCCAGGGTCAGGATAATATTATGCGTGGCTGGCTGGTGTTTTTCATTCGCTAGAAATAGTTGATTGTCGTTATCCGGCAGGATCAGGTTACTGAATTCTGTATTGGCGATAAGATGTTTACAGCGAATATATTCATAACTCACAGCAATACTTTCACTGTCGAGAATATCAGAAACCATAACCGTCATAATATCCTGAATAGCCGCCCCGCGAAGTTCTATCTGATAATATTTCTCCTGCCGTCCATAGTGATTAGTGCGATAAAAATCAAAGCTTAGCTGCAAGTTTTCATTTTCATTAATCGCAGTAACCAGCAGAGCGGTACTTTTGTCTATCGGCTTCGTGAAGCGCAGTCCATGATGGTTAACGCCGTTTGATGTGTTCGAGCTATGGGTAGAAAGCTGATAAACCAGGATCTCATTGGTGTGATGATGCTGAAATCGATTACCAATGGAATCGAATGTCCCACAACCGGAGGAAATGTCCCCCTGACGATCGCCTTTCATTCTTAAATAAACAACATTGCTCATACCATGACGTCCTGTCTCTGGATAAGTTCATATCCAAGCGAATAATTTATTGTTACCAGTGTACGTTTTCGTCAGGATGAATAGTGTCTGCTCGATCATATATTTTTTAACAAAAAACGGAGCTCAAGAAATATGCATTACGTTTGAGCACAGCATAAAAAACTGCACCTTACTCAGTTGGGTTTCAACCTTTGGGGTGCAGTCAATTTTGCAGGCGATGCTGAGCGCACTAATGCGCGCGGCTCTGATTTTCTTTGCGCCACGCACCGGGCGGTTGTTTAAAGGTGCGGGTAAAAACGCGGGTAAACGTTTGTTGCGAGTCAAAGCCGTACTTCAGGCAAATGTCATACACCTTTTGATCGGTCGCGCGTAAATCCTCCGCCGCCAACCGCAGCTTACGCTCGCGGATATAGCGCCCGAGACTTTCCCCCTTCTGCTGTAAAAACAGACGCTGCAGATGCCATTTTGAATACCCCGCGTGGCGGGCGACGTCGTCAATGCGCAGCGGCTGGTGCAGGTTGTCGTCAATCCACTCGACGATGGTGTCAATAACCTGAGCGGAAATCGTCATACCTTCCTCCCCTCTTCATAACGCAATGGTGGTCATTCCCACCAGGCATGGAATTGTTGTTCACGATTGGCGACCCAAACAGGCTCACCCTGAACCGGCGTTAACAGGCGATAATTTTTACCTGTGCTGGCTTTTGCCAACTGTTTGTATGGGTCATCCCAGGTGTGCTTTGCCAATACAAAGCGTCCGGAGTGGCCCGGCAATACCGCACGGGCGTTGAGATCAACCGCCGCCTGAGCGGTCTCTTCCGGTAGCATATGGATGTACTTCCAGTCCTGGTCGTACTGACCGTTCTCCATAATGGCTAAATCGACATGACCGAACTGTTCGCCAATGGCTTTGAAATGCGGGCCATAGCCGCTGTCCCCGCTGTAGTAAATGTTCTTCTCCGGCGTGACAAACATGAAACTGCCCCACAGGGTCTGATTACGCTTCAGCCCACGGCCTGAAAAATGCCGGGCGGGAAGGACGTGGACGGTCAGTTCGTCGCTGATGTTGACCTGCTGCTGCCAGTCGGCTTCGGTGATTATCCCGCCGTCCATTCCCCAATAACGCAGGTGTGAACCGACACCGAGCGGGGTGACCACCCGTTTGATCTTCGGCATCAGCCCTTTGATGGTGGCGTAATCCAGGTGATCGTAATGATCGTGAGAGATGACCAGCAGGTCGATGTCCGGCATGGTCTCAGCCCGCCACGGGTACTCCCCTTCAAACGCTTTGTTGAGAAAAGAGAACGGCGCGGCGTAGTTGCTGAATACCGGGTCAATCAGAATGCGTTTTCCAGCGAGCTGTAAATACCATGACGAATGGCCCAGCCAAATCATCACGTCCTGCTGCAACGCCAAAGTGGCGAGATCGGTTTTCACCATCGGTAAAGGCTGTGCCGGACGCGCATTGGGGCGCTTCGTCGTCAGGAACTCCCACATTGCAACGGGCATACTTTTTTGCCCCGAATAGCTCGGAGTGGGCTGCTGATTATGAAACTGACCGTCGTGATACTGGGCGGAGGTTTCCACAGCATTGAGCTGCTCGCCCTGCGGCGCCTTGCCAAAACCGGCATTCAACACGAACGGTAAACTCGCTGCACTGGCAATTAACATGATGACAACCACACTTAAAAGAAGACGCTGCATATCCTGGCCGAAGACACGCTCCATCCGGCTGGAGACAATGTTGAAGGAAACTTGATTATGAGTGAGTAAGCACTCATTATAGAAAGAGAGCGAAAGTCGTCAAGGCGATTTTCAATTTTTGACATTCAACGTTGAAGTGCGGCTATCGGCGTGATTCAATCGCTGTCTTTTACAGCCCGAGAGGTAAAGTGTAGTGGCTCGTCCGAAGAGTGAAGACAAGAAGCAGGCATTACTGGAGGCCGCAACGGCTGCCATTGCTCAGCAAGGCATCGCGGCGTCTACGGCACTGATCGCCCGTAATGCAGGCGTCGCAGAAGGCACGCTGTTTCGCTATTTCGCCACCAAGGATGACCTGCTTAATGCGCTTTACCTGCATCTGAAAAGCTCGCTGTGTGAGACCATGCTGGCGGGCATTAACGATGCCGTGACGCCGAAAGACTTTACGCGCTGCATCTGGAACAGCTATATCTCCTGGGGAGTGCGCAATCCCGTCGGTCATAAAGCCATTCGTCGCATGACGGTCAGCGAAAAAATCACCGCAGAAACCAAACAGCAGGTGAACGATATGTTCCCGGAACTGCACAAACTGTGTCAGCGTTCGGTGCGCCAGATTTTCCTCTCCAGCGCCTTTCAAGCCTTTGGCGACGCCCTGTTTTTATCACTGGCCGAAACCACTATCGAGTTCGCCAGCCATGAGCCCGCGCGAGCCCAGGAGCTGACCGCGCTTGGCTTTGAAGCCATGTGGCTGGCACTGGCAGAAGAGAGTGCGGCATGAACGGCGAGGCGTTAGTCAAACACGCGCACCAGTTTGCCCTGGAGCTGCCGTTCACCGAACAGACCTGGCCCTTTGGCCCGGAATACGACGTTTATCGGGTAGGCGGCAAGATCTTTATGATAGCCACCACTCTGCGCGGCAAACCGCTTATCAATCTCAAAGCCGACCCGCAAAAAGCCCTGCTGCACCGGGAAATCTATAAAAGCATCAAGCCGGGTTATCACATGAACAAAAAGCACTGGATAACGGTCTACGGCGGGGATGACATCAGCCCGGACCTGGTTGAAGATTTAATTACCGACTCTTGGCACAAGGTGGTCGATAATCTGCCCAAACGCGACCAAAAGCGCTTACGCCCGGAGTGATTTTCTGGCGAAAACGACAAGTGTTATCGCATTTACCCCCTTATCAATTGTCTCCTCTCCCTGTACTCTGCTCCCATCGAACCGGCCCTAAGGGGCTGTAATCCTTAATGGGGAGTTACCATGGACATCATTTCTGTTGCTTTAAAACGTCATTCAACCAAAGCTTTTGATGCCAGCGCGAAGCTGAGCGCTGAGCAGGCCGAAAACCTGAAAACCCTGCTGCAGTTCAGCCCTTCCAGCACCAACTCCCAGCCGTGGCACTTCATCGTAGCCAGCACCGAAGAAGGCAAAGCGCGGGTCGCGAAATCGGCTGCCGGTGGCTTCGTGTTCAACGAACGCAAAATGCTCGATGCGTCCCACGTGGTGGTGTTCTGCGCTAAAACGGCGATGGACGATGCCTGGCTGGAAAAAGTGGTCGATCAGGAAGACGCCGATGGCCGTTTTGCCACGCCTGAAGCGAAAGCGGGCAACCACAAGGGCCGAACCTTCTTTGCCGATCTGCACCGTAAAGAGCTGAAAGATGACGCCCACTGGATGCAGAAACAGGTGTACCTGAACGTGGGTAACTTCCTGCTCGGCGTCGCCGCTATGGGCCTCGATGCCGTGCCTATCGAAGGATTTGACGCAGCGGTGATGGACCAGGAGTTCGGTCTCACCGAGAAAGGATTCACCAGCGTGGTGGTGGTGGCCGTCGGTCGTCACAGCGTGGAAGATTTCAACGCAGCGCTGCCGAAATCGCGTCTGCCACAAAGCACCACCATGACCGAGATTTAAGGGATTTACCCGGTGATCGGACGATGACCGGGTAACATTCATCTCTTTGCTTGATAGCCGGACGGGTTAGCGCTGCTTATCGAGCCATTCCAGCGCGTGTTCACCGGCCTCATCGACGGGTAAATACACCAGCAGGCGCGAGCCGTTGCGCGGTGCGGAATACCAGTACATCTGCTGGAGACTGAACGCCCCAAGCGCAGGATGGTTAAACATCTTGATCTGATTCTCGACCCCGCGTACATCGTAGCGCTGATGCCACAGGGCTTCGAACTCCGCCGAGGCGGCAAAGAAACGCGCCAGCTTATTTTCCCACTCGGCTTCCCCGCGATGATCGGCCATCGCCGCACGGAAATAGGCCACGAACGTTGGCAGCACGTCCGGATTCGCCAGGCGGCTGCGCCAGTTTTCATTGGTCAGATAGAGATAAATGCAGTTCCGGTCTTCTTCGGCCATCGCCGCGAAATCGACGCCCATCAGGCGGCAAAAGCTGTCATTCCACGCCACGATATCAAAACTGGGTTTCTGGATGCTGGCGGGCTGCGGCATCAGGCTGTCGAGCAACCGACGGGTGCCGGGGCTGATGCCCTCACACTGCGGGACCTGCAACGACTCCAGCGGTGGCAGCCCGGCGAGCACAAACAGGTGCCGGGTTTCCAGCGGGCTGCACTGTAACGCCTGCGCCACCGCCTGCATCACCAGCGCCGAGGGATTGACCTCCCTGCCCTGCTCCAGCCACGTATACCAGGTCACCCCCACGTCGGCCAGCATCGCCACTTCTTCGCGCCTCAGGCCCGGCGTGCGCCGTCTGCCGCTGCGCGGGAGGCCGAGCCGCTGCGGATCAAGGCTTTCCCGACGCGCACGCAGGAAAGCGCCGAGCTGTTTGCGGTTATCATCATGGCGCGTCGGAACGGCCTCAAGCGGTGCGATGAGTGACATGTCACCTCCAGCAGGGTAGTGCCAGTACCAGTATAAGCAGGAACTGGTACCCGGTTATTCATTCAGCGATGCTACGTCCGATCCCTGAATGACGCAATGGAGAACCCCATGAATTCGTCTGCTGTTTCACCCGGTCGTGCCGGGCTGCTGCTGCTCCTAACCGGGCAGATGCTGCCGCTGATAGATACCTCCATTACTAACGTAGCGCTGGATTCCATCACCCGCTCGTTGCACACCAGCCCGACGCAGCTGGAACTGATTGTCGCCCTTTACGGTGTGGCCTTTGCCGTGTGTCTGGCGATGGGCAGTAAGCTTGGCGATAACCACGGTCGTCGGCGACTGTTTATGTATGGCGTGGCGCTGTTTGGCGTGGCGTCATTGCTGTGTGGCATGGCGAACTCGATTCACGCCCTGCTGGCCGCGCGAACGTTGCAGGGCGCAGGTGCGGCGCTGATCGTCCCGCAAATTCTCGCCACCCTGCATGTGACCCTCAAAGGCACCGCCCACGCCCGGGCAATCAGTTTGTACGGCGGGATCGGCGGGATTGCCTTTATCGTCGGGCAGATGGGCGGCGGCTGGCTGGTGTCGGCGGATTTCGCCGGACTCGGCTGGCGCAACGCTTTTTTCATCAACGTGCCTATCTGCCTGCTGGTATTGGCCTTTAGCCATCGCTACGTGCCAGAAACCCGGAGCGACACTCCGTCCGGCATTGACTGGCCGGGCACGTTTTATCTGGCGGCGATCCTCTGCTGCCTGCTGTTCCCGATGGCATTGGGTATGGAGCTGCACTGGCCGTGGGCGCTGAAACTGATGCTGCTGGCGATTATCCCGCTGGCATGGCTGATGCGGGCCAGCGCACGGGCGAAAGAGCGGCGCGGACAAACGCCGTTGCTGCCGCCGCGGCTGTTAAAACTGCCGAGTATTCGCTTCGGTCTCCTGATAGCCCTGCTGTTCTTTACCGCCTGGTCTGGCTTTATGTTCTGCATGGCGCTGACCATGCAGTCGGGGCTCGGCATGGCGCCCTGGCAGTCGGGTAACAGCTTTATCGCGCTCGGCATCGCCTATTTTGTCTCGGCGCTGTACGCCCCGAAACTGATCGCCCGCTATAGCATGGGCCGCATCCTGCTGATTGGCCTGACGGTGCAAATCAGCGGCCTGCTGTTGTTGATGCTGACCTTCTGGTACTTCGGGATGCGCACTCATGCGCTAACCCTGGCCCCGGCCACCGCGCTGGTCGGCTACGGTCAGGCGCTGATCGTGAACAGCTTCTACCGGATTGGGATGCGCGATATTGACGCCCGGGATGCAGGAGCAGGCAGCGCCATTCTCAGCACCTTGCAACAATCGACGCTGGGGCTGGGGCCTGCGGTGTTGGGTAGCGTGTTTCTGGCTCTGGCCTCGCAGGGAGATTACACCGCAGCAATCGTCGGTTTTCTCGGGCTTGAGGTTATCCTGATGCTGATCCTCGCAGCGACGGTGCTGAGCTATCGGCGGCATTTAGGTCGCTGCCCAATGCCGTCGTAAAGATCCCTGCTAATTTGCATCTGAATCCATCAGCGGTCATCATGAGCGCTGATAAAGAGGAGATGTTATGCAGGAAATTATATTAGCCCTCAGACAGTGGGGCCTTGAAATCAATCACACCACAACGTTGATTATTATTTTCGCCATTATTTTTCTGAGCGCCATTATTCTGCACGTGATATTGCATCGGCTGGTGCTGCGCGCGTTTGAAAAGCGCGCCCAGGCCAGCCAGCATTTCTGGCTACAGGTGATCACCCAGAATAAATTATTTCATCGGGTGGCATTCACTATTCAGGGGATTGTGGTGCAGGTACAGGCCGCGCTGTGGCTGCAAAAAGGCAGCGACGCGTCCACCATACTGATTAACTGTGCCCAACTGTGGGTGATGCTCTATTCGCTGCTGGCGTTCTTCTCGCTGCTCGACGTGCTGCTGAACCTGTCGCAGAAATTCACCTTCTCCTCACAGCTGCCGCTGAAGGGCATCTTCCAGGGCGTGAAGCTGGTGAGCGCCATTCTGGTCGGTATTCTGATTATTTCGCTGTTGCTGGGACAGTCTCCGGCGATCCTCATCAGCGGTCTGGGCGCGATGGCGGCGGTCTTGATGCTGGTGTTTAAAGACCCGATTCTGGGGTTGGTCGCCGGGATCCAACTCTCTGCCAACGATATGCTGCGCCTCGGCGACTGGCTGGAAATGCCAAAGTACGGCGCGGACGGCGCGGTGACCGATATCGGCCTGACCACCGTGAAGGTGCGCAACTGGGATAACACCATCACCACCATTCCAACCTGGTCGCTGGTGTCAGATTCGTTCAAAAACTGGAGCGGAATGTCGGCCTCCGGCGGGCGTCGTATCAAGCGCAGCATTAATATCGACACCACCAGCATCCATTTCCTTGATGAGCAGGAGCAGCAACGCCTGATTCAGGCCAAATTGCTAAAACCTTATATGGACAGCCGTCACGAAGAAATTAGCCAGTGGAATGCGCAGCAAGGCGGTGATGAGTCGATCCTCAACCGACGTAAAATGACCAACGTCGGCACCTTCCGCGTGTACCTGAATGAATATCTGCGAAATCATCCACAGATCCGTAACGATATGACCCTGATGGTGCGCCAATTAGCGCCCGACGCTAACGGTTTGCCGCTGGAAATATATGCCTTCACCAACACGGTGGTGTGGGCAGAATATGAAGGGATTCAGGCCGATATATTCGACCATATTTATGCAGTAGTGGATGAGTTTGGTTTACGCATTCATCAGGCGCCAACCGGGAACGATATTCGCACGCTTTCCGCGGCACGCGTCGCACAGTAAAAACCGCACCGTAGGCCCGGCAGGCGCAAGCGCCGCCGGGCCATCAATCAGGCTCGTTTTCTCAGCGTCTTAAACGCGACAAACAAGAACACCACCCACACCGGCAACAGAATTGCCGACAGGCGCATGCCGTCCATGGTCAGCATCAGGCCGAGGATCATCAGCAGAAACGCGATACAAATATAGTTGCTGACCGGTGCCCACAGCGCGCGGAATTTCGGCTCCCGACCAATACGCCGCTGCGCCGCCCGGAATTTCAGATGCGCGAGGCAAATCATCACCCAGTTCAGCAGCAGCGTCGCCACCACCAGCGCCATCAGCAGGCCGAAGGCTTCATGCGGCAGCAGGTAGTTCACCAGTACCACCAGCGAAGTGATGGCCCCGGAGAGGATCAGCGAATTGACCGGCACCCCGCGACGGTTGATGCGGGTGAGGAATTTCGGCGCGTTGCCCTGTACCGACAGACCAAACAGCATCCGGCTATTGGAATAGACGCCGCTGTTGTACACCGACAACGAGGCGACCAGGATGACGAAGTTCAGCGCCGACGCCACCAGGTTGCTGTCCAGGTTATGGAAAATCATCACGAACGGGCTGCTGTCCGATTTAACGTTAATCCACGGATACAGCGCCAGCAGTACGATCAGCGACCCGATATAGAACAGCAGAATACGATACACCACCTGATTTACCGCTTTCGGGATGCTGGTTTCCGGATCGCGCGCTTCTGCGGCAGTGATACCAATCAGCTCCAGACCGCCGAAGGAGAACATGATCACCGCCAGCGACAGCACCAGGCCATGCCAGCCGGTGGCAAAGAAGCCGCCGTGTTGCCACAGGTTCTCAAAGCCCGCATGTTCGCCGCCGTGACCGGTAAACAGCATCCACAGCCCAAAGCCAATCATGCCTAAAATCGCCAGCACTTTGATCAGCGCAAACCAGAACTCGGTTTCGCCATACAGGCGCACGTTAACCAGATTGACGGCGTTAATGATGACAAAGAAAGCGGCGGCCCAGACCCAGGTCGGCACGTCCGGCAGCCAGTACTGCATATAAATCCCGGCGGCGGTCAGCTCGGCCATCCCCACCAGCACGAACATCACCCAGTAGTTCCAGCCGGAAAGAAAGCCTGCGAACGGCCCCCAGTATTTATAGGCAAAGTGGGCAAAGGAACCGGAGACGGGTTCTTCGACGACCATTTCACCGAGCTGGCGCATGATCAGAAAGGCGATAATCCCGGCGATGGCATAGCCCAGCACCACCGCAGGTCCAGCCATTTGAATAGCGGGCCCAATGCCGAGAAACAGACCGGTGCCGATAGCACCGCCGAGAGCGATTAACTGGATATGGCGGTTTTGCAGGCCGCGGTGAAGGGTCGGTTGAGTCTCCGACGCCGCATCCGTTGGCAAATGATCGGATGCCGATGACGCGTTTTTCACGTCTTTCCCCTGTAGCGTTTAAAGAAGGGGCACCTTGTAACACTTCAACCGACGTGTCGCAAGTGTCGTCCCGGCGAGTGGCCCCGCCGGAACGTCAGTCACGCTTAGAAGTCGTAGCTCATCGACACCTTCACGGTGCGCGGTTCACCCTGGAAGATGTAGGTCCCGTAGCTCTCCACCCCGGACCAGTATTTCTCGTTGGTCACGTTATCCACGCCCACGCGCCAGACCATGTCGTTCTGGTCAGCGTTGACGCGCATCCGGTAACGCACGCCGAGGTCGAGCGTGGTGTAGCTGTCGAGTTTCTTGCTGTTGGCCGCGTCAGCGTACTGTGAACCGGTGTGATTCACTTTGGCGGTGGCGGTCAGGCCGTCAACCGGTTTGATGTCGTATTCACCGCCGAGCACCATATAGAAGCGAGAGACGCCAATCGCATCGTTACCGTCATTGGCGCCGCCTGCGGTTTTGGTCATCTCCGGATCCAGCCAGGTGGTGCTACCGTTCAGGCGCAGGCCGAGCATCGGCTCCCCGAACACGTTCAGCTCGATGCCACGGTTCCGCTGTTCGCCGTCCAGCACATAGACGTTGCTGCTGTTCAGCAACGCGGAAGGCTTTTTGATTTCGAACAGCGCTAAGGAACCGCCCACCCGCTGGTAGTCCATCTTCACGCCCACTTCGTTCTGCTTCGAGTGCAGAATGCCCATGCTTTGGCCGTAGTTCACCGCGCCGGTCGGGGCGTTATCGCCCGGCTGCAGCGCTTCGGTATGGTTGGCGTACAGCGAAATCTCTTTCCACGGCTTGTAGACGATGCCGTAGGTTGGCGTCCAGCGGCTTTCGGTGTAACGCGAAGAGGTGTCTTCCTGCCCGGTGGCGTTGCTGTAGTTGCGCACCACCACTTTCTGATGACGCGCCGCGGCGGTGAGCAATACCTGGTCGTCGAAGAAGCCGAGGGTATCGCTCAACAGCCAGCCCTGCGTACGGCTGCGCGAGGTGGTCAGCGGGTCATGATAATCGCCGCCGAACCAGGCGTTATCCGGCTTCGCCACGCCGTTATTGTCATAGATGTTGGTGGTTGGATTGTTGGCCGACATCCGCCAGGCGGTGGCATCTGTACGTATCTGTGCCGCGTAGCCGACGTTCACCCGGTGGGAAATTGGCCCGGTGTTGAAGTTGCCGCGCAGGCCGCCCATCCCACTCCAGGCATCAATAATTCGGTTGGTATCCAGCCCTCCTACGGTGGCATCGCCCGCTTCATTAATCAGCTTCGGCGCGGTATAGGTGCCTATCTCATGCGAGTGCTGACCGCCAAACGCGGCGTAGGTTGTCCAGTTGCTGGTCAGGTCATACTCGGCTTTGGCCATCCCGAATTCGCTTTCGATATTGCTGTAGCCCCAGGTCTGGCTGTAGTTTTCGCGGGTGTCCGGCACGTCAGGAATGAAATCCACGCCGCTGATGTTGACCCCCATCTCCCCGCCGTGGAAGGTTTTCTTCTGATAGCCCAAATCCAGCGAGGTACGCAGACGCTCCCCGCGATAATCGAGACCTAACGAGGCCATCGTGGTACGGCGTTTATCGCCATCAACCGCGGTTTCCCCTTCCCTGTCGACCAGGTTCACACGGGCACCAAACTGGTTGTTGTCCCCGAAGCGACGGCCTAAATCAAGGGTACCGCCGACCTGCGAATCCGAGGTGTAATCGACGCCAACGCTGGCGGTGGGCGTGTCTTCCGCCCGTTTCGGTTCGAGGTTAATCATCCCCCCCACGCCGCTACTGGCCGCGCCGTTCATCAGGCCATTCGCGCCTTTGAAGATCTCCACGCGCTCAAGCATCTGGGTATCCACCACCTGACGCGGCACCACGCCCGGCAGGCCGCCCATCGTCATGTCGTCGCCGTCGAGCTGGAAACCGCGGATTTTATAGGTTTCGGCAAAGTTACCGTAGCCCTGCACCGCCTGCACGCTGGCATCGTTCCTGACCACATCGGCGATGGTTTTGGCCTGCTGATCTTTCACCAGCTTCGAGGTATAGCCGATCACGTTGAACGGCACGTCCATGGCATTCTGTTCGCCGAGCATCCCCATTCGCCCGCCGTGGGCAATTTGTCCGTCGAGAAACGCGGGCACCAGTTGATCGCCGCCGGGCTTGAAATCGCTGCCTTCGGTGGCCTGCACCACCATGGTTTCTTCGGCTTTTGTTGACGGCTCAGCCGCTACCGCGGAGTGAGATACAGCGCCGATCGCTAATGCGACAAGCGTCTTACGAAACGCAATTGTGTTGGAGTTTTGCATGATGTGTTTTTTATTTAGTGATTCAATGCAATGCGCACGACGCTGTCGGGCCCAGTGGTGGAGTGGTCTTTATTGAACGGCTGCTTGACGGTGACAAACAGCGTCTGACCGTCGGCCGACAGCAGCAGGCTGTTCGGATTAGGCTTCACGCTCCAGCTCTTTTTCACCGCATAGGTGGTGGCATCAAGGCTCAGCACCTTGCCAGACTCACGCTGCGAGACGTAGATCTCATGGCGTTTGGCGTTGTACACCACGCCGAGGGAATCGCCGATATCAAGCTGCTTAATCACCTTGCCGCTGCGAATATCCAGCACCAGAGTGGTTTTGGCTTTTGAGTTATCGGTCACGAACAGACGGCCGGTATCACGGTCTTCCGCGATATTCAGCAGCAGTGCAGGTTTGTCGCCAAGCGGTTTCCAGCGCTGTTCGATGCGATGAGTACGCGGGTTGATCACCAGGATCTCGCCGCCGCCGTTGGCAGCATAAATGCGTCCGGTTTCGCTGGAATAGTGCAGGCCGGTCATCCATTTTCCGGTGTTTTTAATGCGAGTTTTCAGCTTCAGCGTGTTGGCATCGACCACCCAAATCACCGCCGGGTCAGCCACAGCGCCGACGTACAGGGTATCGTTGTGCAGCAGGATTTGACGCGCACCGAACGGCAGACCTTTTTCATTGCGCTCCGGGAACAGCAGGCGCGCTTTCACTTTACCGTCAGCGGTATTGAGCGCGCTGATACCGCCGTCCAGCGAATGGGTGACATACACCGTCTGACCGTCGTCAGAGAGCGCCATGCCAAAGTTTTTCAAATCGGTATGGCTGAGGCCGATCGTTTTCAGCGTCTGCGGGTCGAGTTTGTACACCACCCCGCCCTGCACATCCTTAAACCCTTCGGCGCTGGCGACATACAGCGCATCGCCTTTCGGGCTTAACGCCATTTCGTACAGGCCATCGGCCAGGTCACGTTTTGTCAGAGCGTCTGCCGCCGTCGGGGCGGCAACTTGCGGTGGGGTCGGGGCAACGGGCGTGCTCTGCGAAGCACATCCCGCCAGCGCGAAAGCCAGCGCCATCGCGGTGAATTGCTGTTTCATGAAAAGTTCCCTGCAAATTTAAATAAAAACGAAAATGAGAACTATACGTATTATCTTTGTTAGTTCAACATTATTTATGCAGGTGAAGATGCAGGTGAAGAGGTGGCCCGGCAAGCGAAGCGCCGCCGGGCGGTGAACATCAGAACTGGTAGCTGTAGTTAACGCTCGCGAACCAGAAATACGGATTGTCGATATGACCGGAGAACACGTCCGGTGAGGCGACTTTACCCGACTGCATATGCAGATACTCCATCGCAAAACCAATATTGCTGGCTGGGGTAATCTGGTATTGCGCCCCGGTGCCAAAACGCCATTCATCACCGGTCGGCATACTGAGGGACATATCGCCCTGGCTGTGGTACGGCGTGCTGTCAAACGCCACGCCCGCGTTCAGACGCCATTCTTCCGTCGGACGATACTGCACGCCGAGCGCGGTGTGCCAAGTGTCTTTCAGGCGGCTATTTTTATTAACCTCGCGGCCTTCGACGGTAATCTGCGGCGCACCAAACTGGCTCCAGTCCTGCCAGCCAAGATCCCCCATCACCGACCACTGTTTATTAATGTCGTGTACCACGCTCAGCATGATTTGCTGCGGGGCGCGAACCTGTGCGGTCAGCGGCAGTTCAAAGTTACCCTGCGGCAGACGCGCTTTGCCGTCGACATCAAAATCGTAATCGGTTTTGCTGTTCCAGGTTATCCCGGCGCGGGTCTGGTCGGTAAGCTGCATCAACAGGCCCAGACGATAACTGGCGGCCCAGTCATGGTCCTTCTGCTTTTTATCGTCCCCGTCCACGTCGCGGGTCAGGCTAAGGAAACCGTAGTTGGCGTTAACCGATGCGCCAATCGACACCTTGTCGCTCAGCTTATAGGCAAGCGACGGGCTGATGGTCAGCGCCATCATTGAGCTCTTTTTGATCAGGCCATCACCCGCCCAATCGCCGTAATCAATCCCCAGACCGAAGTTGCCGTACATGCCGATCCCGGCATATAAATTATCGGTCAATTTCTGGCTGTAGAACGCATTGCCGTTGGGCATTACGTCGAGAATATTGCCCGGGCTTTGCCTGCCGTTATCAAGCTGATAATCGATATTGCCACCCAGCGCCTGTAAGCCGCCGGTAAACATATGGTCTGGCAAACGGGTCATCCCCGCCGGGTTGGTTGCGATAGTCGACGCATCCTGCGCACGCGCGGCCTGCCCGGCCCCGGCCAGGGCGGTATCTTCGGTACCAATTTCATAGAAATAGAGCGCACTGGCGTGAGCCAGTGAGGTGCAAAGCAACCCAGAGCATAAGAGAGCGATTTTTTTCATTTGCCACCAGCCTTTTTTGAAGGGGCAAGAGGATAGCAAGTGGTACTTACCTCTTCAGCACCCAATCGGTTTATTAATAAATACCAAGCTTACTTCTGCATCCGATCCAGTTGAGTCCTGTCGGCTTCCTGGGCCTTGTTCGCCAGATGCTGGAACTGTATCGGCGCATAGTGCCCGTCTGGCGACGGCAGGCGCTCCATATCGTGGCCTTTATAGATTTTCAATTCTCCGAGCGTTGAGAGGGTAAAGCCGGCCATCATCGCAGGCATGTGCAATTCAAACGGGGGTACTTTCTCGAAGGGAACTGCCGTCGGCAGGCGGTTATCGCTGAGATTATAGTTGCGTTTCAGGACCAGGAATTTGTCCGGCACCCGGCGTTTGCTGTTCCACCAGTCGCCGTCCACTTCGCGGAATTTCTGCTCAGTTTCCTCACGCGTCACCACGCCTAAACCGACCAGCGCCTGATGTATTTGACTGTCCATCGCCTTGTTATAGGCATCCACCGAGCCGGCATCGCCTTGCAGGATGACGTTAATGGCAAGCCGGGCACCCAGCAGATTGGAGTAGAGATCTTCCGGGGAAAACGCGGAGATCTCCTCGGAGAAGCCAGGCACCGACTGGAAACCGTACCACTGGGCAATCTCGTGCCATTGCGCCAGCTCAAAGGCGATTTTCCCCGCCAGCCACGCCGCCAGCGTATAGCGCTGCGGCATCGAGGCCGGAGGCGTAAAGGCGTTGAGCTGAATGCGACGAACACCCAGTTCCTCACTGTAGAAAAAACGCCACCGCTGGCCGAGCTTCGGATAAATTTTCGAGAACAAATAGAAAGTGTTATCGGCAGTATCGCGCACGTGAGCAATATCGATAAAACCGCCGCGATGGGTGTAAATCAGCCCGCTTTTCTCATCGCTCAAGCCCACTAAATCTTTGACCGCCGCCAGCGCACTGTCGTTGTAATGATGATGCCCGAGGGTATCGAGCGTCAGCACGTTGCCAATCTGATACACCGGGATCGGCACGCCAATCGCGCGCACGTTCAGGTCATAGCCAAAGGCGCAGCAGGGGCGCAGAGATTCTGGTGCCACCAGGTGCCCGACCACTGGCGACACGCGTCGGGCCTGCTCCACCGGCAGCAGCGAATCGCTCGCCCCTACCACGCTGGTCACCAGTAACAGACTTAACAGCCAACCCCGCATCAATACGCCTCCGCAACCTGAAAATAGAAACCGGCACTGTCCCGGCCAAAGCCCAAATCCAGCCGGATGTTCATATCCGGCTTCACTTCAAAACGGTAGCCCACACCTACCGTCGGCAGCAGCGGGTTATCGCCCAAATTTGACGGCGAACTGCCAAGCGCGCCCACGCCCGCCCACAGCACGTAGCCGTGTCGCCAGTTCAGCTTTTCGCGATACTCCACCTGGCCGCTGACCACGTCGTTATCGCGATAGCGCCCTTGATAATAGCCGCGCAGACGGTTGTCATCCCCGGCTTCTGACAGCCGGTCCCACGGCACGTCCCCGTGGGTAAAGCGCCCCCACAGGTCAAACGCCACCACGCGTTTGTCATCCAGCGGGAGATAATAGTTGTATTGCATCTTTGTGGCGGTGAAATGGGTATCCGAGCCCAGGGACGGGTCGAAATAGCTGTATTCCACGCTGATATATTGCCCGTGATGCGGCTGGGTGATGACGTCGCGCGAATCGTAGCTCAGGCTGACGGTGGCCCCGGAACTGAGCGGATTGGTGCTGTCCGTATACCGCGAGAACTTATCGCCCGGCTTGCTGTTTTTGACGTTGGCATTCATCGCCGAGAAATCCCAGCCGACGCCGAGGTACAAATTGTTGACGATTTGGCGCATCAACTGCGGATGCAACTGCACCGAGTTATCGTTGTATTTTTGCGAGTCGCCCTGGGCGGCATCGTATCCCACGCCCCAGAATTCGGTCGGCACTTTGGCGACCGCGCCATCGACAAACAGACGCCAGCGATCGTCGGTAAAGAAGGTGTAATTATGTAGCCCAACGCCGAGCGCGCCGCTAGTACTGACAAACCCGGTAAAGGAAATGGATGAGTTCTGGGTCGTTTTATCGTTAGGATCGACGCGATAAATACCCGCCACCGCCGTGCCGAGCCCGAGCTTAAGCTCCGGCGTATAAAACGGCCCCGGCAGCACGCTCCAGTCGATACCTTTGCTGGGATCGTACTGGTTATCGGCCCCGAGCTTTCCCAGAAAATCGTCGATCGATTGCTGACTGATTTCTGCCACGGCGGGTGTCGCAATCCCTGCGCTCACCAGCCCTGCCAGCACTGCACCCCATTTGTTCATCAGAATCGGTATTCACCCGCGATAAAGAAACTGTTGCGCTCGTTAAAACCGATTTCTGTCAGCACGTTGAAGTTCTGCGTGATTTCGTACTGCGCGCCCACCAGCATGTTCCACGGCGAAGTCAGGTGCTGTTTCACGTCAAAGCGCCCGTCCTCCACTACGCTGTCCAGCGCCGACGGTAGGTTCAAATCAGAGAGATTGCCCTTAAATTCCTGCTGCACGTCCTGATACATGGTGCCCACCCACAGGCTGAGGTGCGACGGCCCGGCAATGCCTGGCATTTCAAAGCGGTAACCGACGCGCGGTGACACCACCAGGGCCGAGATTTTACCGTCAAGAATATCAAAACTGGTCTGGGTGTAGTTGGTGTCGAGAATGGTAAACCAGTTCCCGTATCCACCCGCCAGCGTGACCCCGGCCCCGTAGGTGGTGCCTTCAAAATTCAGCTTAAAGTCGAGGTCTTGCAGCGCCCCGCTTTCATAGCCCGCGTGTACCGCCTGGGCGATAATATGGTCAGGATTAGGGTGGAAAATCGTCCCGGCATCGTATTTTGACGGGTCGGCATCCACCGAAATATTCGACACCGACGAGCCTTTGGTGTGGCCGAGAATGCCGTAGACGTTGAGGAACGGAAATACCCACATATCGAGGCGCAGGTTTTCGGTTTTGCTGCGCTGGCGGGTATCGCCCACGCCGATGTTGAACATGTCATCCGGGATTGGCATACCGCCAACCTGTAGCCCGGTCAGGGAGATGCTTTCGACGTTAATGTTCTGACGCATGTTCATGTAGCTGACGTTCACCCCAAACGGCAGCGGAATAGAATAACCGCGCGCCCGGGCTTCATCGCCCCAGATCGGGAACATACTGTCGCTGGAGGACGCGTCCTCCGGGTTAAGGGTGCTTGTCGTCCCCGCCGCTGTAGTCCCCGCCCCGCAGGCTGCCCCAGAAATTAGCAGCAGCGGGACCAGAGTTTGACTCCATCTCATCATCGTATTCTCATTTGCGCATTGCCCCAACTAAAGCCCGGAGCCGACATTAAAATAGACCGCCTGTTCACCTTCGCTAAAGGCCACATCGACGCCGGTATACAGCCCGTATTGTCGGGCTATCAGATAGCGAAATCCGGAACCCCAGGCGACTTCACTGGAGCGGAATAACTCATCATTTTCATTGGCAGCGCTTCCCGCGCCGACAAAACCTTGCAGGATCCAGCGCGGCGTCACCTGCCACGCCAACTGCGTTTGTACCGTGCCGACGTAATCACCCTGATAGCGATAACGCGAAATGCCGCGCAGATTGATATCCGGGCGCGTCATCGGTGGCAAATGGCTGTCGCTATTGGTCAGCGCCTGATAGTTGCCCGCCAGCCCTAGCGTCAGGGTGCGAGTCAGCGGCAAGTAATATTTTCCGTCGACCGTGAGTTGGTTATAGCGGTAATCGCCGCCCAAAAACGAACTGTAAAACCGGTATTCAGCGCTTAATGACAACCCTTTGTGAGGATAGAAAAAATTATCCGTGGTGTCATATTCCGCCAGCAGCCCGACCGCTGACGAGGTGCTCTCGCTGCCAAAAATACGCTGCCAGGCAGCGTTAATCAGCTTATTGTCAGCCGAAATTTCCGTGCGGGCATAGAACTGCGATACCCCCAGAAAGACCGGGGAATCGCCGACGCGGAACTGCAGTTTTTGCAGGCCGCCGTAGCCTTTGGTATGGGTGTTAATTGCCTTATTCTTACCAAACCCCAGCACATCCCCGCTGTAAATATCGAGGTTGACGTCGGCATAGCCGACGCCGACCAGGTAGCGAATGTGATCGTTATTCCAGGTGTGTCGATGCCCGCCCCCGGCAAACCAGCTGCCGTTTTCGGTGGCTCCCCCGCCGAAGGCCGACAGATTGGGCGGAATAAAACGGTCCCCGTCCATCGTTCCTTTGCCGTGCAAGAACAGGCCAAACAGCCCGCCGCCATACCCTATCGCCGGTTCGGTAATCACCACCGGAATCGGTAGAAATCCGTAGCGGTTATCGCGCAGATACTCGCTCATATCGAACATGTCGTCCTGGGCGTCGAACAGGCTGGCGGCCATGCTCTGCCCGCTGCATAACAGCAGCAGCACGGCCGCAATGTCTCTCAACCTCATGTCTGCGATCCGCCGGGCGGCGTGGCAGGTGCGGCGTACCAGTTTTCTTTCGCCACGCCCACCGCCGTATCCGGTTGCAGGACAAAGTTTGGCGACATTATCTGCACGCCAAATTCGTTGAACACGTCCTGAATGTTACTGTGCAGCGCATTACGCGCCACCGCCAGCGAGGTGCCCGGCAGCAGTCTGACCTGCAATTCGTAGGAGATATACCAGTCCATCAGGCTCAGTTGACGCACCAGCGGCGCATGGGCGTGATCGATGCCCTCGGCGCGACGGGCCGCCAGCTCCAGCATCGCGTGGACCTGCCGCCACGGCGTGTCATAGCCGATGGTCACGCCGGTGGTGAGGTTCACCCCGCCGTCAGGATTTTGCGCACTGAGGTTGGTAATTTTGCCGCTGACCACCACCGCATTGGGCACCGTCACGACATAGTTTTCACGGGTAATGATTTTGGTGGCCAGCATCCCAATCTCGCTGACCTGGCCTTCGTTGTCTGCAATTCGGATAACGTCACCTTTGCGTAATGCGCGGGAGTAGATAAGCACCAGCCCGCTCATGGCATGGTTCATTAAGCCCGCCGAGCCGAGCGTCAGCATCAGACCGAAGAAAACGCTAATGCCCTTGAACGCCAGCGAGTTTGCGCCAGGCAGGAAGGGATAGGCAGCAGAGAGGGCAAACAACCAGACCATGACCGAAATCAGCTTGCGCGTTGCGCCAACCGTTTCCGGATGTAAACCAGGGAGTTGCACTTTACCCGCCGCTACCTGGTTAAGTAAAACCTTCAATAATTTAATAATAAACGAAGTAATCAGGAAGATTATCAAAACGATAAGCAAACCGGGCATCGCCGAGGCTATCGACAGCGCGATTTTTTGCAGCACCCGCCAGGTCCAGTTCCCGAGCGATTCGCCCCACACCCGGGTCCACGGAAACAGGCTAAATATCCAGCCCAGCCACAGGTACACCGCCATCAGCGACAGCAGGATCATCAGCAGGCCGTACAGTTTTGATTCGATGGCGCCTAAAAATCGCCGCCAGCTGTAGGGAATAATGCCACGCTTTTCCAGCAGCATCAGGCGGTTATAGCGTCGCACCCACAGCCAGGTGCGGTACGCGCCATAGCAAAACAGCATCAGTACCGCGAGACCCAGCGCCGATTTCAGCGCCGCCAGCGCCAGATAGCGGGAGTTGTACTGATCCTTTAAGGCGGTGCGCTGCACTTCCATGCGCGCCAACACCCGCTGAGCGGCCTGATCGAGGGTTAAATCATCGCCTTCATCAAGATCCGCCTGGCTCAGCAGCATAATCGGTTTGCCGTTCATCAGGAACAGACGCGCGGGCTGGTTATAGCGGGTAATCGGTTCGACGGTCAGCGGTTGGCTGACGTCATCGTGAGTGAACGCCCGCAGGGTATTGCGGATGCGCAGGACGCGCTCTTCGGGGGTGCTCAGGCCAAACGTGGCCTGCAACATGACAATAGGTTTATGAAATATATAGACCGTTCGGGCCCGTTCCTGATCGGTAGGCTGCTGCCGGGGTTCGGCAGCAAATAAGGGAAACGCAAGCAACAGCGAAAGCCACGCCAATAAAACATGCCGCATCCTGTTCATAATTTCTACCCGCAAAAGTGGTTTTTATCGTTATTATTCAGAGCACAAAAGCAAAAGGCTGGTCTGCTCTGTTTTGAGCATAGACCAGCCTAAAACTAATTCAAGACCCCTTAGAAACGGATTTTCATCCCCACCGATGCGGACAGATTGGCATCCACATTGGTGTCGCCCCCGTTATCCCAGGTGCGCCCCACTTCCGTATAGGCCTGCACATCGTTGGTAACGGTCCACGTCGCGCCGACGGCGGCTTCGGTGGCACTGTATTTCTGGCTGGCATTAAGGGTCGTTTTACCACGGCTGTTCGCACCATTGCTGTACGTCACCGCGTCATCACCGTCGGTCAGTTCCTGCCAATAGTTCACCCGTACATAGGGTTTCACTTTGCCGATGTTGGTGTCGTAGTCTGCGGTGAGACGCGCCCCGAGACGACCAATCACCGCGCTATCAGCGTCAATGCCGACATGCGTATTGGCCCCGTCGTTGAGCGTCACATCATCAAAGTCGCTCCACTGCCAGACCAGCTGCGCCTGCGGCTCGAAGGCCCAGTTGCTGTCGCCGAGTTGCCAGGGTTTACCCACTTCGACCGACGCAGTCACGGTGTTGCCATCAGGGTGATACGTCTGGCCGTCGCTCAGGTTTTTCAAATCTACCGAATGGTAACCATATTGCAACACGTTATCAACATACAAACCGTTGCTATCGGTCCAGGTTGCGTAGCCGCCGACGTAGGTGGAGAACGTGGAGTTATACGCCGCGCCGCCGCCCATTCCGGTATTGCCGCTGACCGAGCTGTCGATATCCATAAAGGTGGTGTAGATCCCGGTGCGCCATTTGTCGTTCTGCCACAGATCCACCCCCATCTGCATCCCGTCGTACTGCGAATGACTCTTGCTGCTGGTGGCATCGTCGAGGTGAATATCGACGGTTTTGGTCAGATAGCGCGCCCAGAAGCGATTCTCCTGATCCGCTGGCACATCGGCCCGCCACGGCTGCTCGTCACCCACGCGCTGATGCAGGGTGCCAAGCACGTAAAGGTCGGCCTGACGGGTGATCGCCGCCACGCTGTTAAAGCCCGGCACCACCGGGTTATAACCCGCACGCAGGAACCAGTCTTCCCCTGCGCCGCTGGCGCTCCCGGCAAACAATTGGTACTGCCATGCCCCGGCGATCAGTTTATCGCTGCCGATGTTAAAGGCGTCTTTGGTGGTTTGTGCCGTGGTGGTCGCGCCGTTTAATGCCTCCACCACCATGATGCCGTCGCCGGTGGTCGGTTCGCCGAGCTGGCTGACGTCAATATCCAGCCGTGTGGTGCCGGTCGCTTTCCCGCCGTTGATCACCAGTTTGTCCGCCACACCTGGGCTGTTCTGCTGGGCGGCAATTTTTATCGTGCCGTCCATCCCGACGTAATCCCCGTTGACCGTCAGGCTCGAACCGACATTGCCCCCGCGCAGATTGACGGTGCCCTGGTTTACCAGGTTCGCCACCGTCTGGTTACGCCCCCCGGTATCGAGGGTAGCGTTCTGGCTGACGATGTGCGAAGAGTTGGCGCTGAAGCGCGACACACCGCCTGCCAGCAGCGTGCCGTTTTCCACCAGCGTGTAACCGCGCCAGGTATTCAACCCGTTCAGCACCGTGGTGCCGCTGCCGCGCTGAATAAAGTCCCCTGTCCCCGAAATGACTCCATCGAGGTTAACCGTGTTATTGCGGTTCACCACCAGGGTATCGAGGTTAAGAATGTTGCCGGTCGCGCTGCCGGTGCTGCCACCGTTGCCGAGTTGCAAGGTGCCGTTGCGGATGGTGGTCAGCCCGGTATAGCGGCTGTCCTGAGTCAGCGTCAGGGTGCCATCACCCGCTTTGGTCAGGCCACCGCTGCCGCTCACCGCCGCCAGCAACGAGACGTCGCTGCCGTTGGTGTCAATCGTGCCGCCATCGCCGCTTAAGGTCCATGCCCGGGCGGAATCAAACGCCGTACCATAGCGGAAGGTGCCGCCGTTCAGGGTGATGCCGGTGCCTGCCGCGCCAAGGTTCTGGTCACCGCTGACCTGCAATACGCCGCCGCTGACGGTGGTTCCGCCCTGATAGCTGTTGTTACCGTTCAGCACCAGGGTGCCAATGTCGGTTTTGTCGATCCCGCCACGGCCGGTGATGTCTGAGTTGATGGTGGCGGTATAGAGCTTGCCGAGCGCGGTGCCGTCGCCGACGCGGATCACCGTATCGGCAGTATTCGTGGTGATCACGCCATCGTTGATCACATAGCCGTTGGTGGCGAACTGTGCTCCGCTGATCAGCACTTCACCCAGGCTGTTATCGACGGTGACGTTCCCTTTTTTACCGCTGAATACCGCAAACGCGCCGTCGCTGAACGGGGCATTGATACTGCCGCTTGGGTCAGTCTGATCGGTGGTCCAGTTGTCGTTCCCACCGCTGTTCTGCCAGAGGCCGTCGCCGCCGTCGATTTTGCCGTTATTTTTCAGCCTGCCGTTAGCGCCGCCGGTGCCGTCCCAGAAGTTGAGCACCAGGCCGCTGGTGTTAACCAGGTTGACCTGATTCGCCACCGAAGTCTGGATATACAGCTGATCCGCCGCGTCCGGAACGGTGCCGAACAGCAGGCTGTTGTTCGTCAGGTTGCCGCTGTAGTTGATGACGCGATACACCCCGACGTCAAACTTGCCGCCCGGCGCTTCGGTGATGTTCAGCCGACCGTCGAGGGTCAAATCGCCGTTGACCACCAGCAGATCGTTTAGCGGGTCCTTCCCGTCCGGTACGTTGGATTTACCGAACTGGAAATCGAGCTGCGAATTGTCTGCCAGGGTCAGATTGTTCATGGTCAGGATGCCGACGCTGCTGAGATCTTTCCCCGGCGCCAGATGCCCGTTATCCGCCACGTTGACGTTGCCGCCGAGCGTTCCTTCCCCGCCGAGGGTCGCATTGCTGGCCACGCTGGTCGCGCCGGTGGCGGCACCTTGATTGCCGTTGATCAGCAGCGCACCTTTCAGCACCGCAGCCGCCCCGGTAAAGGTGTTGTCAGCGGTCAGAGTCAGAATGCCGGTGCCGACTTTCTCCAGCCCGCCACCGACCCCGGAGATCAGGCCGCTGATGGTGTCGTTCAGGTTGAGATTACCTTCGCTCAGGGTCTTATTCCCCAAATCGACGGTGCCGGCTCCGGAGAGTGACCCGATGGACGTTTTACTGGCGGCATCCGCCAGCGCCACGTTCGCACCGCTTTGGTTAATAATCCGCGCATTCGCTGCCTGCGCATTGCCCGAGAACGCCACCAGCCCGGCGTTAGTGGTCACGCTGGTGCCACCGTCCGCGCTGCCGGAGATCAGCAGTTGTGAGTCGGCATCGACGTTAATCGCCGCGCTGCCCGCGTTGCTGCTGCCGGTAAAGCGGGCGGTGCCGTCGGTCAAACCGATCGTGCTCTGCCCGGCACTGGCGCTGTCGTTGAATGCCAGGGTCGAGTTATTCACCGCGAAGGTGTGGGTCTGGGCGTTAGCGCTGCTGTTGAAGTTGACCTGGGCCTCATCGCTCAGCGACACGGTGCTGTCCTGCTTGCCGAAGGCCCCGGTGGCGTTGACGTTAACCGCCAGCGAGCCGGTGCCATTTTTGCCCTTCACGGTGGTATTGCCCAGATACGTATTGGCGGTATTCAGCACCAGTTGGCCTGCGCCGGTTCCAGCCGAGGTGTCCTCGATAGTCAGCGGCCCGTCGCCGCCAATCACCCCGGTGGGGGTGAAGACGTTGCCGTAGGTATCGAAGGTCCCGCCGCCGGTGCCATCGACAAAGAACAGACGCGAGGTGGTTAAGTCCGCTCCGGCCTGGAAGCTGGCCCCATTTTTCAGCAACACGGAGTTGGTCGTGGCCCCGAGCGCGGTGTCCTGGGTGATATTCAGCGTGCCGTTCCAGACTTCGACCCCGCCGGTAATCAGGTTATTGCCGGTCAAAATCAAACGACCCGGATCGGTTTTCAGCAGCCGGATATTGCCGTCCGCGACATCATTCTGTACCAGATCGACGTCAATCGTGGTGGTAATGTCAGCCCCGGCAGCACCGTCGCCAACGCGAATAGCGAAATAGCTGTCGGCATGGGTCGCCCCCTGAGACTCGTAGCTGTTGTCAGGGGCAAAGACGGTCGGAGGGTTGGTCGCCACAAAGCGTAGTTTTGAATCCGGAAAATCCGGGTCTGCTTTAAGAACATACCCATCGGTGGTGAACTGCATCCCTGAGGTGAGCACATCGCCAAAGATATCACTCACCAGGACGGTGTTCGACGCCCCCTGGAATACCGCAAACGAGGCTTGGGCCCACGGCGCATTACCGACGCCATCTTGCTGCGTCCAGTTATTACTGCTGCCGGAGATTAACGCCGTCCAGTAACCAAACCCGCCATCGACTTCACCATTACCACTGGTCCCATCCCCGTGGTTACTGCCGTTCACATCCCCGTCCCAGAACTGGAGCTGGTTAGTCGGATTCACAAAGTTCAGCACCAGGTTGACCTGATGGTTGATGTTGGTCTGAACCCCGTAGTTTTCAGCGTCATTCGGTGGAAGCGACGCAATATCCATGATGTTATTGGTCAGCGAACCGCCGTAGTTGAACAGGCGATAAACCCCCGGCAGGAAACTGCCGCCGTTGGTCAGGTACACATTCAGGTTGCCGTCGAGCGTCAGGTTGCCCTTAACATCCACCAGGTCATTGAGTGCGCCGCCTGGGGTGTAGGCTTCGCCCAACTGGAACTGGCTGTTGGTATCCCCCGCCAGGGTCAGATTGCCGTTAACGGTTAAGATGCCCGTGCCGTTGCCCCGCGCGTCATCACCGGGTTTCAGCGTCGTACCGGCGTTAAATACCACATCGCCACCCAGCGTCCCGTACCCGCCGAGGGTGCTGCCGCTGTTCACCGTCGTCAGGCCAGTGCCGCTCTGCACGCCGTTAACCAGCAACGTGCCATGCTGCACATCGGTTGCGCCGGAGTAACTGTTCGCCCCACCCAGACGCGTGATGCCTGTACCCATCTGCTGGAAACGACCGCTGCCCGAAATCACCCCGTTCAACGACACCGCATCAGAATGGTTAACCGTCAGGATGCCGTTATCGGTGATATTGGTCTGCTCCGAGAGGCTCCCCACCGTGCCGCCGTTGCCGAGGCTCAGTTCCGAATTGCTGCCGATCAGCGTATCACCGGTGTAGGTGTTATCGCCCAGCAGGGTCGTGTTCCCGCCGCCAATACGCTCCATACCACCTGAACCTGAAATAACGCCGCTGTAGGTCTGGGTCTGGTTGCCATCGAACGAGACCAGGCTATCACTGCCCGCGGTGGCGATATTGTAGTTATGCACGGTGGCAGCCCCGGTCTGGGTGGCGCTGTTGCCGCTGCGTAATGTTGCCCCGCCGTTGACATTAATGACCGGCGTACCCGACAGGGTAAGATCGTTCACCACCCGCATATCGGTGGTCGCGCCATCCAGCGTCAGCGTACTCCAGCCGGTGCCGATATTGGTGCCGGTGCTGAGATTGTCTGCCGCCAGCGAACCAATATTGCCGATGATGTTGGTAAAGGTCAGCGTGCTCCCGCTGCCGCCTTCGCTCAGAATATGCGTAGTATCCGCGATATCGACATTGTCGACGCTGGCCCGGTCCTGCCCGTCTGCGCCTTCAAACGTCACGCCCCCCGTCAGGCTGCCGCCGCTCCAGCTAAACTGGTCGCTACCGCTGCCCATCAGGATTTCCCCCTGGGTTTGCTGTCCGCTCGCGGACAAGGTCACGCTGTCGTTCCCACTGCCGAGGGCGATCACTTTTGCGGTACTGCTGGCCGCTTGCAGGACCCCGGTATTCGTCAGGGTGTTATTGGCACTGCCGGTAGCATCAATCACCGTCGCATTCTGGCTGTTGCTGGTGATGGTCCCGCTGTTGGAGAGGGTGCGTGCCGCAATGTCACCGCTGAGATCGATAAGCGACTGGCTGTTGCTGGTGCTGCTGGAGGTGATAGTGCGGGTGTTGCTAAACGCCCCGGCATTTTGGGCCAGGATAGTGCTGCCGGTATCGCTGCTGGTGGTGATAATGCCGTTATTGGTGAGGCTCGAGGCGTTGGTGGCCTCTATCGCCGCACCCGCCCCGCTCGCCATGGTGATATTGGTGCCTGACGTCACCTTCCCGTTGGTCCGGGCGAGAACCCCCCGGCTGCCATTGCCGTTGCCATTGATGGTGTAGCCGGTGCCGATGGTTAAATCACCGGTCGTGGCAGAGCCGTCCGCCTGCATGAAGGCGAATCCGCCGCCGCTCCCGCTGACGTTCAGGACGTTACCCGTCCCCTCGGCGGCAAAGGTGACCGCCGTGCGAATAGCCGGGCCATCGTCGGCGTTGATGGTGACATTGCTCAGATTGATGCTACTGGCGTTGGCATTGTTATTAATCCCTGCGCCGCTGTCGGTGATATCGATGGTGGTATTGCTGGCGTTAAAAGAAGACGCGCCGGTGCTGTCGATCAGCACTCCATCCGCCCCTCCGCTGGCGCTGATATGGTTCCCCGTGCCGTTAACGGTCAGGTTGGCCCCGACCCCGGTCAGTTGTACCGCCGCCAGGCCACCCTCAGCCGAGACTTCGCCCAGCTGATTGACGATGGCCCCTGCCCCTTGTACCCGGACCCCAACGTTACCGCTGCCCTGAGCACCAGAGACGCTAATCGTGCCGTTGTTGGTTAACTGTCCCGCGTTCTGGATATCCACCCCAATGTTATCGGTGCCCGCCACGCTGACGTTTGAACCCACCGTGGCAATCCCGCCATCGTGCAGCAGCACCCCGGTGCTGGTGTTACCCTCAAGGGTGATGTCCGCCCCGCTGTTGAGCAACAGATCCCCTTTATGCGAGACATTGTATCCGGTGATACCGTTTTGCCCGGCCGCGGAGACGATGTTGGCATCGGAAGTCACTTTTGTATCAAGGGCATCATCGTCACTGCCAATATCGCCATTGATACTGTAATCACGCCCATCCACCTGTACCGCGGTGGTGTTATCACCCGTCAGGTTTATCGCGCCGTTGCTGATCGTCCCCACCGCACCGCCGGTGACTTTTACCCCAACCGCATTTTCACCGCTGACGTTAATCAGCGCGTTACCGGTGGTCATATTGGTCGCCACCGAGCCATTGAGCGTATCGACCCCGTTGGCGAAAACGCCGGTGGAGCCGTTTCCGGAAACCGTCAGATTGTAGTTTCCGCCAGTCGTTGCCCCGGTGAAGGTGGCGCCATTGTCGACGGCAAACAGAATGGATTGAGTCTGTCCGGCATCGGTAATCGTCGGGTTGGCGAGGTTGATACTCGCCCCCTGTCCCCAGGCGTAGTAGCCAATCTGATCGCTGTTTTCAAAGGTTAAGGTGGCGGGCGCGCCGATGTTAATCGTCGCATCACCGCGGGCGTGTACCCCGATGGCACCGCCGTCAAGCAGTCGTACCGCGGAATCAAACTGCACCGTCGCGGCATTACCGTTCAGCCCCTCGGCGTACAGGGCATAGTTGCGATAGGCATACGGGTTTTCATCGGTGCCCCCCAAATCGCCTTGAGACCCGACGATAATGGTGCTGTTGCTGGTGGAGGTCATTTGCGCGTTAGCGTCCTGGGCCAGCACGCGCAGGGCGATATTGTTATCCCCATCAACCTGAATGTCCCCGTTGTTGGTGACAACGCCGGTATTGTCTTTAACGTACATGCCGTAGTTGGCAGCCGCAGAATCGTTAACCAGATTACCGAGAACGTTAATCTCACCGTTGTTGGTGACCGTGGCCCCACCGCCATTGACCAGGATCCCCGCCGCATTGCGGGTGTTTTCCAGTAGGGTGATTGTCCCGGTCGTATCATTGAGCAACGTGCCATCGCCCAGAGAGGCAATCGCCGCCGTCAGGCTGCCACTTCCCGCCAGATTGACCGCCGTGGGCGCGGTGCTATCGGTCACCGGAGTGCTGCCGACATACATTGCCCCCTGGTTGGTGAAGTTGGCATCTTCAGCGGTCATGACACCGTAGGCGCCGCCTTTACCATCGGTATTGTTAACGTTGCCGACAATCGCAATGGTGGCCCCTTGGGCGTTAATGACATCGGATGTATTCCCGGCGGCTATTCCGTAAGCGTTGTGGGTTGCCGTATCGGTAATGGCCACGTTGATGTGACCATTGTTGGTGATGGTGCTGTCCCCCTCCCCAATGATGGCCGCCGCCCCGCTACTGTTATTCACATTCTGATTGCTGCCGTCTTTTTCGAGGAACAGCCCGGCGTTGATAACCCCATTGTTGATGGCCGTCGCATCGTTGACTCGCATGCCACTCGTTAGCGGGCTATTCCCGCTGCTGCTCCAGGCATTAATCGCCCCGTTGTTGGTGATAAGCGCCCCGCTATCGGCTTCCATCACCGCCGTGGCGCCATCAACCGCCAGGCTTCCCCCTGCGGTCACCGTGCCGCTGGCATTCTGCCCGGTGGCGTAAATCACGCGCAGAGCGCCAGTGTCCAGCGTGGCGTTATTGGTGTGCGCACCTAAATCATTCCAGACGTTATAATTTACGTTGATGGTGGTGCTTTCCGCCTGGCCCAGCAAACCGGAAATAATATTGTTGTAGGTGGTTTGCGCTTCTACGGATGAGGTTATCGGATCGCTACCGTTTACCGATGCGCCTGCCAACAGCCAGTATTGCACCTGCGGTTTACCGGCATAAGCCCCCTCGCCCAGCAGATAGTCATTCACATCGGCGATATCTGCGGATGAGGTAATAGCAAACTCTTTGTCTGCAAGCCGAATGACCCGCCCGGTATTGCCGATCTCCTGATACTGCGGCAGGATTTGGGTGTAGTTATATTGGGTGCTTTGGACGTTGGTTTGGCTGGACTGCGTGGCGATTTTCGCGGCGGGGCGGAAATGGATGTAGTTATCGGATTGCCAGTTGGCCGCGCCCGCATTGCCGCTGTCCGCCGCCACAAAGGCCAGCGTCGAATTTTTCGCCAGCAGGTCGATGGTATTTTGGGCAGAAGCAATCGGCGTTGTGCCGGTGGTATCCGCCCCGACGTTGATATTGGCCGTACCGCCGCCCTCGCTGACATAAGCTATGCCCACATTGTTCAGAATACGGACCGAATCGGGATCGAAGATCGGGATTTGCATATTGGCGACCGGCACATCAGCCGCCGAGGTAAACGACGCAGAATCATAAACGCTGATAACCTCGAAGCTGCCGTCCAGACCAGGAACCTCAACATTCAGCTCCTGATTTTGCTGCGGATTTGCCGGGCTGGGCGAATAAGTATAATTGGCAATATTCGCGGTGGTGATAGGCGTTGTGACGCCATTCGAATCCGTTGCGCTAATGGTAATAATACGATTCCCCGCCCCGGCCGGAAGTGCATCAATTGCGGAAACTGACGTGCTGCTCACGCCGTTGTTGGTATAGGCCGGAAATGCCGGGATAGCCCCCAGGATATTCAGCGTGGTGCCCGCGGGGTAATTGGTTGGGGCAGGGTTAAGATCGATGCTGTACGCCGTTCCGGTGTTGATCACCTGATCGAAGTTATAACCCGGGTCGGTCGGGAAGGCATATGTCGGATAATCCTGCGCCCAATACACATCATCGGCTACGGCCATCGCGGGCAGCATCCCCGCAGCCAGTACACCCGAGATCAACAGTTTCCGCCGCCCTGAGCGTGACGCTTTCCCTCGATATCCTGCGCTAAATTCCGCGACAGGGACGAATGCGGAGGCCACGTGGCTCCAGACCAAACGGTAAATTCTGTTCATGTTTTATCCATGCAAAATCAAAGAGTTGAAATAGGCTTAACGCAAACGAGTGCAAAGGGAAGGCCAGTTACTTTTTGTAAAAGTAGTACAATCTTCAGCATTCCACCTGTCAGGATGTGAAAAAATACAACATTTTGTTGCCGGGAAATTAACTAACCTCCCTACAACAAGGCGGATACTGCGAGAACGTCAGTAGCGGGGGATTTGAGCGACAGTGGGCAATCCACTATCATCATCGGTAATTAAATCTGGAGTAACTTCATGGATATCAAGCACAGCACCGGAGAAGTGGCGATTGCCAGCGTGAAGGGTTACATCTGGTTTTTGTGCCTGAATATCATTTGTTGCCTGTGGATGGTGCTGCGGGTGTTTGGCGGCGAGTCAATTCCGCTCGATGCTGAGAATTACACCGTGCCGCTGTATGGCATTATTGGCTTTTCGGTGGTCAACGCGCTCATGACCTGGCGGCTACACGATCGCATCAACGAAGGGCTGTATCAGAAATGCCTGCCCGCTATCGTGCTTCTTTTCAGCGCCTTCTGGTCAGTGATTTTCTTTCACATGCTGAATGATTTTCTACAGCCCACGGTGGCAATGGTGGCGCTAGTCATCGTCCTGCTTCCGGCGACCATTACGTTCTATCTTTCCGCCAAGCTACTGACCCTGTTTATTGGGCCGATTATCGTCACCGTTATTGTGGGCGAAATTATTTCGCCGTTGAAATTTACCCTTTTGCAGAGCATTGCGGCAGCGATCATCCTGATGGTGGTGCTTTCGGCACGCTATATTTTGATAGAGTCCTATCAGCGCACCCAGCGCAGCGAGTATGAAAAAAATCTGCTGATCAAAAAATTACTCAAACTGGCCAACTTCGATACCCTCACCGGGCTGTATAACCGTCACAGCATGAGCGAGTATTTTACTCGCAGCACCCGCGCCCTTGCGCAAAGTAAAAAATCACTGTTTCTGATTGTGCTGGATATCGATTTTTTCAAGCAGTACAACGATCTGTATGGCCACGTTGAGGGCGATAAATGCCTGATTCGGGTCTCACGCTGCATTGAACAATCGCTGCGCAAAGACACCGATGCCGCCTTCCGCTTTGGTGGCGAAGAGTTTGTGGTGCTGACGACCTGCGACCGGCCAGGCAACGCATTAAGCATCGGCAAACGTATTCAGCACGCGCTGGCCGAGGCGCGTATCCCGCACAAAGGTTCCACGGTTGCGCCGCGCGTGACGCTGAGCCTGGGCGTGGCGCAATGGCACCCCGGCATGACGCTGGAAGCCCTGCTGGAGTTCGCCGATAAGCAGCTGTACCAGGCGAAACGCGACGGCCGGAATCGACTTTGCTGGGAAGGGAAAAAGTAGGTGTGTCCGGCGGCGTGTCGCAGTGACCTGCCGCCGGAAAGGGTCAGACGTTATTGAGATGCATCTGCTGTGCGTCGTTTAACGCGAGGCGCAGGTTGTCGTTGTTGTCGCTGAGCAACGCCCGGGCACGCCAGGCGTCCAGCCCGGTCATAATGCTCAGGATCGCGGTGCGGCAGTGATTATTGCTGTTGGCCAGCGCCACTTTCGCCTGCGCCCGTGGGCAATCGGTCACTTCCATCACGATAGCGATTTGCCGCTCCTGCCAGCGCGTGGTGGTCGCCGGGACGTCGACGCGCAGGTTGCTGTAAACCCGGCCACTGCGAATGGCAATCCCGGTGGTGAGCATGGTGAGAATTTGCTTCTGCGCCAGATGCGCTTTCGGGTTGTTGAATCCGGCCACCACTTCGGGGCCGGTCGGTGGAACGACCGCAATATCGGCCAGCTGTGCGGCTTCGCTGCTGGCATCCTGGGTGATTATCCCGACCCGCGCCCCCAGCGACCACGCATGGCGCAGCACGCCCCACACCCACGGCGTTTTGCCGCTCACGCTCAGACCAATCAGCATATCGTTGTTGCTAAAGGCGATGGTTTCGAGGTCTTTGACGCCGCGGTCGTAATCTGCCGCCGCCAGCTCCGAGGTTTGCACCATCGACTGCATTCCACCCGCCATCAACGCCAGCAGGGCATGTTTGTTGTCTGGCGCGAATTCACCTGCCGCCAGCACCGCCGCCCGACCCGACGCTCCCGCGCCTGCCAGGATAACCCTTCCGCCCCGGCTGAGGGTCGCCGTCGCGTTATCCACCAGACGAGTAATGTCCGGCAGGCACGCGGCAATCGCATTGGTCACCTGTTTATCTTCCCTGTTGATCAGCGCCAGCATGTCGTGCGTCGAGAGTTTATCTATCTCAGTGGTGGCGGCGTTGCGACGCTCCATGGCAATACTCATTGGCTTAATGCTCATAACACGCTCCTTTGTTATCGACCTTATCTACTATAAGGATATTCCGAATCGGAACCGCGAGTGCCGTCACGCTTCACTCCCCGCTCTCCCCCCTTTTCCTTTTCTTTACGCCGCTTTAAAAAAAGCGCCCCGGCGACGATAATAACCCCTTTACGGCTTTCTGGACCTGACATGAGCGATTCGCCCCTTCCCGCCGCGACAGCGCAACGGCAGATGAAACTGAGTACCCTTGTCACCCTGATGGTGTGCTGCGTGATGGGCGCGGTGCTGATCCTGGCCTACGCGCTGTGGCTCGGGCAAATCAGCAACGTCACTCGCAACGGCGTGAAGGACACTGCGCTGGCGGTGGCGCGTACCCTCGCCGATTCCCCGGACGTCAAGCGTGGCCTGACCCAGTCGCCGCAGGACAACATCATCGCGCCGCTGGCCAACCGCGTGGCCGAACGCAACCACCTGCTGTTTGCGGTGGTGACCGACATGCAAGGCATCCGCTATTCGCACCCGGACAACGCTATCATCGGCCAGACGTTTATCGGGGACGATATTCATCCGGCGCTGGCGGGGAAAGAGAACGTCTCGATTAACCATGGGGTGCTCGCCCAGGCGCTACGCGTGTTTACTCCGGTGTATGACGATAGCCATCGGCAAATTGGGGTGGTGGCGGTCGGCATTTCGCTGAGCAAGGTCGATGAGCAGGTCAGCCGCAGCCACTGGGGCGTGCTGTGGAGCGTGCTGTTCAGCATTATCGTCGGCAGCGCGGGCATTTACTGCCTGGTGCGGGTGCTCAAGCGCGTGCTGCTCGGCCTTGAGCCGTGGGAAATCACCAACCTGTATCAACAGCGTCAGGCAATGTTGCAGTCGTTGAAGGAAGGCGTGATGGCGGTCGATGCTCAGGGTCGGGTGACGGTCGTCAACCATGCGGCGCGCAAAATGCTGCTGTCGGGCGAGTCAGGCCACGCCCCGCTGCTGGAAAATCTGCGCGAGGTGTTGGCCAGCGGTCAGCCGTTACAGGACCGGGCACTGGGGTGCAATGGGCGGCTGTTGCTGAGCAATACCGTGCCGATCCGCAGTCAGGGCCGGGTGACCGGGGCGATCAGCACCTTCCGCGATAAAACCGAAGTCAGCCAGCTGATGCAGCGCCTTGACGGGATGGTGAACTACGTCGATGCCCTGCGCACCACCTCACATGAGTTTATGAACAAGCTGCACGTGATCCTCGGCCTGCTGAGCATGAAAAGTTACGATAAGCTTGAAGAGTACGTCCTGCACACCGCGCATACTTACCAAATGGATATCGGTGCCATTCAGCATCGGGTGAAATCGCCGGTGGTAGCCGGGTTCCTACTCGGCAAAATCAACCGCGCCAAAGAGCGAGGCTTCAGCCTGACGCTGGTGGACGAAAGCCTGGTGCCGGATAACCCGAATGAAAAACAGGTCACGGTGCTGGTGACGGTGCTCGGCAACCTGATAGAAAACGCGCTGGATGCGATGCAAAGCCAGCCAGATGGGGAAATCAGCCTGCTGCTGCATTATCAGAACGGGTGGCTCACCTGCGAAGTCAGCGATGACGGGGCGGGTATTCCCGAGGCCAATTTAGAGGCCATTTTCGCCAAGGGTTTTTCCACCAAAGGGGAAAACCGCGGCGTGGGTCTGTTCCTCGCCAGCCAACAGCTGGATGAACTCGGCGGCTCGATTACGGTAGAATCCGAGCCCGGCGTGTTTACCCAATTTTTTGTCAGTCTCCCGTGGGACAGTGAAAGGAAGAGTGCGTGATAAATGTATTAATTGTTGATGATGACGCGATGGTAACCGAGCTGAACCGGATGTATGTCGCCCGGATACCCGGATTCCAGTGCTGCGGGACCGCGTCCACGCTGGCGCAGGCCACAGCGCTTCTCAACGACACGTCGCTGGATATCGATCTGGTGCTGTTGGACGTTTACATGCAGCAGGATAACGGACTTGATTTGCTGCCGGTGATCCGCGCATCCGGCCGGGCTGTCGACGTTATCATGATTTCCTCCGCCGCCGACGCGGCGACCATTCAGACCTCAATTCACTACGGGGTGGTCGATTATCTGATCAAACCCTTCCAGTTCCCGCGCTTTGAAGAAGCACTCAACGCCTGGCGGGAGAAGAAAAAGCTGATGGGCAACCATGCCTATTATGAGCAGGCCGACGTTGACCGGTTGCTGCACGGCGGCACGCCAGAAGTGGCTGACAGCAAGAAGCTGCCGAAAGGCTTAACCCCGCAGACCCTGCGCACCATTTGTCAGTGGATTGATGCCCATCCAGGCACTGAGTTTTCGACCGATGACCTGGCGAATGCCGTGGCTATCTCTCGAGTCTCATGCCGTAAATATCTGATTTGGCTGGCGCAGATTAATATTCTGTTCACCAGCATCCACTACGGGGCCACTGGCCGACCGGTGTATCGCTATCGTCTCATCGCCGAGCAGTACGGCTTGCTTAAGCAGTACAGTCAATAAGCCGGTAACTATGCGTTGGCAAGATAGAACCGCTTCCCGCGAGGGAAAAGGATTCCAACTGGAATCCTTTTTCTTTCATTGTATTAAAATAAACAACATTATCACTGGCGTTAACAACATCCACAATAAAGCTTCAACTTTAAACCCAATTGTCATACTGGTTGGCAAACCTTTAATGAAATTGACTTGCAACTCTTCTACGCCTCGTTTTTTATTATAGGGTAAAATCAATAATCGCATCATCGGCAATACACATCCAAAATAGGAAGCAGAACAAACTAGTGACGCGTTTTCATATCTTGATAAATTAGACGGAAAAATATCAAACCTATTTAAAAATGCTGCCTTAATACGTTTATACATTATTTTATTGTACAGCCGAAAAAACACCAGGCACAACATCAAAATAATCAACACTGAAAACAAAGGCGTTTCTATGAAATGTTTAATATCATTTGATAAAATGTTCATAAATCACACGCCCCAGTTTATCGCCCATTTTCTCACCTGAATCTTCTGTAAATTTAGACGTACCAATAGAGAATCCTATACCTGTAACCAGACACATTGCAGATCCTATTCCACCAACCTCTGAAGAAGCTAGGCCTAAAACCCACATGCAAGCACCTCTTGAAGCCCAACCAGCCACACTACCTGCAACCGCCCCTGCTAACTGTTTCCCGCCAAATTTACTGTATTCTGTCATGGTGACTTTTCTACATGCATCTTCTCGGCCAATGGCACACGCATCATAAACATTACTTGAATATGATGCAAAATCTAAGCCTATACCTACATAACCAGTCGTGCGCATCACTTTTATAAGCTTCGCCGATTTTTCAATGTAACTCGCATACCCTTCAATGCTACCGATACCAGATTGATCCCATCGGTGCATAATTGAGTGGGTGGAGAGGCCTAAAGCCTTTTTAATATTTTCGTATCCCCTCAAGTTTAATTGTGATTTTGAATAGCGGTTTAGCACGACGTTCAATTTATTGAATAACCTCTGCCGCTGACCAAAAAACTCCTGACCAGAAATAACACCGCTGTTATTGTTGTAGGTTTTCTGATAAAGCATTTAAATTTCTTCGAGAACACTATTAATTTCTTCGTAATAAGATTGTCCTACCTCACTTACGTAACCTGCTATATCACCTGCTGTCCCGAGTGCATCACTATAAATTTGTGATGAGAAGATATCGATGGCTGCACGGTTCTCATACAGAATTTTGGCTTCTACTGCAGTCAAAGGAGCCAACGCCGTATCAATTCTATCACGTGCATTTTGCAGTATTTCTATTTGCTCAGGAACCTGTTTATCCGGGTCAACAACAATCAAGATTGAACCGGTCTTTTTTGTCATTTCGGGGTTTAGCATGCTATAAAACTGGCGAACGTTAGCGGGTGGATACATGAGTAACAATGAATCATGTTTAGCGGGGGACGACTCATGTGGTAATACACAAAATCCCGCATCTACGGATGCGCTGTGTTCTTTATCTGGAGTCGGCGGAATAATGTTATTGGAAGGAGCCGTTACTTCTGTCTTATAACCATAAGTCAGTGCAAAACCAACGGGAACAAATTCACACTTACATCTACATGTTCCTTTACTATGCCCCGTTCCCGCCGCCAGTTTTCCTTCAACAAAAGATCCGGGAACGCCTCCCGCTATGGCATAGGTTTTCCCATCTGCACCACACCTATAGTTATCTCCCATTCGTGCTGACGGATTACCCGACACTAAAGCCGTTACGCAGCCAGATGTAATGATTCCCCCGCAGGTAGATTCATCCCCAACTTTAAGGTAAAAACCTTTCATCCTTTCCATAGCCAACCCTTTTAATTGTTTCATTAATAATAACGAACATTTGTGAAATCCATTTTCACAGGGGATGACGGTACAGATTTCTAACTGTTATTTTCGTGAACCCCTTCTCAGCCTCACGAATTAAAATATTATACTTTCACCGCTCATATATATTAAAATAATACATTAGTAATTATGCATTCATTTTATTTACAGTACAGTCAATAAGCCGGTAGCTATCATCGAGCAGCGTAAAGCGGAACTGGCGCTGGGAAGAGAGGATCACTTCCTGCGCCTTAGTGACAAAGATAGCCTCTATGTCGGCCCGGCCTTTCAGCATCTGACAGCCCTTCTCCACGCCCGCGCCGAACAAGAGGGTGGTCCAGATATCGCCGTCGAGCGAATCGGTGGAGATAATGGTCACGCTGTCGAGTTCGTTATCCAGCGGGTAGCCGGTGTGCGGGTCAAGAATATGGTGGTAGCGCTGCCCGTCCTGCTCGAAATAGCGCTCGTAGGTGCCGGACGTCACCACCGATTTGTGCGCCACTTCCATCGCGCCGACCAGCGCATCCGCCTCAGCGAACGGTTTTTTCAGGCCGATACTCCAGCGTCCCTGCGGCGTGCCGAGGGTCTGCACGTTGCCGCCGAGATTAATCAGCCCGTCGGTCACCCCTTCTTTCAGCAATAAATCCCGCACCCGATCGGCGATATAGCCTTTGGCAATCGCGCCTAAATCAATCTCCATTCCTTCTCGGGTCAGAAACACGCTCAGGTTGTCGTCGTCGAGGATTACGTCCTGCGCCCGGGTGATATTGAGCAGTGCCTGGATGTCATCGGCGGGCGGAACGCTGTCACCTTTAAAGCCGATGCGCCAGCGTTTAACCAGCGGACCAATGGTGAGATTAAAGGCGCTGTCGGGCAAAACGCTCGCCGCTTTCGCACACTTGATCAGCTGATACACCGGACGACTCACCGTTACCGGATGCTGCCCGGCGGCATGGTTGATGTCCATCACCTGCGACTGCGCCCGGTTAACGGTCAGCAGGTCTTCATACTGTTTGATCAGGCTAAAAACGCGGGAAGCGAGCGATTGGTTGTGAGAGAAGAGTTTGAGCAGAATGGGCGAGCCCATCAGGACCGCAGAATAGCTGTAAACCGAGTGATCGGTTGGCATGGCGTTTATACCCTCAACCTGGCCCTCTCCCAACAGGGAGAGGGGATTTATGTTTTCCCCCCTCGCCCCTCTGGGGAGAGGGTCGGGGTGAGGGGAAATATGGCAATAAACCTTAACGTTTCGCCCGAACCGCAGCCTGATGGCCCGCCAGGGTACCGAAGATAATAATATCCGCTACCGCGTTACCGCCGATACGGTTGCCGCCGTGGATACCACCGACCACTTCACCTGCCGCGTACGCCCCCGGAATAACCGCGTTTTCCGCGTTGAGCACTTCGGTCTGAGTATTCACGGTTACGCCGCCCATGGTGTGATGCACGCCAGGGGCAATCTGGATTGCATGGAACGGGCCTTCGTTAATCGGCGCACGCAGCGCGGTGGTGCGACCGAAATCGTCGTCGTGCTGTTTTTCCACAAAGCCATTGTAGCGTTCCAGGGTGGTGAGGAAAGCCTGTTCATCCATACCCAATGCGGCGGCCAGTTCGCGCGGTGAGCTGGCGCTGGTCACCAGACCTTTGGCGATGTACTCATCGGCGGCTTTGTTTTTCGCCCGCACATGTTCATCGAACACGATATACGCGAAGTGTTCCGGCAGCACGATGATGGCGGCAGAGACTTTATCGCGGGTCGACATTTCATTATAGAAACGGCTGCCCTGCTGATTCACCAGGATCGCCCCGCCGCCACGAATGGATTCAGAAATCAGGTACGAGGTGTTTTGTTCGACGGTCGGGTGAATTTGAATTTCCCCCATGTCGACGGTACCTGCACCGATGCGTTCCAGCAGCGCGATCCCGCCCCCGGTCGCACCTTTGTGGTTGGTGGTCACGAAGCCTTCGAGGTCAGGACGGTATTTCACCACCATCGCGCTGTTGGCGCTGAAGCCCCCGGTGGCAACCACCACGCTTTTCGCCTGCACGGTAAGGGTTTCGTTTTCGTCATTCAGCAGACGCACGCCGCTCACTTCACCGTCGTTGAACAGGATCTCGTCCACGGAGGTGTCGAGCATCACGTCGATACCGCGTTTGGTCACGTTCCGCACCAGGCCGCTGATCAGATACCCGCCAACCGCCGATCCGTCACGTGGCCGGTGAGTACGGTCGATGCTCATCCCACCGGTCGTGGTGATGTCATTCAGCATGATGCCACGACGCGCCAGCCATTCGATGGCTTCCGGCGCGTTTTCCACAAAGCGACGTAGCAGTTCCGGGTTGTTTTTGTTGCCGCCGCCTTTCAGGGTTTCGGCATAGAACAGCTCTTTGCTGTCGTGAATGCCTTTCACGCGCTGGAAGCGAGTTTCAGCGGCGTTCATCCCCGCCGAGGCTTTAATGGTGTTCCCGCCAATGGTCGGCATTTTTTCGACGATCAGCACGCTGGCACCTTCATCGTGCGCCTGAATCGCTGCCGCCAGACCGGCCCCGCCGCTGCCGACCACGACCACGTCGTAGTTTTTCGGTGCCTGGGTGTCACCGCCTTCTTCCGCCACGCGGGCTTTGGTGGATTTCACCATCGCTTTTGATACCGCTTTTTTCACCGCTTCGCTCTGGCTGGTTGCGCCGGAGATGGCGTCCACGTGCGGGGTGTTGGCATCCAGAATACGGGTTTTGATCTCTTCGAAGCTGGTGACGAACTCCACCTGCTGCGGGCCAGAGACCAGTTCGATGTCGGCGATCCTGTCGCTTTCGAGGCTGACGTTGATAACCAGTTCGTGGGTATCGTCCTGCACGTTTTCCACAAACACGCCCGGTTTGAATTTGGCATCGCCCATGCTCATATCGCGGATCATCGCTTCAACCAGCGAGAAGCGCCACAGCGGTTCAGGAATGTTCAGCGCTTCACGCTGGGTGCTGTCGATAAACAGTTCCAGGTTTTCACCGCGTGCGATGCGGTCGGTCCAGTCCGGGTAGGCAATCGTCGCCCGCCCCACGGCAATCAGGTCGTAGCCGTGGTTCAGCCCTTCTTCGGCATCCGCTGCGTTCACCACGCCACCCACGCCCATCACCGGCACCTGGGCCAGAGTGTCAGAGCGCATCGCGCAGTATTTTTCGATAAGCGGGGTTGGGTCCTGCGTATCGACAATTGACGAACGCAGGCTCGCACCGAGGGAGAAGTGCAGGTAATCCACGCCGCGCGCCGCCAGTTTTTCCAGCAGGTACAGGGTGTCGTCGAAGCGAATGCCCGGGACTTCCATCTCTTCCGGCGAGAAACGGTAGCCAATGATGAACGCATCGTCGGCATACTGGCGGGCCATTTTGTGGGTGATATCCAGCACCGCCAGCGGGAATTTAGCGCGGTTATCGCGGCTGCCACCCCATTCGTCGGTACGCTGGTTTGAGTTCGGGGAGTAGAACTGCTGGATAAGATAGGTGTTGGCTCCGTGGATTTCCACGCCGTCGAATCCGGCCTGAATGGCACGACGCACGCCTTCACCAAATTTCACTACCATGTCCGCCACTTCTTCAGTGGTCAGCGCCACCGGAGTGGCAGCACCTTCACGCGGAGCCGCCACGGCACTTGGGCCGACCGGGGTACGCCCGCCAATCAGTTTCGGGTCGACCATACGGCCGCCGTGATAGATTTGCAGGATAGCTTTAGAGCCTTCGGCTTTAATGGCGGCGGCGATTTTGGCCAGACCAGCAATTTTCTCGTCGCAGTCGATCCCAATCGCGCCCGGGAAGGCGAGACCGAGGTCGTCGACGAAGCAGCACTCAACGATGATGGTGCCAATGCTGCCCGCGCGAACCCGATAATACTCCACCAGCTCGCTGGTGACGGTGCCGTCGAAATACCCGGTGCAGGTGGTCATCGGTGCCATTAACAAACGGTTTTTCAGTTCGGTCCCGTTAGGGAGAGTGAAAGGGCTTAAAATACGTTCATTATTGGTCATAATGGAACTCCAGATTTTAAAAATTGAAATTTAAGAATTCGGTGACGGAGCCTTTATTGGTTTTATTTAGTGGTCCGAGGTCATGCTATTAATATAGCTCTTTCTTTAGTTTCTAAAGTTATTACGTTAGTTATAAAACTATTTAATACCCACCATAACAGCACTACCACCACGGTATTATCATTTTAAAATATAACATTTACATCACATTCAATATTGATAACAACAAGGCTACTTTTGTTAACAATGAAATCGCATCCCTACCGCCATAACAACCCATACAAAACAACAAGATAATTGACATGCGCACATAAAATACGCGCTTCACCTCCGTTGAGTTTTAACATCTTCTGGAATTTATTGAAAATAACCACATGCCACAATAGGGTTATTCGATAATGTAAAAAAAGCACTGCTTATTTCGTTTTTTTGATCTCGATCAATTGCAATCGGCAATGAACGCGCAATATATAAATAAGCCCAATTTTTTAATTCAACGCCTGATTTATGGCATTGAATCACTATATAGAAACGACGTAAGCACGGTCATTAATAATCAAAGTAAGTTTCGTAACTAAATAAACCAAGCCGTTACTTAGGTCGTCCACCGTATTTTTAACTACTTGTCGAGTCTCATTATGAAAGAGAATACAGTCACCCCACCGGCCGCCAGTCCGGGTAAAGCAAAAGCCGGGAAATCTAACCGTCTGCTGATGATGGCGCTGCCTGTCATTGTCGCGGTTCTGCTGCTTTTCGTGCCGGTACCGGACGGCCTGCCACCCTATGCCTGGCACTACTTCGCTATCTTCGTCGGCGTGATTGTCGGCCTGATTTTTGAACCGCTGCCGGGTGCCGTGATCGGCTTAACCGGGGTGGTAGTCATCGCCCTGTGCAGCCAGTGGCTGCTGTTCAGCCCGGAGCAGATGCTGGAGCCGAAATTCAAGCTGGCTACCGCGTCCTTTAAGTGGGCAGTCAGCGGTTTCGGCAACTCTACCGTATGGCTGATTTTCGGTGCCTTCATGTTTGCCGCAGGCTATGACAAAACGCAGTTCGGTCGTCGTCTGGCGCTGATCCTGGTGAAATACCTTGGTCGTCGCAGCCTGACGCTGGGCTATGCCATTACCTTCGCCGATTTGCTGCTGGCCCCGTTCACTCCGTCGAATACCGCGCGTAGCGGGGGCACAATCTATCCGATTATCGCTAACCTGCCGCCGCTGTACGGTTCTAAACCGAACGACCCGAGCGCCCGTAAAATCGGTTCATATCTGATGTGGGTGGCCATCACCGCCGCCTGTATCACCAGCTCGATGTTCCTGTCAGCGCTGGCACCGAACCTGTTGGCCCTGGCGCTGGTAAAAAGCATCGTTGGCCTGAACATCTCCTGGGGGATGTGGTTCCTCGCCTTCCTGCCGCTGGGTGTGATTCTGATTCTGGTCATGCCGCTGCTGGCTTACTGGTTCTACCCGCCAGAAGTGAAAGTGAACAACGAAGTGCCGCTGTGGGCCGCGCGTGAGCTGGAAAAACTGGGCAAACTGTCGCGCAATGAAATCCTGCTGCTAGTGTTCGTATGCTGTGCGCTGATGATGTGGATCTTCGCCGCCGACTGGATTGAACCGGCGATGGCTGCCCTGCTGGTCATCGTGCTGATGCTGTGGACCGGGGTACTGAACTGGAACGACATCACTAATAATAAAGCCGCGTGGAATACCTTTGTGTGGTTCGCCACCCTGGTGGCGCTGGCCGATGGCCTCTCCTCTACCGGGTTCATCACCTGGCTGGGTAAAGAAGGCGGCGCGCTGATGGGCGGTATCTCGCCGGGCACCGCAACCATCGTGCTGCTGCTGGCGTTCTACCTGCTGCACTACTTATTTGCCAGTACCACTGCGCACACCACCGCGCTGCTGCCTGCGATGCTGACCATCGCCTCCACCATTCCGGGTATGAACATGGAAGTGTTCTGTCTGCTGATGGTGACCTCGCTGGGCGTGATGGGGATTATCACCCCGTACGGCACCGGTCCAAGCCCGATTTATTACGGCAGCGGCTACCTGCCAACCAAAGACTACTGGCGCCTCGGCACCATCTTTGGGGCTATCTTCCTCGCTGCGCTGCTGCTGATTGGCTATCCATGGATGTCGATGATGTTCTAATCCTTAACCGTCGGGGGAGACTCCGGCGGTTTTTTAATTTCTGGAGTTGAGTATGTCGAATAAACCCTTTGTTTATCAGAATCCCTTCCCGCTGGCGAAAGACGACACCGAATACTATCTGCTGAGCCGCGAGCACGTTTCCGTGGCTGAGTTTGACGGTCAGCCGATGCTGAAAGTCGAGCCAGAAGCCCTGACCCTGCTGGCCCAGCAGGCGTTCCACGATGCGTCCTTCATGCTGCGCGTTTCCCACCAGCAGCAGGTCGGCGCGATCCTCACCGACCCGGACGCCAGCGATAACGATAAATACGTGGCCCTGCAGTTCCTGCGTAACTCAGAAATCGCGGCCAAAGGCGTGCTGCCGACCTGTCAGGACACCGGCACGGCGATCATCATGGGCAAAAAAGGTCAGAACGTGTGGACCGGTGGCGGCGATGAAGCGGCCCTGGCGCGCGGGGTGTACAACACCTACACAGAAGATAACCTGCGCTATTCGCAGAACGCGCCGCTGGACATGTATAAAGAAGTGAACACCGGCACCAACCTGCCCGCGCAGATTGATCTCTACAGCGTGGACGGCGACGAATACAAATTCCTGTGCATGGCGAAAGGTGGCGGCTCCGCCAACAAGACCTATCTGTATCAGGAAACCAAAGCGCTGATTACCCCAGCGAAGCTGAAAAACTGGTTGGTTGAGAAGATGCGAACCCTCGGGACCGCCGCCTGCCCGCCGTACCATATCGCGTTTGTGATTGGCGGCACCTCGGCGGAAGCGACGCTGAAAACCGTGAAACTGGCTTCCACCCGCTATTACGACGGCCTGCCAACCGAAGGTAATGAGCACGGTCAGGCATTCCGCGACGTGCAGCTGGAACAGGAACTGATGCAGGAGGCGCAGAACCTCGGCCTCGGCGCACAGTTCGGCGGCAAATACTTCGCCCACGATATCCGCGTTATTCGTCTGCCGCGCCACGGCGCATCCTGCCCGATCGGCATGGGCGTGTCTTGCTCGGCGGACCGTAATATCAAAGCCAAGATCAACCGCGACGGGATCTGGATTGAGAAACTGGAAGCCAATCCGGGCCAGTACATTCCTGAAGCACTGCGCGAGCAGGGTGAAGGCGATGTGGTGAGCATCAATCTGAATCAGCCGATGAGCGAGATCCGCGCCCAGCTGGCTGCGCATCCGGTCTCGACCCGCCTGTCGCTGAACGGCACCATCATCGTGGCGCGTGACATGGCGCATGCCAAGCTGAAAGAGCTGCTGGATAACGGCGAGGAACTGCCGCAGTACGTGAAAGATCATCCGATCTACTACGCAGGCCCGGCGAAAACCCCCGAAGGTTACGCCTCCGGCTCGCTCGGCCCCACGACCGCAGGTCGCATGGATTCCTATGTCGATTTATTGCAGGCTCATGGGGCGAGCATGGTGATGTTGGCGAAAGGCAACCGCAGCCAGCAGGTGACCGACGCGTGCCATAAACACGGCGGTTTCTACCTCGGCAGCATCGGCGGCCCGGCGGCGGTGCTGGCGCAGCAGAGCATTAAGAGCCTTGAGTGCGTGGCGTACCCGGAACTGGGTATGGAAGCCATCTGGAAAATCGAAGTCGAAAACTTCCCGGCGTTTATCCTCGTGGATGACAAAGGCAATGACTTCTTCCAGCAGATCCAGAACAAGCAGTGTTCAGGCTGTCAGCAGAAATAATCCCCTCCGGCCAGCCTCGCGCTGGCCGTTTTTTCCTCTCCCCATCCGCGTCTTCTTGCGCTTAAATGCGCAATAACCCCTTAACCCACCAATAATTTGTTAGCAAAAATGCAAATTAGTGAGCGTTTATTTTTACATCGATCGTAAGTTTGCAATAGGTGCGGTGTAACTATACTAAATGGGACTTTATATAAAGGAGCTCCTCATGTTTAATCATGTCCCATTCAAGCGGACGATGCTTGCAAGTATGCTGACGCTGGCTTCAGGCGCCGTCACTTCTGCTTATGCAGCGCCTGCCACCGCCTCTCCCAAGCAAGACACCGCTAAGCCAAACATCGTTGTCATATTTGGTGACGATATTGGTTACTGGAACCTGAGTACCTACAACCAGGGTACGATGGGTTACGACACCCCGAACATCGACAGCATTGCGGCGCAGGGTGCCAAATTTACCTCTTACTACGCTGAACAGAGCTCCACCGCAGGCCGTTCTGCCTTCATCACCGGTCAGATGCCATTCCGTACCGGGATGAGTAAAGTCGGTATGCCGGGTGCGCCACAGGGCCTGCAAAAAGAAGATCCAACCATCGCTAGCGTCCTGAAACAGCTCGGTTATGCCACCGGTCAGTTCGGTAAAAACCACCTCGGCGACCGCGACGAATTCCTGCCTACCGCGCACGGTTTCGATGAATTCATGGGCAACCTGTACCACCTGAATGCGGAAGAAGAGCCTGAGAACTCGGATTACCCGAAAGACCCGGCCTTCCGTAAAGAATTCGGCCCGCGCGGCGTAATTAAGAGCAGCGCTGACGGCAAGATTGAAGATACCGGTCCGTTGACCATCAAACGTATGGGCACCGTTGACGAAGAAACCCTCGCGGCGAACAACGACTTTATGGAACGTCAGGTGAAGGCCAACAAGCCATTCTTCACCTGGTTCAACACCACCCGTATGCACAACAAAACCCACCTGAAAGATGCCAGCATCGGTAAAACAGGTCTCGGGACATATGCCGACGGCATGGTTGAGCATGACAAGATGGTCGGCGAAGTGCTGCAGAAGATTAAAGATCTGGGCATTGAAGATAACACCATCGTGCTCTACACCACCGATAACGGCCCGATGACGGCGACCTGGCCTGATGCCGGTGAAACGCCGTTCCGCGGTGAGAAAAACACCGGCTGGGAAGGCGGCTTCCGCGTTCCGGCAATGGTCAAATGGCCAGGCCACATCAAGCCAGGCACCATCGTAAAAGACATCTTTGCGAGCTATGACTGGTTCCCAACGCTGGTGGCTGCGGCAGGCGATGCGAACATTAAAGATCAGCTGCTGAAGGGTTACAAAACTCCGTCCATCACCTACAAAGTGCATCTGGATGGTTACAACCAGCTCGACTTCCTGCAGGGCAAAGGCGAAGACCAGCGTAAAGAGTTCTTCTACTGGAGTGATGACGGTGACCTACTGGCAATGCGTTACGGTCGCTGGAAAGCACACTTCATGATCCAGGAACACGAAGGTCTGGATCTGTGGCGTTATCCGTTCACCAAACTGCGTGCACCGATGATCTTCGATCTGGAAGTCGATCCGCTGGAGAAAGGCGACAAAGGGATGGGCTATCAGAGCTGGTTCTACGACCGTATGTTCCTGATGGGCGGCGCGCAGAAGTACGCGAAAGAGATGCTCGCTACCTTTAAAGAGTTCCCGCCACGCCAGAAACCAGGCTCGTTCACCATCTCTGATGCGTCAGCGATGCTGGAGCAAGGTTCATCCATCAACAAATGATGGGCGTAACGTGAGGCACTGACCTCATACTCAGAGCGGGTTGCCTTCGCAATCCGCTCTGCATTTTACATTCGCTCTTTGTGCGCTTTGTCAGTCATTTACCTTAGGGGTTTGCTATGAAGTACAGCACCACACTACCCGTTAAAGCGTTACCGTCCGCGGAAAAATATGACGGCAAAGGCCCAGAATACAAACGCCGCTTCCACGTGATGGCCAAGCCGTCCGGTTCCACCTGCAACCTCGATTGCACCTACTGTTTCTACCTGTCTAAAGAACAATTACTCCACCAGGACAGACACACCGGGATGAGCGATGAGGTGCTGGAAAACTTCATTCGTCAGTACATTGACGGGCAGGATGGCGACCAGGTGGTCTTCTCCTGGCAGGGCGGCGAACCGACCCTGATGGGGCTCGAATTTTTCGAAAAAGTGGTCAAGTTCCAGAAGCAGTACCAGAAGCCCGGGCAAAAAGTCGAAAACGATTTGCAGACCAACGGCGTGCTGCTCAACGACAAATGGGCCGCGTTCCTCAAAGAACATAAATTTCTGGTGGGGATCTCCATTGATGGCCCACGAGAACTGCATGACCGCTACCGCGTCACCCGCAGTGGCAAACCGACCTTCGATAAAGTGATGGAAGGCGTCGACGCGCTGAAGCGTCACGGTGTCCCGTTCAACGCGCTGGTGACGGTGAACCGTACCAACGCCCGCTTCCCGCTGGACGTGTACCGCTTTATGACCCGCGAACTGGGTGCCACCTACGTTCAGTTCAATCCCTGCGTTGAACCGGTGGATTTCAAAAGCACCGCCCCGCAGTTCTGGCAGGACGACAGCATTCCGATTACCGGCAGCCGCCGCGCGCATCCGGGCGATCTCGACTCCATTGTCACCGACTGGTCGGTTGACCCCGATGACTGGGGAACCTTCCTGATTGCGGTGTTTGAAGAGTGGGTCAATAACGATTTAGGCCGCGTGCAGGTGAACCTGTTTGAAACCGCCGTCGCCCAGACCATGGGGATGCCCGCGCAGATTTGTACCGCCTCTGAGTTCTGCGGCAAAGGGCTGGCTATCGAGAAAAATGGCGACATCTTCTCGTGCGACCACTACGTCTACCCGGAATACCAGATTGGCAATATCGAGCATAACAAGCTGGCGCACCTGGCGTTCTCTGAGCGTCAGCAAGCCTTCGGGATGGGTAAAAAAGATACCCTGCCGAAATACTGTAGAGAGTGTCCATACCTCAAGCTGTGCTGGGGCGAATGCCCGAAAAATCGCCTTGTGCGTACCCCCGACGGCGAACTGGGGCTGAACTACCTGTGTCCGGGGATCAAAGCCTTCTTCAACTACGCCGAGCCAATTCTGGTAGGGATTGCCACGCTGCTGAAACGCGATTTTGCAGGAGTTAAAAAATGAATAGCGCAGAGAAACTGCTTCAGCTTGAACAACGGATGAACACCCAGGTGCTGGGTCAGGAAGAGCTGGTCAGAATGCTGATTATCGCCCTGCTCTGTGACGGGCACGTGCTGCTGGAAGGCTTGCCGGGTCTGGCCAAAACCCGTGCGGTGCGCGAGCTGGCTGAGCACGTCGAAGGCGAATTCCGCCGCATTCAGTTCACTCCGGATTTGCTGCCCTCCGACATCACCGGCAGCGAAATTTATCAGCAGAACGCCACCCGCGAAGAGGACCAGTTCCGCTTCCGTCCGGGGCCGGTGTTTGGCAACGTAATCCTGGCCGATGAAATCAACCGGGCCTCCGCCCGCGTGCAGTCGGCGCTGCTCGAAGCGATGGAAGAGCGTCACGTCACCGTGGCCGGGAAAACCTGGCCGCTGCCGGGCGTCTTTATGGTGCTCGCCACCCAGAACCCGGTCGATCAGGAAGGCACCTGGCCGTTGCCGGAAGCCCAGCTCGACCGCTTCCTGATGAAAGTATTAGTGGATTACCCGTCAAAAGAGAACGAGCAAAAAGTCATGCAGCTGGTGCGAGCCGAACAGCAGGCCAAATATCAGGCGTTGGCGAGCGGCGAAACCGGCCACGGTGACCACGCTCAGCCAGACGCGACGTTAACCCTTTCCCAACAGGAGATTGCCGCCAGCTGGCAGGCGATTTCAGCGGTTTACGTGGCCCCCGCGATTGAGGAATACATCGTCAATCTGATTAACGCCACCCGTCATCCGCAGAGCGTGAGCGACACGCTGGCAAGCTATATTCACATCGGCGTCAGCCCGCGCGGCACCCTGGCCCTGGAGCGCTGCGCCAAAGCGCAGGCCTGGCTTGAAGGCCGCGATGCGGTCCTCCCGGAAGACGTGCGTCGTATTGCTCCGGCGGTGATTCGCCATCGCCTGATGCTGAGTTACCAGGCCAACGCCGATAACCGCACCGCCGATGACGTGGTGAACATGCTGCTCGACGCTGTGGTGGCGTAATGGACAGCCGCCTCAGCGTTGATCGGGAGACACTGCTCGCGCTGGTCAACGATGCCCGGCTGATTGCCAACCCACCGGGGCAAATCCCTCCGGGTGCGCTGGCCGGGGAACGCACTTCGAAGCAGCAGGGACGCGGGTTGAATTTCGACAGCCTGCGTCGCTATCAGCCCGGCGATGACGTGCGCCTGATAGACTGGCAGGCCACCGCCCGGCTACGTCAGCCGTGGATCCGCTTGTATAACGAAGAGCGCGAACGCCCGATATTTTTGCTGGTCGATCAGCGTCTCGACATGTATTTCGCCACCCAAGGGCAAACCAAATCGGTGGCGGCGGCCAAAACCGCGGCGCTGCTGGCGTGGCGCAGCTGGCACGATGGCGACCGGGTCGGCAGCCTGGTGTTTAACGACAGCGAGATGACGCTGCAAAAATGCCGCCCGCCGCGCACCACGCTTAACGCCCTCCTTGACACCCTGTTGCGCTACAACCAGCAGTTGCCGGAACAGTATCCGCAGGAACCTGCATCCAGCATCACGCTGGCGGCTGCACTCCAGCGAGCCAGCGGAGCCATCCCCAACGGCGCATGGGTCGCGGTGCTGAGCGACTTCCACGACCTCGACGCCAACTGTGATGCTCTGCTCGCCGGACTGCGCCGTCGCTGTGAGGTCAGCGCTTTTGTGGTGCTCGATGATTTGCATTTGCGTCTTCCCGCTTCGGGCACACTCGCCGCCACCTATCAGGGCCATGAGGCGGCTTTTGCGCTCTCGTCCGGCCTGAAAGCGGAGATTGAGCAAAGCATCACCGCCCGCCTGGCCCGCCAGCAAAGCCGCCTGACCCGGCTCGGCGTTCGCGTGAACCATCTGGTGGTCAGCCAGGATTTGATCAAGCAGTTACAAAAAGGTCTCTGAATGCTCGAGAAAGGATTTACCGTGCCCGCGCTAGCACAGCCGGCGCTGCCTCCCTCTCCCTCCTGGTTCCCACTGCCGCCGGGCTGGCTGGTTCTGGGTGCCCTGCTGCTGGCCGTCGTCGCTGTTGTCCTGTTTTTCCGCTACGCCCGCTGGCGTCGTAACCGCTGGCGGCGCGAGGCGCAGGCATTGCTACCCGCCTCACACAGCGTCGACGGTTGGCTGAATCTGATTAAGCAGGTGCTGCTGGTCCACCAGCCACGCGCCGCCGTCAGCCAGAGTCTGACGGCGGAATCGCTGTTGCAGCCTGTCCCGCTGGAAAACGATCTGCGCCAACAGTTATGCGCCAGGTATTGCCAGCGCGACAACCAACTGGCGGAAGCGGACGAATCGCGTTTGCGCCGCCAGCTCGCCAGCTGGTTAAAGGAGCTGCCCGATGTCTGAGCTTTTCTCAAGGATTGATTTTGCCTGGCCGTGGGCTTGGCTGTTGCTGCTGTTGCCGCTGCTAGGGCGCTATTTATTGCCGCAGGACAGACAGCTAAAAGAGCACGTCCGCGTGCCGTTTCTACCCAACCTTATCGATGAGCTGAAGCTCGACAGCCAGCCGGTGGGCGATGGCTGGCTGCGCGGGCTGCTGTTCTGGCTGGTGTGGGGCTTACTGGTCTGCGCCCTGACCCGCCCGGAATACCTCACCCCACCGCAGCACATTCAAAAACCGATGCGCGATATGGTGCTGATCCTCGATGTGTCCGGCTCGATGCAGAAAAACGACGTCGAAGGCGGGATAACCCGTTTGCAGGCGGTACAGGCGTCGGTGCGTAAATTCGTCGCGGCGCGTCATTCTGACCGTATCGGGATGGTGATTTTTGCCAGCAGCGCCTGGCCTTTCGCTCCGGTGAGCGAAGACAAACAGGCATTGAACATGCGTATCAACCAGCTTGCGCCGGGGATGATTGGTCAGCAAACCGCCATTGGCGATGCGCTTGGCGTGGCGGTCAAACTGCTTGATTCCAGGCCCAATAAAGACGTCAGTAAACTGGCTATTCTGCTGACCGACGGCAACGATACCGCCTCACAGCTTTCACCCGAACTCGCTGCCACGCTGGCGGCATCGCATCACGTGCAGGTGCATACCATTGCCTTTGGCGACCTGCGCAGCGCAGGCGATGATAAAGTCGACCTGCCGCTGCTGCAGAACATCGCCCGCGCGACCGGCGGCAAAGCATGGACCGCGGCGAACTCCGGCGCGGCGCTGGACAGCGTATGGCAAGAGATTGATGCCATCACCCCGGTGCAGGTGAAAAGCATCGGTTGGTCATGGCATTTACCGCTGTTTGCCTGGCCGCTCGGCATCGCCATGCTGCTGCTGTTAGCCCTGGCCCTGGCCCGATTTATCAGGGAGAAACGGTCATGAGTGACTTCCACTTTATCTATCCCTGGCGGCTGCTGGGGCTGATTATCGCCGCCCTGCTGGCGTTTCTGCCTTATGCACAGGCGAGCAGCTGGTCACGCGTCATGGACAAACCGTTTGCGAAGGCGCTGATTATCGGGCGCAGCAAACGGCTGACCCAGGTGCTGCCGTGGCTGTTTGGTCTCGGCGTCATTGCGCTCGCCGGGCCAAGCTGGCAGCGGGAACTGCCCGCCGCCCTGACCCCGGAGAGCAACGTGATGGTGGTGATGCAGCAGGATTTGGCGATGTACGCCCAGGACCTGACGCCGAGCCGCAACGAGAGAATGCAGAGCAAAATCAGTTCCCTGATGGAGCAATCCCCCGGCGCACGCTTTGGTCTGGTGGTCTACAGCAATCAGGCGTTCGTCACCACTCCGCTGACGCAGGACCCGCAGTTCTTCTCGCTGTTCCTTCACGCTCAAACGCCGTCGCTGATGCCAGAAGGCAATGGTTCCGGGCTGAAGTCCGCCATCGATTTAGCGATTAAAAACGCCCCGGTCACCCCACGCAGCCTGATTCTGGTGGCCGATACGCTGACGGATGCCGATGCCGCCTATCTCGAAAAACTCGATGTGCCGCTGCAAATCTGGGTGCCCGGCACCGCCGCTGGCGGCACGCTACCGGAACAGTACGCCGGTCGAGGGATTGATACCCGCCTGAACGTCGAGCGTTTCAGTGCGGTGCGCGAAGCGGGGATTCCGGTGACGCTGGTCACTGGCGATGACAGCGATTTACAGGTGGTTAAAAGCCATATTCAACAGGCCATCAGCCAGCAGAACAACGCCCGCAGCGACCTGCACTGGAAAAACAACGGCTGGCTGCTGGCAATCCCGATGCTGATATTGCTGTTCTTCTGGCGGCGGCAACTTATCTGTGTCGCCTTCGTGATGCCACTGATGTTCTGGTCTTCTCACAGCGATGCCGCCTGGCTGGACGCATGGGTCAGCCCGGATATTCAGGGTCAGCACGCGTTCGACAAAGGGCAATACCAGAAGGCTGCCGAACACTTCCGTGACCCACTGTGGCAGGGCATTGCCTGGTACCGTGCCGGAAACTTCCCGGCGGCGGTGAACGCGTTGCGTCGCGCGCCGCAAACCCCGGAGACCCTGCTGTGGACCGGCAACAGTCTCGCCCAGCAAAAGCAGTGGCAGCAGGCGCTCGATACGTATGATCTGGCGTTAAGCCTGCGTCCTGACTGGAAAATGGCGCTGGAAAATCGCGAGAAAGTGTCGCACATCGTGATGCAATTGCGGCTCAAACAACGTGAGGCTGAGCAGGAGCAAGGTAGCAACCAGGATGATGAAGGGCCGGACAAAGTGCTGAAAGATTTGAAGAAAGGCCAGGGCGTGAAGCAAAAAGACATTGGCGCCATTAAAGGCAGTTCGCCGCAGCTCAACCAGTGGTATGAGAATTTACAGGTGTCGCCTTCGGGTTTACTGGAAAGTCTGTATCGCAATGGCGCACAGGAGACGACGCCATGAAACGGTGGTTAGCGCTGTTACTGATTGTCATGCTCCCGGCTCACGCGGCGATGGACATCACCCGCGACGTCGTTGCCCCGAAAACGATCGTACCGGGCCAACCGGTGACCGTCGCAGTCACCTTCTGGACCGACAGCTGGTTTAATCCGCCGCCGGAATGGCCGGAGTTTGCGGTGCAGAATGGGGTATTGCTCAACACGCCGCTGCCGAACCAACTGCTGACCCGACAACAAAACGGCATCAGCTGGAGTGGCATTCGTCTCGAGCGCCAGCTGATGGCCTGGGATCAAAGCACCCTGCGCCTGCCTGCGGTCGACTTGACGGTAACCTCTTCCGGCCAGCCGCCCGCCACGGTGCATCTGGACGCGATTGAACTGCCGGTGGTATGGCCGAAAGACGTCGAACAACCGGATCGCTTTTTGCCCGCGCGCGGCCTGACGTTGACCCAGACCATCACTCAGTTTCACGCCGGGAAAGATAACACCCTGCGCGCGGGCGATGCCATCGAACGCGTTGTCACCGTCAAAGCGCAGGACGTGTTGCCCGCACAAATCCCGCAGCTGCTGTATGCCATTCCCGGCAGCGACAGCCAGCGCCTGACCCCGCAAAACCGCTTTATCAAGGGTGGGCGAGGCGACATTGACGGCGCGATGCGCGTCGAACGCCTGCGCTATATGCCGACCGAAGCGGGAACGGTGACGCTCCCGCCGGTGAAGCTGCGCTGGTGGGATACCGAACATCAGCAATGGCAGTTGGCCGAACTGAAAGGCCAGACGCTGAAAGTCGACAGCGCGCGCGCCGCCGGGAAAGAATCCGCCCTGCGCGGCAGCAGCGGTGAGGTCAACGGGTCATTGATTATCGGCCTGTTGGCGTTGGCACTGTTTGTGGTCATCGGCTGGTTTACCCGCCGCTCGCTGTACCGCAGCGCAGCGTGGATAACGCACCGCTGGCAACGCTTCTGGCAGCCGGTCACGTTGCCCGGACTCGCCCCCGTTGAAAGGAAAAAACGATGAAAAAAACGCTACTTGCCTGCACCCTGATGTTGGGATGCACTCCCCTCGTCCATGCCGATCCGCTGTCGGCGTGGAATGATACTGCGGCAAAACAGTCGATTGTCCAGTGGGTGCAGAACTCGACGAAACAGGGCAGCACCACCTTCATTCCGGAGGATAAACGCTATGTGGTATTCGATAACGACGGCACCCTGTGGCCGGAAGCGCCGCTGACGTTCCAGATCCAGTTCATTCTCGACGAAGTTAAGCGTCAGGCCCCGGAACATCCGGACTGGAAGAAGGATCCGCTGATTAACGCGGTGTTGAACAACGATCTGAAAACGGTGGTGAAAGCGGGTGACAAAGGGCTGATGAAGCTGCTGGCGATGACCCACAGCGGAATGACCACCGAAGACTTCGAACAACGCGTGGCAAGCTGGCTCGATAGCCACAAAGACGCGCGCACCGGCTGTCGCTACGACCAGTTAGGTTATCAACCGATGCGTCAGCTGCTGGATTACCTGCGGGAAAACGGCTTCAAAACGTGGATTATTTCCGGGGGTGGGATCGACTTCATGCGCGTGATGTCGCAGAAAATGTATGGCATCCCGCCTGAGCAAGTGGTCGGATCGTTTGCACTCGGCGAGTTTTCTCTCACCGACAACGGCACGCAGATCCGCAAAACCATGACCGGGGCGTTTAACGACGATGCCGCCAACAAACCGGTGGCCATCCATCTGTTTATGGGTCATCGCCCGGTCGCCGCCTTTGGTAACAGCGATGGCGATTTGCAGATGCTGCAATACACCGCCGCCAACCCGGATTACAAAACCTTTGGCCTGATCGTGCATCACACCGATGCCACCCGGGAATACGCCTATGACAGCCACCCGCCTGCCAGCGGTAAGCTGGAAGCGGCATTGCCGGAAGCCAAAGCCAAAGGCTGGACGGTGGTGGATATGAAACAGGACTGGAAAACGGTGTTCGACCCGGCGCAATGCGCGGTGAAGTGAACCTGTGAAACCTGATGCCCTCTCCTGCCGGGAGAGGGCGAGAAGAATTGCGTCCCTACTCTAAAATCGTCTCGCCGACTTTCGTGGGCTTCGAAAACAGCAGCACCAGCGGCAGCAACAGGAAACATAAAAACATCATCAGGCGGAAATCCTGATAGTAGGCCATCACCGTCGCCTGACGGGTGACTTCGTTATTGATAGCCATCAGGCCCGGCATCTGATGCAGGTTGTACGCCCCGTGCTGGATATCATGCTGCAACGCTTTGTTGAACGGATTAATAAACCCGGAAAACACGCTATGGTTACGCTGGCTCTGCTGCGCCAGGTAAGTCGTCACCATCGAAATCCCGATGCTGCTGCCAATATTACGAATAAGCGAATATAACGACGTGCCCTCGGTGCGGTATGACGGTGCCAGCGTCGAAAACGTCAGCGTCGACAGCGGCACAAACGTCAGGCCCATCCCGATACCCTGCACCACCCCAGAGCTGATTATCTCCCACTGGCTCATCCACATGCTGAACTGGGTCATCTGCCAGAGTGAAACGGCCATCACCACCACACCAACGGCAATGACGTAACGCAGGTCGACTTTTCCGGCGATACGCCCGACCACCATCATACTGAACATGGTGCCGAACCCGCGCGGGGTCATCAGCAGACCAACGTCGATAACCGGATAGTTCATGAAGTTCTGTAGCAGCGGGGGCATCAGGGCCATGGTCGCCAGCAGAATGGTGCCCATCATAAAGCTGAACAGCAGCCCGACGACGAAGTTCTTATCCCGGAAAATACCCGGCTCGATAAACGGCTTTTTGACGGTAAAGATGTGGGTAATAAACAGATAAAGCGCCAGCGCCGCCAGCACCGCTTCGATAATAATTTCCCCGCTGGCAAACCACTCTTTTGACTGCCCGCGATCGAGAAATAACTGCAAACTGCCGATGGCGACGCTCAGCAGGAAGAAGCCGAGCAAATCAAATTTACGTTTTGCATCAATAGCCGTTTCGCTGACAAAAGCCGAAATCCCCAGCCACGCCAGGGCGCCAAACGGGATGTTGATATAGAACACCCAACGCCAGCTGTAATACTCGGTCAGCCAGCCGCCGAGTGCCGGGCCGAGGATCGGGCCAACCATCACGCCCATGCCCCACATCGCCATCGCCGAGCCGTGCTTCTCTTTCGGCCAGGCATCCAGCATCACCGACTGCGACAATGGCACCAGGCTTGCGCCGAAAATCCCTTGCAGCAGACGAAATATGACGATTTGATCGAGCGACTGCGCGGCACCACACAGCATTGAGGCCACGGTAAAACCCACCACCGACCAGGTGAATAAGCGCTTACGTCCGATACGCGCCGCGACAAAACCGGTCAGCGGCATCGCAATCGCGGCGGCCACAATGTAGGACGTTAACACCCACGAGGTTTGATCCTGGGTTGCGCCCATCGCGCCCTGCATATGCGGCAGGGCCACGTTTGCGATGGTGGTATCCAGCGCCTGCATGATGGTCGCTAACATCACCGAAAAGGTGATTAACAGTCGGCGATCAAGAGCCTGCTTTTGCGGCTGCGGGGCCGCAATAACATCAGAAGACATAAGCCACCTCCTCAGGATGCGCTGCGGGCGTCAGCCTGAGTATCAATTTTGATGGTGGCGCTTAAGCCAGCACGCAGCTGCGGCTGATTAGCGTCGGTTTGCAGGCGAATACGCACCGGCACACGCTGGGTCACTTTCACCCAATTCCCGGTGGCGTTTTCAGCCGGAATAACCGAATACTCGGCTCCCGTCGCTGGGCTAATGCTGCTGACTTTGCCGTGCCAGGTCACGCCCGGCGCGTAATCGACATTAATTTCCGCCGGTTCGTTATCCCGAATATGGGTCAAATCTTTTTCGGTAAAGTTCGCTTCGATATACAAGTTGTGATCGGAGACCAGTAACATGGCGGTGGTGCCGCTCTGCACGTACTCGCCGCGTTGCAGGACTTTGGTAATATTACCGGACGACGGTGCATATTCGTTAACGTGTGAGAGATTGTTCTTCGCGGTATTCAGTTCAGCCAATGCTTTTTTATAACGCGGATGTTTTTCCACCGGCAGAGAAATATCACCGCCGAAGCTGTCGGCAACTTCCTGCAATTGTTTTTGCAACATGTTCACTTCCAGCGCCATCAACAGGCTTTTCTGATGCGCACCGTCAAGATCGGACGCCGACACATAGCCCGGGCCGTTCAGACGATGCAACCGCCCTTCTTCGCGCTGGGCGTAGGCCAGCTGGCTTTTCGACACGGCAATGTTAGCGAGCTTGCTCTGATATTGTGATTTGATGGTGTTTAAATCGATAACGGTATTATTCAGATCGGACGAAGCCTGGGCGACGGCTAATTCATAAGGTTTAGGATCGACGCTAAACAGTAAATCGCCTTTATTCACGTGCTGGTTTTCTTTTACCGCAACGTTTAATACCCGGCCCGAGACTTCAGCCCCGATCGCCGTTTTGTCGGCTTTCACATAGGCATTATCGGTTTCAACATAACGACCGCCGGTAAAATACATCCAGCCTCCGGCAGCGACGCCCAGAGTCGGCACTACCAGCAATAAGATAAAACGGAGCTTTTTAATATTCATGTGCAGGTCTCTTTATTGGAGCGATACCCACGTCGAAAAAAGGAAATAACAATACGCAGACGCCTGCGCGACGGACAGGCGGCGTCAAAATGAAGTGTTCAGGTATCAGCAGAAGTATTGATGCGACAAATATACTTAGCCTGCTAATCGTAAACTAAGCAGGCTGTGCTATTGGCGGTTTAATTATAAATTCGCGGCGGTGGAACGCCGTATTTTCAGGCGTCCGGCGAGGGATAAATGAGTGGCCGTGTCTTCCGCATGACAGAGATATTCCACCGCCAGCCTGCCGAGTTCACCATAAGGCAGCTGAATACTTGTCAGTGGGGGCGTCATTTGCTCGGAAATATTTTGATCGTCATATCCGGCCACCAGCATGTCGTCCGGCACCCGCACCCCGTGGGCCGAAAGCGCCTGATAGCAACCGATCGCCAGCCAGTCGCTGGCGCAGAAAATCGCCTCCGGGCGGGCGGCCTGTTTCAGCAATATCTCGGTGGCCTGATGCGACTCATTGAACTGCCAGTTAGTCCGCTGCACCCATTCCGGCTGCGGGGTAATACCCGCCTGGGCCAGCGCCGCATGATAGCCCGCCAGACGTTGGCGGGTGGCCTCCATCCAGCTTTCTCCGGTGATGTGCGCGATCCGCCGCGCCCCCTGGTTTATCAGGTGGCGGGTGAGCTGAAAGGCGTTGGCGTAATCGTCCGGCACGAATGATGGCAGCAGCGGAGAGTTAGGGTCGCGCTGGTTGAGCAGCACCAGCGGCAGGCTGGTGCAGTCCTGGAAGGCGGTCATATCCACAACGGTAGTCACCGGCGAGGCGAGGATAATCCCAACGCAGTTACGCTTTTCCAACTGGCGAATGATGTTCAGCGCCAGTTGGTGATCGTCCCCGTAGTCATACACCGTAAGCAGGACTTCGTTCCGCCACGCGGCTTCCCGCGACTGGGTGATGGCATCGACAAACGGATCGAAGCTTTGCAGCGAGCTTATCAGCAGGGCAATTTCCTCCTGATTGCGCGGCGAATGAATGGCGGGCAGACGGTCATAGCCCAATTCGCCCGCCACGGCGATGACCCGCTGACGCGTCTCTTCGCTGAGTTTGATGTTGCGCGACTGGTTAAGCACCAGCGACACCGTGGCCTGGGAAACCCCGGCGGCACGCGCAATATCGTTCATCGTGACCTTATTTTTACGCTTCATATTCCCTGCCCCACGCCTGCTGAATCAACATCATACCTTCCCGCGCCCGGTTACGGCAGCCTGGTGCGTACTCCGTCACGTTTCTTCGCTGTGTCAGCCTCAATTTTGTGAAGCCTGTCGCTCTTTCACACCATGCCATTTGCTGATTTATCCGCCAGCTAATATTTATTAGCTAAATATTATCAGTTATGAGGCATCACATGAAACAGCAATGGAGTCAGGCTCAGGCGCAGGCGTGGTATCAGCAACAGGGTTGGTTGTGCGGCTTTAACTATCTGCCGTCCAGCGCAGTGAACTGGACCGATATCTGGCAACAAGAGACCTTTGACGCGCCGACCATCGAACGTGAGCTCGGCTGGGCGGCAGACGTCGGGTACAACAGCCTGCGCATCAATCTGCCGTTTATCGTCTGGGAACATGACCGCGACGGGCTGATTGCCCACATCCACCACTTCTTAAACCTTGCCGATAATCACGGCTTTCGTACCATGCTGACTCTGATGGACGACTGCGGTTTCTCCGGCGACGAGCCCTACCTCGGGCCGCAAAAAGCCCCGGTGCCGGGGAAACATAACAGCCAGGCGGCGGCGAGTCCGGGCCGGGCGAAAGTCTGCAACCGCGACGACTGGCCGCAGATTGAGCGCTACGTGCGCGATATCGTGCGTGAATTCAGGTGCGATAAACGCGTCCTGCTGTGGGATCTTTACAACGAACCGGGCAACCGGGGGATCTTCGCCACCGGCACCGTGGAAGTGCAGTACGATGCGAAGCTTGAAGACTACGCGCACGAGCTGATGCAGCGGGCATTCGAATGGGTGCGCGACGAAGATCCCGAGCAGCCGCTCACCGTCTGCGCCTGGCGTCTGCCTGCGGAAACGGAGAACGAGCAGTTCTGGCAGCATCCGCTCGATCAGACCGCGCTGGCGCTGTCGGACGTGGTGAGCTTCCACGCCTATACCCACACCGCACGGATGGTGGCCATTATTCATCAGCTGCAACAACTGGGCCGCCCGATCTTCTGCACCGAATGGCTGGCACGCCACGTCGGCAGCACCATTGAAGAACAGCTGCCGCTGATGCACGCCGCCAACGTTGCGCCATACCAGTGGGGCCTGGTACGCGGCAAAACCCAGACCTGGCTGCCCTGGCCGGTGGTGATGACAAACTCGCCAGACTATTGTCGCCTGTGGTTCCATGACGTATTCGAAGAAAACGGTATTCCGTTCTCGAAAGCGGAAATGACCCTGGTACGTAAACTGAGCCAGATTGGTTTGCACCCTACCCGTTAATAAGAATATGACCCCCGTCAGACCGCTGGCGGGGAAAGGTACGCGCTATGGCAAATACGATGAAAATACCGTCTCGTGAGTTGTGGTCTTATTTTGGTTATGGTTTAGGTCAGTGTTTTAGCTTTGGTTTAGTCGGGTCGTTTATTAACTATTTTTATACTGATGTGCTGGGCATTTCCGCCCTCGCCGCCAGTACGATTTTCCTTATCGCCCGCGCCTGGGATGCGGTCCACGATCCGCTGTTTGCCAGCTTCATGGACACCATCAACAGCCGCTTCGGCAAGTTCCGTCACTTTTTGCTGATTGCGCCGCTGCTGATAACCGGTGTGACCCTGCTGTCGTTCTATAAAATAGAGGCCGATACCACCACCAAAATTCTCTACGCGGGCGTGACCTATATTCTGTGGGGCACCCTGTATGCGATTTCCGATATTCCGTTCTGGTCGATGTCATCGGTGATGACCAACGATTCCGGGGAGCGTACTCGCGCGGTGACCGCCGCAATGCTGGGGGTGAATGCGGGCATCGCCTGCGCCAATATTTTCTTCCCCAAACTGGCGGCCTTCTTTGCCCAGTACAGCAACGACAAAGGCTACTTTATGGCGGCGCTGGTGATGATGCTGGTTGGCCTGCCGCTGATGCTAAACGGCTTCCTGCAAATTAAAGAACGTGTACCGCCGAGTGCGGAAAAAGTCACCATGCGGGATACCTTCCGTAATCTACGGCAGAACAAACCGTTATTTATTATTCTGCTGTCGTTCTTTTTCTGTGTATTCCATAACGTCGCCAACGGCATTTACATCTATTTCTTTATCTACAACATGGGCGATGCCAGCCTGCAAATGGTGATTGGTCTGATGGGGATCGTTGCTGCGGTGGTTTGCCTGGTAGCGCCGATGCTGACCCGTAAAATGCAAAAGCGGAAGCTGTTTATGATCCTCTGCGGGCTGGATATCGCAGTGCGGGTAGTGATGTGGTTTGCCGGTTATCACCACACTGCAGTGCTGTTCCTGCTGCTGGGCCTGAGCACCCTGTTTGTGATGATGAGCAATATTCTGACCTCGTCGATGATTGCCGACACCATCGAATATGCCGAATATCACACCCACAAACGCTGCGCGGCGATCACCTTTTCCGGACAGACCTTCACCGGCAAGATGTCGGTGGCGGTTGGCGGGGGGCTTATTGGGCTATTTCTGACCCTGATTGGCTACGTGCCGCAGGCACAAACGCAGAGCGATGCGGTGCTGAACGGACTGTTCTTTGGGGTTTGCCTGCTTCCGGCGATTGGCTCGCTGATTCGCATAGGCTTTATGTCACGCTTTACCTTCACCGAAGATAAACACGCGGAGATTTGTCGCCTGCTGGCAGATAGGCGTCATGCCTTGCAGCAGGAATGAAAACGCCCGGCGGCGCTACGCTTGCCAGGCCTACGTGATGAATTTGTAGGCCCATGCAAACGAAGCGCCGCCGGGCGCCAGGTGAATTACTCTTCGAAGTACCAGTAACCCTGATTAATCAACGCCGTCAGTTCAGCGATAAACGCCGGATTGTGCAACGCATCACCCAGTTCATCCTGCCCGACTTCGGTTAAACGACACAGCACATCGGCCGCCTGAGGGTGAACGGTGTTCCAGGCTTCGCTGTTTACAAAGAACTTGTCGCCGATATGCAGCACGCGAAGACCGCTCAGACGAGTCAGGGTTTCGCCGCCCGTCAGCGCATCCAACACTTCCTCTTCCGCATACGGGGGTTCTGCCGGGGCGATATCCAGCTCATGACGCGGCGTGGTGGCGAAGCGGCCAAACCACTGCTTAAAGTCTTCCGGCTGGCTGATAACGTCAATCATCATCGCGCGCAGGCGTTCAAGCTCGTACTCTTCGACCCGGCCCGGATGTTCACGCACGGTCAGATCCGCATCGCTGTAATGCGTGCCGCCTAAATCATTTTCCAGGGCGTAATCCGCGAAGCTACTGATCAGGTCACGTCCGTTTGGCCCCCGGAAGCCGACCGAGTAGTTCAGAGTGTCTTCAAAGGTAAAACCGTCGTGCGGGAATCCTGGCGGGATATACAGAATGTCGCCCGGAGACATCTCCACGTCGATAATCGGCTCAAACGGGTCGACATGCAGCAGCGCGGGATGGGGACAGAATTGACGCATCGGAATGGCATCACCCACGCGCCAGCGACGACGCCCCATGCCCTGAATGATAAACACATCGTAATTATCAATATGCGGACCCACGCCGCCGCCGGGCACCGAGTAAGAGATCATCAGGTCATCCAGACGCCATTCCGGCAGCACGCGGAAAGGACGCACCAGCTCCGCCGACGGCGCATGCCAGTGATTCACCGCCTGCGCCAACAGCGACCAGCCGGTTTCGCCCAGGCCGTCAAAGTCCTCAAACGGCCCGTGGCTGGCGTTCCATTTCCCGTCGGTCTGACTGACCAGACGGCTATCCACTTCCGGCTCCATCGCCAGACCGGCCAGTTCATCCGGCGTGATCGGGTCCACAAAGTTCGGGAAGGCATTCTTCAACACAACCGGCTTTTTTTGCCAGTATTTCTCTAAAAACTCGGGCCAGTTAAGATTCAGTTGGTTAACCATACAATCACACCAGTAAAAGGATAAACGGGCGTGATTATGCGCCCGCCCCTCCAGGCCGACTTTGTTAAGGGTCAAGGGTTGGCGAAAAAATGATTCATCCACCCTGTTTATTCCTTCGTTTAAGAATTCATTAAGATCTCCAGGGTAAGATTTTCCTCAGACAAACGAACGTAATGAGAAAAATGAGGAAAGTATCGTGATGACAAGGAAAATGACGTTTGCCCTGCTGCTGCTGGCACTGCCTGCGACCTCGGCTTTTGCAGCGCCTGGTTTAACCGGCTGCGCGGCTAAGAAAGCGGATATCGAACAGCAAATTGACTACGCGAAAGCGCATAACAATAGCTACCGCGTGGCGGGCCTGGAGAAGGCGCTGGCGGAAGTGACGGCCAACTGTACCGATGCATCTCTGCGTGCGGATCGCGAAGCCGATGTGCGCAAAAAAGAGCAAAAAGTGGCGGAGCGCGAGCAGGAGTTAAACGAAGCAAAAGCCTCGGGCCGTGCTGATAAGATAGAGAAAAAGCAGGAAAAGCTGAATGACGCCAAAGACGAACTGGCGCAGGCGAAGGATGAGCTGAATAAATAAAAAATGCCCGGCGAGATGAGCTTGCCGGGCGTACGGTTCTTTTTACGTCCTGAATTACCGGGCGTATCCCTGGAAGACTTTATCTTTCATCACTGCGACCTTGCCGGTTTTATAGATAATGATGGTGTATAAGCCCTGCGAGTAGGCGCTGGCATCTGCCGTAACCTCATCCTGCGCAGCGGGTTTGCCATCCACCGTTACCAGCCCCAGACTGTCACGTTTAATGGTTAACCCGTCGTAGTGTTTGACAAAGGGTTTTACCTTTTTGGCTTCCTGCGCATGTTGCGGGTACAGCGACTGCGCATTCTCCAGCGCCTGTTTTTCTGCCGCACCGTTGATTGTCGCCTGCCGATTTTGCTCTGCGATATAACACGCATCACGGCTCACGCCTTTGGCTTCGCAATCCGCCATCCGGGATGCCTCGTTGGAACACCCCACGAGCACGATCGCCGCCGACACCATAATCATTAACTTTTTCATCTCTGCCTCATCATTACATTTTCTTATCGCCGCCATCAGGGGCAGAGCCCCTGTTTCAGCCGCCAAGGAATATGCGCTAAAAGCCTAGTCGGCAATTTGATAAATGTCAGGGTTCAGAAGCGTTACGGCCAGGATGATTCTGGGAAATCGATTTCGGAAGGAGAAGACCAGACGGCACCGGTGAGTGCTTACTATCCAGTAGAGAAAATGAGATTAACTTCTTGGTTGAGTCTGCATGGTACGCCCTACAGGATTCGAACCTGTGACCTACGGCTTAGAAGGCCGTTGCTCTATCCAACTGAGCTAAGGGCGCCCTGAGAAGATGAACTTCGCGGTGTTGAACGCGACGAATTATACGGTCAATGCCTGGTGAGTCAATGGCTTTCGCCCTCAAAACCCCCTTCTTCATCCAGATGCCCAAAACACGCCCGCTCAACTGATTAAAGCTTAGACACTCGCCTTTATCTGCCCTCTCTCTACGAAATATCCCGCCACGGTTTAAGCAACGCCTGGTACCTTCAGAGTTTTCCTGTAGCAACAATGGAACAGGTCATGCGAAGACGGGAACCGTCGCAATGACAGGGTGTTGTCGGGAACACGTCAGGCAACATTTCTTCGTTCATGCCGATACTGAATAAAAGGCGTGAGCCAGTGCGAACGTGCCGGGAGGGAAACGATGCGCGTGATGCTACGCAGGGAAAGGCGGCGGCGTAATATGATGGATTTTCAGGGGCATTCACTTCCCCTGCCCCATAACGCCCTGGTGGATCGTGGCGACCTGCTCAACCACACGGCACGCTATTGTGACTATCGCATTCTGGTGACACGCGACCACTACCTTGCCATCGGTGTTCGCCACAGCCCGGTTCCGCTCTGTCTGTGCCGCATTTATGACGATTTCGATGAAGCGCTGAACGTGGTTCGTCAAACGCTCCCCCTGTGTCTAATTGTTGACCTTGAGGGATGGAGCCAACCTACCCTCACTCTGCTAGACCGGCTGCGGGATTTACAGCAACGCCATCCCCAGATGGATATTGCGCTGATTACGCCAGAAACCGATCGGGAATCACTGCGTTTTTTACAAGCGTCCTGCCGCTGTCGGATTATTGATAAGCGTCTGGCGCTGGTGCAGGCGCGTCACGCTTTTCAGCTTCACGATCCCCCACAACCTCTGGTGTCACGCTTGTTCAAAAGCAAAGAGTGGAGCGTGCTGATGTTGATGTCCAACGGTCATTCGCTGTGCAACATCGCACGCCAGCAGCTGCGCCCCTATCATCGAATCATTTATCGCGTGGGCTGTGTTCTGTCACTGCTTCGTTTAAATCATCGCCAGCAGCTTCTGCGCCTGTTGCAGCGCGTCAACGCGATCCGCGATAACCATCACTCGGAATAACCTGCTGATGCCGGGACATATTTAAGAAATTACTTAAATTAAAGTTAATATTTGGTAATTTTTTAACCAAAATAAAACAATTGCAACTATTCCTAATTTCAGCCACAACGCAAAACGAAAAACCATATAGAGCATAAATCCTGGAGTTTGATGCTGAGAGATAAGAATAAACTCAATGTTGCAGGTGATATATTCGAGGTTATTGTGAGCAAGGCGACAAACGCGGCCCATTAAAGGGCCTCAAAACAGAACAACCTTCTGCATGAGACGGCTCAAGCGGGCTCCGACTTTTAGGGCAGGATATTGGCCGTAACAGTCTATTATGACTGCACTTTTTAACGCCGTTCCTTGAGGGATGGTGATATAACAATTCGAAAATATTTTAACAACCCCACAACAAGCAGTCGCATGTTTTGTTTTTTGCTATTACATGAAAACTTAGCGTCAGCAAACCGATAAACCGCAGAAATTCACCCCAAAAGAAAATTGCATGCCAATCTCATTCAGCACATCGTAATTAGTAAAGTTAATTGTCATAATCTCAGGCTTTTTCCTAAAACATTACACGGTATAATCAACGCCATTGAGACTAATAACAAAACAGGCAAAACAATCGCCTATGAATAATAGTTCAATGCGACAATTCTGCCGCCAGTAAAAAAAGGAAGAGTAGCTCACACCAACGGATAAATAATCAACGCATCAGGATTTCCTGATTACACCCATCGTTTTTACGAATACTGGCCAATCAGCCAATTATTGTTTTCTTCTCTTACCCCTGACATCGCTTCTTTGCGCACTACGGGTTATTGAAGAATGCAATCCATTGGCGCTGGGCTGGTGCCAGAGTTCTTCGCGAACGCTGCACACTTGAATACATGATCTGAGGAATAGAAAATGAAACCTGCTTCCGTTGTTATTATGGATGAGCAACCTATCGTGAGGATGTCGATAGAGGTTCTGCTGAAGAAAAATAGCAATATTCACGTCGCCCTCAAGTCAGACGATGGCAGGGAAGTGATTGATTATGTGCGTAAAAACAAAGTCGATCTGCTGATCGTTGACATCGAACTGCCGGGAACCGATGGATTTTCTTTGCTGAAACGAGTCAATGACATTAGCCCGCAAACGAAGGTTCTTTTTTTATCCTCGAAATCTGAAAATTATTATGCTGGACGGGCAATACGTGCTGGCGCGAATGGTTTCGTTAGCAAAAGAAAGGATCACAATGACATCTATAAAGCAGTAGAAATGCTGTTAAATGGATATTCATTCTTCCCGTCGGATACCCTTAACTTTCTCAGCAATACCTCCTCACGCCGTGGGGAATTGAGCGAACTTCCGCTCTCCAATCGCGAAGTGACGGTGTTGCGCTACCTGGTAAACGGTCTGTCAAATAAAGAAATCGCCGAGCAATTGCTGCTCAGCAACAAAACAATCAGCGCACATAAATCAAATATTTTCTCCAAACTCGGCGTACATACCATAGTTGAATTGATTGACTACGCCAAATCCCACGAACTGCTTTAAGCGTTAGCGTCATTCCCTATAAAATATTGGGAATGACGCTGAATCCATTAGTTATAATTAATCATAAACGTCGCATCCGCATCGGCTTTGCCTGGCTGCGGATTGTCGGCGGTCGCAATATAGTTAGCATAAAACTGCAGCGTGGCATTGCCCAACGCATCCACCGCGACCTCTTTACTGGCCTGCTGCAGCGGCAGCCGGCTGCGGTCTGCGTCACGAATTTCAACCGCCACCCGGCTGGCATTGCTGCCACCATTAAGCCCTAGCAACGTCGGATCACTTTCATCTGCTTTCCCGGCAAAGGTTATCGATGCCGAGCCCGGTGGACAGCCTGTCAGGCTGAGCGTAAAAGGAATGACCGAGGTGGTACTGCCAGCGTTGCGTAGCTGTTTGGTTGCCCAGCGCCCCAGCTCAACCGATTTGTCGCTGTCGGCGGCTTCCACTACACAGGTGTAATCCACCACGTTGCCGAACAGTTCGATGTTGACCGCCCCCAGCGCGTTATCAGCCCGAACGCCAGGACTCATCAGCATGCCAGCCAGCAACGTCACATACAATTTCACTGATTTCATCGGCTGGCCCTCAGTCATAATCCACACGCAAATAGCCCCGCGCCGTAAACTTCCCTTCCGCCGGTTTATTGCCGGTGACGCTGATTGGCCACGCGCGGATCCCCACCCGTGCCTGCGCGCTGGCATCCAGACGGAATGGGATTTTGCTGTTGATGTTATTCGGCGTCAGCGGGTTGCCGCTGCTGTCGGCCACGATAAAGCCCAGATCCGGATTATCGGAGACCATCGCATTACCCTGACTTTTCTCCGCCTCAACGCGCATCGTGAGGTACGCCTGTGACTCCACGTTGGTGCATTTGATGGCGATAGTTTTTTGCTGCGGCGGAATGTTGGCCGGACGATTGCCCGCCCCTGCCTGGCTAAACAGCGATGCGCCGATATCCCCGAAATCAAACTGCACTACCGTGCCTGCATTGATTTCACACGTTTGCGGCACGTTGATGGTGCCACTGTAGCTGATGGTATAGACCGGCGTTGTCAACGGGTCGGCGGTGGTAGTGGTCACATAGACGTTAAACATCGTCTGTTTAGGAATAACCACCATGTTGATAAAACGCCGGGTCACTTTCAGGCGAAACACCAACTTCGAGTCATTTACCGGGAAGGCTTTCTGCTTTGAAACGTTAGGGTGCGAGCCCATCTGGATATAGTTCTGCGGCGGATAGAACGTCCCGGCGTAGCTGTCGGTTATCTGCATCGCACCATCAAGATAGTCGTTCAGTTTCAGATATTTATAGCCACCCTCGGTGCTGACCACCGGAAAGCGGGTGACATAGCTGCGTTTGGTGGTGTTCCCGCTGGTGCCGCTCGGGCACACCGCATTGACCCCCACCCAGCCCGATTTCTGACTCAGCGTCACTACCTGTCCGACCTGGTTATTGGCGCTGGTGAAAGTGTCGGTCAGATCGTAAAACACATCCGTCGGTACACCGGTCGAGTTACGACATACGGTGGCCCAGGCGGAGGTGGACAACATCGCGCCCCCCAGCACCATAAGGGTGATGACTTTATTTTTCACAGCGGATCTCCGTCAGCGTGATTGCCTGTTGCAGGCTCTTTTCAGGCAGCGTATAAGGCGCGCGGCACTGGGATCCCGCCCCCTGGCCCCACTGAATCAACAGCTCACCGCGCAGCGGTAAACCACTTAAATAAATTTGTCCGTCGTCGCCCACCATGCTGGTCACGCCGCTGGTATTTTCCCGGACCATCGCCCCGAATGGCACCGGCTGGGTACCCCGACGTACGGTAATCAGCGCCCGCACGCCAATACGCGTATCGAATGCCGCACGCACGACGGCCCCTTCGGTCGGTACTACGCTGCTGACGTTGTTTTCCACATCGGTGCTGTTGCTCATGGTGTTGGTATCCAGCGCGATACGGTTGTAGCGATAGACCGTGGCGTACGGCATGACCGCGTAACCGCGCCAGTCGGTTTTCACCCCGGTTTGGTTTTCGATGCTCACACCGCTGGCACCTGGCGCTTTGATCAGCACATTAGTGTCACCCAACGGCTGGCTGAAGGTGACGCCATCGGCGTGAGCCAGAATGCCCCCCGCTGCCTGCCAGTTAAGAGAGTGCTGATCGCGGTCGTAGTTGTACGCCCCACTCAGCGTGCCGTAGGTCGCCTGCCAGTTAGCGCTGGCGCTGCCGGTGTAACCCCGCCCGCTGGCGTTGCCCTGGGTCACGCTGTAACTGAGGTTGTTCCCTTCCAGTAGCGTGCCGCTGACGCCGCTCTGCCAACTGTTATCGCCATCGCTGTTGCGGCTGGCCGACACCGTGGCGTAGGCCCTGTCAAACGCGGAATCGCGGCGCGCGGCACCGTTGTTAAAGATGCTGAACGGCACCGACAGGTTGAATGACGCGATGCGGTCGGTGCCGGGGATCCCAATCGATTTGTTCCACGACATCGACAAGGAATAACTCACCCCGCGCCAGCCGCCGGAATAACCGACCTGATACCAGGTGTTGGTTTCATCCGAGCCCCAGTAGGTTTGCTCGCTACCTGAAAGATACAGCGAGCCGTAGTCGCCGAGCTGCTGTGAGATGTTGGCCTGAAAACGCCCCTTTTTGTTCTGCGTCAGGTTGTGATAGCTGATGATATCCGGCACGCCGTTTTCATCTTTATCTTTGTCGCTGTACTGGTAGCCACTCATGTTCTTCCACGTCGTGTCGTCGAGGGTGAAGAATCCTTTGGTCGAGTAGCGATAGCCCAGCAGCTGGAAGTTAGTCCCGAAGGTGTTCAGGGATTTGGCGTACAGAAAACGCAGCGATTGTCCGTCGTGGGTGCTGTCGTCCACCAGCCGACTGTGGGCATGGGTGATGTCCACCGATACCGCGCCCCAGTCACCGAGATTTTTGCCCAGCCCCAGCGCCACGGAGGTGTAGTCTTCTGACAGCTGCGTGCCGCCGTAAACCGTATAGCCACCATTCAGGCCGGTAATCAGTGTGCCCTGAGCGAAGAAAGGCGTGTCCTGCTGAGTGTTGCCGGAGCGGTAATCCCCGGCCACCAGGTCATACTTCCAGCACCCTTCACGCTGCAGCAGCGGCACCGATGAATACGGCACGGTATAGCGCTGCTGGCTGCCGTCTTTTTCATCTACCGTCACCTCCAGGTCACCGCTCGACGAGGTCGGGTTGAGATCGGTGATGGCGAATGCCCCACTCTGCACGTAGCTTTGATAGACCACATAGCCATTCTGACGGATGGTGATTTTGGCTGGCGTGCGGGCGATACCGCGCACCGTCGGGGCGAAGCCCTGCATACTATCGGGATACATGCTGTCGGAGGAGTAGAGGCGTGCCCCGCGAAAACCGACGCTGTCGAACACATCGCTGCCGGTATTGCTGTCGCCAAGGACAATTTCGCTTTTCCACGGCACGATGGCCCGCTGTGCCCAGGTCGCCACGTTCCGCCAGCTGTTTTCCTTTTGGTTATTGTTGTTGGAATAGCTCCAGGTGCCGTTATTGCGCAGCCGCCACGGGCCGTAGTTCAGGCCGCTGGTCAGGTTCAGAAAGTAGCTGTCATCGTCGCTACCCCGGTTGCCGCTGAAGCTGTAGTTCGCCAGCAGGGCCGGAATGCCCTCATCCCACTCTTCCGGGGGAATATAGCCGCGCGCACTGTTGAACATTGCCACCTGAGGCAGGCTGATGCTGAGTTTCAGGGCCGCAAAATCAAACAGCACTTCTGCGCCCGGGATGGCTTTTTCCAGCACCACACAGGCGTCTTTGTCCTCTTTGGCCAGCAACGGAAACGCCGCGGTGTTTACACCGAGGCGCTTGAGCAGCGCAGGCGTCAGGCATGGGGCTAACCCGCCTGCTGCAGGTTTGGTGCCGTCGGCGGGTTCGAAGGGCAAATCCTGCGCACCCACGAACTCCTCGTTACGCCAAATATCGACGCGATAAACCCCGGCCGGTTGCTGATGCCCTTTTTCAAAGCGCGACAGATCCGCCACGCCCGCCGCATCATCCGAGAGAAACGCCGGGTTAAAGTAGCTTTCTGCCTGCACGCCAGGTGCGAGCGATAAGCCCGACAGCGCGAGCGTCAGCAGTTTTAGACGCGGCGGGCGTCGCGGGAGAGTGAGCGCGTTCATTACAGATTCACACGACGAGCCGGAGTAATTGCCCCGTAGTCATTCACGCTCTGCCAGCTCAGCGTGCCTTGGGCACTGGCTGGCAGCGTCACCGTGGCGCGGCTTTTTGGTGCGATCATCACGTTATCGAGCTTTTTCCCTGCCATCTGTAAATTGACCAGGGTGAGGTAATACGGCGATGGATTATTGATGTTGATGGCTGAACCGCTACGGCTAAACGCCAGCTTCTCGAGCGCCTGCGCGGGCTGCATCTCGAGATTTTTCGGACGCACAAACAGCTTGATGCGCGACAAGATTGCCAGCTGCAGCACGTTGCTGTTATCGCCGCTCTTTTTATCCATCGACGGGATAGCTTTCACATTCAGGTAAAACAGCGTCTCTTTATCTGCCGCAAGCGTAGGCCCGGCATAGATGATGCGCAGCGTGTTTTCACTGTCGGGTTCGCTGACGAACAGCGGCGGCGTGATGACGAAGGTTTTTTCTTTTTGACCGCGGGTGTTTTCAATCCACGCGTTAATCAGGTAGCGCTCTTGCTTGTTGCTATTGCTCAGCGCCAGCGAGGTTTGTTTGGCGTCGGCAGGGTAAATCACCCGGGTTGCGCCCAGCGCGATGCCACCCGCCGCCTGAGCAGGCAGCGCGCCGGTAAGCAGCAGCAATGAGAGTAAAATTGTTTTTTTAATTAAGCGGATCATAACCCATTTACCTGTTTTCTTATTTTCTGACAGCGTCTGATATTTACGGATAAACGAGGGTAAACCAGACATCGGTGAGTAAATTCCCTGGTACTAGCGGCAATGAAATAACGCGATAACGAGCACTAAAATGTAAAATCATTTCTTCAGCGGTTATCGGGGAATAATGTTCAGGCGGAGCGTTAGGAATAATAAGTTTTTGTTGCCCATCAAATAGCGCCAACCCCAAACCGCTTTCACCGGGCATACCGGTGGCTTTGGCCGAAGCGACAAAAACCTGCGGGTCTTCCGCCGGACTCAGGCCCTGAAAGCTCACGCCTACCAGGCTTGCAATATCGGGGCGACACTCGACGAGATGGAGCGAGAACGGCACGGTCACGGTGGAAAAGGAGCCCACTTCACCGAAGGTATTACTGCGGTACTGGCCCATTTCGACGCGCAGATCCTGGCTTTCCTGCGCCACGGCACAGGCGCTGTTGACCAGTTCGCCGCGCAGCTGAACGCGCCCGCCGTCCACCACAACCGTGTGGCTGAATGCGGGGAATGCAGCGAAAATCATCAATGCCAGCAGCGGCAACGTCCGTATCATGTTGACTTCCCGGGAGTCTGAAAACGAGCCTCATCCCTGAGGCAATGCTCATCCTGAGCGCGACGAGGTCTTACTCGTATTTCATAACGAAGGTTGCGTCAGCGTTAGCCTGGCCCGGCGCGGTGGTGTCGGCAGTGGCTTTATAACGTGCGCTGAAGTGCAGGGTGTTGGTGCCTTCGGTCAGGTTATGTGCGGCAGAGAATGCGGTGCCGTTCGGTGCCAGAGTAGCGGATGCGTTATCCAGAATTTCGATACCTACGCCTGACGCGGTGTCGGCGTTGTTACCGGAAGCCACGGCCAGCAGGGTGTTGTCTTTGGCATCAATCTGGCCCGAGAACGCAACAGCAGCGGTCGCTGCCACGGCTGGATCACAGTCGTTCAGCACGATAGTGAACGGGATTTTTGCCGAGGTATCACCGGTTTTTGCGAAAGACGCGGTGCGGTACTGGCCCAGGTTGACTTCCTGATTAGAGGAGTCCGTGCTGACGGCACAGGCAGCGTTAACCAGCTCGCCTTTAAAATGCACGGTACCGCCGTTTACGCTAGTGGCATCAGCATGCACTGCGCCCGCAAACAGACCCAGAGTAGCGACCAGAGACGCAGCGATTTTGCTAACTTTCATGATTTTTCCTTGATGATTTATCTAATTATTCACGGCGAAGAAACTATCCGAAAATAAGTTTCGTCGTTCCTTCAACACTGAACGGAAATATGGCCCGCAGCAGTAGCACTAAATTAAACAATTCGCCTGATGCAAAATACGTATAAAAGCTGCGATCGTGTTCAGTTGCTTCCTAATAAGAATTAAGAAATGACTGCATTAGGATTAATCACCAAGAAAAGTCCTATAATCTGGAGGGGTTTTGGCTCTCCTCCTCACCTGTGCGCCAGAAAAACGCAAACGGTGACTGACATCACGCCCGGCTTCTGACAAAATATAGGCATCCCCCCTTTCGAACTCGACAGACGGAATCTTCTCTCTGATGGCAGCAAAGATTATTGACGGTAAAACGATTGCGCAGCAGGTACGCTCTGAGGTCGCGGAAAAAGTGAAGGCGCGAATTGACGCCGGAAAACGCGCCCCTGGATTAGCGGTTGTGCTGGTCGGCAGCAATCCTGCGTCGCAAATTTATGTCGGCAGCAAACGCAAAGCGTGTGAAGAAGTGGGCTTTATCTCCCGCTCTTACGATCTGCCGGAAACCACGCTTGAAGCCGAGCTGCTGGAACTTATCGATACCCTTAACGCCGACGACACCATCGACGGCATTCTGGTTCAGCTTCCGCTGCCAGCCGGAATTGATAACGTTAAAGTGCTTGAGCGAATTGCACCCGATAAAGACGTCGACGGCTTCCATCCGTACAACGTTGGCCGCCTGTGCCAGCGTGCACCGCGTCTGCGCCCTTGCACCCCTCGCGGGATTGTGACGCTGCTTGAGCGTTACAATATCGATACTTACGGGCTGAATGCGGTCATTATCGGCGCATCCAATATCGTCGGTCGCCCGATGAGCATGGAACTGCTGCTCGCTGGCTGCACCACCACCGTGACCCATCGCTTCACCAAAAATCTGCGTCAGCACGTTGAGAATGCCGATCTCCTGGTCGTGGCGGTTGGTAAACCGGGCTTTATTCCGGGTGAGTGGATCAAAGAAGGCGCGATTGTGGTCGATGTCGGGATTAACCGTCTCGAAAGCGGGAAAGTGGTCGGCGATGTAATTTTTGACGATGCCGCCGCGCGCGCGTCGTATATTACGCCGGTACCCGGAGGCGTTGGCCCGATGACCGTGGCGACGCTAATCCAGAACACGCTGCAGGCGTGTGAAGAATATCATGATGTTAAGGACGTATAAGAATGGCCACTTTTTCTTTAGGCAAGCACCCGCACGTTGAACTGTGCGATCTCCTGAAACTCGAAGGCTGGAGCGAAAGCGGTGCGCAGGCGAAAATCGTCATCGCAGACGGTTTGGTTCGCGTTGACGGTGAAATCGAAACCCGCAAACGCTGCAAAATCGTTGCTGGTCAGACCGTGAGCTTCGCAGGTCAGAGTATTACCGTTATCGCCTGATAGCGGGTTTGTGCCCGGCGGCACTGCGTTTGCCGGGCCAACTCAACTTAATACCCCTCCTCTTAATTATCGATCGACTTCAAAGAATCACCATTTCCTCTGACGACATGTGAAATTTAAGTTGCATGCCGCGTACACTTCTTAGACGATAAGTAGAACGTTCTACTAAAACGTTCTACTCACAATAACAGCACGCCATAAGTGCATCTCAGGGTCTCTGGTCGGGGGAAAACAGCATGAGTCTGTTCTCAGGTTTTGTTAAATCGTTGTCAAAATTATCCATGATTGGTCGCGCGTTGATGCTGCCAATTTCATTGCTGCCTGCGGCCGGTCTGCTGCTGGCATTCGGTGATAAATTCCATTTGCCGTTAATGATGAATGCCGGGGGCGTTATCTTTGATAACCTGCCGATGCTGTTCGCCATCGGTTCCGCCGTGGGGCTGGCATCTGAGTCAGGGATTGCCGCGTTGTCCGCAGCGGTGTCGGTGTTTATCACCAACATCACCATCAGCACGGTGCTGAGCATTACGCCAGAGATGGCCTCTCAGGGTGGAAAATATGCGATGGTTGTCGGCATTCCGACCCTGCAAATGGGCGTGTTCGGCGGCCTGATTTGTGGCGTGCTCGCCGCATGGTGCTATAACCGCTTCCATCAAATGCAGCTCCCGGAATTCCTGGGCTTCTTCTCCGGCAAGCGCTTTGTGGCCATCGCCACCGCCTTCCTGTCATTTCTCATGGGTCTGCTGTTGCCGTACATCTGGTCGCATATTCAGTCGGGCATTGATGCCCTGTCCGTGGTGGTCAACGGCGATAACCAGGCGGCATCAACCTTTATCTTCGGCCTCGTTGAACGGGCGCTGATCCCGCTCGGCCTGCACCATATCTGGTATCCGTCGTTCTGGTACTCCTTTGGGGATTACACCACCCAGGCAGGCCAGGTGATTCATGGCGACCAAACCATTTGGTTCAAAATGCTGGAAGAAGGCGTGAAATCCTTTAGCAGCGATAGCTACCAGAACGCCGGTAAATTCATGCAGGGCGAGTTCCCGCTGATGCTGTTCGCTCTGCCCGCAGCCTGTCTGGCGATGTATCACGAAGCGCACACCGCCAACAAAAAAATCGCGGCCGGTATTCTGTTCTCCGCGGCACTGACCTGTTTCCTGACCGGGATAACCGAACCGGTCGAATTTACCTTCATCTTTGTGGCGCCGATCCTGTATGTGTTCAACGCCATCATGGCGGGCCTGGCGTACATGACCATGTACCTGATGCACGCCCATATCGCGAAATCCTTCTCCGCCGGTTTCATCGACTATCTGTCGTTTGGCATCCTCCCGTCGTTCAACGGCTACCAGACCAACTTCCTCAGCGCGGTGATTATTGGCATAACAATGGGGCTGATTTACTACTTCACCTTCCGCTTTGTTATCCGCCGCTTTGATGTGAAAACGCCCGGCCGTACCAGCGTCACCGCCAATGCGAATGATAAAACGGATAGCGAACTGGCGACGGAAATTATCAGCCTGCTGGGCGGCGCGCAGAATATCGACTCCGTCGGTGCCTGTATTACCCGTCTGCGTCTGGAAGTAGCGAAAAGCGATATTGTGGATAAGGATGGCCTGAATGCGGTCGGGGCGCGCGGCGTGGTCTTCGTCGGCGATACCGGGATCCAGGTGATTTTTGGCGCCCGGGCACAATTTATCGCACAAACCATGTCGACGATGATTGGCAAATAAGCGGAAGATGGTACGCTGTCCAACGTCTCCTGCTTATGCGGGGGACGTTGTGTTATCTGGCTGATTGTGGCGGTTTTTTCAGGGAGCAGGTTTGAAAAAAGTCAGCATTATCGATGTGGCAAAACAGGCGGGCGTGTCGGTCTCCACCGTCTCGCTGGTTCTGCGTCAGAAGGGAAAAATATCCGATGCCACCATTGAGAAAGTTCAGGCGGCGATGAGCCAGCTCGGCTACGTACATAACGTTGCCGCCGCCAACCTGCGTTCCAACACCTCCAACCTGATTGGCCTTATCCTGCGTGATTTCAGCGATAGCTTCTCCATCAAAGTGATGGCAAGCGTCGTTCAGGAACTCGAGAAACAAGGCTTTATGGTGTTTCTCGGTCAGCCGCAGGACGACAGGGCAAGCCTCGAACGCTGCCTGTTATCGTTTAAACAACAGGGCGTGGCGGGGGTTATCTATCTGGCGTCCGACACCACTCGCCCTACGCTGCCCGAGTTAGTTCGCCAGTGCCCTTTGCCGCTGGTCGTTGTGTCCCAGTCGCTGATGGAAGAAAACTGTAATCTGGTGATGCGCGATAATCGCCAGGCGGCCAATCTCGCGACCCGTTATCTGATAGAACGCGGACACCGCAGCATTGGCTACATCGGTGGCCAGGTCGATTGCCTGATTCGCCAGCAACGGTTACAGGGTTTTCGCAGCGCGCTGGTGCAAAGTGGCATGGTGTATAAAGAGGATTCGGCCCCGGCGTGCAGTGATGATACCCATGCGGCCAGTATCGCCACCCGCCAGCTGCTTGAGAAAAACAACACCCTCACCGCCCTGCTCTGCCATTCACCGGATGCGATGATCGGCTGTATCAACGGCATTCATCAGGTGGGGCGTACTATCGGTAAAGACGTGTTTCTCACCCAGCAGGTCGCACTGATAGGCTTTGAAGATATGTTGCACGTGAACCTCACCTCGCCGTCATTTACCTACGTCTCTTCCGCCAGTGAAGAAACCGGTCGCCAGGCTGCCGGGTTGATTATCAGAAAACTGAAAGAACCTGAATTGCAGACGCAAAAGATAACGCTTTCCGGGCAACTGGTAGCGCGGGAATCCGCATAAAAAAATGCCCGAGAAACTCGGGCATTCATACGGTGGATTATTTGGCCTGCGCAGGCTTCACATCCTGGACCGTTATTTCGTACACCATCGTAGCTTTCGGTGGGATCTGCGGGGGCTGTCCACGATCGCCGTAGGCCAGCGCTGGCGGCACAACGATCTGTACCTTACCGTGGCTGCCCACCAGACCGATCGACGAAGCGAACACCGGCGGGAACTGATCGAGCGGTAGAGTCACCACCTGCTTTGTCTTCGCCATATCTTTGATAACATTGCCATTGCTCAGACTCTCTTTCACCGAGACTGCAACGACTTCACCATGCTTAATTTTCCCGCGGCCAGCATCTAACACGCGGTAGTAGTAACCCATCTCAGCTTTCTTCACGCCGGTCTGCTTACTGAAATCAGTGATGAATTTATCACCTTCACTTTCTGCTGTTTCAGAGGTCTGTTTCTGGCGGGCGAGAACTTGTTTATTCATGGTATCTAGCTGCGCCATGATCTTCTCTTTCGGGATTTTAAACTCGCCGCTAAGCGAATCCGAAACGCCGCTGACAACCTGTGTCAGGTCAGGTGCAAACCCATCTGCCTGCACGTTGGCCAGCGCGCCCCTGATCTCCTGCCCCCACAATGTTCCCAGGGAATAGGCACGGAGTTTATCGTCTGAATCTGGCGCTGTGGTTGCAATCGGTGCCGCTTTACTGGCCGCATGTAAACTGTCGACCTGTTTATTTAACGCTGTAGTCTGAGCCTGGCTCTCGCTCAGGGAGGTTTTCAGCTGCGCGAGAACCTTGTCGGCATCGGCTTTTGCTGCCGTCTGTGCTTTGGCATTCGCCGTTTGCGCCGCGGTTAATTCCGTTACCTGCTTGTTCAACGCCGTAGCCTGAGTCTGACTTTCGGTCAGGGATGTTTTCAGCTGGGCAATCACCTTATCAGCATCCGCTTTTGCCGCTGTCTCGCTACTCGTGTTCGCCGTTTTCGCCGCGGTTATTGCAGAGGTTAATTCTACAACCTGTTTGTTTAACGCCGTGGTCTGCGTCTGGCTTTCGGTCAGGGATGTTTTCAGCTGCGCAATCACCTTATCGGCATCTGCTTTCGCAGCGGTCTGGGCTTGGGTCTGCGCCGTTTGCGCGGCAGTCAGTTCGTCAATTCGTTTGCTTAACGCCGTTGCCTGGCTTTGCGCGCTGGCCAGCGATTTTTTCAGCTCGGTAGACTCAGCCTGGCTTTTACTCAGCGATTGCTTCAGGGACCCCACCGCTTCAGAGTCACTAGCCTTCGCCGCAGCGAGGGCTTTGGCATTCTCTACCTGTGAGGCAGTAAGCGTCGCAATTTGCGCACTCATAGATGCTTTCTGGTCCTGGGTATCAGCCAGCAATTTTTTCAGTTGCACGATATCCTGGCTATCGCGCGTTTTAGCTGCCGCCAGTTCAAGCTGATTCGTCACCTGCGCTGCCGTCAGGGTGGAGATCTCTTCTTTGAGAGCAGCAATTTGCTTCTGACTCTCGACCTGGCTCTTTTTCAGGTCGGTCGCAGCGGTGGTGTCATTTTTTTGCGTACTACGCAGTTGCTCCAGCTGTTGCGCTTTTTCTTCGAGCTGCTGGTTCGCGACTTGCCACTGCTGCTGCAGGCTATCTAATTGCTTCTGGGTGTCGGTGAGTTTTTTCTGTAATGCGGTATTTTCTTGCACACTAATAGAAATTGGGCTTTTGGAAGCATTCGCTATTTCGGAGTGGGTCGTTTTTGTAACGTGCTTAGTTTTAGCAGGTTTTTCAACAACCGCAGGCGGAAGGTCAATAGTCTTACCCGTTAGTAACGCGGGGATCTCGCTCGATTGAGCTGTAATGTCATTCAGCGACTGGACGGTGGTCATCTCATCGCTGGCACACGCGTTATTTGTCGCAACCCCACCAATCAGGGTCGAGAATGTGAAAAAAAAATATCGTTCTTGAGTCAATCATTTAAAGTTTTCTCCACGATTAATCAGAGCCTGACGAACGGATTGCTCGATATCGCTGCAAAGTTTTTGCGTTTTGTATTTGTAGAGCGCATCCATAGTGGTGCGAGTGTCTTCTCCAATATCACCACGGACATTTGTATACACGGAGGCGCTAGCGAGTAAATCATCGAAAGAAGCTTTCCGCTGCGCATAGGCAGCCTGATTTACTTTTGAAAGCGCCAAAAGTTCCTGCTGGCAGGTGGAAGCCATACCTTCTGAATTCCCGCCAACCGGTTCCGGGCTTTTCGTTTCAGTCATCAGTTGCGGCGATGGGACAGAACTGACATCCGCAGACGGTGATTGACTGACGACTGATTTAGGCTGCACGGGTTGTTGGCAGCCGCTAATCATTCCGGTTATCACCAATAATAAGCATGACGTTCGTTTTATAAAGCCACTGCAAGCATCATTTAAAATCATAATTAGAAAGCCTCGAAACATTTAAAAAATGTAGCAATAGGAATGCATAATGTTAGTAAATAGATCAGCTCTAGAAAGCGTATTCGCGCATTATCGCACATCAGACTGTATAGGAAAGAGGCTTTATTTTTTAAATCAGCACCAATAATCAAGACGCTGAATATTTACATAATAAATCATCAATAAAACAAATGAATATAAAAGCGAAAACAAGAAAAAACACATTCAAATCAAGACACAACAGGTATATCTCGTGAAAAACGAAGAGTGAAATAAAGATATCTGAATAATCTATTCAGTTAAATTAATAGCGATAACTCACATATCCTTGGCGAAAAATAAATGACGAGAGATAGAAGCGCGGGAACAAAAACATAAAGAAGGCAGCGAGGGAGGGATATGCCCCCCTCACACAAAGAGGAGGGCATTAACATCAAGCGGATTACTTACGGCGCCAGGTTGTCCCCTGGGCACCGTCTTCCAGCACGATACCCATTTCGTTCAGACGGTCACGCGCCGCATCGGCTAACGCCCAGTCTTTCGACTGACGCGCTTCCAGACGCTGTTTGATCAACGCTTCGATTTCCGCGACTTCGCCGTCATCAGCCTGTGCCCCACCCTGTAAGAACGCTTCCGGATCCTGAGCCAACAGGCCCAGCACGCCGGAGAGTTTGCGCAGATGCGACGCCATGGCATTCGCCGCAGCCACATCTTCGCCCTTCAGACGGTTGACTTCACGCGCCATGTCGAACAGCACGGAATAGGCTTCCGGGGTGTTGAAATCGTCGTCCATCGCTTCACGGAAACGGGCTTCGAACGCCTCGCCACCTGCGGCTTCAACGGACGCATCGGTGCCACGCAGCGCGGTGTACAGACGCTCCAGCGCAGAGCGCGCCTGCTTGAGGTTCTCTTCGCTGTAGTTCAGTTGGCTGCGGTAGTGGCCCGACATCAGGAAGTAACGCACGGTTTCCGCGTCGTAATACTTCAGCACGTCGCGCACGGTGAAGAAGTTGCCCAGCGATTTGGACATTTTTTCACGATCGACCATCACCATCCCGGAGTGCATCCAGGTGTTGACGTATTCGCCATCGTGCGCACAGGTGGACTGCGCGATTTCATTTTCGTGGTGCGGGAACATCAGATCCGAGCCGCCACCGTGAATGTCGAAATGGGAACCGAGCTGTTTGCAGTTCATTGCCGAACATTCGATATGCCAACCCGGACGGCCTGCGCCCCACGGAGACGGCCAGCTTGGTTCGTCCGCTTTGGACATTTTCCATAGCACGAAGTCCATTGGGTTACGTTTGACGTCAACCACGTCAACGCGTGCGCCCGCCTGCAGATTTTCCAGATCCTGACGCGACAGCAGACCATAATTCGGATCGCTAGGCACCGAGAACATCACGTCGCCGTTTTCTGCGACATACGCGTGACCACGGGCGATCAGGCGTTCAGTGATTTCAATAATTTCGTGTATATGATGCGTCGCGCGCGGTTCGTTGTCCGGACGCAGAATGTTCAGTGCATCAAAATCTTTGTGCATTTCGGCAATCATGCGGTCAACCAGCGCCACAAAATCTTCGCCGTTTTCATTTGCGCGCTTGATGATTTTGTCGTCGATATCGGTGATGTTGCGCACGTATTTCAGCTTGTAGCCGAGGAAACGCAGATAGCGGGACACCACGTCGAACGCCACAAACGTACGGCCATGGCCGATGTGACAGAGATCGTAAACGGTAATACCACACACGTACATGCCGACTTCCCCGGCATGGATAGGTTTGAATTCCTCTTTTTGGCGCGTCAGTGTATTAAAGATTTTTAACATTGAAGATTCCATGTAAACGTGTGTGGTCGTAAACGGCATATTCTACACGTAAATTCATTCCGGAAGCAGCACGCATTGCAAGATGATCGAACCCGTCGGTTATGCTATAACACCCCTCTATATGTGACCCTCATGTGGGTCGACGTACCACTATATCGAAACAGGATGCAAAAATGGTTACTTTCCACACCAATCACGGCGATATCGTAATCAAAACTTTTGATGATAAAGCGCCTGGAACCGTTAAAAACTTCCTCGACTACTGCCGCGAAGGTTTTTACGACAACACCATTTTCCACCGTGTTATCAATGGCTTTATGATCCAGGGCGGCGGCTTTGAGCCAGGCATGAATCAGAAAGCGACCAAAGATCAGATCAAAAACGAAGCCAACAACGGCCTGAAAAATACCCGTGGTACGCTGGCAATGGCCCGTACTCAGGCGCCACACTCCGCTACCGCACAGTTCTTCATCAACGTGGTCGACAACGACTTCCTGAACTTCTCTGGCGAAAACCTGCAGGGTTGGGGCTACTGCGTGTTTGCAGAAGTGGCTGAAGGCATGGACGTGGTCGATAAGATCAAAGCCGTGGCAACTGGCCGCAGCGGTATGCATCAGGACGTGCCAAAAGAAGATGTGATCATCACAAGCGTTACCGTCAGCGAGTAATCGGTGGCGACACTCTTTATTGCAGATTTGCATCTGCACCCAGAAGAACCGGCGATCACCGCCGGTTTTCTGCGTTTTTTACGCGGTGAAGCCCGCCGCGCCGACGCGCTGTACATTCTCGGCGATCTGTTCGAGGCCTGGATTGGCGACGACGATCCGCAGCCGTTACATCAGCAAATAGCGAAAGAAATCAACGCGCTGGTTGCGTCTGGTGTGCCTTGCTATTTCATTCACGGCAACCGCGATTTTCTGCTCGGGAAGCGTTTTGCCCGCGAAAGCGGCATGACGTTACTACCGGAAGAACAACGCCTTGAGTTATACGGGCGTCCGGTGCTGATTCTGCACGGCGACACGCTGTGTACTGACGATGCGGGCTACCAGGCGTTTCGCGCCAAAGTCCACCAGCCCTGGCTGCAAACGCTCTTCCTCGCCTTACCGCTGTTTATTCGCCGCCGCATCGCCGCCAAAATGCGCGACGGCAGCAAAAGTGCCAACAGCCATAAATCGATGGAGATCATGGACGTGAATCCGCAGGCCGTCGCCGCCGCGATGGAAAAACATCACGTTCAATGGCTGATTCACGGGCACACGCATCGCCCCGCCGTCCACGAACTGACCGCCAATGGTCAGCCTGCGTTTCGCGTGGTGCTGGGCGCCTGGCATTCAGAGGGATCGATGGTCAAAGTGACCACCGATAATGTCGAACTGATACCCTTTCCTTTCTGACCGCTGCAATCAGCCGCGATCGTCTTTCGGGCCGAGGAAGTAAAAGCCAAACGGCAGCGAACCAATGATGGTGAACATCACGCTGTAGATGGCGGCCCATGCTCCCTGAATGAAGTACATTGACACGCTCCACTGCTCCATCGGCAGGTTGTACTGATCTTCTACGCCCTGAAACGTGACTTTAGAAACGACGGTCACGGCGATAATGAAAACGATCGCCACAGCGGTCAGAAATTTTTTCCCCTCCGGGGTGTGAAGAATCTTCAGCATACATGCTCCTTACGATGGTGCTGCGAGTGTCGCAGTCAGTTTTATCAAACAGGCAAATCCTGCGGTGACTTTACCGTATTTTGCGCCGCGATGGGCCAGATTTACAGGAACAGATAAAACCGTCTCTCATTCGCCCATCAACTGGCCGCGCAACCGTTTTCCTTGACGTTTTTCCGTGCTATTCTCTGTGGCCTTCAAAGCAGTGTGTTCCACACCCACAGGAGTTTTAAGACGCATGTCTTCCCGCAACAATCCGGCGCGTGTCGCCATCGTGATGGGGTCCAAAAGCGACTGGGCTACCATGCAGTTTGCCGCTGAAATCCTCGATACCCTGAACGTTCCGCACCACGTGGAAGTGGTCTCCGCACACCGCACGCCGGACAAACTGTTCAGCTTTGCCGAAACCGCAGAAGACAATGGTTTTCAGGTGATCATCGCCGGAGCGGGCGGCGCGGCACATCTGCCGGGCATGATTGCAGCGAAAACTCTGGTGCCGGTACTGGGCGTCCCTGTTCAAAGCGCGGCCCTCAGCGGCGTTGACAGCCTCTATTCTATCGTTCAGATGCCACGTGGCATTCCGGTCGGCACCCTGGCAATTGGTAAAGCAGGTGCCGCAAACGCCGCACTGCTGGCCGCACAGATTCTGGCGAGCCACGACGGCGAGCTACATCAGCGTCTGGCCGAGTGGCGTAAAGCGCAGACCGACGAGGTTCTGGAGAATCCGGACCCGCGGGGTGATGCATGAAGCAGGTTTGCGTCCTCGGCAATGGTCAGTTAGGCCGTATGCTGCATCAGGCCGGTGAACCGCTGGGCATTGATGTCTGGCCGGTTGGCCTGGAAGCCGATCCGGAAGCGGTCCCGTTCCAGCAAAGCGTGATTACTGCCGAAATTGAACGCTGGCCGGAAACCGCCCTGACCCGCGAGCTGGCGCGTCATCCTGCCTTCGTTAACCGTGACGTGTTCCCGGTGATCGCCGACCGTCTGACGCAAAAACAGCTGTTCGAGAAACTGAATCTGGCCACCGCGCCGTGGCAGCTGCTGGCCGACAAAGCGGAATGGCCGGGCGTGTTCACCCGTCTCGGCGAGCTGGCCATCGTCAAGCGCCGCACCGGCGGCTACGATGGTCGCGGCCAGTGGCGTCTGCGTGAGGGCGACACTGCCCAACTGCCGGATGACTGCTACGGCGAGTGTATCGTTGAGCAAGGCATCAACTTCAGCGGAGAAGTGTCGCTGGTCGGTGCGCGGGCGCATGACGGGAGCACGGTGTTCTATCCGCTGACCCATAACCTGCACCAGGACGGTATTCTGCGCGTCAGCGTCGCCTTCCCGCAGGCCAATGCCCAGCAACAGGCGCAAGCCGAAAGTATGCTGACGGCTATCATGAACGAGCTGAACTACGTCGGCGTGATGGCGATGGAGTGTTTCATCACCCCAGCAGGTCTGCTGATTAACGAGCTGGCCCCGCGCGTCCACAACAGCGGGCACTGGACGCAAAATGGCGCGTCCATCAGCCAGTTTGAGCTGCATCTGCGCGCGATCACCGACCTGCCGCTGCCGTCGCCGGTGATTAATAGCCCGTCGGTGATGGTGAATCTGATTGGCACCGACCTGAACTACGACTGGCTGAAGCTGCCGCTGGTGCATCTGCACTGGTATCATAAAGAAGTGCGCGAAGGCCGCAAAGTGGGCCATCTCAATCTCACCGACAGCGACACCGGGCGCTTAAGCGCTACGCTGGAAGCGCTGATCCCTCTGCTTCCGGCGGAATACACCAGCGGTATCGCCTGGGCCCAGTCCAAATTGAATTAACCTATCTGGCCGGGGATTGATCTTCACCTTCCCCGGCCCCCGCTTACACGCGTAGAATCCCCCCATGCTTTTTCAATCAAGGAATGCTCCATGACTAATGGGACGGATTTCCGCGCCATTCTGCGTGTCGGAACGCCCATCATCGACGTGCGCGCCCCGGTAGAGTTCCATCAGGGTTGCGTGCCTGCAGCCATCAATCTGCCGCTGATGAATGACGAAGAGCGCGCCGCCGTGGGAACCTGCTACAAGCGCCACGGCGCCGATGCCGCGCTGAAACTCGGGCAAACGCTGGTCGCGGGCGATAAACGCCAGCAGCGCATTGACGCCTGGCGCGAAGCCATTCGCCGTCAGCCTGAGGCTGTTTTGTGCTGCGCCCGTGGCGGGCAGCGCTCGCACATCACCCAACAGTGGCTGCGCGAGGCGGGCATCGATGTGCCGCTGATCGTCGGCGGCTATAAATCCCTGCGGCAAACGGCGCTGACGGTGACGACAGAATTCGTCGAGCGCCCGATGGTGCTGGTAGGCGGCTGTACCGGTAACGGTAAAACGCTGCTGGTTCAGGCCCATCCTTCGGGTATCGATCTGGAAGGCCTGGCCCATCATCGCGGCTCCTCGTTTGGCCGCACGCTACAGCCGCAGCTCTCACAGGCGAGTTTTGAAAATGAGCTGGCAACCGAGCTATTGAAAAAAGATGCGTCACGCTGGGTGCTGGAAGATGAAGGCCATATGATCGGCGCCAATCATCTGCCGGAATGCCTGCGCAACCGCATGGCACAATCGCCGATTGCGGTGGTGGAAGATCCATTTGAAGTGCGGCTGGAACGCCTGCGGGAAGAGTACTTCACCCGTATGCATCACGATTTTCTTCAGGCGTTTGGCGAGGAAAAAGGCTGGCAGGAATACAGCGACTATCTGCATCAGGGATTGTTTGCCATTCGTCGCCGATTGGGGTTGCAGCGTTTCGCCGAGCTGACCACCAGGCTGGATGGATCCCTGGTTGAGCAGCAGCGCACCGGCTCTACCGAAGCGCATTTTAGCTGGCTTTCGCCGCTGTTGGCGGAATATTACGACCCGATGTACCGCTATCAACTCGGCAAAAAGGCGGGGATGATTGTGTTTCGTGGAAGTTTTGAGGACGTTGCCGCCTGGCTGGCGGCATGACGTATTTTCTCCGGCGGCGCTTCGCTTACGCGGGCCTACAGGTTTTGTAGGCCCGGCGGATTTACATGCTGAATTGGCGGAACAGCGCTTTGCCTTTCAGCAGACGCAGCCCCAGCCAGCCGCCGCACAGTGAGAGTAAAATCCCGCCGCTCAACGGGAGTGTGACCCACAGTCGCCAGTCGGGCTCCCACGGGAAATCGAACACTTTAGTTTGCAACACCGCCAGTGCGGTTTCGGCCCCGATCGCCGCTACCAAACCTGACACCAGCCCAAGCAGTGCAAATTCAGCCCACAGCGTAGTGCGCAGCAGCGATTTCCCCGCGCCCAATGTCCGCCAGACCACCAGCTCCTGATGACGCTGACGCATCCCCACCTGGACCTGCGCCAACAACAGCAGCACGCCGCACAGCGTCACCAGCACTACCATCACTTCCAGCGCCCGGCTGACCTGCTCCAGCACCTGGCCGACCTGCTTGAGGATCGCGCCAATGTCCAGCAGGCTGACGGTCGGGAATTCGCGGTTGAGCTGGGTCAGCAGCACGTTACCGTTATCCCAACGGAAGCTGGTGAGCCAGCTTTGCGGCTGCCCGTCCAGCGCCCCATCCGGGAAGATGAAGTAGAAATTGGGTCGCAAACTTTCCCAGTCCACTTTGCGCAGGCTGGTGATTTTGGCGCTGAATGCCTGGGTGTCACCGGTGAAGGTCACGCTATCACCCACCCCGATATTCAGCCGTTTCGCCAGGCCCTCTTCAATCGACACTTCCCCCGCTTTCGGCGGCCACGTCCCGGCAGTCACCGAATTATGCTCCAGGGCCTGGCTCTGCCAGGTCAGGTTCAGCTCGCGGTTCAGGGCTTCATCTTTATTACCGTCGGTAGATTGACCGTTGATGTCACTCAGTCGCGCACGCACGATCGGGTAGAAGGTGGACGGGATCACCTGACGATCGGCGAGGAATTCCTTCACCGGCCCAACCTGATCCGGCGCGATGTTGATCAGGAAATAGTTCGGGCTTTCCGGCGGAAGCTGCTGCTGCCAACGATCCAGCAGATCGCCGCGCAGCACCAGTAACAGCGCCAGTAGCATAAACGACAGCGAAAACGCGGCCAGTTGGCTGAGCGTAGACCACGGCTGGCGCAGCAGACGGCTGACCGCCAGGCGCAATGCCAGTGATTTCAGGGTCACCCGCTTGAGCACGTTCAGCAGCAACCAGCCCACAAGCCCGCACAGCACCGCCAACACGACTGCCCCCGCCAGCACCGACCACAACAGCATCGAGCCGCCCATCAGCCAGGCCAGCAGCCCAACGACAATCACCGCGATAACCGGGATGTAAAATTTCAGCGGCCAGACGTTGGCCACCGCATCACGACGCAACACGCGTAACGGTTGGGTCGCCAGCAACAGACGCCACGGACGCATCCCCACCAGCAGCGAAATCACCACCATAGCGCCAATGGCCCACAGCCACGGCCAGAGGCTGGCAGGCGGTAACGCCGCAGGCAGTACCGGTTTGAGCAGAATCATCAGGATGGATTCAAACAGCAGCCCCATCGCCCCGCCGCTGACCAGCGACAACAGCAGCAACATCGCCCATTGCCCGAGGATAAGCTTGCGCAACTGCGCCCGCCCGGCCCCGAGCGTTTTGAGCACCGCCACCAGGTCATATCGACTGCGGCAGTAATGGCCCATCGCCACCGCCACCGCAGCCACCGCCAGCAGCAGCGTCAACAGGGCTGAGAGCAACAGGAACTGCTGCGAGCGCTCGAGAGATTTACCCAGCGCACCTTCGTCCTGCTCAAGGCCAATCCAGCGCTGATCGGGTTTCAACTGCGGCAACAGCCACTTCTCGTAATCGGCTAGCTGCTGCGCCGTACCGCCAAACTTGTAGCGCCAGTTGACGCGACTGCCCGGCTGGACCGCTCCGGTTTTCTCGACGTCTGCTACGTTCATCATCAGACGCGGCGCCATCTGGAACGGGTTGAAGCCGGAATCCGGCTCCTGAATGACTTCCCCGGCGATGCGCAGCGTGGCGTCGCCGACGTCAATGTTATCGCCGGTTTTCAGATTGAGCAGGGCCATCAGGCGCGAGGCCAGCAAGACGCTGCCCGCCTGCGGTTTAAGGCCCGGTGGAGAAGTCTCCAGCTTGCCGTACATCGGGTAGATATCATCCACCGCCTTAACGCTCGCCAACTGCGGCGTGTCCCCGGCGAAGGTCATGGTGGCGAAACTGAGCTGCTCCCCCACCTGCAACCCCATTTCGCGGGCTTTGCTCAGCCATTCCTCCGGGGCAGCGCGAGCGGTGCGCAGCGTTCTGTCACCCGCCATAAATTCACGGCTTTGCTGGCTGAGGCCTTTGTCCATCCGATCGCTGATATTGCCGAGCGCCAGCACACAGGCTACCGCCAGACTCAGCGCCAGCCAGACTATCAGCAGCGACGGCGAGCGCCATTCGCGCCAAAACCAACGGGCAATCATGACTCCTCCTGCAACTGTCCGTTGATCAGCCGCAACCGTCGGTCACAGCGGGCGGCCAGCGCCGGGTCGTGTGTCACTAACACCAGAGTCGTGCCGTGCTCACGGTTGAGAGAAAACAGCAGGTCGGCGATGCGATCGCCGGTCTGGCGGTCGAGGTTGCCGGTCGGCTCATCGGCAAACAGTAGGTCGGGACGGCCATTAAACGCCCGTGCCAGCGCCACGCGCTGCTGTTCGCCCCCGGACAGCTGGGCCGGTAAATGGTGCAGACGTTTGCCGAGCCCGAGCTGTTCCAACAGCGCTTTGGCGTGGCTACGCCCCTGACTGTCGGTTTCCCCCCGCAGCAGCGCCGGCAGCTCGACGTTTTCCAGCGCATTGAGAGTGGGGATCAGCATAAAAGACTGGAAGACAAAACCGACGTGCCGAGCGCGTAACGCCGCTCGAGCCTCTTCATCCATCGCATGCAGCGGTTGCCCTATCAGTTTCACTTCTCCGCTGCTGCCGTCGTCCAGCCCGGCGAGGATCGCCAACAGCGTCGACTTGCCTGAACCCGACTCGCCCACCAGCGCGATGCTCTGCCCCCGTTTGACAAGCAGCTCAACTCCGGTAAGGATGGAAAGTTCCTGCTCACCCTGACCGACGGATTTCTTAAGATGATGAACTTCAAGTATGTTTTCCGCTGGCATGTGCCGTTCCTGTTTCTGTTGCTGTTAACCTGTCGCGCGGCGTTTGCCGACACGCTGTTAATTCTGGGTGACAGTCTGAGCGCCGGATATCGCATGGCGGCAACCGCCGCGTGGCCCGCGCTCCTGAATGAAAAGTGGCAGCCGAAGACCGAGGTTGTCAACGCCAGTATTAGCGGGGATACCTCGCAGCAGGGGCTGGCGCGTCTGCCCGCGTTGCTTAAGCAACACCAGCCACGCTGGGTGCTGGTCGAGCTGGGCGGCAATGATGGCCTGCGCGGATTTCAGCCTCAGCAAACCGAGCAGACCCTGCGCACGATCCTGAAGGATGTGAAAGCCGCTAACGCCCAGCCGCTGTTAATGCAAATTCGTCTGCCTGCAAACTATGGCCGTCGGTATAATGAGGCCTTTAGCGCGATATATCCGCAGCTTGCCCGCGAGTTCGATATTCCTCTGCTGCCCTTTTTCATGGAAGAGGTCTATCTGAAACCGCAATGGATGCAGGATGATGGCATTCACCCCAATCGTGACGCCCAGCCGTTTATCGCGGACTGGATGGCGACACGTCTGGCACCCTTAGTTAAACACGACTCGTAAAAATACGGAGTTGTCATCAGGTAAAGTTATGCAAAAAACGGTCTTAATTACAGGATGTTCCAGCGGTATTGGGCTGGAAAGCGCGCTGGAACTCAAACGCGACGGTTTTCGCGTGCTGGCCGCGTGTCGTAAGCCGGAAGACGTGGCTCGCATGACGGAATTGGGGCTGACCGGTGTGCAGCTCGATCTGGATGATCCAGCCTGCGTCGAACGCGCCGCAGACGAGATTATTGCCCTGAGCGAAAACCGCCTGTACGGCATTTTCAACAATGCCGGTTACGGCGTTTACGGTCCACTCAACACCCTGAGTCGCACCCAGCTTGAGCAGCAGTTTTCGTCCAACTTTTTTGGCACCCACCAGCTGACCATGCGCCTGCTGCCCGCCATGGTGCCGCACGGTGAAGGCCGCATCGTGATGACGTCCTCGGTGATGGGCCTGATTTCCACGCCGGGACGCGGGGCGTATGCCGCCAGTAAATACGCGCTGGAGGCCTGGTCCGACGCGCTGCGCATGGAATTACGCCACAGCGGCATTAAGGTCAGCCTGATTGAACCCGGCCCGATCCGCACTCGTTTTACCGACAACGTCAACCAGACCCAGGCCGATAAACCGGTCGAGAACCCGGGCATTGCCGCACGTTTTACCCTCGGCCCGGAGGCAGTTGTGGCAAAAGTGCGCCATGCTTTCAGCAGTGATAAACCGAAAATGCGCTATCCGGTGACGCTGGTCACGCATGCGGTGATGCTGCTTAAGCGTCTGTTACCGGGGCGAATGATGGACAAAATTTTGCAGGGCTGAGTTGAAGCCCCGTCCTCCGCCCCCATCTCAATGAGATATTGACTCAAATCGAATAAAGAGAATGACTTATGTCTGCACAGTATATCGTTAACATTACCGAAGCTAACCTGCATCAGACGCTGGAGCAGTCGGCCACCGTTCCTGTGCTGTTTTACTTCTGGTCACCGCGCAGCCAACATTGCGAGCAGCTCACGCCAGTACTGGAAAGCCTCGCCAACCAATATCAGGGGCAGTTCATTCTGGCCAAACTCGACTGCGACGCCGAGCAGATGATTGCCTCCCAGTTCGGCCTGCGCGCCATTCCGACCGTGTACCTGTTCCAGAACGGTCAGCCGGTGGACGGCTTCCAGGGCCCGCAGCCAGAAGACGTTATCCGCGCGCTGCTCGATAAAGTACTGCCGCGTGAAGAAGAACTTAAGGCCCAGCAGGCCATGCAATTGATGCAGGAAGGCAACCACGCCGAGGCGCTGCCGTTACTGAAAGACGCCTGGCAGATGTCGAATCAGGACAGCCAGATTGGCCTGCTGCTGGCCGAAACGCAGATTGCCCTGAACCGCTCCGAAGACGCTGAGGCCACGCTGAAAACCGTCCCGCTGCAGGATCAGGACACCCGCTATCAGGGTCTGGTGGCGCAAATTGAGCTGCTGAAACAGGCGGCAGACACCCCGGAAATCCAGCAGCTGCAACAGCAGGTAGCGGAACGTCCGGACGATGCGGCCCTCGCCTCACAGCTGGCGCTGCAGCTGCATCAGGTTGGGCGCAATGAAGAAGCGCTGGAGCTGCTGTTCAGCCATCTGCGTAAAGACCTGGGTGCCGCCGACGGACAGGCGCGTAAAATGCTGCAAGAGATCCTTGCCGCGTTAGGCACGGGCGATGCGCTGGCCTCAAAATACCGTCGCCTGCTGTACTCCCTGCTGTACTGATATCCCCTCCCCTGGCGGCACTCTGCCGCTGGGGCATTTTGTTCGTTTTTTGCCCTTTAGAACGTTAGCGCTGCACGCTAAATAAAAGTTATACTTCCTGTACCGCCCCTGACATGTAAGTCCAAGGGTTTCTCAGTAAAAACAGGAGGTTTTTAATGCTTATTTTTATTCCGGTCCTAATTTTCGTGGCGCTGGTGATTGTCGGCGCTGGCGTCAAGATCGTGCCGCAGGGCTACCAATGGACGGTCGAGCGTTTCGGTCGTTATACCAATACGCTGCAGCCGGGTCTGAGCCTGGTGGTGCCCTTTATGGACCGCATCGGCCGTAAAATTAATATGATGGAACAGGTGCTGGATATCCCGTCGCAGGAAGTTATCTCCAAAGATAACGCCAACGTTTCGATTGATGCGGTGTGTTTTATTCAGGTGATTGATGCCCCGAAAGCGGCGTATGAAGTCAGCAACCTGGAACTGGCGATCATCAACCTGACGATGACCAATATCCGTACCGTGCTGGGCTCGATGGAGCTTGATGAAATGCTCTCCCAGCGTGACAACATCAACACCCGCCTGCTGCATATCGTCGATGAAGCCACCAATCCGTGGGGCATCAAAATCACCCGTATTGAAATTCGCGATGTGCGTCCACCGGCTGAACTTATCGACGCGATGAATGCGCAGATGAAAGCCGAACGTACTAAACGTGCCTATATTCTGGAAGCCGAAGGGATCCGCCAGGCGCAGATCGTGAAAGCCGAAGGGGAAAAGCAGTCGAAGATCCTGCGAGCGGAGGGTGAGCGTCAGTCCACGTTCCTGCAAGCGGAAGCGCGTGAGCGTTCTGCTGAAGCAGAAGCCCGCGCGACGCAGATGGTGTCCGAAGCGATTGCCGCCGGGGATATTCAGGCGGTGAACTACTTCGTGGCGCAGAAATACACCGATGCACTGCAGCAGATTGGCTCATCCAGTAACAGCAAAGTGGTGATGATGCCGCTGGATGCCAGCAGCCTGATGGGCTCCATTGCCGGGATCGCCGAGCTGATTAAAGGCAGCGCCGACGAGCGGAAAAAACCATGATTGATGCTCTCCTCGCCCACCCGCATATTTTCTGGCTGAGTCTCGGCGGCGTGCTGCTGGCGGCGGAAATGCTTGGGGGCAATGGCTATCTGCTGTGGAGTGGCGTGGCAGCGATTGTCACCGGTCTGCTGGTGTGGCTGTTGCCTTTTGGCTGGGAGTGGCAAGGGGCAGTGTTTGCCGGGCTGACGCTATTGGCAGCCTGGCTGTGGTGGCGCTGGCTGTCTCACCGCGTGAGGCAGCAGCCCCGCGCCGACAGCCAGCTCAATCAGCGCGGTCAGCAGCTGATTGGGAAGGTGTTTATTCTGGAAGCCCCGCTCAGCAACGGACACGGTCATGTGCGCGTCGGCGATAGCTCCTGGCCAGTGATTGCAGAAGAGGATCTCCCGGCGGGCAGTCGCGTGGAGGTCGTTTCCGTTGACGGCATTACGCTAAAAGTACGCCCGCACTAATCACGCTTTACGATGACAGCAGCCGGAGAGATTATCCATAATCGGGCATTCGGCGCTGTCATCCCCCGGACACGCCTCCGCCAGCGCCAGCAGTTGCTTACGCATCCCCTGAAGTTCCTTAATGTGACGTTCGATATCCGCCACTTTTTGCAAGGTGCGCGCTTTTACGTCCGCACTGTGACGGCCCGGATCGTTAAACAGATTCACCAGCTCGCCGCACTCCTCCAGATTAAAGCCCACCTGACGGGCCTGGCGGAGCAGCGTCAACTCATCCAGATGCTTTTGCGTGTAGCTGCGATAGCCGTTGTCGCTACGCAGCGGAGGGGTCACCAGCCCTTTCTCTTCGTAAAAACGAATCGCTTTGCTGGTTAACCCGGTTTTCTTCGCAACATCGCTGATATTCATCACATTCGCCTCCATGGATCCCATGCGGATTTACGTTTAGCTGCGCCAGAAGGTTCTCGACAGCAGAATAAGGACCGGATAAATCTCCAGACGCCCTAGCAACATAGCCCCGCAGAGCAAATATTTGGCGGCGTCGTTGAGCGGGCCAAACCCCGCGGCGGTAGCGCCAAATCCTAAGCCCATATTATTAATGCAGGCGGCGACGGAGGCAAATGAAGTGAGCAAATCGTAGCCCAACAGGTTTAGCGCCCAGATAAAACCGCAGGTGCAGAGGATGTACAGAAAGAAGAAGCTCCAGACCGAGCGCATCACCCTGTCGTTAATCACCGTGTTACCGACGCGCACGCTCATGATGGCACGCGGATGGGCCAACTGATGCACTTCATGCCGGCTTTGGCGAAAGAGGATCAGAAAACGCAGGGCTTTGATGCCGCCGCAGGTTGAGCCGACGCAGCCACCGAAGAAACTGGCGGACAGCAGCAGGACCACCACGTGCGTCGGCCACGAGGCGTAATCTGCCGTCGCCAGGCCGTTATCGGTGATCATCGAACTGACGAGGAAGAAAGAGTGGACGAACGAGGCGGGCAAGGCGTACATCCCGGCACGCCAGACTTCGAAGGTGATTACCGCCACGACCACCGCCACCACGCTGAGGAAAAAGCGCAGTTCGCTGTTACGGCGAAACGGTTTCAAGCTGCGACGCGAGAGCGCCACGAAATAGAGGGTAAAGTTGACCGCAGACAGCAGCGAAAAGCCGCCCGCCACCAGCTCAATGGCGTAACTATCGTAGTAGCCGATGCTTTCACTTTGAGTCGAAAAACCGCCCAGAGATACCGTCGACAGGCCATGACACAGCGCATCAAAGAACGGCATCCCGGCGAGGAAAAAAGCCAGCGTACAGGCCAGTCCCAGCAGCAAATAGGTGAACCACAGGCTTTTGGCGGTATCGGCCAGCCGGGGCGTAAGGCGTTCCTCTTTAAACGGGCCGGGCATTTCAGACTGATACAGCTTCATGCCCCCGATGCCCAGTAACGGCAGCACCGCCACCGCCAGTACGATAACGCCCAAGCCGCCGATAAAGTTCAGCTGTGAGCGGTAATAGAGCACCGAGCGTGGCAGGTTGCTTACGTCGCTGAAAATGGATGCACCGGTGGTGGTAATTCCCGATATGCCTTCGAACATCGCATCCGCAAGGGAAATGTTCAGCGAATCATCCAGCCACAGCGGCATGGCGCTGATCAGCGAGAACAACAGCCAGAACAGGACGATGATGATAAATCCGTCGCGCGTTTCAAGCTGTATTTTCGACTGACGGGTTAACCCCCAGCCGATCAGCCCGGTTGGGAAAAAAAGGGCAAACGTGGAAAGGAACGCAAACAGGCTGCGTTCCTTGTCGACCAACGCGAGCAGCATCGGCGGGATCATGGTCAGGCTATACAGCACGACCAGAAAAGCACAGAGATGGATGACAACCTTAAAGCGTGTCGAAATATACATGCTGATGATATGACGTCGATTAATCAGAATGACGGCAGTATAAGTGATTTAGACGACAGCATTTTGTTTTGCTAAGGCAAATCAGACACACCCGGTGTTTTCCCAGCGAATTATTGCTCTTTCTGCGCGCTATCCAGCTGTGCATAGCGGGTAATGAGCTGTTTCAGCCGCTGCTCGGTTTGCAGTTTCTGCGCCGCCGAAATACTCTGCGGATTATCCTGTGCGGCCATTTGTCGCAACAGTTCTTCAGTCGGCACCGCGCGATTAAACGCCTGGGTCGCAGCAAACACCTGCGATTTCAGTTCGCTGACGGTAAGGTATTTTCCCTTTTGCCCATCGAGCGCGTTCAGCCTGTCGGTCAGAGTCTGCAACGTGGCCATGCCGTCATGCCAGCCGTTGAGCGTGTCATCCGTCATCCGGTTTAACGCTATTGTTTGCTGCCACTGATTACGCATCGCAACAAGCTGAGCGTTATTCGGCCACAGGGCTTGCGCCTGATCCAGCAGCGCATTGCCCTGCTGTTGCGGCCATTGTGGCGGCAAAGATGCCAGGGTATCCAGCCGGGAGGCGGTCTGTTTCAGCCAGACATCGGCATTCATTTTACCCGTACCGGCCTCGCGTAGCCGCTGGATTTCAGCGTGGCTGAGCGCCTGCGGCAACGGTGCCACCGACGCACTCAGCGCCTGCGCGGTGCCGTCAACCTGGTGCAGGGTATTCCAGCCCCACAGCACCACGGCCCCCAGCAGCAAGGCCGAACATGCCCCGGCGGCAAACGCAGGCCAGCGCGGCTGCGCAGACGGTGGCGGCGAGGGTTCATGCACCACTTCCACCGTCACCTCTGGCTCCTGACGAATCACGTAGACCAGCCGACTCTCAGGGGCGCGCTCGCGCTCAACGCCAGGCTCCTGCAACGCCTGCACCGGCAGCGCAATAGCGGGGGCTGGCGTTGCCTGGGACGCGCTGTTTTCCAGCCGGGTCACCGCGCTGCTTATCTGCCCCAGCAGCGGCGAGAGCTGGCAGACCTGCTTCAGCCCCTGACGCGTCAAAATATCGTCCAGCGCCCGCAGTTGCTTTTCTGCTTCATACAGCGGGGACAGGTCTTCGTGGGTCAGCGTAAAAGTGCGGAACACTTTCTGCAAACGCTGGCTAAGGCCGCTCAGGATCTCCGCCCGGGAGGCGGTTTGCAGCGGCCAGACCTGCGCCCACTGATGCGCCAACAGCGCGTTGAGGATAGCCATGCCTTCGTTCAGCCCGTTAATCCGCGCCAGATGGCTGCGGGCCAGGGTGTACCAGGCGGCGGTTTGCAGCTCAACGCCGTTTTGTTCAAATAGCGAAAGGGACAGGCTTTCGACCCGAGCCCAGTTCACGTCCGGACGCGCCGGGTGCGTTAATTTACTCATCTCTTCACGCAGGGTGGTGAAGTCTGCAAGGATGCGCGGATCGCCGCCGGTTTTTACCGGGCGAGGTTTTGCGTCGTACATAGTGATTTCATCCCTAAAAGGCGTGTTATCAGGGCAGCAGCCCGGCAATCATTTCGAAGAAGGCGTCCTCGCTGAACGCACTTCTGCGCGCGCCGGGCACACCAACCGGGCTACAGGTCCAGTCGACGCTTTCACTGCAACGCATAAATAGTCGAAACTGCGGCGTGGCGCGCCCCTGCATACACAGGGAGACTTCCACGCAGCCGGTAACGCCCTGGCCGTACAAAAATACCGGAGTGAATTTTATTTCACGGTTGTCGTAGCGCAGGCTCAGCGCCGGAACGGTGAAGGTTTTTCCCCCTACCAACAAATCGCTGAGCGCGACGTCATCGGACGCAATGCTGATCCTGGTGTCCGTGAGCCACGCGGCCATATTTTCCTGAAGCTCGCCCATCCGCAGACGCAGGTCGGCGATATCGGCTTCACTCTTGCTGTCAAAATCGCGACGGCGAGGCTGTTGGTCCTGCAGTTTTTTAAGAAATTGTGCTTTGGCTGACATGCTTTCCCTGCCATTGGTCGCCCGACCTAAATCCGGGCCTTATTATCAAAATAGTTCTGCTGTTTGAGATGACGAATCAACACCCGACCTTCGGGCATAAACTCGGTGCCGTAGCGCACCAGGCCAATGCCTTTTAGTTCGGCGTCGATGGCATAACGCAGTTCGCCGGGGATGGCCTGGTCCTGCATCACCACGTTGATGCTGCTCAGCCGTGGTTCATATTTGAGCAGCACCACAGAGAGGGTGCTCATCAGCTGATGTGCGGTGCCAGGCAGGCCTTGCAGAATAGTGGTCATATCCGGCAGACCGTAATCCGAGATATGCGCCAGGGTGCCGGCACGACAGTTAAGGATCCGCTGCATGTTATCCAGTACCGACAAAATCACCTGGTTCTGTTCGCTGACCTGATGGAGATCGAGCCCGCCGGTGAAATTGCCGTACAGGAGTTCGTAGAGCGAGGGGCTGAAATGGCTGTCAGGCATCAGTCATCCTTAACGGGTAGCAGGGTTAACGTCTGCTGGTTGAGTTCGATGTGACGCGCATCATCAGGATCCAAATCCTGACGGCTCATCACTACGCGCCAGCTGTTTTTCTCCTGATCCGGCGTGAGGAACATGGCCGCAACCGCCACAAACTGAGCGCCCTCTTCCATTGGCATATCCACGCTTACCGATTCACCTGGACGCACGCGCAGGTCTTTTTCTGCCACCAGATCGGTTTTTAGCGCCTCGTTGTCGGAGGCAAATAAAGAGGGATAATCCGTGCTGTCAAAGGCCTTGCGATCTTTGAGCTGATAGATACGCACCACGGTCGCCAGCGCGTTGCCCTGGGCATTATTGTTGATGGCATCACGAGCACGAATATCGAGATGCAGCGTTTTTATCTGCTTATAAAAAATAGATTTCGTCATCGCTACGGTGCCGTCGCTGACTTTCTGGGTTAACCCACAGCCACTCAATAATAAGCACATCAGCATCCCCGCTGTAATCCCTTTATTCCCGATAATTGCCTTCATCATCTGCTTCTCTTCTATGAGGCTGTTCCAACAAGCGCTGGTAACGCCCCAGATTAATAGTAATGGTATTCTGCCCGGCCTTCGGGCCAGTTTGATCCTGACGGCGCATGACTGCCGTTCTTCCCAGCTGCACGCCATTTCCCCCGGATTTACAGGAGAGCGAGGCATCCGGGAGCAGCTCGCGATCCAGCGTCAGCGTGATACGTAAATCGAGCCGTGCGCCCAGATAGACCTGCAACAGCGCCAGAAAATCACGATGCAGTGCGCTACCCGGCAGCCAGGACATCGCCTCATCGGGGTTATCCGTGCGCAGCCGCAGGTGAGCCTGATGATTCACATCGATGGCATGACTGCCCATCACCGGACGATTGCCCAACGATACCGGGCGGCTGGCGCTCATGCGCAGCGTGGATTTCAGCGCCACGCGGGCAGGATCGTGCGGCACGATATCTGCCTGGGTATCGGGTGCCAGCAACTGCACGATAGCCATGATCCCTTCGCTGGTTCGGGTGGGCAGCCGCATCAGGCCCGGCAGCGCAAGAAAGCGTGAAATCGGCGTGGCGATATTCTCTGCGCACCCTTTTAATCCAAGCCCCGCCAGGCTCAGCAAATATTGCGACGTTTTGTCTTTCCCGCCGGGCTGAAACGAGGCGGGCCACGAGTATTTACGCCAGATGCGGTAATACTGGGTGATCAACCGATGGTTAAAAATATCCAGAAAATCGCTGACCGCTTCATGACCTTCACGACGCTGGGTTATGTCATCAATACAGGCTGTCGGTAGCGGAGATTCCACGCCATACAGCCCCATGAAGGTGACCATGGCACTGGCGGGTTTATCGGGTTCATCCGGAATATCCAGACGTTTAAACTCTCCGGCTGGAAAACCCATACCGGGATGTGGACGAAAACGAATCGGATCGTTACTGATTTTCCAGGTACTGCCGAGCGCTGGCGCATCTGGCTGGCTTTGCTCCAGCAACTGGCAAAAACGGTAAAAGTTGGTCCGGCTGATATCGTCCTGTAACTGCGCCGTTAGCCGGGCAGTCGCTGATTGTGATTCTCTTTCCATCGGATGCATTTATTTTCCGGCTGAACGATAAGAGTGAGCTGATTGAACAGGTGGATATCGCTGTAGAGCGCAAGAAAACGATTGAGCATTTCCCCAAACAGGTAAATATCGCCTTCACCGCTAAAGCCGTTGCTGTCGAGGGTAACTTCAATATCCACGCCCCTGAGCAAATGACCTTTTTCGAAGCGCTGAACCAGGTGGTGCTGTACGTCGAGAATGGCATCCAGCCGACGCAGGTTCATCTCGTCGTGCTGCCAGTTGTAAAGTTCCAGCGTGCTGCGCAACACCTCTGCGCTGCTCATAATATTGAGGAAGCTGGAACCCAAATGGCTCAGTACGCGCCAATGGAAACTGTCTTCAGCCGGTGGATAGGCTGGCAGCGTCGGCTTACACAGGTTTCTGACTTTAAGGCGGGTTTGCGTCACCTGCTCGCAGCGGTCAAGCAACGTGCTCATCAGCGCCTTACGCGGCAGTTGGCCGTTGGTGCCCGTCACTTTCAGTGACAGCGTTTCACCGTTGATTACCCGATCGGTTTCCCAGAGATCGCCCCCCAGAATCAGCCAGGTGTCATACAACCCACTCGGCCCACGACGGACGCGGGTATGGTAATAGCGCGACGGCGCTTCGCGGCGCATCATGCCACCGCGATGGCGGAAACTGGTGAACGGCACATACTGCGCGTCGTTGGTGCGCTTCGACCCGAGAACAGAGTCAACCGAGTAGATTTCCGTATGCCCATCCTGTAATCGCCTTGGGCGCAGCAAATACTCACTTTCGAGCCCATTGATGCGCAGCGGATCGGCCTGAAGCGTGAACAGGTTAATCACCGGCACACAGTGCAGACACAGCGCATCGTCCATCACCGGCAGCTCGCTGTTCCACTGGGTACTGAACACCACTTCAATATCGAAGGAGGTCAGACCCGCAGGAAAGGTGATGTCCTCAAGGCCGTTCAGGTGCACGAAGCGGAACTTGTCGCGAAAGGTAAAGTATTCCAGCAGCAGCTGATAGCCGCTAAACGCGCTGTCGCCTTTCGGCCAGAGGCGATCTTCATCGCGAAAACCACCAGGGGAGAACCCGCCGTCAATCGCAATTCTGTCGGTCTGACCGGGCAGACGCAAATATAGCCCGGCCTGGCGACGGGTTAACGCCAGATGCAGGGCGTTACTGACCGGCGCCTCACCCGTCAGGTAAAACGCCAGGCGGCGTAAATCGCACTGCTTCCAGTCCGTCTGCGGATTGCAAGCAATGCGCAGACGCAGCAGATAACGTCCGTCCGGCTCGGTTTCCATCGACACCCGCGTCAGCTTCAGCGGGTTCAGCGGCATATCGCGCGTGGTCCGGTACTGACAAACGGTCTGTTTCGCGCCTACAGGACGGGAGTAAACTTCCAGCCCGGCGTTCACCGTCTCACCCATTTTCATCCCGGCAATATCGGGTTCCAGTGACACCACGGACATCGACGGGATCGTTTTCAGATAGTGCGGCCAGAGCTGGCTCACCAGCCCTTCCGTTAACTCCGGCAGATCGTCATCAATTTTTTCGCGCAGACGCCCCATCGAAAAAGCGAAGCCTTCGAACAGGCGCTCCACGTACGGATCGGGGGTTCCCGCCTTATCCAAATCGAGCAACGCAGCCCGATCCGGATGCGCGCGGGAAAACTCTTTTGCGGCATCACGTAAATAACGCATTTCTGCGTCAAAATAGCGCAGGGTTAAATCGTCCATCGAGTAGCCCTAATGAAGATAATTAAATGAAATGGCACCAGGATTAACTACACAGCACCGCCGCGCGCACCGGATCGAGCAAAATCAGCCCGGACAGTAGCGCGTCCATGGCCGGAGTGAGGCGATGCTTATCGCTGTCGCTGCGGTTGGCTTTCATGCGCAGCAGGCGCAGGGAACGGGCTTTGACTTCAAACAGCAGCTCCGGCTCCCAGTCCGCCAACATCACGGAGGTGGCGCGAGTGTCGAGTTCATTGAGCAGATGCGTCGCCAGTTCATTTTTGCCATATTGTTCAGCGAGGCGGGCCATCAACAGACGCAGCAGCCAGCGGTTGCGAGACGTGTCGCCACCGGGGCGGGTATTCAGCCAGCCAAGTGCTGCATCGATGCCGTTTTTATCCGCGATGGCGACCGCTTCTGGTTCCAGCAGCAAAATGTCATCCTGTGCAGATGCCGATGCGCTTTCTGTTTCATGGCCCCAGCCGTCAACGTTGTCGAGCACGTGCTGATTGATCCAGTTCAGCGTCACCTCATCAGCAAATGACGTACCGTCGCTGTAAGCCAGCCCTTCCAGACCGGGCATTCGGTTGAGGAAACAGCGCAGATCGTTGCGCACGATATCCGTCCAGTCCTCCCAGGGGGCGCCCGCCTTCTGTAACGCCTGATGCAGATACCACTGCAAATCCAGCCACAGGTGATTCACGCTTTCGGCAAACATCCGGTCGGCCTGCTCAATCAGCTCTACCCAGCTTTGTTGCAAATAGAGCCGTTTAAGCTGCGCCCGGTACTCCGCTTTAGGCGGCATCAGACGCGTACGGCTTTCTGCATCGAGAGCGGGAAGTTCGTGCAGCGTGTCCCAGCGAATGCTTTTCATCAGACGATGCCCTGCCAGCCAGCCGTCGGGCTGCTCACGCAGATAGTTTGCCAGCAGCTTTGCCTGTTCCATCAGTTCGCGCCCGGAATGGATACCGGAGGTGTTGGCGGTGAATGTCGAGGCGCTATGCCTGACTGGCTCGTCTGAACTGCTGGTTTGCGGCACGACGGCATCCATACCACCCGACTGGGTCATGCGGTTTTCCAGTGCGCCATACAGCGCGCCAAGCTCAGGCTGAGCGGAGATATCCCAGCCGTCGGTCACCTCCGCGATAATCGCCAGCGCACCGACCGTCTGTGTAAAATCGTCTTTATTCACTTCCGGATAGAGCGTCAGCGTGTCCAGCACTTTACTGCCCGCCAGCCACTCCAGGGCCGCTTTGCGCGGACGCTCACGGCGCGGGTGGACCTCATCGCTATAGCGCTCCAGCAGGGCAGCAAGCAGCGTCAGCCCCTGCGCCAGGCCGGATTCGCCTTCCTGTTGTAGACGCGCCCAGACGTAGAACGTCGCCACGCGGATATCTTTGCTGCCGTGAATCAGCAGCTTTTCCGCCAGGGTAGCGATCAGCTCGGTATTGAAGCCTGAGAGTTTATTGACCTCTTCACGGATCAGCTGAAAATCGTCGTCGTAACTGATGTCCTCTCCGGATGGCCGTTCGCTGGCGATCGGTGCCAGCCAGTTCTCCCAAAGACTCAGCGAGGCCCGGGTGTGTTCCATCAGCGCCTGGGGTTCTTGCGAACAGGCGCTAAAAAGCGTACTCAGAGTTGCCATGCAAATTCCTGTGGCGTGAAAAACGTTAGTCGAGGTCTGCCGCGGCAGTGGCATCGGGCGCAACCGCGGCGCTGCCGGAGGTCACGAAGATAGTGGTTGGCAGAACAAAGTTACGCAGCTTCAGCAGCGCCAGCGGCCCTTCACCTGCTTCGGTGCGCAGGACATAGTTAAGCGGATGCCCGTCCTTCGCTTTCCACGTCAGTTGCCAGCTGCTGTTCAGCCCCTGATAAGGTGCAATCGCTGCCGTATCCAGCAGGCGTATCCATCCCCAGGCCCCGGGAATATCCGCCAGCTGACGGGTACCGGCCTGAGTGCTAATCCAGCTTAACGATGCGCCAGGCGCCTCCGTGTCGGCAGGCCAGGTAAAGCGTTTCCAGACCGGCAGCTGATTCACATACACCAGTTTCTGATTGTCGATAATCAGGTTGGTTTGCATCACGCCTTCAGCCGTACCCGGTCGGATCTCAAAGCTCAACCCGGCCGGACCCGTGGTGAAGACCACATCGGAGATATGGCTCAGGGTATCGACTGCCCGGATAAACGCCGGGTTGAACTCAAGCCCCTGTGCGTTGATGACGTCCGGCACCCAATGACTGCCCTCTTTATGCAGCACCCCGTTCAGCCGGGTTTGCAGGAAGCGGCTAATACGCCCGCTATCGCCGTTCAGGTACTGCGCCAGTAAAGGCAGAGATATTTCACTGCTGCTGGATTTCAGCGGATAACGCCCGCCGAAGGCGCTGTTCCAGTCATTCACAATGGCTGACTGCCATTGGGTGTTGAGGCTTTCCGCCGCCGGGGTCAGCACCTGCTGCCACGCCTGCTCCATTGGGCGGACAAACAGCGTACTGCCAAACCCGCTCCACTCCTGCCCAAGGCTGGCGGCAACCAGGCTGCCGTAATCACGGGTTTCGGTCAAATCGATAGCTTTGCCCTGGAACACGGTCTGGGCCAGCGTCTGGGTCATCGCCTGCGGGTCTGAGGCATTGATCACCTGCTGGAGCTTCAGCCGCACCTGGGTTACGCGGGTTAAAAAGGTTTGCAGGCTGAGGCTGGTATCGCCCTGCCCGCCAGCCGTGCCGTCGAGAAGTGCCAGCAGCGGGCCAAAACTCGGATCAAGCGGGCCATGCATGCCTTTGCCCTGATCGATGGCGGGCTGATTACTGCTGTTAAACAGATTCTGCGCCGATTTCACCAGCGAATCCGACAACCCTTCCCCCGTCTGCCCGGTGCGCCCCTGTATGCTGAGCGTATTCATCAGGGCCACCAGTGGCGACTGGCGTACGTCCGCCATTAACGAGAGTTGATCCACCGCATCCGACAGCGTGACCGCATCCTGCCAGCGCAGGCTGTTGAGAAACTCAAGCCAGCTGCCGGAGAAATCAGAGAAGTAGCGGGCGGTCAGGCGTTCTTTAAGGGCTTCCGGCGACAGTGCCGCGGTGACGGTGTCTTTGTTATCCGACAGCACCCAGTCCACCTCTTCCCGGCGCTCATTCGCGACTTTTTCAATGGCAGATTTCACCGCCCCTTCCCAGGCCTGACGCGTAAACATGCCCGGCACCACTTCCCCGGTGCTGAACAACCTCGAGGCATCGGTATCACCGACCATGTCCTGCAGGCGGAGATCGGCATACTGATGAGAGACCTGAGTCAACATTTTCTGATACAGCGACGCCTCGCCGTTGCGCACGCCTATCTGGCGAACCAGGATCGTACGCACATCGTTCACCAAATCGTTATCTGCCAGCAGCGCCCATTGCGGGTGATGGGGCAATGCCGTCGCATAGTATTTGATGAGATCCGCACCGCTGCCCTGCCAGAACCCGTTTTTCACCCCCTCGCGCCGGGACCAGGTTTTCAGTAGTTCCGGCGTGAACCAGGCGGCATCCATTTTGTCCGGACGGGCGAGCATCAGATACAGCCGGAGCTGATTGTAGGTCGGCTTGATCAGCGCGCTGCGCTGGGGGCTATCCGGCGGTAATGCGGTCAGCGCATGCAGTTTTGCCTGTAGCTCCCGGGCGGCAGCATCGCGGATCAGCGGCAGCGCACTGTTGGCATACTGTGGCCATAACGCACTTAATAATGAATCATTCTGATTCATGCCAAAGCGGGTATACCACGGGGTCCCGTGCTGCTGACGGTACTGCAGCTTTTCAGTGAGCTGCTGAAGATCTAACAATGCCTGTAAACGAGACTGGGGAGATTTGTGCGTATTCGCCGCCCGTTCAGACAACGAGGCGCCTTCGCTCACCAACGCGCGGTTGGCGATAAACGACACTATCAGCCCTGCGCCCCACAGCATCATCACCGCGGCCAGCAATATGGCGGTGGCGCGTCGCCAGGAGAAACCCCGCTTTTGCGGTCGCAGGCCGGACGTCAGTTTTGGCAGCGATTCCAGCAGAACATCCCAACGCGAATCTTTCCCCCAATGATGGGGAATGCCGCGTGCCGACCCGGTCGCCGACGGGCTGAACATCACCCCCGCCAGGGGTAGCGGACGGTAAGGATTCAGGAACACCGACAGCGGATGACTCAGCACTTCAGAGGCCGTGGAAAGTAAATTATCGACATCGAGCAGGAAGGTGTTCTGCGAAAGGGCGCAGACCTGACGGGTTCCCGCGGCGGTCAGTTGTTCGGTCAGCGCCTTCAGTTGAGTGTCGAGATGCAGCGGTTTTGCACCTGCGGGCAGCAAACATCCGACGGACTGCACCACGCGGCCTGCCTGCTGCGAGCCTGGATGAACTGACCAGACATACAGCGGAAGTTGCCAGCCAAGCGTATCAAATCGGGCGCTGAAACGATGAGCGATGCCGTCCATGGCATCCATCGACAGCGGGCTTTCAACGGGTGCCGGGTTAAGTGTAGGAAAGCGGTCAAATGCAGACGTTACCCATACCAGGGCATCAACCGGACGGCGACGCAGCTTGCGCAAGGCGCTCATCCAGTCAGCTTCCGGCGCGGCATCTGCACTACCGCCCCATAACAGCACGGTGCCCCCATCTTCGAGCCAGTAGTCTTTGGTGAGACCGGGCGCGAGTTGCTCAATGTCAGTTGGGTTGCCAGTTAGAAGTAATATTGTTATTTTACGGTACCAAAAAAAACCATATTGCTTTCGCAACGAAATTTTAAGCTCGGAGATTACCCCTTTTGCTGCGAGGATCTCGTCTGTGGTAACACCTGTGCCTTTCTTTTTTATTTTTGGCCTAAGAGTAAACTGACTTAACCGTTGTCTAATAGACCACCAGTACTTCATTATTACCGAACCGAGCATCAGGCAAGAAAACATACTGCCCCAGGCAAGCCATATTTTAGAAGTATCTATGCCATGTGCTTCCAAATTATCATGAAAAACAAACAAGAGCAGCGCAAATATTGCAGCCAGGCCAAAAACAAGAAGAATATAACCAACAAAACCGTAATATGGCGTGGACTTAACTCCTTTTGTTTGACTCATGAAAATAACTCCCTGGTAAGCAGACACAGCCAGCCTGTTGATGGTGATTTCTGATATATGATCAATTGATTTTCTGATGAGTGCCGTATTGCATCGACCATCATACTTAGAGAAATTTCAAATGCATGCTCACCTGGAGGGCCAAATGTCAAATCGACATAGTGTATAGGTCGTTTTTCTGGTAATGACCATTTATTTAAATCTGCATACCTGGCGACTTTTGCCGCATTTTTTTCAGTATCACCAGATAACCACACATGCTGTAGACTATTAGTGTCAAGTTTGTTGTAGTCAAAAAGCATGGTCAGATCGTCTGGCAAGGTATCAATAGAGACTGGCATAACCCGCCCTATGGCAGCCTGGAGTTCATATTTATGAGATTCCATAAAGTCTGGAGTACAGAGTAATTGAGCGGAAATAAATTCGCTGCTTTTTTGCGGTGTCCTATTAGGCCAACATTGAAGACAAATCACTAATGCAAGGTTATTAAAATCCGTATCAACGTTGAAACAGGGGATATCTTCAAATGAGTTTACAAACTCAGGGAAAAGATCCCACTGGTCGTAAATTGCATCATGAACAGCCCTTTCATTTAACCCGCCAGCCTTCAACACATATAAATTATATAAATGATTCCGATATCCTTTAATCTGTGCATCAAGTTCAAGAGACAATAATTTTAAATGCTCAGCGAGTGTTTGCTTTCTGATTGATAGTGACCGCATTTTTTTAGGGTACATAGGGATTTTGGAGGGGTCACCTAATATACTGGCAACACCATCGGATTCTGGACTAAGAAACACATTCCCAACGATAGCCAATTGTTTTCGACTCCACCTCTGCCACTGTCTCTTTGTCTCCAGCGATTCCTCACCCCATGCAAATACAGCGGCACTGGATTGATTATAACGGTTAAGGGCTACGCCAAAAATACAGACCCAAAGAAGGAAAGCAGGTAAGGCCCCATACATAAAAATTGGGCCGTAGGTACTGAAGTTGCCGATGAATAGCGTTAGCAATGACCCCATGGTGACCATGATTACCATTATTCCAGCCCAAATGCTAAAACGTGGAGAGGGTAATGGTGATTGCTCTGGAATATCCGGAATTGGCCACCCCATATTCAGGACTCCACATTACATTCTGGATGAGAACTGATGACCTTGCACCCGCATACACACTGACAATTGTCAACGACGATACTGACGCCCTCCTCCATATCAGTTGGAGCGCCTTCAATGATTTTATTCACTCCATGTCCAGGAATGGGGCATGATACAAGGTCACCGACGAGTGCGACCTGTACGCCGTTAATATACAGGGAAGAGGAAGCCGTTATAACTTTCCCTCCATGGGTCGTGGCATCGCCCAGACAAACTAAACCTCGCATAATCTCTCCATTAACACATGATAAAAGCAGAATAGCCATCCAGAGATAAAATAATATTTATATTCAGAGTGAAATAATCAAAATCGATATTAATTAAAACGCATTGGGTCGCATATGGATGGAATGAGTAATAGCATCCCAGAAGGCCATCATTTCCTCTTGAGGAAAAGTCACCGCATCTTGATTCGCATTTTCTAAAGTGAGTGTCAAACCAGGTGCTTTATAACTCACACTCGTCTCATTGATAAATAAATAAAATCCATAGTTGGGTTTACCAGACTCAACTATCATTGCTAACATTTCTTCTGCATGCAGCCCATTGATATCAAAAGAGCCTTTTCTTGAAATATGGCCACCTGCTTTTGCAAGCGTTCTGGCTATATCACCGGATCGTTCCAGAATGGTACTTTCTCCATTAGAGTAATTATCAAAACTCACAAAAACATTGAGCCCCGGAAATTTATCACTGATAAATCCTTGAGAAATACTTTCCTGCTCCTTACCATCTTTATCTGCTGCTATAAATGCCTCTGCTATACAACTGCCCGGTACAGATGGGATGTCATCCTCCTGTCTGCCTCGGATTCTGGAAAATAATTCTTTCATTCTTTCAATATCTTTGGGAATAAAATTTCTGGCAGGTTCACCGTTCCGATCTTTCTCATAGCGTGGATCTGTGTCGTTGACACTTTGTTTCTCTATTTTAACCGCAACGCCGTTGGTATAGATGTAACCTTCCAGCGTTCTTAGCGCATCGTTCGTTCCAGAGTCGACATTTCGCTCAAATATCACGCCTTTCATTCCATTGGGTAATTCCCTCACCCCTTTAAGGTTAGGTTTATTCATAGGGTCTATTACTATGCCATTAGCTATCTCTCGTTCACGCCGCTTAATAAACTGCTCAAAAGCCGGATAGTACATCCGCTTAGTTGCGATATAGGTTTTCCACCAATCATCCGTCATACTGATCTCTGCCATCCAACTATTATCCTCTAACCGCGTAGAACTTTTGTACAAAGAAAAGGATGCGGGTAAATCGACTAAATAGCGACCAATACAGCGTGTTTTCATTCCTTCTAATAACTCCTGCATTGTTTTCTCCTGCTGAGCGGTGAGATTTTCCTTCGGGGGATAAGGTTGGGTATATCTCCAGACGATAAAAGCAATGATAATGATGAATGACAGAATAACAAACTTACGTTTAATCAGCATGCGCCAATCCTATTTTATTTATCACTTACCCTTACGAATACACCTGTTATTTGCGAACTCTTTACTGAAGCATTCCCTGACATATTTTAATATATACCAGAACTGGCCTGAGAATATTATTATAAAATTGCAGTCAAAAGCCATAATTGCTAGTGAACGATCATGGAATGACTTTGCTATAATGCATTGGGGCGCATATGGATGGAATGAGTAATAGCATCCCAGAAGGCCGTTATCTCTTCCTGAGGATAAGTTTCAAATTCTTTACTTGCATTATTCAAAGTTAAAGCCAGAGTTGGCGCTTTATAACTCGCATGCATTTCATTAATAAATAAAGTAAATCCAAATCGTGGTATTCCTGACAGCACAATAGTCGCCAGTAACTCCTCTGCATGCAATCCATTTATATCAAAAGACCCTTTCCTTGTAATATGACCACTGGCTTTCGCCAGCGCCCTGGCTATATCACCTGATCGCTTCAGCACTGTGTTTTCTTCCTGAGTATAATTATCAATACTTATGAAAACCTCAACTCCCGGAAATTTATCACTGATAAATCCTTGAGAAATACTTTCCTGCTCCTTACCATCTTTATCTGCTGCTATAAATGCCTCTGCTATACAACTGCCCGGTACAGATGGGATGTCATCCTCCTGTCTGCCTCGGATTCTGGAAAATAATTCTTTCATTCTTTCAATATCTTTGGGTACATAATTTCTGACCGGATCGCCAGCCCGCTCCTTTTCATAGCGTGGATCTGTGTCGTTGACACTTTCTTTCTGTACTTTAACCGCAACGCCGTCGGTATAGAAATAACCCTCCAGCGTCCTTAACGCATCATTCGTTCCAGAGTCGACATTTCGCTCAAATATCACGCCTTTCATCCCATTGGGTAATTCCCTAACCCCTTTAAGGTTAGGTTTATTCATAGGGTCTATTACTATGTCGTTAGCTATCTCTCGTTCGCGCCGCTTAATAAACTGCTCAAAAGCCGGATAGTACATACGTTTGGTTGTAATATAGGTTTTCCGCGAATCACCTGGTGTGCCTATAACACCCACCCAGTTATTATCCTCCAGGCGCACAGAACTTTTGTTTATAGAAAAAGATGCGGGTAAATCGACTAAATAGCGACCAACACAGCGTGTTTTCATTCCTTTTAATAACGCCTGCATTGTTTTCTCCTGCTGAGCGGTGAGATTTCTCTTCGGGGGATAAGGTCGATTATACCACCATTGGCTCAAGCCGATAGCGATGACGACTAACAGAAAAGCATGCTGTTTTTTAATCAGCATAAGCTAATCCTGTATTCTTTATCTCCTGAGCTATTTTTAAAATAGAGCGTAGGGTAAACCAGCGGGAATCCATTGAATTTTCACCTTTCGAAGAATCATCTTTAAAAGCGCCTTCATGGTCCACACTTAAGCCTATCTGAGATTTTAACCCTTCGGAAGTAAAAATTGCTCCCCGCACGGGAACCGTGCCATCACCATCAGCAGTGGGCGAACAAAGTGAGAATTCCTTATATTGATGCCGGCCTTCCTCAGTAATTAATCCCGCAAATCGGGTTGTTTTATTTCTTACATCTGAAGGATAAAAAATCACACCCTCGCTTGCAATTTTTTGATTGTCACTGCTTTTATATTTTACTTTACTAATGTCCTTCCAGCTAATGACATCATAGGACGGGTAGTGCAAACCATCCTTCCCGTAAAACATCCAGGTGTTACGATGATACCGGGCTCTCAGGCCCTCAATGACAGGCTTTACCATAGTGGTTATCAAATACTGGTATTTCCCCCAATCCTTATCAACCTGGTATTTATCCATATACTTGTTGTCAGGGTTCATAAAACGCTCTTCGCATAGCCCCCACCAAGCCTTACGCTCCAGATAAATCTCGGAGTAGGGGTTTCCATCTTTTGGTAAAGCAGGCATGCCATCGACCTGTAACCATCCGGATCCGTAGGCGGTGCCGGGCAATAGCTGAAGTGGGCCCGGAGACTGTGCCAGAACTGGAGTCATTTCTTCACCGCTGCTACCAATCACCCAACCTGTTGTACCTGCCTCACCACTTTTCATTCGTTTATAAGCCATAGGTGAACCGGAGTCAGGCATGACCCCATGGACAATGCCCAGGATATTACTACTCCCTCCTTGTAACTCTGAATAGCAGCGTGCTACCAGACCTCCCATCGAATGCGTCACAAGAATAACTTTTTCGCATTTATAACCAGAGGACTGGTAATCCTGAATAACTTTTTCAATTCGAGATTTTATTTTATCACCTGAAATCAGGTTAGACTCTAGCCAGTTATACCCCATGGCGTGTACCGGGAAAAAATATTTATAGCTTAGATCGACTTCCTCCTCGGTAAGGCATGCCTCGCCTATTTCCGCATCAAGATTTTTATCCATCAACTGCTCGCGCAATGTTTTCCGATCGTTGTTTGACATTCTGTTAGTGATCATTACATCATGGTCGTTTAGCGCGTCCTGCAGCCAGGACAAAAATGACCCGTAGCTCATAGCTACAACTTCTCCCCACCCACGCTCTCTTCGGGATTTGAACATTGCACGTTCTTTTGGACCTTCAACTTCAATATCGCCAATGTTAGCGACCTGAGTAGTCTTCGGATCTAAAAGTTTCTTTCTTGTACCTGCATCATAACCAATCCATTTCAGCAAACTTGTGGACTTTTCACTATTTGCCAGCCACACAGATTGGCTGTCACTCCCTTTTAAATTGCTTCCCATGACTCCAGGCAGAAAAATGACAGGAATAACGCGCTCAGGTAATTTGAAAATTTTCGCTACCACTTTTTTTTCTTTCTTATCGGTAACAACGGGGTAGTAGGGTAAAGGCCCGTCACCATAGACAGGTTCGACGATGATTTCATTTTGCTCTGCCATATATTATCCCTCACTACTCAATATCGTTTTCATCCCGTCAACACTGACGCTTTTTTGACTCTCAGTCTCACCGGATGCAGAAGTTGTTGCACTTTTACTACTACCATCTGCAGACTGAATTTTCATATTCTGACCTGCAACGAGGGAATCTTTATACGGCCAAGATACTTTAGGCGTTGCAGCAAAATCGGCACTCTCCCATTCCTGGGCTGCCTGGCTTATACTTTTCCCACCAAATTTTTGCCATACCGCCCCGCGCTCAATGATTTTATCCGGCGCCGCACATTCCACACTCCCGTCCGCTATTCTGATATACCCCCCTCCACTGGTCAGAATTATCTCTTTTTTAGCGCTGATGATTATCTTGCCTTCACTGCTGCTGATGCGTATATCCTTCAGGGCATCCAGCGTCATCTCATCACTCTGCGCCTGAATCTCTACTTTTCCACTACCGGCAAACAGTTTTATCCCCAGCTTTTGCGCATAGAAGCTGATTCTCTCCCCTGCTGCCACTGTCATTTTTTTTAGAATACTGAAATCCGTATTCCCACCGCTTGTCGCGGTTATATTCTCTCCCGCTGAAAATTGCAGTGTTTTGGGCGTCACCTGGGCAATGCCTGCCGGAGCTGAGAACAATAATGCCGATTTTTTGAGCTCAGTCAGCGTCTCACTCAGCAATGCCTTTTGTGTCTGCAAATCTGCCAGCTCCGCTTTCGCGGTTTCCGCCGCACTGCTTAAGGACTCCGCCAGACTCTGCGCCTGTTGCAACTGGCTGAGCGCGGCAGCCATATCCAGCATCATCCCGCCCGCCGCCGGCTGGCTGTCCGCCGTGATAAACACCCCCGCGCCCCCGCGCACTGCCACCCATTTATCCGTGCGCAGCTCCGCCCCTTCTCCCCGCAGCGCCCGCGCCCTGTCCACGTTATGCCCCAGATTCAGCTGCGTCTTGCCCCCGTACTCGGTGCTCAGCTTGATGTGCTCTTCGCCCCTTTTGTCTTCCATCCGCAGCTTGTTCAGCCCGGCGGTACGGATGACGTTCCGGGTGTGGTTGTCCGCCGTCACGTGGTCCGCGTGGCGCGAGTCGTGCAGCGCGTGGGCGATGTAGGGCCGGTCCGGGTCACCCTCGTGGAACGCCACCGCCACTTCCGTCCCCTGTATCAGCGGGAAGTGCATCCCGTACGTGTCCCCTCCGTACGGCTTCGCCAGCCGCACCGGCATGCTCTCGTAGCCCTGTGGCTTCTCGTCCCGGTCCGCGTCGAACTTCACCCAGTACAGCCCGTTCGGGTTCAGGTGCGCGTACTCATCGTTTGCTTTCGCGCTGGTCACCCGCGCCATCAGCGTCCCGCTGATGACCGGCCGCTTTTTGGCTATCGGCCGCCAGCAGCGCGTTTCGCTGTACGGCACCGCCGACCACATTACGCTCAGCGCGTTCTGCCGGCTGGCCGTGAACAGTGTCCGGACTATCACCAGCCCGTTCGCCGTCGCCAACGGCAGCGTCGGGATTAGACGGGTCTCGGTGATGGTCAGCACCTGGCCCGGGCTCAGCGTCGCGTCGGTACTCGCCCCGGACACCTGCGTCTGTTCGGCCAGGAAACGCTCATGCTCAATCCGCGCCCGGAAATTCCCGGTCTCCGTCGCCGGGGCAAATTTGTCCCCGCTCTCCAGATGCCCCGCCCGGTAGTGATACACCTCCCCGTAGGTGGTGCCTGCCCCTTCCCCGTCGGTGGCATCTGCCGGGGCCGTCAGCAGCACCTTCTGCGCATCGCGGTGGTTGTAATCCCCGGCGGTCACCGATGCCTGCGCCACATCCTGCCGGACGTTGAGGCCCCACACCGAATCAACCGCATTGTCATGGGTGCCCGACGGGCTGTTCAGCGGCAGCGTCTTGCCAAACTGCCACGCGCTCTGGTCGTCGGCGAAATGCACGACTTCGCTCTGCGCATCAGGCTGCAGAGTGAAGAAGTAAAAAATCCCCACCTCCGACAGCAGGCGCTCAATAAACGCCAGGTCACTTTCCTGATACTGGTTAATCTGTTCCCGTTTTGGATAGTCATTCTTCAGAACAAATTCATATTCCCAGTCCTTCAGGCCGTGCTCCTGCAGCACCTGCGTCACCACTTCGGTCACGGACTTGTTGATAAAGAAGCGGTGGGTGCGGAACTGATTATCCAGCAGTTTCAGGTACGGCTCGATGATGACTTCATATTTTGCCTGATCCCTGGAACCGGACAGACGACGAAAATTTGTGACGACGCCATGCACAACTTTTCCGGTGGTCAGTTCAGATAATAATCCGGACTTCATACTAAACGTGGCGGATTTATTAAGTAACATCTCAGAGGAGAGATCATGGTGCAAGCTGGTAAAACTGACAGTGTAATGATAAAGAACGCTTACTTGCTCCAGCCCGTCAAATTTCTCAACGTCAAGTGGATAAGGACAGGAAGATATGTCCAGACTGTAGCGATTAAGAGTGTTTCCCGTCACTTCAGAAATTATGTCCATTTTATTTCTCGCTGAATCAGATGGTGTTACGTTTATTAAGAACACAGACATCAGTGCTTTGCCAACTAAGCAGGGATCATCCATTTCCATAAACAACATGAAAGGGCTATTGATAAAAACAACCTAACGCAACCAATAAAATCCCGGCAACTCTAATATAAAAATCAGTATAAATGAAAACACAGAAAAACCACATCCTAACGATAATAGCCTAACTCATCACAAATATATTTCAAGGCGAATTCATATAATCCGCAGCCAATAAAACACCAATCACCCAAAAACCAATTCCGAGAATATATAATTTAGCTTTTGTGAAAGAAAGAAACACCAAATCGAATAAACGGCATTCACTAAGGCAAGGGTCATTCCAATCCTGCGAACAAGCCGGGACATGACAAAAAGAAACAAATCCTTTATATCCACAAATTATCTCACGGACATATAGAACTCTAGTTTTCTTTACTCTCAAGAACACTCAGTGATTGTCAAACTCATTCATCATTTTTTTCATGCCATATCGAAATATTAAAAACCCAACATACGTCTGAAGCAAGAAGTATAAACCCCACGCAAATCTATAATTGTCGTAAGAAAAGAACAGAAACCAACCTCCCCACACCATACCTGTCCCCCCGAGAGTTAAACCGAGCCAACGTACAGCCATAGATAAAATAATTAGCGCTGATTTTTTTATTTTCATAAGCCACCAAAAAAAATAATCACAAATATTATTGAACTCATCAGGACGCTGATCATGAATAACACAAGCTTTTTCAAATGGTTTTACTACATCTTCCACTAAATAATATAGAAGATCTAACCCCTATACTCCTCAACTTATAATAAGCTTTAGGGTTTTTCTCACGAAAATACCTCGATGTATCAATCGCTCGTGAAGACTCAGCACCAATTGTAAGAAGCGATCCATTAATTGTCCCTGCAAAAAGTGCAGTCATTGCACGCTCAGAAATCACATAGCCTAATTTAATACCGGTCCATTGTGAAAAAAACATACCACCAATACTATGCCCACCCAGTTTTACTCCCAGTGAAGGAAGGTTAATCTTAGACATAAAATCATCAATAAAAACATTAAGAACTTTTTCTATTGTTTTTTATTTAAATGTGTACCTTTGATAAGTTGAGCTATTCTGAACTTATCATCCAATTTTTCCTTTCTGTGCTCTGTATCTATAAAATCATATCCAAGATAGACAAGATTAACAGGAGTGGAAATAAAACCCTTGCCGCCCCCCAAAAAACCGGAATCATCAACATTTATCACATTTAGCATTTCTCGTGCTAAATCTTTCGCCCCATCCATTTCATGGATTCTAAAACCCATTTATCATATGCAATATAGAAAAATTACTCCCCAACAAAAAATTCTCAATGAATTTACAACCTCCATACTAACCAACAATCAGATCAAGGATATTTTTATGTTCACCATGCGTTCCAAGATTATATACATTGGTAGAGCATATTGAAGCTTGTAATCACCATCTACGTTTAATGTTACTTCAGAGAGATTTTTTGATATTAATAACTATCATTCCATTCATCATAAACGTATGAGTATGCAAACCGATACATAACATAACCAACAAAAAACTCACCAATTGAAAATACACCCCATAGATATTTACTCTCATTAGATGAAAAGAAAAAAAACCAAACTGAAAATAAAATACCAGATGCCCCCAATCCCATCCCAGCACCGCGTATGACTCGAGAAAGGATAATTAACAGAAGTCGTTTTATTTTCATAAGCCTCCAAAAAAATACGCACAGACCTCATCAAATTTTTGCGGATTAGAATCACCGATTATGCAAGCATTTTCGAATGGGCGTACAATGTCTTCCACAAGATAATACAGCAAATCTAAATCCCCAAGACTTTGCAGTTTCTCATGCAAGGCAGGGTTTCGTTCTTGAAGATACCTTGATGTATAAATAGCTCTGGATGCTTCGGCACCAATGGTAAGTACTAGCCCGGCTAGACTTCCTGAAAAAAATGCAGCTACGCCTTTGGAGGTTATAGCTTCACCTAGCCTAACGCCTGTTAACTCAGTAAATGCAAACTTCCCCGCTAATGAGCCGGAAATTTTTTTAACAACAGTTTCTATTTTTCCCATGTTTATACGAGATGCAAAATCGTTGAGCGACACTCTAATAACTTTACCAATAACCTCATGATTAAAGACGCCCTGCTTGATCAACTTAGCCAACCTGAATTTATCATCTTGGTTTTCTCTTCGATGATCCGTGTCGATAAAATCATACCCCAAATAAGTCAAGGTTACAGGGAATGAAACAAGCCCCTTCCCAAAGGCCCCCCAAAAACCTGAACTATCTACATCAATGGCATCCAGCATTTCCTTGGCGATTTCTTTAGCGCTATCCATGATTGTATTCCTTTAGTAAACCGATTAATCAAACCCCAGTTCAATCCCTTCCTGTTCGCTCCACCCCAGCGTCAACGACTTCGGTTTCTGCTTCGCGGCCATGTGAATGAGCAACTGCTGACTCAGCACCGGCAGGATTTGTTGATTGAGCAGGCTGTCGACGTTACGCGCGCCGGTGTCCGGCAGCAGGCAGGCGGCGGTCAGCGCGTCGAACAGGCTTTCGTCGATGTGGGTAGTCAGGCCGTAATGACGATGTAAGCGCTTGCTGACCTGGTCCAGTTTCATCTGCACGATAGTGCGCATCGCGGTTTCTGCCAGCGGGCGGTAAATCACGGTCTGGAAGCGGGCCAGCAGCGCGGGCTGGAAGTGGTCGCGCAGAATGGGCCGCAGCAGTTCGTGCAGGTCGCCTTCGGTGGCTTCCGGCTGTTCGTCCAGAAGCTGCATCAGGTGGTCGCTGCCGAGGTTGGAAGTCATCAGGATCACGGTGTTGCGGAAGTCGATTTCACGCCCTTCTCCGTCGCGCATGAAGCCGCGATCAAACACCTGGTAGAACAGGTTCATTACGTCCCGGTGCGCTTTTTCGACTTCATCGAGCAGCACCACACTGTATGGGCGCTTGCGCACTGCTTCGGTCAAAATGCCGCCCTGACCGTAACCGACGTAGCCTGGAGGTGAGCCCTTCAGCTGGGAGACGGTATGCGGCTCCTGGTACTCCGACAGGTTGATGGTGATGAGCGATTTTTCACCGCCGTACAGCACATCCGCGAGGGTGAGTGCGGTCTCAGTTTTCCCGGTGCCGCTCGGGCCAACCAGCAGGAACACGCCCTGCGGCCCGTTCTCCGACGTGAGCCCGGTTTTAGCCGCACGCAGACGCTGGGCGATGGCGTTGAGCGCCACGTCCTGGCCAACTACGCGTTTGCCAATTTCCGCTTCCAGGTTCAGCAGTTCGGTTTGTTCGTCCTTCATCAGTGAGGAGAGCGGCACCCCGGTCCAGTCGGCAATCACGTTGGCGATGGTGCGGGTGTCGACATCGACAGATAACAGGGGGCTGTTCTGCTGCATGCCATCCAGCTGCTGTTGTAGCTGACGGGTCTCACCCTGGCGAGAGATATCCTTGCGGGTTTCCAGCAGTTGCTCTGTGAGCGACAACTCCTGACCGTACTGGGTCTCGCGCTCGTCCAGTTCGACAAACAGGTTGATTTCTTCCTGTTCAATCGCGGCCAGACGCTCGCCCTGGCTGCTGCTCCCGACGGCGATATCTTCCAGCAGTGCCTGCTTCTCGATGTCCAGGGCGGTGATTTGCGCGCGCATCCGCGTTAACGGCTCCGGTACGGTGTCGAGACTCATGCGCACGCGGGCGGCGGCGGTGTCGAGCAGGTCGACGGCTTTATCCGGCAGCTGACGCCCGGTCAGATAACGGCGCGACAGCGTCACGGCGGCCCGGACGGCGGCATCAGTGATATGGACATTGTGATGCTCAGCATAGCGAGATTTCAGGCCGCGCAGCATCAGGCAGGCGGTCTCGTCGTCCGGCTCGTCGACTTTCACCATCTGGAAGCGGCGCTCAAGCGCGGCGTCGCGTTCAAAATACTGTTTGTATTCGCTCCAGGTGGTGGCGGCAATGGTGCGCAGTTCGCCGCGCGCCAGCGCTGGTTTTAACAGGTTGGCGGCATCCGCGCCGCCCGCCTGGTTGCCCGCACCGATAATGGTGTGGGCTTCGTCGATGAACAGCAGCACTGGCATCGGCGACTGCTGTACCGCGTCGATAACGTTTTTCAGGCGCTGTTCAAACTCACCTTTAACGCCCGCCCCCGCCTGCAGCAGGCCGAGGTCGAGGGTTCGCAGGCTGACGGTTTTCAGTGATTCAGGCACGTTGCCTTCGGCGATACGCAGCGCTAAGCCTTCCACCAGCGCGGTTTTGCCCACGCCCGGTTCACCGACCAGGATCGGGTTGTTCTTGCGACGACGGGACAGAATATCGACCATCTGGCGGATTTCAGTATCGCGACCAAACACCGGGTCGATTTTGCCCTCTTTCGCTTTGGCGGTGACATCGAGGGTGAATTTATCCAGCGCGTTTTGCAGCGCCGGATTGAGCTCGCCTTCGCGGACTTCAGCCCCAACCGGACGGCCGACCATTTCGACATCGCCGCCCTGTTGGGCCAATTCTGCTTCCTGTTGCATCTCCGGGCGCTCGTCTGACTGCGCATCGAGCAACGGACGCAGGCGTTCCAGTTGGCTCTGGCCCAAGGTCAGCAGCGGCCACAGGCCGTCGCAGCGCACCAATTTTGGTTTACCGACCAGCGCCATCAGCAGGTGAATACTGCGGATCTGATCCTCGCCGGAAAGTGACGCCAGCAGCCAGGCTTCCTGCATCAGTGCCTGAATATTGTCGGACAGGCTCGGTCGCGCGCGCACCGAGCGCGGCAGCGTATCCAGCCAGCCGAGTAAATCCTGCCACAGCGCGTCCATATCCCATTCGTAACGGCGCGCCAGCACCGTCAGGTCGCCTTCGCCCTGCTCCAGCAGTTTCAGCAGCCAATGTTCCGGCAGGATAGACGCGTGGGCGCGGGTCTGGCACAGGCTCGCGGCGCCTTCAAGTGCGCGAGCACAGTAAGGGTTAAGGCGACGTAATAAGGTTGATGAGTGATACTCCATAAAGACCTTCTCCATTCTGGCACGCACTTTCGGGTTATTTACCACACGGGGGTTATCCGTTTCAGATAACCCCTCGGGTGGACATGTAAAAATAATGAGTGATGTGATTATTGATTAGGGCCGGGGCTAATAATGGCCGCCAATTTCCATGACCTTGACCGCCATCCCGACAACCGAGAATAAAACTCGGTGCTGCTGTGTAAGCCTGACGGAGCAGAGATTACTGTTGCCTTGCAGCAGTTCATAATTCATATCCCCCGCAAGTCTTGCCGCATCCGATGGCGATCGCCCGGCCAGAATATATCGGCGCCAGTCGTGATATTTTCGCATTCCCGCTGGCGGTACGCTGATTGATTTTCCTTTTCCCCAGTTCTGCCTGGCGGCAGAATCGTCAAAACTAAATGGCATAGTTGTTCCCTTTTATGTCCTCAGAAATAAGCCTGATTTCATTCAGGCACGCTACCGCCCATCGCTTTCCCTTCTAACAAGGAACCCTAAGCGCATTAGGTCAGATTATCGGATGATCACTTTTGCACTGTCCCCTCGGCATAAAGGGACGTTGCAAAAATTGCGGACAGGTCTCCCCGCCCGCATAAGGCATTACGCTAAATTCAGGCCGTCGTACGTTCGTTCCAGGAATCGGAATGAATGATGTTGCCGTCTTTGTAAGTCCAGGTGATTTTTTCGTAACGCAGTTCAAGCTGTTCGAGGTGATTGTGCTTCTCGTAAGAAGGATCCTTGACGTCGTGCATCAACGGATTCACTTTCACAACCTTCACGTTTTCCAGCTTGGTATTGAAATATTCCACTTCCTGGCCCGCGTCATTGATGCGATACCATTTGAACTCAGCAGATTTCAGGGTCTGACCGGTGGTCACTGCCTTGTACAGGTACGGGCTGGAGGAGTCGATTTCCTTGGTGAACATGAACGGGGTGTGAATACGCGTCCCGGTCAATTTGCCCGTATTGTTGTCGGTCGGAATGTAGATGTTGTGATCCTGAGCGACAACTTCGATGCTGCCTTCACGGTCTTTAACGTCTACGGAACCTTTAATGTCCGCACCGCCGTCGTCTTTCAGCCACAGATAAACAGGAATAGCCATGGAATTACTCTCCATTGTGTTGTGAAGCGTCATCATCCTGCGATGACGCTGGGGATTTGCCCGGCACCTGACAGGCATTTGCCTGCGGGACCAGACTGATTTCGACACGACGGTTCAGCGCGCGGCCTTCCGGCGTGTCATTCGTTGCGACAGGGCGGCTTTCACCATAGCCCTGCACTGCGAAACAGCTTTCCGGCACATCACCGGTGTCACGCATCCAGTCGCGTACCGCTTCGGCACGTTTCAGGGACAGCGTTTGATTCAGTTGCGGCGTGCCGGTGTTGTCGGTATGCCCGCTGACCACAATTAGCCAGCCCGGCTTGGCCTTGATGTCCACCAGTGAATTCACCAGCACTTTGGTCGAGCCGGATTTGAGATCGGATTGACCGGAATCGAACAGCGACATGCTGTCGAGTCGGACCGTTTTCGGACCCTGAATAATTTTTTTGATAACAGGAGGGGGTGGCGGAGGGGGGGCCCAGTTATTGATAGCCGCACGCAGCGGGGCAATCAGGCGCATTCCCTGGTACAGCCCAAGGCTGTAACGCATCGGCGCCCCCTGACGTTGCCATGAATCCAGCAGTCCGTTATCTCTGCGCAACTGTTCCTGAGCCTGAACTTTCGGGGCCGGCGGGTTGCCGCTTAAACGCTGGTAGAGTGCGAGATGATCGCTGACGTTCTGGATCAAACGCTGGTTGTTGATCCACGAGGCGAGCATCGCCAGCAGCAAAAAGATCCCCACAATACCGCCCACTACGCGCCAGGAAAGCATCACGCGGCTGATACCGTGGCGGCGTGATAAATGCGGCAGCAGCATATCTGGCAGGGGCGGCATCTCCTCCGTGGGAGCGGAACGACTCTGCAAGGTTGTCACCGAGGCGGTATGCTGTTGCCACAGGTTGTCGGGAAACGTCGCCAAGGGTCCGCTGCACACTGCCAGCATGCAGGCAGGCAGCGCAGGTGTATCGTGGTGACGTGTTTGCATGAGGTCGGTCACATGGGGTTTAAGCCAGCGAAAAAGCGACTCCAGCCACAGCGAACTGTCCAGACGATGCGGGTGCAAAGCCTCAGGCGCGTAGGTACACCAGGGCAGATACGATTGCGCGACTCCGTTGTTTTCCTGAACCTGAATGCCTTCACGGTTGTTAGTGAGGAAATACCAGCGGTATCGGTCTTCATCACTTTTTGCGGGCGCATTTAACCACAGGCAGGTCCATACGGGCGGCAGTCCAGCAAACGACCGCCGTGATTGCGCAATGGCCCGCTGCCACTGATGAAGCTGGCTGGTGAACGCCACTTCCTCCTGCCAGCGCTCCGGTGCAAACGCCATCAAGACTGAAACCTGTGCTACCAGTGCCGGACGCCCGGATGCGACAGACTCAGCGATTTGTGCCAGTTGTTCCGGTTGACGTACAGGCAGATACCAGCCCTGTCGCGTTTCACGGAAGGTCTCATCGGCAGAAAACAGCACGTCGCTGTCCCCGCAAACCAGAACCAGTGCGCCTTCGAAATCCTCTGGCGGCAATGCGATATCCACCACGGTTTCAACGCTGTTTTGCATCTGACGCCAGTAACGCCAGCCGAGACCTCCCGCCAACACGAGGACAACCGCGCTCAAAAACAGGCGGCTACCGAGGCCCAACGGCCAGAATCCCCACACCAACCAGAGGGCAAGCGTGAAAGCCAGCGCGACCAGCAAGGGTTTGCTCAGATTACGCATGGTTTACTCCGCGCCCGCAATGGCCGAAACCATCTGCTGCAGGGAGGTCGAGAGCAGAAACCATACCGCGCCCAGCAGCACGATGCCTGCTACCCAGGACAGCCAGTAAAACCGGCGACCGCTACGCAGTGTGCCAGCCCGCGCAACGATAGGGGCTTCTTCTGACAGGGTGAACGGCGGCACACGCTGGCTGAGATTACGCACCACGTCTTCACGACGCTCATCCGCCTGCTGGCGATAGCGGCCAACGAACCCCAGCGTCAATGCACGCGAGAAACAGGTCAGTACCGCGATATCGGGAGATGGCTCCTGGAGCACGGTCCGAATCCGTTCCCACAGCTCTTCGCCTGCATTCAGGGTGTTGAAATACTTCGCCTGCAGTGGGTTCGCAAGCCAGGTGATATAACCATCATCCTGTTTGCCGCGGTTTAATACGCTTTCATCAAACAGCGCACAGAGTGTGTACAACAGATGATCAATGCTGGTCTGGGGCACCCCCTGCTCTTCGAGCTGTGCACGCCAGCCATCGAGCCATTCACAGGTGCGACGATAGAGTGCTTTGCCGTCGGTTATCTCCTGCCCGTTTCGCAACTGGCTGACCATCAGCCAGCCTGGATAAAACATCTGATCGATAAAGGAGGTTGGGTTGTTTTTCATGAGCGAAGCACCGCGTAGAGTTCGAGTTTGACGTCACCCAACGCTTCCGGGATGTAGAACGCGCAGTTTCCGGCATCAAGCATCGCCTCTGCGGCCGGGCCGCTAAGATCGAGTGCGAAATACTGATTCTCAAGGCGCAACGGAATCGCCGCAGGTACATGCGACAGTGGCTTCAGACCGACGCCGTTCAGCGCGACGTTCACCACATCGGCCACGTCTTCAACGCTCCCGGCTTTACACAGCAGTGGGAACTGCGTTTGCAGCAGATGGTTTGGAATCGATGAACGAACGGAGAGATAGAGATCAGCCCCTTCACGCAGACGCGCATCGTGCATTGCGCCTTTCCAGAACTGTCCGGTATGAACCAGATCGATGCTGATCACACGCGATGGCAGACTCGCTTCCAGCAGGGTATCCAGCAGCGTAAACAGCGGCGGGAATACCTGCTCCGGCGCATCATGCTGATACGCTGGAATATCATCGGGACTGTGCGTCAGTGAAAAGGTCAACAAACTTCCTGCCAGACGAGACAACTCGCGGTAGTAAAGTTCCGGATGACGCGTAGGGGTCTGGAACAATTCTGCCAGCACCGGTTCGGCACTGTTCAGGGCATTCAGCAACCAGAACAGCGAAACGTCAGCGACGGCAAAGTCAGCCAGACGCTCGTTACTCTCCCGGCGCATTTGCATCAAACGACGTCGCCGCGCCTGCAGGCGGTGCAGTAAATCGCTGAACTCCTGTGACAAACGCGGGCTGGCAGAAAACGACAGTGCGGGAGGAATAAAACTCTCGTCCATTGCCCATTGACCCTGCGCATTACGCACCAAACGAGCGACCGGACAGGTCAGCCAGGCTGCATTTTCCTGATGGGAAAAACGCAACGAAATGGCGTGGCGTAAAATCGCCAGCTCCGTTTGCTCATGTCCTGACAACTCCTGGACGGTCACCCACTCTTGACGCCAGCGCTGTGGACGTTCGCTGTTTTTACCTTCATCCAGATTCCCACCGTTAGCGGAAAGCAGCGGTAGCGCGAGGACAACCTCGACGCTTTCTCGCCCCTGCGCGTCAGTCAGGTCACAGACCGCAGGCAGGATATCGGCAACGCTGGTATCCACCAGTGTGCCATCCGGGAAGCGCACGACCAGACGGGTGGCGTTCAGCCTGGAAAGGGCTAACGCCGAAGCATCGAACTCGGCATGCAGCACGCCCCAGGTATGTGCCAGCGACATCGCTGCCACATTCTCGGTGTTATAAGCATCCCAACGAGATTGCTGCTGGAACTGCTGAGGGGCCAGCGTGGCCCCGTCAGTCCATAATGGACGATAAATTTTCATCCCTGGAATCCCACCTTACGCTTTCGCTTTCGGCATCTGGGAAACCAGCGACAGATTCACGTCCATGCCTTCGACCTGGAAGTGCGGGATAGCGAACAGCTTCACGCGGAAGAAGCCCGGGTTATCTTCGATGTCTTCCACCAGCACCTTCGCATCGCGCAACGGGTGAGAAGCCTGCAACTCGTCGCCCGGATCGGTCATTTCAGTGACCAGACCGCGCACCCAGGTGTTGAGTTCCAGCTCCAGCAAACGACGGTCTTTGGTGGTACCGATGTTTTCACGCTGAATCAGCTTCAGGTAATGCGCGATACGCGACAGCAGGAAGATGTACGGCAGGCGGGAGTTGATCCGACTGTTAGCCGTCGCATCTGCGGTGTCGTACAGCGCCGGTTTTTGGGTGGAGTTCGCTGAGAAGAAGCAGGCATAGTCGCGGTTTTTGTAGTACGACAGCGGGATGAAGCCGAGGTTGGCGAATTCAAATTCGCGGGTTTCCGGAATCATCACTTCTGATGGGATCTTCACCTGATTACCGGTGCCGAGATCGTACAGGTGAATAGGCAGATCTTTCACTGCACCACCGGCCTGCGGGCCACGGATCTGTACGCACCAACCGTTGTTGATGAAGCTTTTCACCATGTTAGCGGCGAAGGCAAACGAGGCGTTGGTCCACAGGTATTTATCGTGATCCGGACCTTTCACTTCTTCGACGTAGTTGAAGCTGCGCACCGGCACGGTGTCGGGGCCATACGGCAGACGACCCAGCACGCGCGGCATCACCAGACCGAGGTAGCGGGAGTCATCGGTGTCACGGAACGATTTCCATTTGATGTATTCGGCGCGGTCAAAGTAGTTACCGATATCCTTGATAGCCGCCACTTCTTCCATTTTCTCTTTCAGGAAGAATTTAGGCCCCGCGGAACCGATAAACGGCATGTGGGCCGCCGCGGACACTTTGGAGATATTGCGCATCAGCGCCACGTCCTGCGCCGAGGCGTCGAACTCATAGGCTGAAATCACGGCAGCAATTGGCTCACCGCCCGGGGTGTCGTATTCCGCGATGTAGGTCTGCTTGTACAGGCCGCTCTGGATGATTTCCGGGGCGTCCTCGAAATCCTGACGCAGTTCGTCTTTAGACAGATCCAGGATTTCCAGCTTCACGTTCTGGCGGAAGTCGGTTTTATCCACCAGCGACTTCAGACCACGCCAGATAGATTCCACTTTCTGGAACTCATCGTTGTGCATCACTTCATCGAGCTGGCGGCTGATCTGGAAATCCAGCTCTGCGATGTGGTGATCCAGCAAGGTTTTGTCCAGCTTATCCACCCGCTGACCGGATTTTTGCAGACACTGCATGAACACTTTGACCGCGGCGGTAACACGCGCATCGGCAGAGGTTTCGGCCATCACGACGTTATCATCGAAACCGTTTAGATCGTCGATGGAGGAAACCGGTTTTAAATTGATTTTGGAAAACAGAGAGGCATAAACACCGTCGTTCGGCAGCGTTTTTTCAATAGTCGCCCCGCCCGCTGATACCTGGGATTCATTATTGACTGACATAAGCATTTTTCTCGAAATTAGTCCGTTAACAGTTCCAGTAATTATTCCTGGCCCGGTGCGAGTGCATTAAGCTCGTTACGCAGTTCGTCGCTTAAAGCGGGATCTTTCAGGATGGCTTCCAGTTCTTTCCGGAAAGTCACGTTATCCAGAAGATTGGATTTCAAATCACGCAGCAGGTTACGCATGGCCAGCATCGCTTTGAGCTGAGGTATTTGACGGGCAATCTGTTCTGGCTCGAAGTCTTTCATATCTTTAAATGCCAGTTTCACATTTTCTTCTGAATTGTCTCCAGCCAGCGTATTTTTCACGGTGAGACTGACTTCGGGATTGATATCAGCGAGGAGCTGTTGAAATTGTTTTTATTGACGTTGATTTTTTCGCGCTCAGACAGCGGCCCTTCTGCCTTTCCATTGCTGAAATCACCGACTGTCAGCAACTTAAGAGGAAGCTCAACTTTCTTCTGTGCGCCGCCGGTATGTAGTGAAAGCTGGATATTAACGCGGGCCTTAGGTATTTCCGCCTGAAATGAGTCTGCCATTTTAATTCATCTCCTAAATATATCATTCCCTGTAGTGGGTAAGATGCTCATATATAAATGAACGTTGCACTTTTACCAGCATTATCCGGAAACGTAAAGTGGGTATTATTGTAACACCCTTACTATTAAGCAGGAGTTAAATACAGATACATCATGTCTTAACAACCCCGTCACCACTGGCTTTTAGACCATTTTAATGCATTAATTAATATTAACGCGGCCCCTATATTGACTTTTTCTTATCGAATTAATGCATTTTAAGAAGTTTCATACATGTTTTATCTCATCATATTTAGATTACCCGAAAATTCCTACAAATAATAACCTAAAAAATCTAATTAATTTCTGAGACAAATATCACTTTTGCGCGGGTGTTTTATCCTCGCGTAAGAAAAATTCGCGTTGCTGGAACGTGTAAAACCTACTTGACCTTCCCCTTGATGGAAGGTTTAAGCTTTAACACGGTTAGAAAAAACATTTATGCCGACGCTGTTTATCGGTCAATCCATCAGGAGAATGAATATGTCTCATACCATTACTCTCGCGCTCGACGGTCTCACCTGTGGCCACTGCGTGAAACGCGTGAAAGAGAGCCTGGAGCAGCGTCCCGACGTTGAGCAGGCAGAGGTGAGTCTTAATGAAGCGCAGATCACCGGCAGCGCCAGTGCCGAAGCGCTTATCGACACCGTAAAACAAGCCGGATACGGGGCGGAGCTCAGCCACCCAAAGGCTAACCCGCTGGCAGAGTCATCAACCCCGTCGGAAGCACTGACAGCGGCCCCTTCAGCGCTTCCGGCAGCCGACGACCTTGATGATAGCCAACAGTTGCTGATCAACGGTATGAGCTGCGCCAGCTGTGTCTCCCGGGTTCAAAACGCGCTGGCTGCGGTTCCGGGCGTTACGCAGGCACGGGTCAATCTCGCGGAACGTACCGCCCTGGTAATGGGCAGTGCGGCCGCGACCGATTTAGTGCAGGCAGTGGAAAAAGCGGGCTACGGCGCGGAGGCGATAGAAGACGATCTTAAGCGCCGTGAACGCCAGCAGGAAACTGCCGTTGCCACCATGAAACGCTTCCGCTGGCAGGCCATCGTCGCGCTGCTGGTCGGCGTGCCGGTGATGGTATGGGGGATGCTCGGTGACAACATGATGGTTACGGACGCCAACCGCTCCCTGTGGCTGGTGATTGGCCTGGTCACGCTCGGGGTAATGGTCTTCGCCGGGGGGCATTTCTATACCAGCGCGTGGAAAAGTCTAAAGAACCGAACCGCCACCATGGACACCCTGGTCGCTCTGGGCACCGGCGTTGCCTGGCTCTATTCGATGAGCGTCAACCTGTGGCCACAGTGGTTCCCGATGGAAGCCCGACATCTTTACTATGAAGCCAGTGCGATGATCATCGGTCTGATTAATCTCGGCCATATGCTCGAAGCCCGCGCCCGCCAGCGTTCATCGAAAGCGCTGGAAAAATTGCTCGACCTGACGCCACCGACCGCGCGGGTGATAACAGAAGAAGGCGAGAAATCGTTGCCGCTGGCTGACGTGCAGCCCGGTATGACGCTGCGCCTGACCACCGGCGATCGCGTCCCGGTCGATGGCGACATTACCCAGGGCGAAGCGTGGTTTGACGAAGCGATGCTGACCGGTGAACCCGTGCCGCAGCAGAAAGGTGACGGTGAAAGCATACACGCCGGGACGGTGGTACAGGACGGCAGCGTGCTGTTCCGCGCCAGCGCCGTCGGTAGCCACACCACGCTGTCGCGCATTATTCGAATGGTCCGCCAGGCGCAAAGCAGCAAACCGGAAATTGGCCAACTGGCCGACCGCATCTCGGCAGTATTTGTCCCGACGGTGGTGGCAATTGCCCTGTTCAGCGCGGCCATCTGGTATTTCTTTGGCCCGGCTCCGCAAATTGTCTACACCCTGGTGATCGCCACCACGGTGCTGATCATCGCCTGCCCGTGTGCTCTGGGTCTGGCTACGCCGATGTCTATTATCGCCGGGGTGGGACGGGCGGCGGAATACGGCGTGCTGGTGCGCGACGCCGACGCGCTGCAACGCGCCAGTGAACTCGATACGCTGGTATTTGATAAAACCGGCACCCTGACCGAAGGGAAGCCGCAGGTCGTGGCGGTAAAGATCTACGGCGAATACGCCGAGGCTCAGGCGTTACGCCTCGCCGCCGCACTGGAACAGGGTTCAAGCCATCCGCTGGCCCGCGCCATTATTGAAAAAGCAGGTACCGATCCGCTACCGCAAATTAATGCGTTCCGTACCTTGCGCGGTCTGGGCGTCAGCGGTGAAGCCGAGGGGCATACGCTGCTGCTCGGTAATCAGGCTTTACTGAACGATCAGCAGGTTGTCACCACTGACATGGACGCGGACGTTCAGGCGCAGGCCGCGCTAGGCGCTACGCCTGTATTACTGGCCGTTGATGGCAAAGCGGCAGCGCTGTTTGCCATCCGCGATCCGCTGCGGGAAGACAGCGTAGCGGCGCTCGCCCGACTGCATCGCGAAGGCTATCGTCTGGTGATGTTGACCGGCGATAACCCCGTTACCGCCAATGCCATTGCCAAAGAAGCCGGAATTGATGAAGTGATCGCCGGGGTGCTCCCGGATGGTAAAGCCGACGCGATTAAAAAATTGCAGGCGGAAGGCCGGAAAGTGGCGATGGTCGGGGATGGCATTAACGACGCTCCGGCGCTGGCTCAAGCGGAAGTCGGGATTGCGATGGGCGGCGGGAGCGATGTCGCCATCGAAACCGCGGCGATAACCCTGATGCGTCATAGCCTGGAAGGCGTGGCGGATGCGCTGGCTATCTCCAAAGCGACGCTGCGTAATATGAAGCAGAACCTGCTGGGGGCGTTCATTTATAACTCGCTGGGCATTCCGATTGCCGCCGGGATCCTGTGGCCGCTGACCGGCACGTTACTCAACCCCGTCGTGGCAGGTGCGGCGATGGCGCTGTCGTCCATCACCGTGGTCAGTAATGCCAACCGCCTGCTGCGGTTTAAACCCAAACGTTAAGCCTGTTATAAACAGGGGCTGGCAGCAATTTAAGCGTTGAGCCCCTGGTCCTGGCGCGTTAGCATGGTTCCTTTACCTTGACGGAGCGCGTATGGGACTGTTTCAACGCATAAAATCTGCGCTGCGCGCGCTGTTTCGCGGCCGCTATCCGTGGCCCGGGCTGGATATTACACTTTCGGGCGGGCAGAAACTGCATCTGGTCGGCAGCATTCATATGGGCACCCGCGATATGGCGCCTTTGCCGCCACGGTTGGTCAGTATGATCCAGCAGGCTGACGCGCTGATCGTTGAAGCCGATATCTCCGGGAACGAAACTCCTTTCCGCGATTTGCCCGCTTATCCGCCGCTACGCGAGCGTTTGAGCGAGGCCCATTTTCAACAGCTGGAAAAACTGACCGAGGAACTCGGGCTTTCTCTGGCGCTGTTCGATAGCCAGCCGTTATGGCAAATCGCGATGATTTTACAGGCCACACAGGCGCAGAAGCTGGGTTTACGTCCCGATTACGGGATTGATTATCAACTGCTGAATGCGGCCCGGGAAGTGAATAAACCGGTGATGGAACTGGAGGGCGCGGAAAGCCAGATAACGCTGCTACGTGAATTGCCGGATAACGGTCTGTCGCTGCTGGAAGATACCCTCACCCACTGGCACACCAATGCCCGGTTATTGCAGGTGATGATTGGCTGGTGGATGGAACAGCCGCCGGGCGATACGCCGTCGCTGCCCAATACCTTCAGCCAGTCGCTGTACGATGTGTTAATGCATCAGCGTAATCTGGCCTGGCTGGAAAAGCTGCATGCATTGCCGCCTGGGCGCTATGTCGTCGCCGTCGGTGCACTGCATTTATACGGGGAAGGCAATCTGCCCTCGATGCTGAAAGCAGAGCGCAGATAAAAAAGTGGCCAATATTTCTATTGGCCCGTCAAAGAGGAATTTCATCGTTATTATTATCCCGAAGTTCGCACTTCGGATCTTCCGATTGTCGCTCAAAGTAACCATCACTGCCAACTTTATTGCGCAAGATAGTACTATTTTTTCGCCGTTCTTCGGGCGTATGCTTACCCTCATTCACTCCGGTTGTAAGAAGGATGGTTATGACTCCGGCCGTTAAGTTACTCGAAAAAAACAAGATCCCCTTTACGCTCCACAGCTACGATCACGATCCGCATGAAACCAATTTTGGTGATGAAGTCGTCCGCAAACTCGGCCTCAATGCTGACCAGGTTTACAAAACGCTGCTGGTGGCGATCAATGGCGATATGAAACATCTGGCAGTGGCCGTCACCCCAGTAGCCACGCAGCTCGACCTGAAAAAGGTTGCCAGGGCGTTAGGCGCGAAAAAGGTTGATATGGCCGATCCGATGATTGCCCAGCGCACTACCGGTTATCTGGTCGGCGGCATCAGCCCGTTGGGGCAGAAAAAACGCCTGCCCACGCTGATTGACGCCCCGGCGCAAACCTTTGAAACGATCTATGTTTCCGGGGGCAAACGCGGGCTGGATATTGAACTAACGGCGCTGAGTCTGGCAAAAATGCTGGATGCAAAATTCGCAGACATTGCACGGCGGGATTAAGGTTCTCAGGACGGGGTTGGCCCGGGAGCGCATGCTGCCGGGCCTAATACAGAGAACTTACTGCCAGCTCACTTCCCCTTTCGGTTCGTAAGCGCTCACGTCCAACGGTGAGCTCTGCTCGATATACTGTTTCAGCACTTCGGCATCGATAAACCCGGTATTTACATAGCCCGGTTTAGTGTCGATGTGCGGATAGCCGTCACCGCCGGTGGCATTAAAGCTCAGGGTCGCCATACGATAGTTTTTGTTCGGATCAACGGGCTCATCTTTGATTTTCAGGTCAGTTAGCTGGCCGCCCTTCGCCACAAAACTGACGTTGGCAAACTGCGGATAGGCCCCGGAGTCAGGCTTCATCTGCGCGACCGCGGTCAGGTATTCCGTCACCTCTTTCCCGGTCATATCGACGTAGACCACCACGTTGCCGAACGGCTGCACCTTGAGCACGTCTTTGTAGGTGATGTTGCCTGCTTCAATCGAATCGCGGATCCCGCCGCCGCTCATGACCCCAAAGTCAGCACTGGTTCGCGCCATTTGCGCGGCGAGGATCAGGTGGCCCATGTTGGTCTGCACGAAACGCACCTTGCTGCGATCGCCCTCAAGATGACCGTTCACTTCGCCGACTTTCACGCCGAGCTGCGCTTTGCCTTTATTCTGGAACGGCGTCAGCAGGGACAACATCTGCGAGTTCTCCGGGATTTGAGGGGTGTACAGCACACGTTCGCTCTGGCCATTATCATAGGTGACCTTTTTCTTCAGGTTCACCGGGATCAGCTGATAATGCACCAGCTTCATCTCGCCGTTGCGAAACTCAAAGTCTGCACGCCCGACGTATTTACCCCACTCGTGAGCCTGCACAATCCAGATACCGTTCTGTTTGTCCGGCGCACAAGGCGTACCCGGCACGTAATCAACCTGCTTTTTGTTCTCGGAGGCCATGCACACCGGATCCTGCGAGTGACCACCCACAATCATCGCCAGCGAACCGGCTGGCAGGCTGCGCGCCATTTCGACGTCGCCCGCGGCGTTAGAGCCATGGTTACCGTTGTCGTAGTGGCCCATGTGCGTGGCAGCCAGAATGACATCCGGTTTTTGCGTTTGCTGGAGTTCCTGAATCACCAGCTTCGCTTCCTGCGCCGGGTTACGGAACTCAATATCGGTGAAATTTTCCGGGTTACCGATTTTCGCAGTGTCATCCGTGGTTAAGCCAATCACCGCAATTTTTAGCCCCTGGCGATTAAACAGCGCCCAGGGTTTGAACAGGCGTTCGCCAGTACTTTTCTGATAGATATTGGCGGAGAGGAACGGGAATTTGGACCATTTCTCTTGCTGACGTAACACGGTCAGCGGATTGTCGAACTCATGGTTACCCACCGCCATTGCGTCATAGCCAATCAGGTTCATGCCGCGGAAATCGGGCTCCGCATCCTGCAAATCCGATTCCGGCACGCCGGTATTAATGTCGCCGCCGGAGAGCAGCAGCACGCTGCCGCCTTCCGCCGCCACGTCCTTACGAATGCCGTCCACCAGCGATTTTTGCGCCGCCAGACCGTACTCACCGTATTCGCTGCGCCAGAAATGGCCGTGGTGATCGTTGGTATGCAGGATGGTAATTTTGTAGGTTTTATCCTGCTCATACGCCTGCGCCTGAAGGCTGGTCAGCGACCATGCTGCCAGCATCGCCAGCGCCACACCGCGTTTCAAACATTTCATGACTCTCTCCCTGACTGAATGACAAGTGCAGAAATTACAATGAGTAACAAGGATAGACAAATATGTTTTCAGAATTGAGACTTTCTTCAAACGTCTGAGACAGTTATCTTAGTCTGATAATTATTACACAGTCGATTTTCCCCAACGTCGCAAATCAACTACTTAAGTGAAATCTATGGCAATCAGTGAAACCAGTCCGACGCTGTCAGGCACCTCTGCGCCGCCACAAAAGGCCAAAACCTCGTTTGGTATTTTGGGCGCCATTAGCCTTTCGCACCTGCTCAATGACATGATCCAGTCGCTTATCCTGGCGATCTACCCGCTGCTACAAGCTGAGTTTTCGCTCACCTTTGTACAAATCGGGATGATTACCCTCACCTTCCAGCTTACCTCGTCGCTACTCCAGCCGGTGGTGGGTTACTGGACCGATAAATACCCGATGCCGTGGTCGCTGCCGATTGGCATGTGCTTTACCCTGAGCGGGCTGGTATTGCTGGCGATGGCGGGCAGTTTTGAAGCCGTGGTGCTGGCCGCGGCACTGGTCGGGACCGGATCGTCGGTGTTCCATCCGGAGTCTTCCCGCGTGGCACGCATGGCGTCCGGGGGCCGTCATGGCCTGGCACAATCGATCTTCCAGGTGGGGGGGAACTTCGGTAGTTCGCTCGGCCCCTTGCTGGCCGCGTTGATTATCGCCCCGTATGGCAAAGGTAACGTAGCCTGGTTCGTGCTGGCGGCCCTACTGGCTATCGTGGTGCTGGCGCAAATCAGCCGCTGGTACGCCGCGCAGCACCGGATGAACAAAGGCAAACCCAAAGCGCCAATTATCAATCCGTTGCCGCGTAATAAGGTCATCCTCGCGGTAAGCGTGCTGTTATTGCTGATTTTCTCGAAATACTTCTATATGGCGAGCATCAGCAGCTATTACACCTTTTATCTGATGCATAAATTCGGATTATCGGTACAAAATGCGCAGTTCCATTTGTTCGCCTTCCTGTTTGCGGTCGCCGCCGGAACGGTGATTGGCGGGCCTGTAGGCGATAAGATTGGACGTAAATACGTTATTTGGGGCTCTATCCTCGGCGTTGCACCATTCACGCTTGTTTTACCCTACGCCACGCTGGAATGGACCGGGATTTTAACGGTGATCATTGGATTTATCCTTGCCTCGGCGTTTTCGGCCATTCTGGTGTATGCCCAGGAGCTTTTACCGGGCCGGATCGGTATGGTTTCAGGCCTGTTCTTTGGCTTCGCCTTTGGCATGGGTGGCCTGGGAGCGGCCGTATTGGGGGTGGTTGCCGACCATACCAGTATTGAAGAGGTCTATAAAATCTGCGCTTTCCTGCCATTATTGGGGATGTTGACCATATTCTTGCCTGACAACCGACATAAAGCCTGACTTTCTGGCCGCCAGAGTAAATATCTGGCGGCCCCCCCCCTCCAGGATTTACATGCCTTCCTGACGTTTAATGGTCTCTCTTTACCCATACGTGCATTTTTCGCCGCTAATTCCCTTTTTCTTCTAAATTCAACAATTATTCATAAACGGAATGGCTAATTTTGTCATAAACTGTTACTCGGTTTTTTGGCTTTTTAGCCAGAAATGGATCCACCAGCCACGAAAGGAGACGGAATGCATCACGCAACACCGCTTATCACCACCATTGTAGGGGGGCTCGTCCTCGCCTTCATCTTCGGCATGATTGCCAACAAACTGCGTATTTCTCCACTGGTAGGCTATTTGTTAGCAGGCGTATTGTCCGGCCCCTTTACCCCTGGCTTCGTGGCCGATACGAAACTGGCGCCTGAACTGGCTGAGCTCGGCGTCATCTTGCTGATGTTCGGCGTCGGTCTGCATTTCTCTCTTAAGGATTTGATGGCGGTAAAGTCCATCGCCATTCCCGGCGCGATTGCCCAAATAGCGGTGGCAACGTTGCTGGGTGTGGCGCTTTCAGCGGGATTAGGCTGGTCGCTGATGACCGGCATCGTCTTTGGTTTATGTCTCTCCACCGCCAGTACCGTGGTGCTGCTGCGTGCGCTTGAGGAAAGACAGCTGATAGACAGCCAGCGCGGGCAAATCGCCATCGGCTGGCTGATTGTTGAAGATCTGGTGATGGTGCTGACGCTGGTCATGCTGCCCGCCATTGCCAGCATGATGGAGCAAGGCGATGTGGGCTTTGCAACGCTGGCCCTCGATTTAAGCCTGACCATCGGGAAAGTGATCGCCTTTATTGCCGTGATGCTACTGGTGGGCCGCCGCCTGGTACCGTGGATCCTCGCCCGCAGTGCCGCCACCGGTTCCCGTGAACTGTTTACCCTCTCGGTGCTGGCGCTGGCGCTGGGCATCGCTTTTGGCGCGGTTGAACTGTTCGACGTCTCCTTCGCCCTTGGCGCATTCTTTGCCGGGATGGTGCTGAACGAATCTGAACTAAGCCATCGCGCCGCGCACGATACCCTGCCGCTGCGCGATGCGTTTGCGGTGCTGTTCTTCGTTTCCGTCGGGATGTTGTTCGACCCGATGGTGCTTATCGAGCAGCCGCTGGCGGTGCTGGGCACCCTGGCGATTATTATCTTCGGTAAATCGGTAGCCGCCTTTGGCCTGGTGCGCCTGTTCGGTCATTCACAGCGCACCGCCCTGACGATCGCGGCCAGCCTCGCACAGATCGGTGAATTCGCCTTTATCCTTGCAGGCCTCGGCATGGCGTTGGATCTGCTGCCGCAGGCCGGACAGAATCTGGTGCTGGCCGGGGCCATTCTGTCGATTATGCTCAATCCGGTGCTGTTTGCGGTGCTGGAAAAATACCTCGCGAAGACCGAAACCCTTGAAGAGCAGACCCTGGAAGAAGCGATCGAGGACGAAAAACAGATCCCGGTGGATATCTGCAATCACGCCCTGCTGGTCGGGTTTGGTCGCGTTGGCAGCCTGCTGGGCGAAAAGCTGATGGCGCAGGGTATTCCGTTGGTGGTGATTGAAACCTCGCGCACCCGCGTGGATGAGCTCCGCGAGCGCGGCATTCGTGCGGTGCTGGGCAATGCGGCGAGCGAAGAGATCATGAATCTGGCGCATCTGGATTGCGCCCGCTGGCTGCTGCTGACCATTCCAAACGGCTACGAGGCCGGGGAGATTGTCGCTTCGGCCCGAGAGAAATGCCCGAACATTGAGATTATCGCCCGCGCGCATTATGACGATGAGGTGGATTACATCGCCGAGCGCGGGGCGAATAAAGTGGTGATGGGCGAACGCGAGATTGCCAATACCATGATGACGCTACTGGAAAACCCGACGGAGGGTGCGGTCTGATGCCCTCACCCCGGCCCTCTCCCACAGGGAGAGGGGGCAAACCAGCAATCCCCTCGCTCCTTTAGGGAGAGGGAGTAAACCAGTAATCCCCTCGCTCCTTTAGGGAGAGGGAGTAAACCAGCAATCCCCTCGCCCCTTTGGGGAGAGGGCTAGGGTGAGGGGAAGCCTTAGCGATCCCAGTAGGACTCTTCCAGGCTGTCTTCGCGTTCCGGTAAGCCGCGCGTCAGGCGCGGTGAGTGCTGGTTCAGCACCTGATAGCTCACGCGGTTGGCGTATTTACACACCTGCGCCAACGAAGAGTAGGTCAGCCACGTAAAAGCATGTTTGCTGGAGTTCGGCACATTACTGCGGTGGTAGTTATTGGCGGTGATGTCGTGTAGCAACGCCGCCAGAGCACCGTCACCCGCGCCGTTGGTGTTCATGATTTTCTCAGGGCCGCCCATGTATGGCGCGATATGCGAGTAAATGCGCAACGGCTGTTTACAGTCTTTGTGACGCATCGCGCGGCTGAACTCGTACTGGTTGAATTCGGCAATCGCCCCCGGCAGCAGCGGATGCTGCGTCAGCCGTTTCTTCTCGTCTTCGGTGAAGCCTGCCATATACAGGCCCACCGGCCCGGCGGTACACAGCACTAAATCCACCCAATCCAGCGCCTTATCGGAGGCCAGCAGCGGATCGGCAATGCCGGTCAGCGCTTCGGCTTCTTCTTCATTCATCGCCAGAATCGATACGTTTTCTTTGAGGAAATCCTGCCACCAGGCGGGGTTATCCGCGATCACGTATTTGGTACCGAGGGTCAGGACCACCGGCACGTTGTGTTTTTTGGCGTACTCAACGGCTTTCATGGTCGCATCGCGCATCGGCTCGCCAGGCTTGCAACGCACCAGATAAGAGGTCAGCACCAGCGCGGAGGCGCCGGCAATCACCTCTTCCGGAATGTTTTCGGCACGCAGCTGGTTCATATGCCCTGGGCTGATGGCAAAGGTGCGCTCACCGCTGTCGCTGATCAGCGTAAAACAGCGACCAATCGGGCCGTTAACGCCTTGCAGATAGTTGAGATCGGTCCGGCTGGAGGTGTTGCACAAATAGCGGTAGGCATAGCCACCGATTTCGATGTTGCTGCACATTACGCCGAGCAGGACCGACCGGTCATCGGCCAGCACCGAGTAGTTGTGCATGGTGTTGCCGATGGTGCCTCCGGCAAACTGGTGGGTAATCAGGTTTTCACGCACCAGTTCCTGATAAAGCGCATCCGCCACGTCGTCTTCAATGACCAGCGAGTGACCGCTGCTCAGACCGTAGCGGGCGACAAACGCGTCATCCACTTTGGCTTCGATATCCACCAGCGTCTGATCGATACCGACTACCCACGAGGCATTATTGTTTTCAGTTTCGGGCTGGATTTGCTGCAACAGCGGGTCACGGGCGTTAACAGGGAAGTAGTGTTTAGATTTGCGTTTACCGGGAAATTTCATGGGCTGCGGTCTGGTGGCTGTGAACAAGCGGAGAATAGTAGCATATTCCCCGCCCGTTCGCTGCCTCGCGCTCCGGGCTTAGCGGTACGGCGCGGTCAGGTTGACCATCATCTCGATATGCTCCGCCGAGGCATTCAGCGCAGGAATGTATTCGTACTTCACCCCGCCCGCTTCGAGGAAGAACTCTTTGTTCTGCACCGCGATTTCCTCCAGCGTTTCCAGACAGTCGGCGGAGAAACCGGGGCACATCACCTGCACATGCTTCACGCCTTTCTCGCCGAGCATTTTCAGCGTTTCATCGGTGTACGGTGTCAGCCACGGCTCACGACCAAAGCGCGACTGGAAGGTCATCATCACTTTGTCCGGTGAAATGTCGAGCGCAGAAACCAGCTCACGCGTGGTGTCACGGCACCGCTGCGGATAGTCGTCGCCTTCATCGGCGTAGCGCTGCGGAATGCCGTGGTATGAGAGCAGCAACAGGTCTGGCTCACCGTGTTGAGCAAACGAGGCTCGCGCGCTGCTGACTAACGCCTGAATGTAGTCGCTGTCATCGGCGTAATCGCGAATAAACGAGATACCAGGAATATGGCGTTTGGTCGCCAGAATGCGCGCCAGTTCATCCCACACCGCGGCGACGGTTGAGCAGGAATATTGCGGATACAGCGGCAGCACCACGATATGGTCGACATCATGCGCCAGCAGCTCTTCCACTGCGCTTGCCAGCGACGGTGAGCCATAGCTCATCCCGAGCGCAACCGGCGTGTCGGGTAAACGCTGCGCCAGCGCCTTCTGCTGTTGACGACTGTAGACCATCAGCGGGGAGCCTTCTTCCATCCATACCGACTGATAGAGTTTGGCCACACGTGGCGAACGCAGCGGCAGGATAACTCCGCGCAGAATCGGCCACCACAGGGCACGTGGGGTATCAACCACGCGGCCATCGCTCAGAAACTGACGCAGGTAGCGTTTCACCGCGTCAGGCGTGGGTGCATCGGGCGTGCCGAGGTTAGCTAACAGAATACCGGTTTTCGTCTGACGCATTACCGCCTCTTATTCGTTTAAATGGCTGATAATTGTAGCTGAAAAGGGCGTCGGAGAAACCCATTGTTACGATAGGTGAGAATAATTCTCACCCGGAGAACCCGGGTGAGAGGTCCTGCGGATTAACCGAGGATTTTTGCCAGTTCAGCGCGAACGTCAGCCACGGCCTGAGTGCCGTCAACTTTCACATACTGGGTGTTGCCAGCCTGCGCTTCTTTGGAGTAGTAGCCGATCAGCGGCGCGGTCATCTGATGGTATTCCACCAGGCGCTTACGCACGGTTTCTTCCTGATCGTCTTTACGGGTGGTCAGCTCTTCGCCGGTCACGTCGTCTTTACCTTCCACCTTCGGCGGATTGAATTTAACGTGATAAACACGGCCAGAGGCAGCGTGTACGCGACGACCGACGATACGGTCAACGATCAGTTCGTCCGGTACCGCGAACTCGAGTACGTAATCCACGTTGATGCCCGCTTCTTTCATGGCGTCAGCCTGTGGAATGGTGCGCGGGAAGCCGTCGAGCAGGAAACCGTTACGGCAATCTTCCTGAGCAATGCGCTCTTTAACCAGGGCGATAACCAGCTCATCGGTCACCAGCTTGCCAGCGTCCATGATGTCTTTCGCCTGTTTGCCCAGCTCAGAGCCTGACTTCACTGCAGCGCGCAGCATGTCACCGGTGGAGATCTGCGGAATACCGTACTTCTCCATGATGAACTGCGCCTGAGTTCCTTTACCCGCGCCCGGAGCGCCAAGCAGAATAATACGCATTGCGAAAATCCCCTCAAATGTCGATTCAATTTTTCAAAAGCGCTAAACGATACCACCAGACGGCGGCTCGCTCAAGGAAGGCGGGCGGGCTGAAACGGTTAACGGCGGGATTTCTTCGGCTGTTGCACGTAGGCCCGGTAAACTTTGCGTCACCGGGCACCACGAAATCGCCCGGCGGCGCAAAGCTTGCCGGGCCTATCAAACAATGTTTAAGACACCAGCAGCTGGTTCATGCGTTTGATGAACAGATTCGGATCTTCCAGCGTGCCGCGCTCGGCGAACAGTGCCTGATCCAGCAGCAGCTCCACCCATTCGCCGAACTGTGCGTCGTCCTGAGTATCGGCTGCACGTTTCACCAACGCGTGATCCGGGTTCAGTTCGAAGATGTACTTCACTTCCGGCACGCTCTGGCCCGCAGCGGCAAACAGTTTTGCCATCTGGGTGCTCATTTCATCGGCTTCGGTGGTCACAATCGCCGGGGTATCAGTCAGACGATGAGTCAGACGCACCTCTTTCACGCGCTCGCCCAGCAGGGTTTTCACGCGATCAACGAACGGCTCCAGCGCTTTTTCAGCTTCTTTGGTGGTTTCATCCACTTCATCCGCCAGCTTGTCGAGCGACTCGTCAGCTTTCGCCACCGACTGGAATGCTTTGCCGTCGAATTCGGTCAGGTAGCTCATCATCCACTCATCGATGCGGTCAGACAGCAGCAGAACTTCGATGCCTTTCTTACGCAGCAGTTCCAGATGCGGGCTGCTTTTCGCCGCCGCATAGCTGTCAGCGGTGATGTAGTAGATTTTCTCCTGCCCTTCTTTCATCCGCGAGACGTAGTCTTCCAGAGACACGGTCTGTTCGGATGAGTCGGTATGGGTGGAGGCAAAGCGCAACAGCTTAGCGATAGTCTGCTGGTTAGCGGAGTCTTCCGCCGGGCCTTCTTTCAGCACCAGGCCGAACTGTTTCCAGAAGGTCTGGTATTTCTCCGCGTCGTCTTTCGCCAGTTTTTCCAGCATTTGCAGCGCACGTTTGCTCAGCGCGGTGCGCAGGTTACGGGTGACGCTGCTGTCCTGCAGAATTTCACGGGAGACGTTCAGCGGCAGATCGTTGGAATCGATCAGGCCACGGATAAAGCGCAGGTAGTTCGGCATGAACTGCTCGGCTTCGTCCATGATGAACACGCGCTGGACGTACAGCTTCAGGCCGTGCTTGTGATCGCGGTTCCACATGTCCCACGGCGCCTGCGCAGGGATATACAGCAGGCTGGTGTATTCCTGCTTACCTTCCACACGGTTGTGGCTCCAGGCCAGCGGGTCGGTAAAGTCGTGGGCGATGTGCTTGTAGAATTCGTTGTATTCGTCGTCTTTGATTTCAGACTTATTGCGCGTCCACAGCGCCTGGGCTTTGTTGATTTTTTCCCAGGAGACCACGGTTTCACCGTCAACCTCTTCGGTCTTTTCAATCTCAACCGGCAGCGCGATGTGATCGGAGTATTTGCTGATGATAGAACGCACGCGCCAGTCGTTGAGGAAGTCATCTTCACCTTCGCGCAGATGCAAGGTGATTTCGGTCCCGCGATCGGCTTTGGTGATGTCCGCGACGGTGTATTCACCCTCGCCTTCTGATTCCCAGAACACGCCGTTTTCAGCACTGTCACCTGCCGCACGGGTGCGCACGGTGACTTTGTCGGCGACGATAAACGCCGAGTAGAATCCGACCCCGAACTGACCAATCAGCTGGCTGTCTTTCGCCTGGTCAGAACCCATTGACTGCAGGAACGCTTTGGTGCCGGATTTAGCGATAGTGCCGAGGTGATCGACCACCTCATCGCGGTTCATACCGATGCCGTTATCGGCAATGGTCAGAGTGCGTTTTTCTTTATCGAAAGAGACGCGCACGCGCAGGTCGCCATCACCTTCATACAGGGAGGCGTCGGACAGCGCGCGGAAACGCAGCTTATCCGCCGCATCGGAGGCGTTGGAGATAAGCTCACGCAGGAAAATTTCTTTATTGGAGTACAGCGAATGGATCATCAGGTGCAGAAGCTGTTTGACCTCTGACTGGAAACCGCGGGTTTCTTGTCCTTTCATCGGAAAATTCCTCAATGCCAAATTAAACAGAGTAATAAAAGCGTTGAGGGGGAGATGGGGCTGAGGGAGTAGCTTTTCAAGCGGGAGAACGCGATTGTCCTCCCGATTGGTTAAAAACGAATCTTATGACGTCCGGCGAGCGAGTGCGACAGCGTGGTGCCATCGACCATTTCCAGCTCACCGCCGACCGGCACGCCGTGGGCGATACGGCTGGCTTCGACGCCATACTGTCCGCAGAGTTCGGCGATGTAGTTCGCGGTCGCTTCACCTTCCACCGTCGGATTAGTGGCGAGGATAACCTCTTTCATCTGCTCGCTGCTTAAACGCTGTTCGAGGCGGTCGAGGCCGATGTCGTCCGGGCCAATGCCGTCGAGCGGTGACAGGTGTCCCATCAGCACGAAATAGCGCCCAGAAAACTGCCCGGTTTGCTCGATGGCGTAGATGTCTGCCGGGCTTTCGACCACGCACAGCTGGCCATTTTCCTGACGACGCGGGTTCGAACAGATGTTACACACGTCCTGTTCGGTAAAGGTGCGGCAATCGGTACAGTGGCCAATTTCAGACATCGCCCGGGTGAGAGCCTGTGCCAGACGCATACCACCGCTGCGATCGCGCTGGAGCAAGGTAAACGCCATGCGTTGGGCGGACTTAGGGCCGACGCCCGGCAGGCAGCGAAGGGATTCCATCAGGGCGGTAAGTAAAGGACTGGTTTGCATCGCTCAGACTTCTAAAAAAAGAGTGGGCCATAGCCTAACATTAGCCCCGCCGACGGGTATAGAAAAAGATACGCCCTCTGCACGATGCTGCGCAGAGGGCGATGATCAGGCGCGCTGGGAATCCAGCTGCTCCTGATTTGTCACCACGTCCTGCGCTTTCTGATAGCTTTCCATCAGCAGCGGATATTCGGTGAAGACGCCGGACCACAGATTCGCCCATTCCTGCGCGTCATCGCGGTTCCAGGTGTGCTGAATTTCTGCGGTGACCGCGGCCATATCCACCGGTACGACGCCCGCCTGCATGACACGCGCCAGAGAGATTTCCTGCGCCATTTTAGAATAGGTGCCGGAGGCATCAATAACGGCGAAGACTTTATAACCTTCCGCTGCCGCGCTGATCGCCGGGAACGCCATGCAAACGCTGGTCACGGTGCCAGCAATAATCAGCGTCTTGCGCCCGGTGGCTTTGACCGCCGCCACGAAGTCCGGGTTATCCCAGGCGTTGATTTCGCCTTTACGCGGCACATACTGCGCGTGTGGCGCATATTTGTGGATTTCAGGGATCAGCGGCCCGTTCGGCCCTTGCGGTACTGAGGCAGTGGTGATCACCGGCAGTTTCGCCAGGGTCGCCATTTTGGCAAGTACCGTCGCGTGGGTACGTAACGTGGTCATCGGCATATCATGCACAAGCTGGAACAAGCCGCTTTGATGGTCGATCAGCAACAGTACCGCGTCGCTTGGATCAATCATCGGTTTTTGTCCGTTAAAATTTGCAGGGGTCATCTTTTCGTTCTCCATCTCGTTGAAAATGAACGGCTACCGGTTCGATAGCCGTTTACGTTTACATCAGTGTTTACGCCACCGCCTGACCAAATCGACCCGCGTTGAAGTCGTCAATGGCCTGATTAATTTCTTCCCGGGTGTTCATCACGAACGGCCCGTAGCCTTCCACCGGCTCATTCAGTGGCTCACCGCTGAGAACCAGCACCACCGCGTCGTTATTGGCTTCGATCGTCACGTTTTCACCTTTGGCATCCAGCACCACCAGTTGCGCTTCACGCGCCACTTCCTGGTTGTTTACCTGCACCGTGCCTTTCAGTACCACCAGCGCGGTATTCCAGCCGTCAGGCAGGTTCAGCGTGGTGAGGCCGTGCGGGTTAAGGCGCAAATCAAGAATGCGCATCGGCGAAAAGGTTCTCGCCGGGCCTTTGTGGCCGTCCAGTTCCCCGGCAATCACCCGGGCCAGTCCAGCGTTATCCGCTAATGTGACCTGCGGAATGTCGCCATCGGTTATCGACTGATACGCAGGTGGCGTTGATTTGTCTTTCGCCGGGAGATTCACCCACAGCTGCACCATTTCCAGGGTGCCGCCCCTCTCACTGAAGGCCGGAGAGTGAAACTCTTCGTGCAAAATGCCGCTGCCTGCGGTCATCCACTGCACGTCACCGGGGCCAATCACCCCGCCGCTGCCGGTGGAATCGCGGTGTGCCACTTCGCCTTTGTAGACGATGGTCACCGTTTCAAAGCCGCGATGCGGATGGACATCCACCCCGCGCTGGCCTTTGTTGCTCGGCTTAAATTCTGCCGGGCCGGCATAATCCAGCAGCAGGAATGGGCTCAACTGCTGAGCAAATTTGGCGTACGAAAACAGGGAACGTACCGGGAATCCGTCGCCCACCCAGTGGGATTTTGGGGCTGAATACACGCCAAGAATTGATTTCATGATTGTCTCCAGGACACGTTGTTGCGATGGGATAAAGCTTATACGTAAGACATTTCTTGCGGTAGACTGAAAAAATGAACTCAGTGTTCCATTATCAGGACAATGAAAATGCAGGACCTTAACGATCTGTGGTATTTCGTGCAGGTGGTAGATAACGGGGGCTTTTCGCCAGCCAGTCGCGCGATCGGCATTCCCAAATCACGCCTCAGCCGCCGTATTGCGCTGTTGGAAGAACGGCTGGAAACGCGTTTGATCCAGCGTTCCACCCGAAGCTTTACGGTGACCGAAGCCGGGCAGATTTTTTATCGGCATTGCAAAGCGATGATGATCGAGGCCGAGGCGGCACAGGAGGCCATTAACACGCTGCGGGCTGAGCCGCGCGGGATTATCCGTCTCACCTGCCCGATAACGCTGCTGCACGTGCATATCGGTGAGATGCTGGCGCAATTTATGGCCCGCTATCCGCAGGTCACCGTGCAGTTGGAAGAAACCAATCGCCGGGTGGATGTACATAATGAAAACGTCGATATCGCCATTCGTGTGCGCCCATTGCCACTGGAAGACAGTGATTTGGTGATGCGCAGGTTGGCAGACAGAAGCATGTGTCTGGTGGCGAGCCCGGAACTGGTGGCGCAGTTTGGCACCCCGAAATCCCCGGCTGACCTTCAACACTGGCCGAGCCTGGCGCTGAGCAAGCCTCAGCAGGTTTATCGCTGGTGTTTACTGGGGCCGGATAAGCAGGACGTCACCTTGCATCACACGCCGCGATACATCACGACCGATATGATTGCCCTGCGCAGCGCAGCGCTGGCTGGGGTCGGCATTGTGCAGCTGCCATTATTGATGCTGAAAGAGCAGATTGCTGCCGGCACGCTGGTGCATTTGCTGCCGGAATGGCGTACCCGACGGGAAATTATTCATGCCGTGTTTCCCTCCCGACGCGGTCAGCTTCCGGCGGTGCGGGCGTTGATTGATTTTCTGGCAGAGCAGTATGCGGGGTTTGACGAGGAGTAATTGGCGAGGTGTTGAAACGCAACACCCTCTCCGAAGAGAGGGTGTTTGATGTCATCAGAATGGCATCTTGAAGCCCGGTGGCAGCTGCATCCCAGAGGATACACCGGCCATTTTTTCTTTCTGGGTTTCTTCGATACGGCGTGCAGCGTCGTTGAACGCAGCGGCCACCAGATCTTCCAGCATATCTTTATCGTCTTCGAGCAGGCTCGGATCGATCTCAATGCGACGGCAGTTGTGCGCCCCGTTAATGGTCACTTTCACCAGGCCTGCACCAGACTCACCGGTCACTTCCAGTTGAGCGATTTCTTCCTGCGCTTTCTGCATTTTTTCTTGCATCTGCTGGGCCTGTTTCATCAGGTTACCCAGACCGCCTTTTCCACCAAACATAGGCTTATCTCTCAGTCAGTCATGTTAAAGGTTAAACCGCAAGCCGGGCCTGCAGTCAAATGGGTCGAATACTGTCTTCGTCCAGATCCGCATCGAAGAAACGACGCAGGGTCTGAATATTGTTATCGGCAACGATCGCCTCGCGTGCCTGCGCGAGTTTCTCTTCGTAAATGGCCTGACGCCACTCCAGCGGCGTACGCACCGCGGGATTATCATCTTCCACGATAGTGAGTTCAACCTGTTGACCGGTTAATTCACTTATTGCTTCGGTCAGGACCTTCTGCGCCCCACCGTTATTCAAATGACGCTGGGAAGGACGCAGGTGCAGGCAAACGCGGTTACCGTCCTGCTCTTTCCACGCATTCAGCGCGACCTGTTCTACCAGTTTAGGCAATTTTAGCTGGCTCACCTCTGCCGCCCAGCTGTCGCGGTCTACGGCTTCGACCGCCAGCTTCGCCGCGAGTTCTGGCGTCTTTTCATGCTCAAGCGCTTTCTTTAGCGCTTTCGGGGTGGCGACTTCTTCCTTCACCTCTTCAACGAGGGTTGTCGCTTTCCAGCGGTAAGCTTCTTTTTTCTGCGGACGCTGTTCTTCCAGCGCCGTTGGAGACGGGCGCGCCTGAACGCGTTCCGTGACCGAGGCCAGTCTCTCCAGCGCAGCACTGTTCACCGGCCGCGCGCGGGATGCGGCTGCCGGTTCACTCTTTTTTGCTTTGGGTGCTCCCTGAGCGCGTTGCAATTGGCTGCGGGCGGCCAGCACCTGGCTGGTCGATTCCGGTAGCGCTTCGCTTTGATACGCGGGAGCCGCTGGCGCGGATTGCGGTGCCACCTGCGTCGGATGCATCACCGCCGTCGGGGCGACGGGCGCGAAAGATTGCGGCTGCACTTCCGGTTCCGGCAACGGCTGGCGTGGATGGAACGCCAGCGCGCGCAGCAGGGTCATCTCGATGCCCATCCGGCGGTCTGGCGCATACGGCAGCTCTTTGCGGCCAATCAGCAGCGTCTGATAATAAAGCTGAATATCGGCTGGCGGCACGGTTCGCGCCAGTTCACGCATCCGGTGTTCGACCACCGCCATATCACTGCCGAGCGCCGACGGCGACAGCTGGACCATCGCGATGCGATGCAGCAGGCTTTGCATTTCGACCAGCAGCGCTTCCCATTCGATTCCGCGGGCAGCGGCTTCGTGGATAAGCGCCATCACCTGTTCACCGTTGGCCGCCACCAGGGCTTCAATCAGCGACAGTGCCTGATCGTCGTCGAGGGTGCCGAGCATGTTGCTCACGGTGGCTGCGCTCAGCTGACCGTCGCCGCTGGCAATCGCCTGATCGGTCAGACTCAGGGCATCGCGCAGGCTGCCGTCGGCGGCGCGGGCGATCAATTGCAAGGCGCGTTGCTCAGAGGAAATATGCTCTTCACCGAGAATATGTTCCAGCTGCTGGCGAATCTGATCGACATCAAGCGCTTTGAGATGGAACTGTAAACAACGGGAAAGAATGGTCACCGGCAGCTTTTGCGGATCGGTGGTCGCCAGCAGGAATTTCACATGCGACGGCGGCTCTTCCAGCGTTTTCAGCAGGGCGTTAAAACTGTGGCGCGAGAGCATGTGCACTTCATCGATCAGATAGACCTTGAAGCGGCCACGCGCCGGGGCGTACTGCACGTTGTCCAGCAGGTCGCGGGTATCTTCAACTTTGGTGCGCGAGGCGGCATCGATTTCAATCAAATCGACAAAGCGGCCCTGCTCGATTTCACGGCAGTTATCGCAGACGCCGCACGGCGTGGCGGTGATGCCGCTTTCGCAGTTTAGCCCCTTCGCCAACAAACGTGCGATGGAGGTTTTACCGACGCCACGGGTGCCGGAAAACAGGTACGCATGATGGATACGACCGGATGTCAGGCCGTTCGCCAGTGCGGTCAGCACATGTTCCTGGCCGACAACGTCAGCAAAGGTTTGTGGTCGCCATTTTCGGGCTAAGACCTGATAACTCATTGGCAGGCTCTGCAACGCTGGAAGGTGGAATACAGGAGGGTAATGCTAACACAACCTCACCCGTTGGGCGAGGTTGCGGCATCCGGGATCAATGACCCGGGAAAGGCACCAGGCTAAAGCAATTAATGCCCTGGCTTTCCAGGCGCTGTTGACCGCCCAGATCGAACAGATTAATGATGAACGCTGCGTCGGTCACTTCACCGCCGAGACGGCGAATCAGCTTCACGGTTGCTTCAATGGTGCCGCCGGTAGCCAGCAGGTCATCAACCACCAGCACTTTGTCACCCGGCTGAATGGCATCAATGTGGATTTCCAGCTGATCGGTGCCGTATTCCAGTTCGTAGCTTTCCGCGATGGTTTCACGCGGCAGTTTGCGCGGTTTACGTACAGGTACAAAACCTACGCCGAGCGCCAGCGCGACCGGAGCACCAAACAGGAAGCCACGTGCCTCGGTACCCACCACTTTGGTGATACCCATGTTCTTAAAACGCTCGGTCAGCAGTTCGATGCTGAGCGCGTAGGCTTTCGGGTCTTCCATTAAACTGGTGACATCGCGGAAAAGAATGCCAGGTTTTGGATAGTCCTGGATGCTTTTGATGCTGTTTTTCAGAAATTCAAGCTGCTGTGCAGTTGCGGTCATAGGTGTATGCCTGATTAAAACGGTGTTACTCACAAGGCGCCTCTTAATGCTGAGTTTAGTTACACTTGCTTAACTTTTAACCCGCTGGGCCCGTGCTCGAAAACGCCAGAATGTACTGGCAGTCAACGATAAATGCAATAACCATTACCTGCATTATTATTTTTGTTGTTTTGCATCAACCACCGGGATACGCCAAAGGAAAATCAGCAGGCAGGCGAGGATGCCCAGCAGCAAAAAACGCACCCACATTATCTTGACCAGCCACAGCGAAATGGCAAAGGTCACCAGGGTGACAATAATCGCGCGCGACTTGGCCCCCGGCGGCATGGCTTTATGTTCCTGCCAGTGACGCAGATAGCCGCCAAACCATGAGCGGTAGAGCAGCCAGTGGTGGAATCGCGGGGAAGACTGCGCAAAGCACCAGGCCGCCAGCAGGATAAAAGGCGTGGTCGGTAAAAGAGGTAAAAACACGCCCAGCGTGCCTAACACTACCGCCAGCCAGCCAATGATGTTTAGAATGGTCCGTTTCATAGTGAGATTATCAGTAAAACTGAACGGCAAATGTAGCACAGGCCACCGTCCTTTCGAGGGAGAAAAACATGAAAACTGACCTGTTACTGCAATCGCTGGATTCACAGCTTTCGCGCCTGGAGGCGGACGTCGCCCCGATGGCGTTCCATGCCACCCTGGGGGCACGTTTTGACCGCCAGCTGTTTCGCACCCGCAGCTCATTCCTGCAGGCGTGTGTGGAAGAAGCTCGGGGGAATCTGAAAGCCCTGCATCAGGCGGTAGAAAAGCAGCAGTTTGAGCAGGTGCAGTGGCTGGCGGCACATTTGGTGGCCCAGCTTGAGGCGATTGCCCGGGAAAGCGCCGCCTGGTCGCTGCGCGGCTGGGACAATGGCTCCCCTGCCCTGACCCGCTGGCAGCGCAAACGCCTACAGCATCAGGAGTACGAACGCCGCCTGCTGGAGATGACCCGGGAAAGACGCCAGCAGTTAGCGCAGGCCACCACGCTTGTGGATCAGCAGCGCCTTTCCCGCGAAGTAGAGGCGTTCAGCGCCAGGCTGGCACGCTGTCGCGGGGCGCTGGAGAATATCGAAAACGTATTGGCGCGCATGACGCGCTAACAGGAGAGAGTATGTCGCTGGAGAATGCCCCGGATGATGTCAAACTGGCGGTGGATTTGATCATGCTGCTGGAAGAGCATGATATTGCGCCCGAAACGGTGTTGCGCGCACTGGAAATCGTCAAACGGGATTTTCAGCGCAAAGTTCAGCCCGTTCCGGGGGCGGCGGAATAACGGACTCTCTCCCTTACCAGGGAGAGAGTAAAAACCGACTCACACGCCCGCTGGCGTAGGGTCATCCCCTTTCACGTCGCGCTTCACTTCCGTCACTTCGTCACCCTTTTCATTACGCAGGTGCACTTCCAACTGGTTGAAGGCGATGTTGATGCCGTTTTCACGGCACAGTCGGTCGATGGTGCGGTTCAGCTCATCCACGGTATAGCTGCGATCGCGCAGCTCACGCACGTACAGACGCAGCTCGTGATCCAGCGTACTCGGGCCAAAGGTGGTAAAGAATACCGACGGTTCTGGCTCGTGCATCACTTTCGGATGTTCCATCGCCGCCTGCAATAGCACCTTTTTGACCTTATCCAGGTCCGAACCGTAGGCCACACCGAGGCGTATCACCACGCGGGTAATGGTGTCACTCAGTGACCAGTTGATCAGCCGCTCGGTCACGAACGCTTTGTTCGGGATGATCACTTCTTTACGGTCAAAGTCGGTGATCGTCGTGGCACGAATACGGATTTTGCTCACCGAACCCGAGAAAGTACCGATGGTCACCGTATCACCGATACGCACCGGGCGTTCGAACAGGATTATCAGACCGGAAACGAAGTTCCCGAAAATTTCCTGTAAGCCGAAGCCGAGACCAACCGACAGCGCGGCGGCCAGCCATTGCAGTTTGTCCCACGACACGCCGAGCGATCCGAAGATGGTCATCGCCCCAACGGCAATAATGACGTAGTTCAGGATGGTGGTGATGGCGTAAGACGCGCCCTGGCGCATGTTCAGCCGCGAGAGCACCAGCACTTCCAGCAGGCCCGGTAAGTTGCGGATTAACGCCCAGGCTACCGCCAGCGCAATCAGTGCAAACAGCAGGCTGCCGAGCGTCACGTTACGCAGCACCTCCGCCCCGGCTTCGGTCACGTTGTAGTGCCACAGCGTAATGCTGTCGAGATAGGCGAAAACGGTGATTAAATCAGACCAGATAGCCCAGAACATCACCCCAAACAGCGCCACCATTACCAGCATGGTGATACGCAGCGTCTGCTGGTTAACGTCTTCCAGCGCAATGGTCGGCTCTTCCTGCGGTTCAGCCCCTTCCGCGCCCTCTTTCACCATATGCTGACGACGTGCCAGCGCACGGCGATAGGCAATACGGCGGGCAGCCACGCTCAGGCCACGCAGCACGGTCTGGTAAATCAGGTTCCACAGAATGACCAGATAAACAGTTTCAATCCAGCGTCCGGCCAGGCGCAGCGTGGTGTAGAAATAGCCCGTCGCGGTGAGCACCATCAGCGCCACCGGCACAATCGCCAGAATGGTGATGGTGAGCAGGCGCAGGCCGTGGGATTCCTTATCACGCCAGCTGTCGCGGCACATCGGCCAGACCAGGATAGTGATCACCAGGAGGTTGAGGAAAATCGTAAACTGGCCGAGCACGTCATCCATCAGATGCAGTGGCGAAAGCTCGGCTTCCACCGACCAGAAGTGCAGCGGCAACAGCGCCAGGCTGACGCGGACAATCTGGCGACGCCAGTGGCTGGTCAGCTTTGGCGGCATGTTGAAATGGGTAATCGCCACGCCGTTTTTCTCGAGCACTTTCCAGCACACGCCGAACACCAGCCAGAACAGCGCCAGCTTTTTACTGAACGCCCACAGCAGATCGCTGACGTTTAGCTGCATGGTCAGCAGGATCAATCCCACCGCCAGGATGAGCATCACCACCGGCAGGGCACGGATCAGATCGATCAGAATCGCTTTCGGGGTGTGGAGCTGGCTATCGTTGCGTAACTGCCCCACTTCCGAGGCCAGTTTTTGCTGGTAGCTGCGCAGCCACTTCAGACGCCAGCGAATAAGACCGGCGATCAGCAGCAACGGCAGCCCGGCAAGGAACGCGATAAATACCGCAGGCCAGGCTTTTTCCCAGTTCACGGTGAGTGTCATCTTGCTGAACTGCTCTTTCAGCGACGACGGGAAGGATTTAATCCAGTCCCAATCCATCGGTTTGTTACTGTTCACCCAGAAAATCTGCTGGGTGAGAATGGAGCGTAAGCTTTTCGACACGCTCATCAGCTGCTGCTGATTCACCTGCAGGTTGATGGCCATCATCAACTGATTACCCAGCTGCTTGTTCATTTGATCCAACAGCTCACGGCGCATGTCGACCACCTGATTCAGCGCATCGGTAACGTCATCGTTGACGTCTGCACTGTGCCCTTCTTCCAGTTTCGCTACGTAGTTATCGCTCTGGAATAAGGCATCGCGCTGCTGGTTGATTTCAAACTGCTCCAGACGCAGGTCCGCGATGCGGTTGGTCATGTCTTCCAGTTCATCCGCAGACGGTAAGGTCTGTTGTTCCTGGTAAAGAATGCGCGACAGCAGCAGGCTGCCCTTGAGCATGGAGATTTGTTCTTTGATGTTGCGTTCGGATTGCAGCGCCCGGTCGAGCCAGTTTTTGACGCGGATATTCTGCTGCACCAGCTGGTTGCCGCTTTCGGTCGCTTTGATTAAACGCTCGCTGAGCTGATGGTTAATATCGAGCTCCTGCTTCACCAGCGGGTTAGCCTGAATACGCGCCGCGTCGTCCGGGGAAACCGCTTCCTGCGCCGTTTTCTCGGTCAGCGTCAGGCGCTTGCTGTTTACCGCTTCCTGCAAAAGCTGAAGTTGATGCTGAAGGCGGTTGCTGTTGGCGGTCACAAAGTCACGCTGCTTCTGCAATGTATCCTGCAACACGGTATTGCCTGCCAGGCTCTTGCGCTGCTGGTCGAGTTCCGCATTGAGTAACGCCTGCTGCACCAGCAGCATGGTTTGCTGGCTCGGGCGCAGGGCGTCTTCACCGACGGTCGTCCCGTTCAGGCGATTACGAATTTGCTGAAGCTGCTGCGAGGCGTTGTACATGGCGTTCTCCACGCGCTCGGGCTGCGTTTGCAGGGACACCAGCTGACTGTTATAGGTGGCGATATCGTTTTGCGCCGCCTGGAGCTGATCGAGAATGTCGCTTACCCGCGACTCAAGCTGACGCATGGAGAGCTGATTCAGGGTTTTACGGGTTTCATCGTCGCTGTCGACATCGCCCAGCGCATTCAGGCTATCGGTGGCCTGACGCATTTTGGCGGGAGCCTGATCGATCTGCTGTTTCAGCTGCGCGGTTTCATCCTTGACGCGATCGATTTTATCGAGCAATTGCAGGGTGTCTGACAAATCCTGCTCGATAAGCTTATCCTGCGGCGTGAGTTCTTTTTTCTTGGTCAGGGTAGTCAGTTGCTTTTGCACATCTGCTCTGTCAGGCAGATCGGTAGCGCCCTGCGCACGCGCCTGACTGACGCTGGTAGCGGCAAAGAAAAAGACCAAAACGACGATTAACGCGGAGAGTGATTTACGCCAGAAAGTGTTGTGCAGCATAGTGTCAGCATGAATGAGTTCAGGGCCGGAACGCCGGGGGTAATTGCCGGCGAAGCATAGCATTTCTGCCCTGAGTCGAATAGCGGTCTGTGCCAGGAAAATTCTACTTCCTCGCGCTCGCGAGTTGGATTGTCAGCGCAACGGTACAGCCCTGAGCGTTGGACAAAGCAAATACATTTCAAGCAAGATGGCGACGTACGCCCTGGCTTCACTTTTCAGGTCAAAGCTATTCGGGGAAAATAACCAATTCTCGACCAGACCAGAAATATAACTGCGCATCAGAATCGTCGCACGCCGGGTCAATAAATTGACCGGCAGCTGCCCGGCCACAATACAGTCTTTGAGCGCGCCTTCGATTCGGTCGTAACTTTCCAGACAGAGATCGCGCTGAGCCTGCTGCACCACGGCCATTTCACCAACAAATTCACATTTGTGGAAAATAATCTCCATCATTAAACGGCGGCGTTCTTCTATCACCGTTGCTTCAAGAATATAGACTAGAATCTCCCTAAGAACTGAGAGTGGATCGTCAGGGAATTTTGCCCGATACTCTGACTCTAAACTGCCGATACTGGACTCGGAAATCTGCCAGATTTCACTAAATAAATCGGATTTGTTTTTGAAATGCCAGTAAATTGCTCCACGGGTGACACCAGCCGCTTTTGCAATCTCGGCCAACGAGGTGGATGATACCCCCTGTTGAGAAAACAAGCGCAAGGCAACATCGAGGATGTGTTGCCGTGTTTCCAGCGCTTGTTGTTTGGTTTTTCGTGCCATAGGTTGGTGAATTTACAGAGGTTAGATTTACATACATTTATGAATGTATGTACCATAGCACGACCATAATATAAAGCAGCAATGGGTTTGTGGACATGTGATCCATAGATCAATTTGAAATCGGACACTCGAGGTTTACATATGAACAAAAACAGAGGGTTAACGCCTCTGGCGGTCGTTCTGATGCTTTCAGGCAGCTTAGCGCTTACAGGATGTGACGATAAACAGGCTCAACAAGGAGCAGCGCATACGCCAGAAGTTGGTGTGGTAACGCTCAAAACCGAACCTCTCCAAATCACAACTGAATTACCTGGCCGCACCAGTGCTTTCCGTATCGCAGAAGTTCGTCCTCAGGTGAGTGGCATCATCCTGAAACGCAACTTTACGGAAGGTGGTGAAATCAAGGCTGGCGAGTCTCTGTATCAGATTGATCCGGCAACCTATCAGGCCTCTTACGACAGCGCGAAAGGCGATCTGGCGAAAGCAGAAGCCGCAGCCAAAATTGCTCAGGTAACGGTTAACCGTTATCAGAAACTGGTCGGTACGCAGTACATCAGTAAACAGGATTACGATACCGCGTTGGCGGATGCTCAGCAGGCTAACGCCGCCGTTTTGGCTGCGAAAGCTGCCGTTGAAACTGCACGTATTAACCTGGCCTACACCAAAGTGACTTCCCCAATCGGCGGCCGTATTGGCAAATCTTCCGTTACCGAAGGTGCGCTGGTGCAAAACGGTCAGGCTGATGCACTGGCGACCGTACAGCAGCTCGACCCTATCTACGTTGATGTGACCCAGTCCAGCAACGATTTCCTGCGTCTGAAGCAGGAACTGACCAGCGGCGCGCTGAAGCAGGTTGATGGCAAAGCAAAAGTCGATCTCGTGACTCAGGACGGTATCAAATATTCGCAGAGCGGTACCCTGGAATTCTCTGATGTCACCGTTGACCAGACCACCGGTTCTATCACCCTGCGTGCCGTCTTCCCGAACCCTGACCATACCCTGCTGCCGGGCATGTTCGTGCGGGCAAAACTGGAAGAAGGGATTAACCCGACGGCGCTGCTGGTACCTCAGCAGGGCGTGACACGTACCCCACGTGGTGATGCCAGCGTAATGCTGGTCGGTGAAGGCGACAAAGTTGAAGTTCGCCAGATTACTGCGACCCAGGCTATCGGCGACAAATGGCTGGTTACCGACGGTCTGAAGACAGGCGATCGCGTTATTGTTTCCGGTTTGCAGAAAGTGAAACCGGGCGCTCAGGTAAAAGCGCAGGAAGTCACTTCTGACGCACAGCAGCAAACTGCAGGTAATACCGCGTCAGAACAGCCTAAGTCTTAACTTAAACAGGAGACGTTAAGACATGCCTAATTTCTTTATCGATCGCCCCATATTTGCATGGGTGATCGCCATCATTATCATGCTGGCAGGGGGTCTTGCGATCCTCAAATTGCCGATAGCGCAATATCCTACGATTGCGCCGCCGGCCATTGCCATCACGGCCGTGTATCCGGGAGCGGATGCTGAGACCGTACAGAACACCGTGACGCAGGTTATCGAACAGAACATGAACGGTATCGATAACCTGATGTATATGTCCTCAAACGGTGACTCTACCGGTACAGCAACCATTACCCTGACTTTCCAGTCTGGTACCGATCCGGATATCGCCCAGGTTCAGGTTCAGAACAAACTGCAGCTGGCGATGCCGCTTCTGCCGCAGGAAGTTCAACAGCAGGGTGTGAGCGTGGAGAAAGCCTCCAGCAGCTTCCTGATGGTTGTCGGTGTGATTAACACCAATGGCACCATGACCCAGGACGATATCTCCGATTACGTTGCCGCTAACATGAAGGATCCGATCAGCCGTACTTCCGGCGTCGGTGACGTTCAGCTGTTCGGTTCTCAGTACGCGATGCGTATCTGGATGGACCCGAACAAACTGAATAACTTCCAGTTGACTCCGGTTGACGTTATCACCGCTCTGAAAGCCCAGAACGCCCAGGTGGCAGCCGGTCAGTTAGGCGGTACGCCACCGGTGAAAGGCCAGCAGTTAAACGCCTCGATCATTGCGCAGACCCGTCTGACCAACGTCGATGAATTTGGCAAAATTCTGTTGAAAGTGAACCCGGACGGTTCGCAGGTGCGCCTGCGTGACGTGGCGAAAATTGAGCTCGGCGGCGAGAACTACGACGTCGTGGCGAAATTTAACGGTCAACCAGCTTCCGGTCTGGGGATCAAACTGGCGACCGGCGCGAACGCGCTGAACACCGCCGATGCTATCCGTGCTGAACTGGCCCGTATGGAACCGTTCTTCCCATCAGGGATGAAAATTGTTTACCCATACGACACCACCCCGTTCGTGAAGATTTCGATTCATGAAGTGGTGAAAACGCTGGTTGAAGCGATCATCCTCGTCTTCCTGGTCATGTATCTGTTCCTGCAGAACTTCCGCGCCACGCTGATCCCAACGATTGCGGTGCCGGTGGTGCTATTGGGGACGTTCGCCATCCTGTCCATTTTCGGCTACTCGATAAACACCCTGACGATGTTCGGGATGGTGCTCGCCATCGGCCTGTTGGTGGATGACGCCATCGTGGTGGTTGAGAACGTCGAACGTGTGATGGCCGAGGAAGGACTACCGCCTAAAGAAGCGACCCGTAAATCGATGGGTCAGATTCAGGGCGCACTGGTCGGGATCGCGATGGTGCTCTCCGCGGTATTCATTCCGATGGCCTTCTTCGGCGGCTCAACCGGTGCGATTTATCGTCAGTTCTCCATCACTATCGTTTCGGCGATGGCGTTGTCGGTCCTGGTGGCGTTGATCCTGACCCCTGCGCTGTGTGCCACCATGCTGAAGCCGATTCAGAAAGGCGGTCACGGCGAGCACAAAGGGTTCTTCGGCTGGTTTAACCGGATGTTCGATAAGAGCACGCATCATTACACCGACAGCGTAGGCAACATTCTGCGTAGCACCGGTCGTTATCTGCTGCTGTATATCATCATCGTGGTCGGCATGGCTTACCTGTTCGTCCGTCTGCCAAGTTCGTTCTTGCCAGAAGAAGACCAGGGCGTGTTCCTGACCATGGCACAGCTGCCTGCAGGTGCGACCCAGGAACGTACCCAGAAAGTCCTTGATGAGGTAACGGATTATTACCTCAACAAAGAGAAAGCGAACGTTGAATCTGTGTTTGCCGTTAACGGCTTCGGCTTCGCCGGTCGTGGTCAGAACACCGGTATCGCATTCGTGTCTCTGAAAGACTGGAGTCAGCGTCCGGGTGAGGAAAACAAAGTTGAGGCGATCACCGGCCGGGCAATGGCGCGCTTCTCGCAGATTAAAGATGCGATGGTGTTTGCCTTCAACCTGCCAGCGATTGTTGAACTGGGTACGGCGACCGGCTTCGACTTCCAGCTGATTGACCAGGCCGGTTTGGGCCATGAAAAACTGACTCAGGCGCGTAACCAATTGTTTGGTGAGATAGCCAAACACCCTGACATGCTGGTCGGCGTTCGTCCGAACGGCCTGGAAGATACGCCGCAGTTCAAGATCGACGTCGATCAGGAAAAAGCGCAGGCGTTGGGTGTGTCTATCAGTGACATCAACACCACGCTGGGTGCCGCCTGGGGCGGTAGCTACGTCAACGACTTCGTTGACCGTGGACGCGTGAAGAAAGTGTATGTGATGTCAGAAGCGCCATACCGTATGCTGCCGAGTGATATTGGCAACTGGTACGTGCGTGGCAGCAGTGGTCAGATGGTGCCGTTCTCCGCCTTCTCAACCACGCGTTGGGAATACGGTTCGCCGCGTCTGGAACGTTACAACGGTCTGCCGTCGATGGAAATCCTTGGCCAGGCGGCTCCAGGTAAGAGTACCGGTGAAGCGATGCTGCTGATGGAAGAACTGGCCAGCAAACTGCCGACGGGCGTTGGCTATGACTGGACCGGTATGTCCTATCAGGAACGTCTGTCCGGTAACCAGGCCCCTGCCCTGTACGCGATTTCTCTGATTGTCGTGTTCCTGTGTCTGGCGGCATTGTATGAGAGCTGGTCCATTCCGTTCTCGGTTATGCTGGTCGTTCCACTGGGGGTTGTGGGTGCGCTGTTAGCCGCCACCTTCCGTGGCCTGACAAACGACGTGTACTTCCAGGTAGGCCTGCTGACAACCATTGGCTTGTCGGCGAAGAACGCGATTCTTATCGTCGAATTCGCCAAAGACTTAATGGATAAAGAAGGCAAAGGCCTGATTGAATCCACCCTGGAAGCCGTGCGCATGCGTCTGCGTCCGATTCTGATGACCTCCCTGGCCTTTATCCTCGGGGTAATGCCGCTGGTTATCAGTAGCGGTGCAGGCTCCGGTGCGCAGAACGCCGTGGGTACGGGCGTAATGGGCGGGATGGTCACCGCGACCATTCTGGCTATCTTCTTTGTGCCGGTATTCTTCGTGGTGGTTCGCCGCCGTTTCGGTAAAAAGAACGAAGATATCGAACATAGCCATCCGGTAGAGCGTCATTAATTAACACTCTGCTGTAATGGAAAGGCCGCTAACGCGTAATGCCGATCAGTTAAGGATCGGTTGACCGATCCAGTGGCTGTGTAAGAATCCGTAATCTCACAGGGATTACGGATTTTTTTATGTTACTCAGCCAGGCTTTAGACACCGTCCATAAATTTTCTCCGCAGGAGTTTGCTGCTCTTGCAGACCTGCTTTCTCCTGAACTCATTGATGAATGCCTGGCTGACACCGGCGTCGTCACTCTGCGTAAGCGTCGCCTCTCCATGGAGATGATGGTCTGGGCGGTTACCGGCATGGCCCTGT